>Ga0134128_10000241_pt1 | contig 78574 bp, 112 predicted proteins | sample KB31754_FD_96462 | JGI IMG/M metagenome (GOLD analysis project Ga0134128, IMG submission 96462) | Terrestrial soil microbial communities with excess Nitrogen fertilizer from Kellogg Biological Station, Michigan, USA - KB3-175-4 | ecosystem: Environmental > Terrestrial > Soil > Unclassified ... | reverse complement strand
GTGGGAGTCAGTCGCCTCAGACTGCGCGGCCATGGCCCTCAGCGGCTTCCGCGGGCTGCCTAAGAACCAGAAGAAGAGGGTCGACCAGTTCTACGAGACGATGGCGAGGTCCAGCGCCGACGCGACACGGGCCAACGTGCGCGACGCCTTGCTGAGAGCGCTGGTCGACACCGCGAAGGTTCCGCCGGGGCACAGGGTTAAGGAGATCAAGCGCGCCCTGAACGAGGTGGGCATCACCGACGACGACGGGAGCGTGTTCGAGACGCTGAAGAGGACGCACGCGTACATCGGCAGGAATGCCGCGACGTGGCTCAGGACGTACAGAGATCCTGCCGTGTGGGGTTACGAGTATCGTACGGCAGAGGACGACCGGGTCAGGCCGGGGCACGCAGCACTGGACGGGAAGCGATACAAGAAGGAGGACCCGTTCTGGAAGAAGTACGCGCCTCCCAACGGCTGGAACTGCAGGTGCGTGCTGATACCTATCTACCGGGGGTCCGTGCAGGCCAGGGCCAGGAGGTTCGGCGGCGTCCCGGACGTCGATTCGGAGTTCCTCTGGAATCCTGGACTGGTGCTCTCGAAACTGATGCCCAAGAGGATGTCTCATGATGAGGAGAAGACAGGCACAGAACTCACAGGCTGGTTGAAGCCGGACGGGTCATGGATTCATGGACAATATAATCACGCAGAAGCATTAGTCTGGGGAGGTCATGTGCCAGACGACATTGCAAAGGACGCGCACAATGTAGATCGCGCGCGTATTTGGGCGTATCAGCATAACTGGGTCTCATTGCATGATCGAAATGATCACTTAGTGGTCAACGCGATCGGACCTATTTCTCGCAGAGATTATACTAAGCGATTCGTAACTCGACACGGAAAGATGCTAGGTGAGTACAAGGTATGGAATGGCGGTACGATGCACGGAGTGTTCTACTAGGGTAAGTCTACAGGTATGGTCGCACCCGCGCGTACACGAAGAGTTGCCCTCGAGAGCAATAATTGGTTCTTCCGGACTCCGGGAGACTGCGGGCCCTTCGCGCTCGCGCGCGAGGACCGAGGGGACGGGACGCTCTACAGGAAGGAGCTCGCGTACCCTGGTCACTTCGTCAAGAAGGACGACTACGGCAACGTCGAGTTCGAGCTGACCATCCGGCAGAAGGATCTTCATCACTGGGTCCGTACCTTCGACGAGATGAAGAATGACGGTGTCAAGGTGCCGCTGCCCATCGGGCACGTGACGCACCCGGAGGCCCGTCGGGGCACGATCGAGCGCATGGCGGTGGAGCCCTCGGATACTCCTGGTCCACGCTACGGGCAGCCCGCGCTTTTCTGCTATACCAGATTCCACAGTAGGAAGATCGCGGCCGCGCTGAGCAACAGTGACGTCTCGCTCTTCATGCCGCCGAGGGCCCACAACGGCTTCGGCAAGACCTACAAGCGCCCGATTCGGCACGTTGCCATCACCGACTACCCGGTGATCCCCGCTTTGGGTAAGTTCAAACCTATCGCGGCTGGCTTCGAATTCGCACTGGACGACTCATCACAGGAAGGCGCAGAGATGGACGAAGAACCCCTGACGTGGGCGAAGGTGGCCGAGACCCTCGGGGTGGAGCTGCCGCCAGACGCAGACGAGGCTGCCGCAGAGGCCGCCGTCACCGAGGCATGGGGCGGAGAGCACCCTTCCGGCGAGCACGCCGACACGGAGACTCTCGACGACCCGACTGCCGGCGGCGACGAGGGCTTCGAAGAAGAAGGCGCCGAGGATGAACACGCGGACTACCCGTCCGACATGCAGGACCCGATGGAGCCCGAGCGACGTCGCAAGAAGGGCCCGTCTCAACCCATCGAAGAGGACGAACCTTCTCCCATGAGTCTCTCCCACGCTCCCAGTCCGGCAGTGGTCAAGCTCGTCACCAACGGCCGCAAGGCGCAGCTCGACGCACTTCGGCCCAAGCTCACCGCGCCCGCGTACAAGGCCCTGCGCGACAAGTACGTCACGCCCAGGGCCGTCGGGTTCGCCCTCTCCATGGAGGAGCTGGGCGAGAACGCCGACGACTTCGACTTCGTCTGTGCCTCGCTGTCACTCCTGCCGGACATCCGGACGGGCGAGCAGACCAAGGTGCAGGAAGTTCCGGACGACCAGAACCCGCTGCTCCGCGACGCCGAGAAGAAGGCCGCTGCGGCCAAGGCGTCACGTCGCTAACATCGAACGAGTACTCATCTTTCCACCAGGAAACACAGAGATGAACGAGATCTTGACCACGCTCATGATGGCCCTCCCCTTCGTCATGGTGGGCGTGATGTTCGCCGCGCAGGCGCTCGGACCTGACCGGGTCAGGGTGTCCGACCTGCTCAAGAGCGAGTGGGACCCGCGCTACGAGCGAGACGCCGTCACCGTCAAGAACGCCTCAGGCGTCTCGGTACTGGTCGGATGGCTCCAGGTGGGGCACCCGCTCAAAAAGTCGGGCGCGCAGTGGGAGGTGGTCATGTCGGGCGACGAGGCCAGTACGACGGCCCTGTTCCTCGGGCACGACTCGACCGGCATCCCAGAGGCTCTGGCGAACAACGGCATCACCGCGCTGAAGTATCCGATCCTGTGGCGCGGTCCGGCGCTCATCAACCAGAGCGTCATTCCCCTGACCGACCCCGCTGGCGGCTCGTATACCCTGGCCACCATCGTCACGGCCTTGGCCGCACTCAGCCCGCCGATCGGCGTGGTCCAGTCGCCCGCCACCACGGGAACCCAGACGACGTAAGAGACTTAATCGGTGTGACTGCACTCACTGTAGTGCAGTGCAGTAACACGGCTCAACTCCACAGGAGCAGGCAGGATGTCAATCTTAGACGTATTCGAGACGGACGCGTTCAACATGCGGTCGCTGACGATGGCGATCGACAAGCTGCCGTACAAGCCGTCGCGTCTCGGCGAGCTGGGCATCTTCGAGTCGAAGCCCCAGACCACGCAGTTCGCCACGGTCGAGGACAAGCAGGGCATCCTGTCGCTCTTGCCAGTACAGCCTCGCGGCCAGTACAACATGACGGCCAAGGGCCCGAAGCGCAGGAAGCTGCACTCGTTCCAGATCCCCCACGTGCCGCAGACCGACGCGGTCTACGCGGCCGACCTGGTGGGCAGACGGGCCTTCGGTTCTGAGTCGGAGGCCGAGGTGTTCGCCAGCCTGGTGAACGAGCGTCTCGCTGACATGAAGCAGAACCACGAGGCGACCTGGGAGTACCAGCGTATCGGGTGCATCAACGGGATCGTGCTCGACGCCGACGGCTCGACGCAGATCGCGAACTACTTCACGGACTGGGGCGTCACCCAGACGACCGTCAATCTCGACTTCACGGACAACGGCACGTACTCGGCGCCGCAGCCGGTGGTCGACATGAAGGTGTTCTGCACCGCGGTAGTCCGCACCATGCAGAAGGCCCTGGGCGCATCCACGTTCTCTGGGCTGCACGGCTTCTGCGGCAATCTGTTCTTCGACGCGTTCGTGACGCACGCGACCGTCAAGAAGGCCTGGGAATACCAGCAGACCGGCGAGCGCAACCTCTGGCTGCGCGAGAACCAGGTCCCGGATGGGATGGGCAACGCCAAGACGTTCGAGTTCGGCGAGATCACGTGGGAGAATTACCGCGGCTTCATCGGCAACGTGCCGTTCTTCGCGGATACCTCCGCAGTGATCATCCCGGAGGGCGTCAAGGGTCTCTTCATCGAGGCCCCGGGTCCCGCGGACTTCGTCGAGACGGTCAACACGCCGGGTCGGCCGATCTACGTGAAGCAGGAACGGATGAAGTTCGACATGGGCATCGAGCTCTACACGGAGTCGAACATCCTGTTCCTCTGCACGAGACCTGCCGCCCTCATCGGCGTCACCGGCATCAACATCCCGACCGTCGAGTTCGCCAACCTGGTCTCCTAGTTGAGATTTGAGATCACGCTCTTTATCAAGAGCGTGATCTCATCGCACGAGGAGCCATCGGTGTTCACTTCCAAACTCAGGATAAATCTCACGAAGCTGCAGAAGCTCCGTGACGACCTCAGGTACGGTAAGGGAACCGCCGTCGAGCTGCTTGACTCGCTCGTGGACTCATACCGCAAGTTCGTGGTACGCAGGTTCGACGTGTTCTCGCACGGCGGTGGAACGTGGCGTGAGCTCAAGCCCGCCACTGCTAGGCGCAAGAGAAGCCGACGCATACTGGTCGACACCAAGTTCATGCGACTGCACCTGGAGGCAGCCCTCAAGGTGATCCGTCGCGGTCCGAAGTCAGTCACCATGGGGTTCATCAGTAACGTGATGCATCCCGACGCCCAGATGTCGATAGCTGAGCTGCTGACCATCCACAACGAGGGGCTCGGCAGCGTCCCGCAGCGCCCGATCCTAGTCACTCCGGACGATGCCGCGCGCGAACGGCAAGTCATGGACCTCAGGTCCATCATGGTAAGGAGGCTTCGCTGATGCCTCCTACTCCTGCGCAAGACCCTCTCTCCATGATCTACAACAAGCTGTGGGACATGGCTGAGTCCAGCGTGCTGTTCAAGAGCCTGGTACGGATGAACAATCGGATCAAGTTCAACGACCCGACGTGGACGCCGATGGACAAGAACGAGGTGTCTGACGGTGACCTGCCGGAGGTGACGCTGGTCGTCTCCCAGGGCAGCGGCAACATCCACTGCACGAGCAGCACGTCGGACTTCAGGATCACGTTCGAGTGGTGGATCGCTACCGGCGACGTGAACGTGGTACGCAACATACTTCCGGTGATGTGGGCGATCTACTGCGCCATGTGCGGGTGGCAGAAGGCCATCAACGACATGACCTGGCAGGGTAAGTCTTTCACTAAGCTGGCCAACGTCGGGCAGGCCTCGATCGGACTCACCGACCTGGAGAAGAATCGCGGGATACGGGGCTTCAGCTCCATCTGGTCATGCGAGGTGTACGCGCAGTTCGCCACCTCCGACTGCATAGCACAGAACGACAACCTCCTCATGGGGAACTAGGATGCCAGGAACACACGGTGGTAAGTTCGGGACGGTCAACGGCGTGCCCTCGATCCGCAAGTGGTCGATCAACGACGCGCAGACACTGGCGCGCGCAGTCACGAGCGCGACCGCGTTCGGCACGGCCCGCAAGCCGGGTGTCGAGGAGTGGAACGGCCAGTTCATCCAGAGCGCCATCGACCCGGTCTTCATGCCGGGCGACCTGATCGCGTTCGTCGGTTACGAGGCTCCCGACAACGACTCGTACGGGGTGGGCGAAGAGTACTCCGGCAACGCGATGATCAAGCAGCTCGCCATCGACTGGAACTGGGCCGGCGGCGACATCATCAACTACACGTTCGACTTCGACGGAGACCTCGCGCTCACTGCGACTCCTTCCACCGGGCCTGTGCTGGACGCGTCTGTGCCGGTCATCCCGTCCGTGATCGGCACCAAGTGGCAGTACTCGACTGCCGGCATCGCGGGACCGTTCACCGACTGGACGAACATGGTCCAGGCGAACCTGACAATCATGAACGCGGTACAGGAGTTCAGCAACTCGAGCACGTATGTCGCCCCGCACCAGTGGAAGGGCAGGCGGTCTGGACCTATCGACTTGACTGCCAGCGTGGTCGAGCAGAGCGTCGACAGGGCGCGCTTCATCAAGGGTCAGCAGCTCACGCTCAAGTGCTTCGTCGACGCCACCCATTACTTCCTCATCGCGTACGTGCTGGTGAAGGACTTCACCGGCATCACCGTCGACAGGGACTCTGGGGCCATCATTCAGCAGACGGTGGCGCTCGAGTGGAACTGCGCCGACGTCAGCGACGGAACTCTCGGCGAGATACTCAAGCCTGACGGCACGACCTGGTGGCCGGTCGCGCAGTCGTAGTACTAGTTCGTCAATCGGAGGATCACTCGAATGTCGCAGATAAGCGGCGCAGGCATGCCCATATTCCTGGGCGGTCAAGAGTACACGATGCACACGCTGTCCGACAAGGACAACGATGAGCTCACCAACTGGGTGCGCTCATCCATCGTCAAGATGGCCCGCGACCTGATACCACCGGACGCGGACGCGGACTACCGCGACGACGTCATGAGGGCCGCCATCGCCGAGTCCCGCAAGGTGACCAGCTGGATGCAGCCCGTCTGCAAGCAGTACCTTTTCTCGATCGAGGGCGTGGCACGTATCGTGCTGCAGACCCTCAAGAAGGCGCACCCGAGATTGACGCACCAGAAGGTGATCTCTCTCCTTCAGGACCCCACCAGCGTCCTGGAGTTCAACGAGAAGTTCGCAGAGCAGAATGCGCCTCCTCCAGACTCCTCGAAGGAGGAGGTGTCGGCCCCGTCGGAGGGGTCCCCAAAAGAATGACCAAGGAGGACGTGTATCGCGAGCTGGCGGAGCGGTACAAGTGGAGCAGGGATCAGATAGCGAGCCTGTCTCCGACAGACCAGTGGCACTTCCTGCAGAGCAGCGATAAGTCGCCAGACAAGCTGCCGAACACGGAGACGTTTGCCAACTACGAGGAGTACCTGAAGTGGCGGACAAGTCGGAAGTCGAGCTAGGCCTTAAGAAGGACGAGATGGACGACGCCATCTCGCAGGTGGAGGACACCTGGACCAAGCTCGGCCAGCACGTCAACTCGGTCGGCGAGGCAGCCCAGGACAAGTGGCGCAAGGTGGGCGAGGCTATCGTGGCAGCCGCGGTGCTCGGCAGGCAGGCGTGGCAGACTGCCGTCGACTACGTGCAGACTCTCATCGACACCGTGTGGGACAAGCTCAAGACGGGCACGAGGCAGTTCACGGCCGCGCAGGCCGATATAACCCAGCTGGTCGCCAACATCAAGGCGACCCAGAGTGCTGCTGGATTCGCGGCCGACGCGCTCGAGAAGATGAACCGTCACTTGCAGGAGATGTCGGTACACGGCGCAGAGGCATGGCGCAATGCGCAGCAGACCCTGCTGCAGTTCAAGAACGTGCGCGGGGACGTGTTCCTCGATGCGCTCAAGACGGCGAGCGACCTGGCAGCGGTCATCGGTGGGTCGCTGTCCTCTGCTGTGGGAGATCTCGGCAAGCAGCTCAACGACCCGATCCAGGCCCTGAAGGACCTCGACGAGCAGGGTATCGAGTTCACGAAGCGCCAGAAGGAGATGATCAACGTGGCGCTCAAGAATAAGGACGTGATGGGCCTGCAGCGAATGGTCCTGGAGAAGCTGAACGAGCTCTACGGTGGAGCCGGGCAGGCAGCTACTAAGACGTTCGTGGGGCAAATGGCAAAGCTCGGCAATGCGATCGACAACATCTTCATGAAGCTCGGGTCGTTGCTCGTGCCGGTGATCCAGGAGAAACTGATCCCGATTATGGAGAAGGCTGCGCGAGTTGTCGATTTCTTGGTCGGAAAAATTAAGCCTACGGGCATCAGCGGGAAAATATTCGACGAGCTGATGAAGGTCTCCAAGATCGCGTTCGACTACCTGCTCAAGGCTGGGCTACGGACTTTCACGTACATACAGACTCTTGCGCAGAACTGGGGCGTGTTCTGGAAGGTACTATGGAGGGACGCCCAGGCTGTCGCATTGCAGTCACTCATCTTCGTCGTGCAGGGGGTTCAATGGCTAGTAGAGCAGTCTACTCGACTACTAGGACGCGTGCTCGAGTGGTCTAAGGAGGTATGGAAGAGTATCGCCGCAGCAGGGACCGTTGCTGCAGGATTACTTCTGAATGTATGGGGCTCAGTGTCGGAGTTCTTCTCTAAGATGTGGAACTCTATGGTAGACATCGCGGGTAAGGCGTGGGAAATGATAGGCATCCCTATGATGGACTGGTTTCATGCGTTAGTCGGCTTTACCGCGTTCGCTGTGGTGATGTTCAAGGCGATGTTTGACCTGTTCATCGATCTTTCAGTTACTGGGTGGAAGATGGGGTATTACGCAGCTAAGTTCTACTGGGACTACCTGCTAGCAGTGCCTCGCTTCGTCATTAAACACATCGTAGGAGCTTTTTACGAGCTGCTGCAGGCAGTTAAGATAGTGTTCGAAGGCCTCGCGTCTCTGACTATAAAGACGTTCGAACTCATGGGAGGGCTCGTTGGGCAAGAGCTTAAGGGCATGTTCAGGACTGCGCAAGATGTGTTCGGAGGGATGCTAGACGTCGTGATGAATTTCTTCGGCGGGATGGAGAGTGGTGCAGGCACCGTATTTGAGGAGATATTCGAATGGTTCCGCCTGCTCGGTGTCAACGTGATGTTCGCCCTGGGTACGAAGGTGAAGGATGCCATGAAGCCGGCATTTGACGCCATGGATAAGGTCGGCAAGGCGTTCGATGATGCTAGAGATAAAGCCGCCAAGATGGCGGATGATGCCAAGAACAAGTTCGCAGGGGCGTTCGGAAACGGTGGAGGGGGCGCGGGTAATCTAGTTGACGGGTTGAAAAAGAAGCTCGATGACCTTCATGGAAACGGTGACGCTGGGTTCGGAGCCGGCTTCGACAAGAACCTGAAGGACAACCAGGCGCGCCTGGACCAGTTCCTGAAGGACATCAAGGACGCCACGAAGGCTCAGGACTCGTTCCTCAATACGCCTTCCAAGGCTGACTTCTTCTTCGGCAAGAAGGGCGCAGGAGACTCCAAGGGTGGTGGCGGAGGACCCGGACCGTTCACCGAGCTGCTGGAGCTCAACCGGCGCATCCAGGGAGCTGCGCTGCAGTCGGCGGAAGCCAGGGCCATCGACAAGCAGACTGGTTACATGGCCAAGTGGCACGCGGAGGACCTGGGCAAGGCGAACGACACGATCGCGGTGCTCAAGGATGTGAAGGACGCCGTGAAGGAGGCGAATCCGCGCAGGATGGCAGACGGTGGCATAGCACCAGCCATGGGTCGTGGCGCCTTGTTCAGGGACGTCCCTGTCACGTTCCCAGGGGGAGGGTTCTAGATGGGGGCCTACACGTCTGCAGCTCCGTGCGCGGAGGAGATCAACTCGTGCAACGAGGCGTACGACGACGAGCGCGGCCTGATGACCGCGTCCGTCACGCTGCGCTGCGCGTGGGGCGACAGGCACACGATAGCCAGCGACATCCTGTTCAACCACAGGCCGTGGCCGAAGGGGACTGCGTCGCTCACGCCGCTCGCGTACGGCGCGGGAATTGCCCCGGCCTCCGACCAGGCAGGCGCGATCAGCGGGCAGATGATCATGCCTACCGACGCGCTGGTGACGATCCACTACTCTACCAAGAAGGTGGAGCTGATCACTGAGTCGCTGGAACCCACTACAGAATTCGTCAACCTGCCGCCCGAGTTCTTCACGTGGTCTGACGGAACGGCGCTGGACGACGACGAGGCTCCCGGCGTCCTGAAGCGCGGTCTGAACCTCACGCGCACGGAACTGTACGTCAACCCCCCTCTGACGAACGATCTGATCACGCTTCCCGGCAGCGTGAACGTCGCGGCGTTCACGAGCGGTCTGACCGGCTGGACTTTCGACGCGGAGACGCTGCTGTTCGCGCCGCCCGTCATCAACTCGAAGTACAACTCGATCGGCGACCTGCAGTTCGACATGGTGAAGAGGTTCACCTACAACCCGAACGGTTGGAACACCTACTACCGAGCCGACACCGGAACATGGCAGCGCATCCTGCTGAAGGCCACGGGCGGAGCGGTGCTTAGCTATCCTCTCGCCGACTTCTCCAACATCCTGGCCGTGCAGTTCCCATATTGAACTTGAAGTATCAGTCGCATGCACAACAATTCACGCGACAAGCTGCGATCAGCGAGAGAGTCGGACTCATACGTCGACCTGTCGACGTACAACGGCATGGTCGACATATGCAAGTCGGACGGATACCCGGCCTCTCGCACGAACTACAGCGACCAGTTCGCCGACGTGCAGAGACCCTCGCTGCGGAATGCCTCCCCATGGCAGCTCGTGTTCAACGGTGAGGCGAGCGCGGACTGCCCGGCGTTCGGTGTGATGTTGGCCAACGGTGTGAACGGGAGCGCCCCGCGAGTACTCCCAAAGACCAAGCAGCCGGACGTTTACGGGTGTCAGGCGGACTTCTTCGTCGCGGGACCATCAGGCATCAAGCACCAGACCTCCGGCAGGGCCCAGAAGGGCCCTACGTACGTAGTGGCATACGACAGTGGGGACGGGACTCCCGCGGCGGGAGAGTGCTGGGGCCCGCGGTCAGGGACCAACCTGCTCAAGAAGAACACCGGAGGGTTCATAGTCCTTGGCGTGACGGACACCACGAGGCACTACGTGGCCGTAGTGTCTGAGCAGATGCTGCAGTTCGTCGGCCAGACGCTCGACGCCATAGGGCAGGGCGCTGCCGGCAGGGTGACGGTCTACACTGGAGCGCCAGGCACGCCGGGCAGCGAGACATCGACTGGGGCGAACGTCTCCAACGTGTACAGCAGGTTCTACAACATCCCGGCCGGGATGTGGGTCAGGTGCGAGTGGGACTACGGCACCCGCGGATGGGAGGTGGTCGAGTCCTACGGTGAGATCATGACGGGTACCCCGGCGTCGGCAAGTGGGGTGACCGCAGGTAACACTGGTTCGTTCACGGTGGCCAACGGGACTGGTACCCCGTTCACCGTCACGGGCGTGAATGTCGCGGCAGGGATCTGCCTGTTCGGGAAGAACTACCAGATCGGGTTCGACGCGCTCGGTGCCATGTACGTGCTCGACCCGCACGTGCTGTGCTTCGCCCAGTTCTTGGGCGGGGCCGTGGCAGCAGGGAACAGCGGGACGGCAACCATCTACGACGGGTCCATGGGCTCTGAGTCTCCGGTCACAGGCAGTCCCACCGTGAACGCGTTCGTGCGACGAGGCGCCGTTGTGACTACCGTGGTGTACACCCTCGGATGGACCACCGGAGGGTGGGAGGTGCTGGACCCAGAGACAGCGGTGTACGCGCAATTCTCCGCCACGGGCAGCATCACCGCGTACAAGGCCGGCAACAACCTCACGGCCACTATCTACTCCGGCACTATCGGGGCTGAGACGTCCACGGGCGTCACCACGCTAGCGTACCTGCGCGACGGGCTGGTCTTCACTGGAGAGACGTACACGCTGGTGTGGGGCCCGAAGCAGTTCGAGGTGATAGACCCAGAGCTTACAGTCGTCGGCCAGCTCGTGAGCAGCAGCCCAGTCGTCGGGCCCGCCGCCACGCAGAGTTTCAAGATCTTCAACGGGACGGTGGACGCTGAGACGGACACGGGACTCACGCTCAACGCTAACATCCGGTATGGGGTGTGCCTTCCGTCGACCACGTACCGGATATGCGTGTGTCAGGCCAAGGTGGACTACGAGGTGGAGGACCCTGACTACGAGTGCTTCGGTCAGACCACGGCAGACGTGGCGCCTGACGGCACCGGGACGCTGACGATATACACTGGCACCAACCTGGGCACTGCCAGCAGCACTACGATCAACCCAGTAACGAACTACACGAGCTGCACGGTGAAGGCCGGCAAGGTGTGCGGCGTGAAGTTCCGCAAGGCCGGCAAGCAGTGGATAATAGACTGGTTCCACTCGCAATGACAATGGTGTTGGAATGAGATCGCTCATACCCCTACGAGCACCGAGGGCCTCGCGTCTGCCCGAGCGCAGGTTCTGGCACGACGAGTCAGACCTCGACAACAAGCTGCGCCTGTGGCGCGACCGACTCGACCCACGCAACTGGAAGAAGATCTGGAGGGACCCTGCAGGAAGCGCGTCGTGCTGCACGTGCGGAGCCGCGGCAGCATCGAGCAGTATCTCTGGTATACAGAACGCGTGCTGTCCTGGCGTAGGATTGCCCAGCACTCTGCATCTGACATTATCTGCCAACGGGAACTGTGACGCACTGACAAGCGGACAGACTATAGCTTTGATAAACAACAAGGCGGGAGACCCGTTCTCGTGGTCGAACGCAGACACTCGTCATAACCCTCCAGGCTTCGGTTGGATAGGGCCTCTGACCGGTTCTATATGCTATGTAAACTACACATTCACATGTACATCGGGATTGGCAGGAGCCACCGGGTGTGCACATTGGACGCTCAGTGTCTCCATACTTGACACTCTCGGTCCTCCGCCATGCGTGTGCTCATTCGCGTGCTACGGGTGTATGAGCCCTGCCAATTTTCCGGCGTGCCAAGGGGTCAGCTATCCAGCTGCATGCGCGTACTCGCAGACTAGCTGCTCGTGCAGCCCATTCAATGTGGTATTCACGTATGGGCAACTACCAAACCCAGCCCCAAACTGTGCGACGACACATGGAATCGCGTGCCCAGCTCACACAGCTACGGTGACGTTTTGAGCTGCACGCCTTGTGATAATGTATTAGAGGCAGCTACGCACGTCACGCCGTGCGCGTGCGAGAAGCCTGGTTATTGCTCTCGCATAGGCTGCACATTGAACGCGCATGGGCATTCATTGTGCAAGACAAACTTGGGATATTACAATCATTGGGAGCAAGTTGGGGGAGCCCCGTGCGTAGACGCGGTGCCAGGTGTCTGGTCTCTTGGACTAGGAGATATAGTCGCAATAGCTATAACGATTATCACTCTCAATAAGGTAAGACCTTGGCCTGGTTGTAGGTGCGGCTCCAGAAAGGCATGGCTTAACTACTACTGTCCACTGTTGCCCAACCCGTGTCCGACGTTTACCAGGTGGATCACACGCAAGCAAAGAAGGTACTGATGCTCCAGCGCAACCTGATAGCTTACTTCTACCCGCGAAAGAACGGGCACTGGCGCCGCACGGCAGAGCACCTGTCACGGCACTGGCACCAGTTCGACGGCAGGAAGGTGATCGCCGTGGCCACCGACCAGTGCTGCGTGGAACACGCGGAAGTGGTCGACTCGCTGCGCGCGTTCAGCACCGACACGGAGTTCATGCTAGGCAAGAACGACCCGAACCTGCGCGAGACGAGATACTTCCTCCCTGCTCTAGAGCAGGTCATCGACCAGCCAGGGATCACGTTCTTCTGCCACGCCAAGGGCGCCACGCACGAGAGCCCGCGTGAGGCCCCTCACCTGTGGCGCGAGGCTATGGCTGCAGCGTGCCTGGAGTACCCCGAGCTGGTCGAGTGCGCGTTCAGCTCGGGCAAGCACGTCTGCGGCGCGTTCATGGCCGACGGGATACGAGACCACGGGTGGCACTTCTCCGGGACGTGGTTCTGGTTCAGGAACGAGCGTGCCCGGTCGCTCAACTGGCGCGATGTGCACCAGACGTTCATGGGCGTCGAGGGATGGCCGGGCATCTTCCCGCGAGAAGAGGCGTTCTGCCTGTTCTACGAGCGGGCCAACGCGGGTCAGCTGTACGACCGACGCGAGTGGGACAGTACCATAACGCCCAGCCTCGAGTGCTGGCGCAGGTCAGTGGAGGGCTCGCTGTGCATGACAGGGTGAGGTTCACGCACTGGAAGACGCGGGTCATCCCGCCGGGTAACAAGGTATCGCTGGTCATCGTGACGCATCACAGGCACCGACAGCTCGTGTCGCTGCTGTGGGCCCTGCGCGCCCAGACGCACGAGGACTTCGAGGTGCTCGTAGCGCACGACGGTCCCGCTGACAGAGACTGGTCTTCCGTACTGAAGACCAGCATCGACAGCGATCCACGGTTCACCTTCGAGGAGCACCCGAGGCACGTGGGGCAGTGGGGCTACCCGATACGCGACCTGTACGAGCGGACGCGGTGCACCGGCGAGTGGGTCGGAGGCTTCGCAGACGACGACTGGTGCTGCCCGGTATATTTAGAATGGCTTCTTTCAGAAGCCATCGAGAAGTCGGCAGACTTCGTCTTCTGCAACTTCGTGCACAACCACGCCAACTGGAAGCCGTTTACGGCGATTCCGCAAGAGGGCAGTATCGGCATAGGCGGGTGGTTGGCGCGCAGGAAGCTGGTCGAGTCCACGCCGTACGCGGACTTCGGGGAGACCGCAGACGGCAAGCACGTGGCAGAGATGATGAAGAAGACTAACAGGCGAGCGCACGTCAGCGGTCACATCATGGTGCACGGGTGAGAGGTAGGTACCTATCATGCATACGACCCAGTTCGACCCGCAGCTGAAGCTGCTCGTGCACTCCGGTGTGCTCGATAACTGGAAGAAGGCTCCAGTCTCGGTGGAGGTTAGCCCGACCAACCACTGCGGCGCTGAGTGCCCATGGTGCTTCTACGTCGCATCTGCGCGTAAGGGCCACCACTCCCGCGAGGAGCTGCAGCTCGACTACCTGCTTGGCCTTCTGGACGACATGCGGATGATGGGCTCGCAGTCCGTGACGTGGACCGGCGGCGGTGACCCGTGCGAGTACTCTGGCATAGACCATGCGATCGCCTACGCGCACCGGCTGGGGCTGAAGCAGGGGATGTTCACCAACGCGTACAGGCGGATAGCGCGTCCAGACAGGCTGGAGTGGATCAGGGTCACCGTCACCGAGAAGTTCGTGCTGACCAAGTACGTGGCGGAGTACGCGAGGGCTACGCACGTCGGGGTGAACTTCAACCTGACGAACGACAACCAGGACCAGTGCAGGAGGATGCTGGACGAGGCCATCGGCGCGGGCGTGGCGTACTTCCAGTTCAGGCCCGCCCTGGCCGACAACGTCGCGCTGCAGCAGCCAGTGACATTCCCGACATGGCTGGAGGAGTACGTGAATTGCGGAGTCGAGATCGAGTCTACTTCTTATAAGTGGAAGGACTATCTCAAGCCTCACGAGTATCCTAAATGTCATGGTCATAGGATTATTCCGTTTGTCTGGCATGATGGTAGTGTATCCGTGTGCGCGTACCACCGAGGTCAGGAGGCCTTCACGTTCGGTAACCTGCACGACGAGAGGTTCGACGAGATATGGCTCGGAGAGCGCCGGTGCGACATGGTCAGGAACGGCGTCGACGTCATACCGGAGTGTCAGCACTGCTGTCGTCTTCATGAATTCAATAAAGCATTAGCAATAGTGGCAGGGGATGTCGAAGGCCCCAGGCATCGGGAGTTTCCGTGATGGATCAAGCATATACAGGAGGTGAGCGTTGACACTCAAGATCGAGATAGGCGGCGGTGACAGGCCCAGGGGCGAGGGCTTCGTGAACGTAGACATGCTGGCGTGCGCCGACATGGTGCACGACCTTAACGACACCCCGTGGCCGTTCGAGGACGCGTCCGTCGACCAGCTGTACTCCAGCCACTGCATCGAGCACGTCAGGTGCCCTATCACGTTCCTGCGCGAGGTGGCCCGCGTCTGCAAGGTAGGAGCTACCGTCGAGATCCGGTGCCCAGACGCGACCAGCGAGATGGCCATGGTGATCGGCCACGAGGGCGTCGTGTCGATCAACTTCTTTCGTCACATGAGCGACGTATTCCCGCAGATCTTCTTCGGGGGATACCCGCGCAGGCTGCGCATCGAGCGCATCGAGCCAGGCTGCGACGACTACTGGTTCCCTATGGCGCGTGCCAACCCGCTGTTCAGGCAGTGGAGTGACCTCGACATAATGACGTGGCTTCCCAGGACGAGGCACGAGAACAGGTTCCACCTCCGGGTGGAGGAGTGCAGCCTGTGAAGAGTCATCTCCTGGTTCACGTCTGGCCGGTGAAGACCAGCTCCGAGTGGCAGCGCCTGCTGCGCATGCTGGCGGAGCGCTGGGACCAGTTCGACGGGAAGAAGGTCGTCGCAGTGGTCACGTCTGCCGAGCCCGTGGTTGTCACCGAAGACATAACGGTCGAGACGGCCGACCCGCAGGAGGTGGCAGACGAGCTTCCTCCCGACGCGGAGATAGAGATCTACGACAACGACCCGCAGCTCAGGGAGGTGGTGACGTGGCGTCCGCTGGTGCGCGCCGTAGTCGACCAGCCGGGCAGGACTTTCTACTGTCACGCGAAGGGAGTCACGCACACGCACCAGCAGGCGTGCTACGAGTCTGTCAGGCTGTGGGTCGACGTCATGACGCACGTGTGCCTGGACTGGCCTAAATTACTAGACGCGGCCATGGAAGAGCACCACATGGCCGGGTGTTTCCGACGCCCGCAGTGCTACTTCAGCGGGGTGCAGCAGGTGGTGCCGTGGCACTACTCGGGCACGTTCTTCTGGTTCGACAACGAGGCAGTCCGGTCGCGAGACTGGGAGGAAATTGATCAGAACTCACATGGAGTAGAGATATGGCCCTCGAGGCACTTCACGAGGAAGGAGACGGCATGCCTGTTCGAGCAGGGGGACCGCAACCCGTACGACCTGCCATACTGGAGGGAGCGGGTCTGGCCCCTCTTCGAGTCATGGCGGGAGGCGATGACTTCTATTGGGATGTCTACGACGGGGCGCTCGATGCCGGACTGGTCGCTCAAGCTTCGGAGGAATTTCCGGACGAGTCTTGGGAGGGGTGGGTCAAGTACGACAGCCCTGGCGAGCGAAAGCTCGCGGCTAATAAGGCAGTACCACCCGTATGTGCTTCCCTTCTTGCCCAGCTGCAGCTTCTTTGCCCCGCGGGACTGACCACAGACGAGACGCTGCACGGCGGTGGCATGCACGCGATGCCGTCGGGCGGGGTGCTCGACCTGCATCTCGACTGCGACGTGCACCCGAGGACCGGCTTCAGGCGGGCCCTCAACCTCGTGCTCTTCGTCGGCGAGTGGTCGGCAGAGTGGGGCGGTGGGCTCGAGTTCTGGGAGGGCAAGAAGCAGGCCAGCGTGCTGCCCAGGCGTAACAGGCTGGTCGCGTTCCAGACGAACGACTTCTCCTACCACGGTGTGCCACGACCCATCCCGTGCCCTCCGGGCGTGCTCAGGAAGTCGCTGGCCGTGTACTTCTGGGAGGCAGTGCCGCACGAGTGCCAGCGCCCACGTGCCAAGTTCGTGTCGCTCCCCGGCGAGGAGACTTCTCCTGAGAAGCTCTCCTGGCAGGAGGCGCGATGCCGAAGCTAGCTGTGGTAGCGTGTCACTTCAACCCGTGCCAGTACCGGCGACCCGTCGAGAACTTGAAGAGGTTCCTGCACGTCATCGACAGGCCGGTACACATAGTGGAACTAGTCCTCGACGATGACGTCAGTGTCAATGACAATGACGTCATCAGCCGAGGCCTGCACGCCTGGACGACGCTCCGTGGCACCCGAGCCGAGAACTGGATGTGGCAGAAGGAGGCATTGCTCAACGTTGGCTTCGCGAAGGCACTGCGAGACCCGGAGGTCACGGCCGTCGCGTGGGTCGACGCGGACGTGATCTTCGTCAATCCGAGGTGGGAGGCCGACACGCTCAGGGAGCTGGAACGATACGACGTCGTGCAGATGTTCAGCGACGCGTCACTGACGGACTCTGACGAGAGGATCACGACGCCCGTGAAGTCCACGGGCTGGCACTGGTCGACGTACGCCAAGATGTGGTGCGACTTCGCGCAGAGTCACCCCGGCATGGCCTGGGCGATGCGCGCGAGTCACCTCAGGCGTGGCTTCAGGCTGTACGACCGGGCCGTCACAGGCAACGGTGACACCCTGATGCTCAGGGCCTTCACGGGCGTCGACCCGTTCCGGACGTCGGAGGTAGGCAGCACGGTGCAGAACGACGTGCGCCGCTGGGCGAACGGCGAGTTGCTGTCATTCGGGTTCGTCATGGGCTCGATCGTACACATGCACCACGGATCTCTTCAGGACAGAGACACTCGCGGGCGCAGGCTCATGCTTCCTGGCTTCAGCCCGCGCGAGCACGTCGAGAACGACGAGCAGGGCCTGCTCAAGTGGTCGCTGACAGCGCCGGAGGCCTTCAGGCGGAAAGTTCAGGAATATTTTCAAAAAAGACGTGAAGATGGTGTACAACTGTCCTAGCACTTGTTATAATAGACCTATCATTCGGAGGTCTTCATGAGTCGCGCATTCTTACTAGAACCAACGTCGCTGCCCACCGACAAGGCAGAGAAGTTCGGGCAGATTGTGCTCATGTACGACCACGTCAGCATGCACCCGAATCCCTTCTCGGCTGAGTTCCAGGTGAGGGTAGTGGCTAAGCTCAAGAACCTCGGCTTCGACCACTCTGAGGACTACCTCATACTGTCTGGCAGGATGACTGCGCTGATCACCATGGTGGCTGCCGTAGTGGCAGAGTGGGGATCGGCGCGTGCCCTGATCTGGGACGCGCGGGACGACATCCGCGACTACAGAGAAGTGGAGATGGGCCCACAATCACTTGAAGGAGCCATGACATGAAGCCACTAGCTAAGGAGATCTATGCCGCAGCGAGGGCGCTGCACTGGGAGGCCTGCACCAAGGCAGTGCAGCTCAAGAGGATCGCGGAGTCCGCAGACCTTAGGGAGATCGCAGACGACATCTACGCCCTCAAGGAGGTGGAGAAGCTCCTCGAGGACGCGCGCAAGGAGATCAAGGGAATCTCCGAGGACCTTATCAGACAAGGCTGTCACCTGTACGTGCTGGCGGGCGACGGCGACCCGATCAGGACAGAGTACTGTACTGCGTCTCCTGACGCCAAGCCGACGGTCAAGCTGCCCAAAAAGGACTCACCCGAGTACCAGCAGCTGATGGACTACTTCGGCGTGCCGAAGGACGCGCCGTTCAGCCCCGACTGGAACAAGATGATAGAACGAGTCGAGGCGGATCTTGCCGAGGGAAAACCCTGTCCGAAGGGGTGCGACCCGAGCAAGATGTACATCTTGCCGAAGATGGTAATCCGAAAGAAGCGACCAATTCTTGACGACGGCGAGGCTCCCGACGTGCAGAGGCCCGACCTGCTGCGGCGGATGTACGATTACGTCAGAGATCTCATCCTCAGACCGGAGCTGGCAGACTACCCCGAGGTCATTGGCCTGCAGGACACGTTCGACGAGGATCGACGGGTCGAGGAGGAAGAGGTGAAACCACGGAAGTCTGCGGCCCCGTCGTTCATGACAGAGGCGCAGGAGGAAGCTCCCTTCTAGCTGAAGCCACCGTCCCCGCGCACGGTCACCGCTCGCGACGGCAGTTCACTAGTGACCCTGATAGCTTAAGAATGAAAGAGGAAAGAGACTATGAGTAAGGCAACTACGACAGAGCTGGCCGAGGTGGCCGCCCCGATCAACGCGATATCGCTGCTGTCGCGTCCCGCGAACAAGGAAGTCCCAGACTTCATCGCGGAGGTGCAGGACCACGGCACGAGCGAGCTGCGGAAGTACATCACGCCGCCGCGGCTCAAGGTGATCCAGGGCCAGAGGACAGAGAAGTACAAGGACTTCAACCCGGGAGAACTGGTGCTGGCCCCGCAGGCGATGCTGTTCGCCAGGAACGAGGAGCCGTTCTACTTCATCCCGCTGCTGTTCTACCCGGAGTGGGCGACAGCCAACCCGTGGGCGCTGAAGGACCAGCTGCCAATGTTCGTCAAGGGCTCGCGTACGCGGGACCCGGCCAGCGACGTGGCGCGCAGGGCGAGAGATGCTGATCTCCGGGATGCCGACAAGTGCCTCGACCCCGCCGGCAACCCGAAGCTCGACAGCAAGGGAAAGGAGTGCTACCTCAAGCACATCGAGTTCCTGACGTACGTTATCGTGATCGTCGGTCACCCGGAGTACACCGGCATGATGGTTACCGTGTCGTTCGCCAAGGGTGAGCACAAGGTCGGCTCGTCTTTCGGCCTCAAGGTCGACGCGCGAGGGTGCGCCATGTGGGGCTGCATCTTCGAGGGCCGGGTGCCCAAGACCGAGCGGCGCAACAGTGAGGGCGCGTGGTTCGGCATTGACGTCGACAACCCGTCGAGTCCCGATGTGCCGAAGTTCGTGCAGAACAGGGATGAGTTCGCTGCCCTGACGAAGATGCACGACGAGCTGGTCATCCAGGCTAAGCTCGACCAGCTGCGACCAGACCTCGCCGACGAGGAAGACTTCGCCCCTGCAGGCGCGAACGAGACGCAGTTCTAGGCTAGCTGCCTAGGCTTCTCTTTGAGGTAGCCGGCGGCCAGTGGTTGCGAAGTGGGATGCCCCCATTATACTGACCCTCCTGAGCTGCCGGCCCTCGATTTCTACACGACGTAGTCTGTTTTTGGTAGAACCAAAGCAGGATCATTCGGATGGCGTCAAGGATCTCAGTACTAGCCGAGCTCGAGCGCCTGAAGTGGACCTTCAAACCACTGTCAGACTCAGAGGTGAAGCTACAGTGTCCAGATCCCGGGCATGATGACAAGGACCCCTCGGCCACGATGAACGTGGAGAGCGGTCTGTGGAATTGTAAGGTGTGTCCTGCTAAGGGAGACTTCGTCCAGTTCTACTCGCTGGCCACCGGGAAGAACCGTTCCACCGTCTTCAAGTTTCTGTCGACAATGTACGACCTCGAGGAGGTCAAGACCGTCGACGTGAGCGTGGTGGAGACTGCGTTCCAGATGCTCCCGTCCCAGCCCCACCTGCTGAAGGCGCTCAGGGACCGGGGCATCACGGACGAGGACCTGCGGAAGTACCGCATCGGGTATCAGGACGGCCGGGTCACCATCCCAGTCAAGAACGCCCACGGGCTGTTCGTGAACATCCGCAAGTATCTTCCTGGAGCCCCCGGTCCTGAGAAGATGCGAAATCTCAGCGGGCGCGGGCAGACCCGCCTGTACCCGATAGAACAGATGGAATACGAGACGATCGTGCTTTGCGCGGGCGAGATGAAGGCCATACTGGCAGCGCGACTGCTTAACTCACACGGGATAGGCGCGGTGTGTGCCACGGCAGGCGAGGGCAACTGGGAGCCCGAGCTGACTATGGAGTTCAAGGGCAAGAAGGTCTACGTCATGATGGACGTGGATGACGCGGGAGTCAAGGCAGCAGAGGCGCACCTGATGCGACTGAGACTGGTCGCCTCTTGGCTCGGTTGGGTGCAGCTGCCCCTCGACAGGGACAAGCATCCCAAGGGAGACGTCAACGACTTCGTGGCTGCGGAGAGCGGTGACCTGGTCGCCCTCGTCCTCGGTACTCCACAGTGGCTCCCAGATGCCGTACCTGATCATCAGGTGAATGGCGAAGAGTCGGTGCTGTCCTGCAGGCTGCACGAGACGGTGAGAGCGACCAACGTCGGGCGCCGGATGAGGTTCAGCGGCGTGGTGTCGGCGTCGGTGGTCGGTCACTACGTGGTACCGCGCAGGGTCAAGGTCAAGTGTGGGAAGATGCAGAACTGCTGCCCGCTGTGCGCGGTGTACGCGTCCGACGCCACTGAGTTCGACGTGAGCCCAGAGTCGCCCTCCATACTGCAGATGGTGCACGCAGCGAGTCAGCACCTCGACGGCGCCATGCGCGACGCCATAAGAGTCCCGCGTGCGTGCAAGGACGCGCAGCTCGACGTGACCGGCCACTTCGACGTGGAGGACGTACAGATAGCACCGTCACTCGAGATCTCCAATCAGGACGTGGACAAGTCCGCCAGGCGCGGCCTGTGCGTCAGCTGCACAGGAGAGCTGAACGCGTCCTACGAGTTCACCGGCAGGATGTTCCCGCACCCGCAGAACCAACAGGCGACGCTGGTCCTATCAGAGGCCGAGGCCGCCCACGATGCCCTCAGCACGTACGTGCCCACTGACCTCGAGAAGCTCCGCGTCTTCAGGCCCGACGAGTGGTCCAGGGAGGGTATCGAGACGAAGCTCCATCACCTCTATTCTGACCTGGAGCGCAACGTCACCAGGATCTTCATGCGGCACGACGTCCACCTGTTCGTCGACCTGGCGTACCACTCGCCGCTGCTGCTCGACCTGGACGGCAAGGAGGTCAAGGGGTGGGTCGAGACGCTCATTGTCGGGGACTCAGCCCAGGGCAAGAGTTACGTCTTCGACAACCTACTGAGGCACTACCGCGTCGGGGAGAAGCTGGTCTGCAAGGGCGCCACTCCGGCCGGCCTGTTGGGCGGCGTCAAGAAGGTGGGCGAGCAGTGGATCATCTCCTGGGGCGTCATACCGACCCACGACCGGCGACTCGTCGGGCTCGAGGAGATGAAGGGCATGTCTACAGAGGCTTTCAGCAAGTGCACCGACATGCGGTCGTCCGGTGTGGCTGAGATTACCAAGATCGAGAAGAAGCGAACGCTCGCCAGGACCAGACTGGTCGGTCTTTCGAACTGCAGGCACGACAGGACCGTGTCATCCTACGCGTTCGGCGTGGAAGCGGTCAGGGACCTGATCGGTGCGCCCGAGGACATCCGCAGGTTCGACGCAGCACTGATAGTCAGCAAGGAGGAGGTCGATCCGGGAGTCCTCGACGAGCTCAGGCGCAACCCGCCGGACGTGCCGCACGTGTACACTAGCGAGCTGTGCCACTCCCTGATCCTGTGGGCCTGGACTCGTAAGCGCGGTGACGTGCTGTTCGACGAGGACGCGTCAGAGCACGCGCACGAAGAAGCAGTCAGTTTGTCCAAGAAGTACAGCGCGCAGATACCACTGGTCGATGCAGGCTCTATGCCTGAGAAGCTCTCGAGGCTCGCCGCGTCAGTGGCGTGCCGGACCTTCTCGACGCAGGACGAGGACGAGACAAAGGTGCGCGTGAGGAGGTGCCACGTCAAGTTCGTGGTGGCGCTCCTCGACAGGGTCTACTCGTCCAAGATCTTCGGGTACGAGTACTACTCGAGGGCCCTGCAGCAGACGCACGTCCTGCGCGACCCGGCTGAGATCAAGTCCGCCATCGAGTCGACGATCAATCCGAAGGACCTGCACCAGCACCTGCTGTTCTCCGACTACGTGGACCAGCATGACCTGCGGGACTGGGTGGGAGGTGACTACGGCATAGCCGGCAACCTGCTGTCGGTGCTGGTGAGGAAGCAGGCGCTCAAGAAGATCGGGCGCACGTACGTGAAGACACCGGAGTTCATCGAGTGGTTGAACAGGACGACGATCGTCGATCGTCCCGACCACCTCAAGAAGGAGACCGACAAGGACGGAAAGGAGAAGAAGTTCTGACATGAAGACGAGCGATCACATACTGTTCAGGGACGTGAGTCATGCCAACGAGAATGCAGGTAAGAAGACCAAGACCTGGCACGTCGAAGCTGTGACCGGTCACTTCTTAGGAGAGGTGAAGTGGTATGCTTCTTGGCGAAGGTATAACTTCTTTCCAGCACAGCAGTCGACGTTCGATGCCGACTGCCTGTTCACCATAGCTGAGTTCTGCGAGAGGCAGACCAGCGAGTACAGAGGGGAGGTGACACCGTGAGGGAGCTCAGAAACGAGATAGTAACCGGTATCAACAGCGCCATGGCCTGCGTGAAGGGCTTCCACACGAAGCTACAGGTGTGTCCGACCCAGAGGCTGTCCGACCCGAGGCTCAAGGAGGTGGTGGACGAGCAGCTGTACCAGTCGGCGCTGAGCCTGAAGGGCCTGGCCGACAAGTTCGAGCGCATGCTGGTTGAGCATAGCGACGACGAGCGCGTGGCCCGTGCCCAGCTCGTCGTCGAGGAGATCGAGGAGCTATTGATGGCTCTCTCCGAGCGAGACGAGGTGGAGACGCTCGACGCCCTGGCCGACGCCCTGTACGTCATCAAGGGCACGGCCGTGACGCTCGACCTGCCGCTCGCCGAGGGCTTCGTAGAAGCTCACGAGTCGAACATGACGAAGACCAAACAAGAAGATGATCCTTCAAAAGCTCGTGTGCGTCGCAAAGGACCCAATTACATTCCTGCGAACTTTTTGCGAGTGCTGACAGACTATCGTCAATTTCAGTTGAGTCCTCATGACTTCAGGTCCACAGACGAGTGCGCGCTGTGCGGTGAGTCACTGCACAGGGCCCTCAGGCAGTTCGACGAGCACGGCAGGTCGCACTGCCGGGGAGTGAGACTGGCATGATCAAGGCACTAGGATGCCACGTGTTCGCCGGCGGGATGACCGCAGGTTTCAAGGACGTGTTCGACGTGAAGGCCCAGCTGGAGGTGCACGGGCTGGGCGACGACACAGTGGAGAAGGTCTGGAAGGTGCCAGTGATCCGACCGGCTGATGGAGCCTGCGCGTGGCCCGCGCCAGTGGCACTGGGTCACGGCAGGATCGACGTGCTCTACGGCAATCCAAGATGTACCGCGTTCTCGAACGTGACGGCGGGGTTGTCCTCTACCGGTCACGGCCCCGAGGCGAGGCAGTGCCAGGACGTCAAGGAGCTGGTCGACTACGGGCTGGCCTACGAGTTCTCGCTCATCGTGTGGGAGTCTGTCCAGCAGGCCTACCGCACAGGGAAGCCCCTCGTGGATTCTTTTACTAGAAGATTCATCGAGAACGGCTACCGGGTCGCGCACGTGTTCGTGAACGCCCGGACTTTCGGTAACGCGCAGAATCGCAAGCGGTACTTCCAGGTGGCCTACCCCAGAGACAGGCAGTTCAACGTCGACCTGCCGCCGATGCTGGAGCACGCTCCGATGCTGTGGGACGCGATCTCCGAGAGGCGACACCGGGAGTGCAATGTCGTCGACCCGCTGCCGATGATCAGGGACGGGGGGTACGATCAGGACTCGTACCTGCAACTGACCGCGGACGAGTGGCACTCGCTGCCGCACATGGCCAGCGGGTGGGACGCCAACACGCTGGCGCAGTACGACTACGAAAAGCTGTCACCGGCCTTCAAGGCGAAGTGGGACGAGCGGATGTCAGACATGCCGTTCAGCATGCACGGGGTGCACCGACCGGCGTGGATGTGCGCGGCCCCGACGCTCACCAACTCCTGCTGCAGGCTGCTCCACCCGTGGTGGCACCGGCCCTGCACGGTCGGCGAGCTGGCCGACATCATGGGATGGAGGGGCGAGATACCGGTAGGGCCAGACCCGTTCAGCCAGATCGCCAAGGGCGTCGTGCCGGACGTGGCCACCTGGATCGCGGAGATGTGCAGGAAGTGCCTGGAGGACGAGTGGGGTGGGCCTACCGAGGACTGGTCCACCCGGTACGATCACGTACGCGGTGTGTTCGAGGGCGAGGACACGTCTGGTCAGGACGAGAAGGTTATCGACGTCACGCAGTACTACCCGCGAGACTTCGACATCGGTAGGTTCCCGGCAGAGTGCCAGGAGCAGTGTCATAGGTTCAACGTCGACCCGAAGACGGGCCGGCTCATCAGGAAGTGGAAGGAGATAGCATGAGCATCTACGACAGCATCGACAACATGTGGGAGCACCTACTGTTCGTGCTCCTGAACTGCGCAAATAATAGAGACTCTCGTGACGGCCCAGTGTGCGGTGAGGTCGTCGGGTACAAGGGCGTGCTGGACGCCAGCAAGCAGCGGACGTTCCTCACGAACGATGTCAGGAACCTCTCGCCGTCGTACGCGGCGGCAGAGTTCCTCTGGTACATGTCGGGCGAGGGCAGCACGGAGATGATCGAGAAATACGCCCCCAGCTATGTCAAGTACCGCAGGCAGGACGGCACGGCGTACGGCGCGTACGGCCCGCGGATGTTCGCGGCCTGGGACGTGACCACTGACTTCAGTGGCACGTCGCAGGTGCCTGACGACCGACCCGCGCTCGAGCGGATCGTCGACATGCTCAGGAAGTCCTCGCTCTCCAGGCAGGCTGTGCTCCAGTTCTGGGACCCACACGACTTGTCAGTCGCTGAGTCAGGCGGGTGCGCGGACGTGCCGTGTACGCTCGGCCTGCAGTTCTTGGCCCGCGACGGGGCACTCCACATCGTCACGACCATGCGCTCGAACGACGCGTGGCTCGGGTTCCCGTACGACGTGTTTGCCTTTACGTGCCTGCAGCGGGTCGTGGCCTGCGAGCTTGGCCTCCAGGTGGGAGAGTACCACCACCAGGTCGGCAGCATGCACCTGTACGCGCGGAACGAGACGAGAGCTCGGGAGGCCCTGGCGAGCGGAACCTCAACAGAGGTCCCACACGGCTGGCAGCTCGACGACACGCTCGACTCGGTCAAGCTTGCGGTCGAGCTGGAGTCACTCCTGCGCCACGGTGGCAACCCGCTCGAGGTCGAGGCTCGCGCGCAGGCGCTCGGCGGCATGGGGACCGACCTGCTCAGGGCGTGCTGCAACAAGCTCAGGCCCGCGCTGGAGTGGTCGCCACGGTCACCCCTGATGCAGAGGAGAAGCAATGCCTGTACTGATGCTAAGTGAGCGCACGTGGTACGTGGCCACGCAGATAGAGGATCGGGCCGTCAGGCCCACCAAGGTGCGCGTGCAGTTCGTGTCCAAGGACGGTCGCGGTCACTTCAAGGACGCGGCCGGGAAGTGGAGGTGGGTGGACCCGTCGTCGTGCGACGTGGTACCAGACGAGAATGTCACTAACGAAGGAGAAGACCCGACATGTTAGTCTCTCCAACTGGAATAGAGCTTCAACTAACAGTTTCTGGTTTGAAAGGATGGGTAAAATCATACTTATAGTCAGTGGTGGGGATTTAGTCGGGAAGTCCACGTTCTGCAGGGCGGCCCTGGCCGCGATAAACGACTGCGGGCTGCCGCACATGGCGGCGCACCTGTCACGGCCGCCCGCGTGCTTCGACTACTACGGCGGGTACCTGGAGATGATCCGACCGCACGTGGTGTACGACAGGTTCCACCTCGACGCGCTCGCGTACAGGAAGTGCGACGACCACGAGTCGAGCCTGACTCCTCTGAAGTATGACCTGGTCGACGCTGCGATCAGGGAGGCGTGCGGATTCATCGTGCTGGTCACTGCGGACGAGGCGACCGTGCGCGAGAGGCACGCCCAGAGGGGCGACGACATGTACGACATCGAGCACATCGTCATGGTGAACAGCGTGTTCAACCAGATGGCTGAGGACCTCGACGGGACCTTCGTCATGCGCGACATGCAGTTCAGGTACAGGATCGACGCAGTCGTGTCCGACCAGTCATGCTGGAAGGACGTCATCGACGCGTACGTCTCGAGGTTCGAGGAATGGAGGGAGCTGGTCGGATGATCGAGCTGCACGAGGGGCTTGAGATACGAGAGATCCCCAGATTCCCTCACTATTTCGCTAGGGAAGAAGGTTCAGTATGGACGTTATGGTATAAACGATGGAGAGCTCAACCACAAAGAGATTGGAAGCTTGGAGAAGAATTTCACTCGTGTGTTACGGTATACAACAAGGCTTCAGATAGATTAGTAGTATCAATGTACGGTGTTCAACCGTACTTACACCACGTGATGTTAGAGGCCTTTGTTGGTCCCAAGCCTCCAGGTTTAGAGTGCTGTCACTACGATGGTGACGAGACTAACTGCAGCATTCAAAATTTGAGATGGGATACCCATAGTTCAAATGAGCTTGACAAACGTCGATGCGGCACTTCTAATCAAGGCGGTAGACATTGGAGAGCTCTATTTCATGACTCAGATGCATTGCGAATACTCCAACGTCACGCCGCAGGTGACGATATTACACGACTTGCTGAAGAATACAACGTGTTGCCCATAGTTATTTATAAGCTAGTTCGTAGACAATCGTATACTCATTTGGTGTTTCCGTGATAAAGTTTGAATCTGGTGGGATGCTTTGTGAAACTCATGGAGATCTTCCATCAGTTCCAAGTATAATACCAAACTTATACTGTGATTTTGAGACCTCGTCTGGAGACCCGAAGCTCAAGTCGACCAATCCCTGGCACCACTGCTCAGCCATAGGCGTCGCGGTGGCGTTCGGGCGCGACAGTCCTATCTGGTTCGTGCCGAAGCGGCTCATGTCAGGCTGGTGGGGCGACGTGCTCAGGGCATCCGCCGCCTGGACCAACCATCACGTCAAGTACGACGCGCACGTGTCGGCCAACGACCTGAATGAGGTCTTCCAGAGGGAGATGCGCTGCACGCTCACGCGGGCGAAGCTCATCGACTCTGACAGGATCTACAAGGGAGGCTACGGGCTCGACGTCCTCTCCGAGCAGCTGCTCGAGGAGAACATCGACAAGTACGGGCGCGCGATGCTCCCGTACCTCGAGGACTCCAAGGACTACGGCGACGTGCCGCTGGACATCCTGGCAGAGTACGCGTGCGTCGACGTGAGGACGAACATCAAGCTAGACGTCTGGCAGGAGCAGCACTTCCCGGCGGTCTCCGACGAGGTCTGGGAGACGTCGAAGAAGTTCGAACGCGTGCTCTTCGACATGGAGCGCCGCGGGATGCTCATCGACCGGAAGAAGGTCAAGCGAGCGCACATTGACACGATCAAGAAGATGCTCGAGAAGGACTACGAGCTAGAGAAGCTCATCGGGCGGGTCTTCTCGGCCACCTCGAACAAGGACTGCTACGACGTGCTCTGCAACCAGTTCGGCCTGCCGGTGCTGGCCTGGACCGAGCCGAGCGAGAGGGCGGACGGCACGATGTCGAAGCCAGGGCCGTCGTTCGACGCTGACGCGCTCGCGCTCTACCTGGACCACCCAGACGCGCCCACGGAGATCGTGCAGGGCATCCTGGACTACAGGAAGCTGTCCACGTTCCAGTCGCTGTTCGTCGGGGCGTGGGAGAAGAAGGGCCACATCTCCGACGACAGCAGGCTGCACCCGACGTTCAACGGCAGGGTGCGCACGGGCCGGCTGAGCGCGAGCGAGCCCAACCCGCAGCAGTTCGACACCGCGGCCAAGTCGCTGGTCGAGGCTCCCGAGGGCTACGGGATCATCTGCGCGGATTATTCGCAGGTTGAGTACAGGGTGCTGGTGCACTACCTGGAGAACCGGCGGTGCATCCAGATGTACCAGGACGACCCGTGGACCGACTTCCACCAGATGATCGCCGACTCGATACCGTGCAGCCGCGACGCGGCCAAGACGCTGAACTTCGCCATCGGGTTCGGGCAGGGAAAGAAGAAGACGATCGCCGCCCTGGCCATCAACAAGAAGTTCGTCGGGACCATCTGGGATGAAATTGTCAATGACAGTACAATCCCACCTGAGGCCCGACGTGCCGCGGTCGAGCGTGCCTGCGCGTACCGCGCCACCGCTGTATTCGACAAGTATCACGCGGACCTGCCGGAGCTGCGCTCGGTCAGGGAGCGCGCGGCCGCCGCGTGCAGGGCCAGGGGCTCGGTGCGCAACCACTACGGCGCGCTCAGGCACCTGCCGGAGCAGGCAGCACACACGGCCCTGCCGAGCCTGTGCCAGTCCACGGCGGGAGAGCTCTGCCGGGAGCGGATGGTCGCCCTCGCCGAGGAGGTGCCGGAGTTCGAGATGTTCGCGCAGGTGCACGACGAGGTGGCGGGCTACGCCCCGCTCGAGCTCTGCCAGGACGAGCGCTTCCTGCGCAAGATAGTGAAGGTGCTCGAGAGCCCGTCGCGGCCGTTCAGGGTGCCTATCAAGGCGGCCATCGGCTGGGGTCCCAACTGGGCTATTGCTAAATCTGATGACGCTAAGCGAAAGTTTGTTTGAGGTAGGAGAACGAGATGCTGACGCACGACGGAGTAGAAATAAGACCCATACCCGGGGAGCTAGGATTCTTTGCGCGTGCTGACGGCACGTTGTGGACCATCTGGAACAACCGCGTCGCCGGTCGCAGCTGGGTAGACTGGGAGCAAGGCGACGAGTTAGTACGAGTGGAGGAGAGCACTATTGGAAAATACAGAGCGGCCAGGATGTACTCTGCCAACCCTCTTCGAGTTCATGTAGCAGTGCTGAGGGCGTTTAGGGGCTTATGTCCTGCGGGACTAGAAGCCTGCCACAATGACAGTGATTCCATGAATTGCGCTATCACCAACTTGAGATGGGACACTCATCTCTCAAATATGAAAGATGCGATAGCGGCCGGGCATATGTATACTACTGGGAAGGGTCGCCCTCACAAGCTCACTCCGGAAGAAGAACTTGAACTCTACAACTACTACGCTACGAACAAGTTCTCCATGAGGTCTCTCGCGGAATACTATAACCTGAGCCTCGGTGGGGTGCGCCTGATTATCATTAGGTGTAAGGCTCTAATTGAGGCATCCCAGCTCTAAGAAGGCGTTAAAATTAAAAACTGAGTTAATAATTAAATAATTATTGAACTTAGTTAGCAAATGTTCACTATGTAACCATCGGACCGACCGCCACTTACGCAGAAACCTGTTTTGAATTTTTATTCAGTGCAGACATGTTAAAATATTTTCAGAACGGCGGCCCGCCACCCCAGGCACCTGGCGGTGGGGACCCGAGCCGCCGTCCCCGGTGACTGGCACGAGAGACCGGCGGCGGTAAGCCACCAACAGGGAGACCTGGCCGCGGTGCACGCCACGCTCTGGAGGGACAACCTGGTAGACGGCCGTGGAGGCCATGACCGCGAGAGGAACGCCGTGAGGCGTACCGGGGCGGATGGCTGAGACGGCGACCCTGGCCCGTCGGCACGACGGGTGGACCGGTACAGCGCCCGGCAGGGGGTGACCTCAGCGACTCACAGGGAGCGCGAACCACGACGGGGCCTCAGCCACAAGGACTGAGGCTCCTCTGGCCCGCGCTGCCGTACACTGGTATCAGCCAGTGCGGTAGACGGAACGGCCCAGCGGAGCCGGTAATCCGTGGAGAAGTAGTATCATGGCGAAGCAAGTCAAGACCACCGTCGCTCGTCTCGCGTCCGTCGCAGTCGCCCACGCCGCCACGGCGCCGCAGCTGCAGGACAAGCTGGAGCGCACGTCCAACGAGACCTCCAGGCAGTACTTCGAGGAGAACGCCCAGCCCGTGGACGTCAAGATCAACGGCGTCCCGATGGTGGCGTACGTGAAGACGGACTTCAACAGCGGCTCGTTCGGATGGTACCTCAACGGACAGATGGGCCACAAGCTGAGCGCCCAGTGCGCCAAGAAGGACTTCCTGGCGAACGCCGGACCGATCGAGGTGCAGATCGCCGGGCGGAACTACGCCGCGTGGCCGACGTTCAGCAGCCAGGGCTCGTGCATCTGGAATCTCAGCACCAAGGTGGACCTGCCGGTCGGCACCCACAAGTGCCTGGTCCAGGCCGGACTCAACCTGTCGATCACCAACAGCAAGAAGCTCGGTGACGAGGACACGCTGAGGGAGCACTGCAACCTGCAGATCGGGTTCAGCCTCACGGTGGTGTACAGCAAGACTGGCGCCGGGGTGAGCATCTGATCCTCGTCGTCAGCACCGTCGAGTGACGGCCTGAGGGCAATCATCTGTGGAGGCCCAAACCGAGTCGTGAGCTCGGAGGGCGTGAAGCAGCTCTGCTTGCCCGACGGCCGCAATTCCGCGAGAGCCGCTACTGCGGTGAGGAGGAAGTGTCATGGCGACGCAGACGATGCGTGAGGTGAAGGGCTTCAAGTTCTCGGAGGGCGACCGCGTCCTCATCAGGGTACCGGGACAGCACAGCTACCTGGGCGTGATCAAGGGCGCCGAGGTGGACTGCGGCAGCGTGCTCTACAAAGTGAGCAACAGGGCCGGAGCCCGCAGCTGGGAGTTCGTGTTCGTGGCCGAGGAGTACCTGACGAAAGTGAGCGAGTAGCATGGTCGCAGTCTACAAGGAGCTGCCCAAGAAGGGGTTGGTCGTGTCAGGTACCAGGAAGGACGTATGGGACGCGTTCGACTCAGTGTCCAGGGAGTGGGAGGACAACGACGAGTACTACTGCGTGTACCTGCCGCTGAAGAACGGACGCCGCGTCCGAGTGTTCAACACGGCGAGGAACACGATCCATGAGGTGCACAGCATCATGAGCACGTGGGACGACCAATCGAAGTACTCGATCCGCATCCCCCTAATCATAGAGGGCTGGACACCGCGGCAGCCGTCTGGTATACTGGATGCTGCCGCTGATCACGCAGCGGGAGACCCGCCGCCGGCGACAGTCTGCCCGCTGCAATGCAATGTGTATGCAGAGGAGGAGTGGAGATGACGTTCGAAGAGTTCCAGAAGAGTCGCAAGCTCTGCACTGGTCCCATGGAGGACTGGGAGGGCGACGCGAGCCACAACGAGCCGAGGTTCCAGTACTGGCTGAAGTCGAAGTACGACAACGACAGGCAGCCCGTCAGGGTCGCCATCCTCATCGGTGAGGGCGTGTTCGACACGCAGTCTAGCCAGGGGTACCCCTGGCTAGACTGCTTCACGAGCCTCGAGGAAGCCGAGCGCAAGCTGTGGAACTTCGCGCTCAGCGAGGAGTGGGGCGTGGAGGGCACCAGCGAGCCAACGCGCAAGATCGTCAAGGAGGGCGAGTTGCCTCTCAAGCAGCCCGACGGAACTGAGGTCGACACAGAGGAGCTCCTCATATCGATCGGCGGGCTCGAGCTGCTTAACTCGTTGTGGGACTGGGGGATCACCGCCAGGCACATGCCCGATGGTCAGGTCGAGCTGGTCGGAGACGACGAACAGATCATCAACTACCTCAAGGAGAACGAACCATGACGCCATACTGGGTGAGTTTCACAGACGGATCAGGGGCCTGCGTGGAGGCCGATGATCCGAGCTCCGCGAGGGTCATCGCGCAGCAGCAAGGAGGTGGACGGGTCGTGTCACAGGCAACGGTAGAGCGCCTGCCGTACCCCGCCGAGCCGCGCCTCGGCCCGCAGTCCAGCTGCCCGTCGTTCTGCTGGAAGCCGCGCCAGTGCGCGGGGTACAGCAGCTGTCCCGACCTTCGCAGGACCTGCTCGGAGTAGTCCTAACAAGAGGAGAGATCATGACGTATGTACGTACCGAGCCGGCAGTGTTCTGGCGCAAGATAGCGGACTCTATCGACGTCAACTACGTGAGAAAGGTCATGCGTCGGGAGTATCGCGTGCCTGAAGACGAGTCGACGTTCATCGGGCTCGATGACCTGCGACATGCAGCCAGTGTGATGATGTGGCCGGCCGATTTCAGCATGTACCTCGTCGGATACGGTGGGCATGCTGCCATCGGCTGTCAGAGGCAGTACACCTTCCATGAATGGAAGGAGAGGATGGAGGGAGGTGTGAGATGACCTCGGGTTGAGTCCCCGGTGCCCCGCGTCGTACAGCGGCGCGGGCCGCCGGCAATTCCGCCGGAGGTGGCTCATAGTCTACCAGGAGGTGGTCTATGACCATCAGGAGGAGAAGATCATGGCGAAGATACAGTACAGGGTGACGGCCCGCATGCTCGGCGACGAGACCGCGTTCAGGGAGTTCGCGGGCGAGCTCGACGCGGTGCTCGACTGGGTGCAGGAGACGCTCACGAACGACGACGTGCAGGAGGCCCTGCAGGACAGGAACGACGGCGACAACGTCGTGAAGTTCGAGGTGTCGGTGCTCCAGCACCCCGACGCGTGCCCGGGCTGCAGATGGATGCCGGGAGACGGCATCAACCCGAGGTGCAACGACCCACGCGGTTGTCGGGCAGCGCGCCTCAAGAAGCTGGAGCAGCTGCACGAACTGGCGAAGGACCTCAGCGTGTCGCTGACGCTCGAGCAGCGTGAGGCGCTCGAGGCGGTGTTCATACCATGAGCGTCCGCACCTCCGCAGACTTCATCTCGATCGAGGCCCTCGAGGACGCAGCTCAGAACTTCGGCGAGTGGCAGTACTACGACCAGCTCTACGGTGACTCTGAGGCAGACTATCCCAGGGAGCCGGACGAGACGCGAGTCGACTGCCACGTCTCGGGCTGCTTCGCCACCAACGGCGAAGCGCTGTGTGAGATGCTCGGCGAGCACCTGATAGTGGACTGCTCGTCGGCCGGTCCAGACTCAGGCAACATGGATCACGCCTGCGCTCGTTGTGGGCGCTACTGGCACGTACCACTGTACTAACTGATGAGGAGAAGAAGATCATGGCGAAGAAAGTGTCGTCTGTGAGACGCATCGTAGACAGACAGTACCTGGGCGAGCTGCACGCGACGGTGGACCTCGCGTTCGCCCTCGCGGAGGAGGCGTTCGACTCCGTAGACGAACTGTCCAAGGAGGCCCGGCTCGGCGTCGGGACTCTGTACAACCTGCGAAGTCACCGGACGCGACTCCCGCAGTTCTACTCGATCGTGAAGCTCTGCCGCGCCGTCGGGCTCGACGTCAAGGTGGAGCGCAGGACCATCAAGCTGTCACTTCACAAGAAGGAGAGGAGAGCATGAGACCCCCAGCAGACTTTGATGCGTATAAGTTCGGCCTATGCCCAGGCTCAGTCACGCAGTTTGGTCGCAACTACGTCAGCGACGACGGGGAGTTCATACAGATAGTCTTCACCAGAGTAGACAGGACCGAGCCCTGCCTCGTGCTGATACTCAACGGCGTGCCCGTGGTGACGACGAAGTACTCCTGCGAGAGGCACGAATACGAGACGACGTGGTTGGGATACCTCAGCGGACCGTACGGAGAAGACCTCATCAGAGCTTACTGTCGTCTGGCGGTGATCTTTGGCGAGGACTCGCAGGAGGTGTATGACTATGTGGTCAAGGGCGAGGTGCCGGGCGACGTGCGCCGAGAGCTGGTAGAGTTACTCGCCGACGTAGACATGAGCAGCATGCGCTCGAGATTCGACTCTGTCGGGGAGGTGATGTACGCTTATTCCGGCGACGGGCATGACACCTGTGAGTTCGAGGGTCGACTCGCGTCGATACTCTACGAGCATCATCCTGACGGCAAGAACTTGTCAGAACCGACTGGATGGTGACCCATGCGCAAGCCAAAAATCACCGCGAGGCAGGAGGGAGGCGACGACGGATACTGCTACGTCGTCAGGGTGGACGGCCGAGTCTTCGTGACCGGCCTCACCAGGGCCGAGGTGCCCTACTACAAGGAGCAGGCGAGGAGGTACGAAGAATCATGTCACGATGCGAAGACTTTCCCTGCTGCGGGCACGAGCCCGGGTGCTGCCCGGACTACGACGAAGACACCGGACGGCAGCTCAACATGAAGTGCGTGTGCGGGGCTGTGCTCCCGATCGACAACCCGAGCTCGCTCTGCGAGGGCTGCCTCAGGGACCCCGACGACCCGGACCAGTTCCTGCCTGATGATGACGACCTCCCGTACGAGGGAGACATCGACGACTAGGATTCAAGCTGGACGAGACCTGAGGGAGTTGTTATAGTAAGGACTGTTCGTTTACTGAAGTTCCTACAGGAAGGGAGACGCGATGTCGAAGAGATACACGGTGACGCTCGAGGTGACGGTCGACGACGACGTGGACGTGGTGCCAGAGATCGAGGAGGCGCTGCACGGTGCCGGCCTCGAGGCGATGGACGTGTGCGCGACGGAGCGCAAGCTCACGCGCGAGGAGATCATGAAGGAGATGGAGGACGCGCTAGGAGAATAGATCCACATTCACGCTAACTCTAACACAAGGAGACATGTGACATGACGAAATCCAAGAAAGTTAAGTACCCTTACGTGATCATTCGCACCTACTCAGCGGGATGCTTCGCGGGCCTGCTCGTGAGGCGAGAAGGCAAGGAGGCAGAGCTCATTAACTGCCGACGACTGTGGTACTGGGCGGGGGCTGCCACGTTATCCCAGCTGGCAGTGGACGGAACGTCTAAGCCCACTGAATGTAAGTTTCCTACCCCGACGCCAAAACACGAACTGACTGAGGTCATCGAGGTCATTTACACTACGGCTAAGGCTAGGAAGAGCATCGAGGAGGTGCCGGTATGGCGGGAATAAGTGACGGCTCCGGCTACGGCGACGGCTACGGCGACGGCTCCGGCGACGGCGACGGCTACGGCTCCGGCTCCGGCTACGGCGACGGCTCCGGCTTCGGCTCCGGCGACGGCTCCGGCTCCGGCTACGGCTACGGCGACGGCTACGGCGACGGCTCCGGCTACGGCGACGGCTACGGCGACGGCTCCGGCGACAGCTCCGGCGACGGCTCCGGCTCCGGCTCTGGCTACGGCGACGGCTACGGCGACGGCTGACAGTTCAACGAGGTCTGATGAGTACCTCTTCAAACTCATCGCTCGTACCAGCCGAGCATCACTAGTCTGGTAAGGAGATATGATCATGGCAAAGAACGTGTTGCAGCATGAACAAGTGAGAGCGAAGGCTGAGGGCGATCGCCCTCAAACTTCGCGCCGTCAGGCCGCACTGGCCAACCTCACCCCGGAGCAGCTCGCCGCCCGTCAGGGCACGGAGCTGCCGCCGGAGGGGAAGGGCAAGAAGCCGAAGAAGGAGCGAGTGTACTACCCGGGCCTGCAGGTCGACCAGGAGCAGCGGGCGACCGTCAAGCTGGTCGACGCGATCCCTTCAGACTACGACGAGAAGCTGCACCTCCCGCTGAGGCCGCAGGACTTCGAGAACGAGTGGCCCCTCCTCGTCTGGAGAGCCGAGCGCTATGAGCGCGCGGCGGCCAAGCTCCGCAAGGACGCCGAGATCTGCAAGACCTCCGGGTCGGCCAAGGAGCGCGCCAAGAAGAAGCGCATCAACCACCTGAAGGAGATGCTGGCGAAGCTGGAGGCCGAGAGCGACGACGAGGAGTAGTGTCAGTGAGTGACTGATACTGCTCACACAATTGTGTGAGCAGTATCATCACGCCCTGGGCCTTCCCTGCTGCTGCCGGCAGGCCCTCAAGAGGGGTGGGCGAAGCTCCTCATCGTTTCTGTGCCGCGCGTAGCGGCCTTACGCTGATCGAGTTCACATCAATCGAAGGAGACAAGACATGAGTACCGACATGACAGACGCACCTGCCAAGCCCGCGAAGAAGGCCCCGGCCAAGAAGGAGAAAGCCAAGAAGGAGCGGCCCGCTCCGCTGCCGCTGCCGGAGCGGATCGCTAAGATGCGCGCGGACGCTGCTAGGTTCAGCGCCCTGGCGCAGAAGCTCACGGAGGACGCCGACACGCTGGAGTCCACCGGCGACGAGAAGGCCCTGCAGAAGAAGCGCAGGATCGCCTTCCTCGAGAAGCAGCTGGAGGCCCTCCGGGCCGAGCAGCCCGCCCCGACGAGTGAGTCCGCGGTCTAGCACCCGGGACCGTCCGCCCGGCAGGCACTGTGTATCGCCGCGGCGGGCGAGCCCGTAGGCTAGGCGAGAGTATGACATACTTATCCACATCACTCGAACGAAAGAGACACGTCATGGCGCACGCGGACATGGACACGTCAGTAGAGAACTTCGAGCAGCTGACGGCACTGTGGGGCTCCGCTGGAGACCATGACCTCAAGGCGTCACTGGTCGACCCCTGCGGCCCGGGAGGCGGCAATCCGGTCGTCAGGTACGAGGGCGAGACCGACGACCTTCTGAATTTCTTGATGAGCCACTACCACGATGGCGCGTCGACCAGGGAGGACATGCGGCGGCTGCACGTCAGGGAGAAGCAGACGAAGGCCTCGCACCTGCAGCGCGCGATCGACCTAGCCGCTGATCAGAACGTGTCGTTCGAGGCCCAGCGGCTCATCGAGGAGTACGTCGCCAGGGAGCACCCGAGCGCGATAAAGCTGAAGTACCTCGTGATCGCGCTGCTGGACCTGTGCTACTAGGAGGAGTACGCGTCACTATCATTTCAGAGGAGACACAGTCATGGCATACGAAGAAGACGAAATAGAACCTCTGTCGAAGAGCTTCAAAAACTTCCTGGCCGCAGTGGGCGTCACGTCTGAGTGTCGAGCCACGCTGTGGCATGTAGACGAGGGACCTCCAGAGTACGAGGGCCTCCCAGGTTACATCAAGTTCTACGGGAGCGGCTGCGACAAAGACCTCGGTGATCCGCCCTCTACGAACCGCGACTGGCAGCTCGCTGATCAGTTCGAAGGCTGGCTCAAGGCTAATTCATTCAAGTATCACCGAGGTTATCCAGACGAGCCGGACGAGAAAGACCGAAGGTTCTTCCTCGGATCTGACGCTGTCAAGGGAGTGCTGGAGATAGCCGCCAGGTACGGGCTCGACGAGGCCGATCTGGACAACGCTTGAGGAAGGTTTGGTATACCAAGTCAGCCATGACCGCCCGAGCGGGAGGTGCAGCGACCGGCTCGTAGCCGGCACGCGGCCTCCCGCGACGGTGGTCCTGTACGCAGTTCAGCCTAACTGCATGAGGAGGTGCGTCGTGAGCAAGCACAGGTGGCAGAGCTACTCCCTGCTGAGGGAGCGCATGAAGTCAGAGGGCGCCTTCGACCACGAGGTCAAGGTGGCACAGCAGCGGGCCGCGCTCGAGGACCAGCCGCTCGACGTGCTGTATAAGCCGAGTGGCGGAGTGCACGGGGCCACGTGGCCGCGCGGCAAGCGTGCCTCAGAGCTCAGGGCAGGCGACAAGATCGTGCTGCCCTCTGACGGCGAGGGCAATCCTCGCGAGCGCTGCGACGTGCTCGAGGTCGGCCAGGAGGGTCACCCTGAGATCATGACTGTCTGTGTCATCCCTGAGGACCGCGGACCCGACGACGCGGATGGTCTCAGGGAGATGGGCTGGGCTGACTACCAGTTCTACGAGGTGTGGGAATGAGCCGTGACCAGAGGTACCTCGACTGGGAGCGCTCGCTGTACGAGACGCTCGTGAACGAATTAGGGCCGCCTGCGCCGCCGTGCGCTATCAGGGCGCTCGGGCCGTCGACCAGCGTCAGGACGTGCTCGGGCGACGCGTGCAGCCTGTGCGGCAGGTGCTCGGTGCACTGCGCGTGCAGGCACTACGAAAGGAAACGACATGCTAGAGAACCTTGACAACTGCGTCCAGCTCCACGAGGAGATCGAGGTCACGTACCTCGTGGATCACTACTGCGCCAAATTGCTCTCGTGGGACGACTCGGCAGTGATGCTGGAGGGCTGCGGTCCCACGATCCACGACGCGCTGGTCGCCCTCGACCGGCAGTGCGAGGGCCGAGACTGGCAGGACATTCGCAAGATGAAACCGATTGACAGGAGGTGATGCTCATATGATGACTAAGCGAGAGTTCCTGGACATGATCCACGGCTGGCCAGACGACCGGCCGATGCTGTTCGCCGGGCAGACCGGCGTGACGGCGCATGTGGTCGGATTACAGCACACAGCTGACGTCCTCAGCGTCAAGCTCGGGTGGACGAACCCGGAGGGCGGACCACCCGGACCTGGCAACCCTCCGCAGCCCGTCGACATCCGCGTGGTGCGCGAGTCGACAGGGCCGAAGGGCCCGGTCATGGTGGTCGAGCCGATGGAGCGCGGCGACGTCCTGGAGGACGTGGTGGCCTGCGCGCACCGTCAGGTGAACTCGTGGTGCCTGCTGAACAACATCGCACTCCCAACTGTAGAGGTGCTCGACCATCGTCCCGAGGGAGCGCGGCAGCACGAGGGACTCTACAAATGGTCCAGCAAGACCGTGCAGATCTACTCGGTCGGATGCCCCGTGAACAGCGACCAGTCGTGGCCGCGCTGGCTGCGGGACTACTCACCTCTCGGCGTGCTGGCCCATGAGTACGGGCACCACGTGCACCAGGAGCTCAAACGTAAAAGAGTAGATAGACTCTTTTACGATTGTCGTTGTAGCGTGGAACAACCGGTGTCGGTGTACGCGCGCACCGAGAACGACGAGGACTTCGCCGAGGCGATCCGCCTGTTCATCACCAACCCGTACCTGCTGCAGGAGAAGTGCCCGCGCAGGTACGAGTTCCTTACTGACACGCTCAAGCTGGTGCAGATAGACTGGAGAGACTGGAAGACGTGTCTCGACAACCCGACTCTAGAAGAGAAGGTGAGGAGGAGAGAATGGCCAGTGTAAAGAAGACCTTCACTGTGTACAAGAGGCATCCTGACGGCGAGTGGAAATTCTGGCAGCACGCACGCGGAGTGTCGGCTAAGCAGGTGTGCGCGGCCATTCGCTACTATACGAGCAAGACTAGGTCTCCAGTGGTGCTGGCCGACATCCGGGCCGAGGAGACCTCTCTGCCGCTTAACCCATACAAGGAGGAGCGACGAACGACCAGTGACCTGCTCGACGTGCTGCTTCAGCACGTGACCATTGATCAGCTGCAGGCTCTCGTCGAGGATCTGCGAGTCATCCGCGGCAAGCGGATGCTGATGGATTCGTACGAGTCGATGAACAGGGAGATTCAGAGACGTATGGACGTTACTATCGTAAAGTCAACCGACTAGCAAGGAGAACCTCATGACACGAAGACCTAAGATCGACCCGCTCGACAGCTCAGACGTCCGCGTCCGGATCGAGGCGGTGAACGCACTCAGGCGAACGACTGAGTCACGGGTCGAGCCTTACTTGGTCACGGACGGTCACTGGGCCTGGATGGTCAACGCGCTGCACGCGCAGCACGCGATTGACCGTGTACTGGAGAAGTGCCCGGACTGCGGCAGCCAGTGCATGGCTGCGCCCGTGCGACTGATCGTCGACGCATCACCATCAGGAGTCCTGCACGGTGAGGGTTTCGACCTGTACGCGTACCAGAAGATCGAGTAGCATCTTACCTATCTTAACATTTCCAAGTCCCTAGTTCTTTCAGGAAAGGTCCCAGAAAACCCAGAAAAACCCAGATTCAGGGTGTACAGACTGTCCTGTCCTCGGTATAATGGACCAGGACACGGGAAAATCCTCCGTGAAACGCGATTGATGTTACCACTTCACCACTCACACACAGAAAGAGACACTACCATGTCGCACGTGAAATCCCCCGCCGCAGCGAAGCCCGCACAGTCCACGAAGCCGGGAGCTCCGACCGGCAAGCCGAAGAAGGAGAAGGTCGAGCGCAAGGCGTATCCCGGCATCATGGCCGGCGCCGACAACAAGGGCACGGTCAAGCTGAAGGACTGGCCCGCGGACTATGACCCGAAGCTGCACCTGCCGCTGCGCCGGAACGACTTCGAGAACGAGGCGGTCCTGCTCGAGAAGATGGCGGACCAGATGGCGGAGCGCGTCGTCAAGCTCCGCGCCGAGGCCGAGATCTGCCGCAAGAGCGGCTCGGCCACCCAGCGCGCGAAGCTCAAGCGCATCGCCCGCCTGAAGGAGATGCTGGCCAAGCTCGAGGCCGAGGGCGACGACGAGGCTCCGGCTGCGGGTGAGGCGGCACCCTCGACCGAGGGCACAGCCGCACCGGCGGCTTGAATTCCTGCAGACGCGTAAGTCGCGAGACTCCGCGAGGGGAGACAACGAAGTGTTGTCTCCCCTCTCTTTTTATCATTCGCATGTTACCCACAGCAGGAGGCACCTCATGGCGAGGACGTACGGTCAGGTGAAGGAGGAGATGACGAAGCTGGAGATGAGGATCAAGGTGATAAGGAGCGACATGGCGGGAGGCATGCCATGGCTCCGCAGGAAGTGGAGGCAGTACCGCGAGGAGAGAGCCAGACTAACTGCTAAGTTAGACCGGCTCCGCGCCAAGCGCACCAACGGCGACAGGGAGATGCTCCAGATGCAGCTCCGCATCGAGGAGCTCGGTGAGGTGGCCAGGGCCGCCAAGGAGCACGAGCGCATCGTCAGGATGAAGATGCTCGTCCAGAAGCTGAACAAGCTCGGCGCCTCCGTCGACAACGAGGAGCGCATCGTCAGGGAGGGCGAGGCCCACGAGCGCCTGAGCAAGATCCAGCTCACGTCGGAGAAGTACACTGACGCGAAGAACCTCATGAAGGCTCTCAGGCACGAGGTGGACGCGGTCCACCGGCTCAAGCGACTGTCTGAGGAGCAGTTCTTCGAGGTCGAGGAGAAGCCACTGCTGCTGGCGCTCCAGTCGTCGCACCGTCAGTTCTTCGACACCCTAGACAACGTAGCCGGGGGCTACGACCTACTGGACGACTTGAACTCTCAGCTCAATGAGTTGAGAGTTCTAGCTCGGGACATGGGACCGGACGGCGAGCACGTCACGCAGAGGAAGGACGCGATACTAGAGGAGATGGAGCAGCTCATGTCCGAGCTGGACCCGGAGCTGCGAGAGCAGCTCAGTGGCAATGCCACCTGAGCCGCTCGTCGCGAGCTCAGTGACCAATCACTATCACTCGAATGGAGACCAAAGATCATGATCGACAAGGTACTGGAGAACGCCCCGAGGATACCGGCGACAGACAGGATGAGCCTCAAACTGACGGACGACGGTAAGGACTTCGATCTCTTACTCAGTTACCGAGACCCCGCGTGGAACGTGTCGGGAGCTGCGAAGGCGATCGTCAAGCGGCTGCCGCAGAAGAAGGAGATCGGCTCGCTCGGTAATCACTACCACGTACCGGTGACTGACGCCGTCGTGATGGTGATCACGGGACTGTGGCCCGCGAGTCAACTCGAGGCGAGTGACGAGGCGAGGATCGCCCTCGACTACTGGTCGAAGACCATGGAGCAGCAGCGTAAGGACATGGAGCGCGCGGCGAAGTACCACGAGTACTGCGAGAGACGGAACGACCTGAGGAAGAGGATCACCGAAGGTGACCTCTCCCTCCAGGACGAGTTGGAAGCTCTCGGCGACGGCTTCGAGTACTGCGACGTCCCGAGGCTCACTATGGGCGAGAATCCCATGATGCTCCACCAGGTCGTCGCCACCATGAACTCCAGGCGTGCAGACGGCTACGGGTACTTCATGGTGCCAGGCACCGGGAAGACCTTGTGCGTCGTCGAGGAGATCGACCGAGAGGCCTCGAAGGACCGCTCCCACCTGCCCAAGAAGCAGCAGCTGTTCAAGTCACTGCTGATCGCCCCGAAGAACGTGAGGCACAACTGGGCGTCGGAGATCCAGCGGTTCTCGCAGGTCGACGGCAGGGTGATCGTCCTCGAGGGATGGGAGGGGGAGCGCGTCAGATTATTGCTGGAGGGCATCCAGGCGCGGCCCGGCCAGCGCTACACCACGTTCATCTCGTCATATGAATTACTCAGCAACATGTGGCAGTACCTGTCCATCATCAAGTGGCACCTGGCAGGTCTGGACGAGGGACACTTCATCAAGTGGCCCAAGACGAAGCGGGCCAGGTTCGCCTTCAAGCTGCGCGACGTCTCCGAGAGGAGACGCGTGCTGACCGGCACGCCAGTGTGTAACACGCCGGTCGACCTGTACTCACTGTTCGAGTTCATGCGCGAGGGCGGCTCGGGGTTCAGCAACTTCGAGGCTTTCAAGAACTTCTACGGCGTGTTCCAGATCTCGGCGGACGGTGGGCGGCGGATGGTCGACGTCCAGAACTTGCCGTTCCTGAGAGACAGGTTAGCACGCATGTCGTTCATCGTCACGAAGGCAGAGGCGTTGCCCGACCTGCCGAAGAAGACCTACGACTTCGTCGACGTGGAGATGACAACCGAGCAGCGGCAGTTCTACCAGATGATGAAGAACAAGCTACTGATCGAGATCGAGGACGACATGGCGGACCAGACCAAGACAGTTAACGCCAACAATATCCTCGTGAAGCTCCTGCGCCTAGCGCAGATCACGTCAGGCTTCGTCAGCTTCGACCCGATCGTGGACCTCGACACCGGCGAGATGGTGGTGCCCAAGACGATACAGCGGATCACGCCCAACCCGAAGGTGGAGGCGCTCGTCCAGCAGATCAAGGGGTTCGAGGACGACGACGACCTGATCGAGCCGCTCGGCGAGGACGAGAAGATGATCGTGTGGGCATGCTTCATGGAGGACATCGCGACGATCTCCGAGAGATTGTCGCAAGAATCCATCGGGCACGTGGTGTTCACGGGGAACACGGGCGACGATGACAGACGCGCCGCTGAGTGGTCATTTAATAATGACCCTCAGTGTCGCGTCTTCCTCGGCAACCCAGCCGCGGGCGGCACCGGCCTTAACCTCATCGGCCACCCGCCCGGCGACGAGTCGATCCCCACAGACGTGACCCGCGTGATCTTCTTCAGCCAGGGCTGGTCGTCAGTGCTGAGGTCCCAGGCGGAGGACAGGGCCCACCGGCGAGGCACCAGGCGCCCGGTGAGATGCACCGACCTCATCATCATGGGGACCATCGACCAGGAGGTCAGGGAGCGAGTCATCGACAAGCGCCGCATGGCCAACGACATCGGCGACCTGAGAAGCATCCTCGGCAAGCTGCTGGGCGGAGACTCCAAGGGAACTGACAGCCAGGAAGGCTGATCAGGCTGGACAGGAGGACCAAGAGTAGGTATAATAGGTAGACGTCACTAGTCATCACTCGTATAGAGGAAGAGGCATGATAAGCAAGAGCACCATGCGCCAGATACTTAACCAGTTAATGGCCATGAAGATGCTGTACGCGGTGTGGTGCCAGCATCCGGTTGAGGTCGAAGGTCTGCTGAGACACGAGATCGACATCTGCAAGTGGGGCTGCTGACATGACCTCGATCGAGTGGCCTGACTGGTCGGAGCACCAGGCGGAGATCCGCCGCCTGATGCGAGAGAGCGACCTCACAGAGGAGCAGCTGCTCGCGGAGACTCGTGGGAGACTGTCTAAGTTCTACGACGACATGTCATCGTTCTATGCTCACCGCGCACTGGCAGTGCTAGACCCATCCCGAGTCAGCGTTGACCTGCCGGCCCCGCTCATTAACCAGGACGGCACGGTGAGGCTGGACGCGGAGTCGTCGAACCTCCTGACCCCGGAGATGCGCAGGCGGGTCGAGAAGAAACGAATCGAGCGCGCCATAGCCAGACTGGAGAAGCAGGGATGAGCGGCTCGCTGGACGAGCGACACTATGCTATGTCCCATGCGGACGTGGCCGCGGAGATGACGAGGAGGGGCCACCCGATGACCCGGCGCACGGTGCAGCTGGCGGAGAAGCGGGCCCTAGAGAAGCTCAGGAGGGCTTGGAATGAGGACCACGACGGTGACGGTGCAGAACATCGGACCTGAGGTGCTGGTGCAGGTAACGAACCACGAGCACAGAGAGGTGCTGGGCGCCATGCTCTCCAGGGAGGAGGCGAGGACCCTGGCGTCCCAGCTCGAGCGCGCGGCCGGGCGGCAGCCCACGCCCAGGCCGGAGGACGCATTCGACACGGGCAGTATGCTCGACGAGCTGTCGGTGACGCACTCGGCGCAGAGGAGGTCAAGGGCGTGAGAAACCTCTTCTACGATCAGCACGGAGACCAGTGGGAGTGTCTGCTCGAGGGCCGGATGCTCAGGCGAGTCAAGCGCAACGAGCGTCGACCTGAACTCGTCAGGGTGCCTGACCTGCCCGGCTTCTGGCTTCACGTCGACGGTCACCTCTACACCTCCTGGGAGGGACGAGGCTCGCGCAGGCAAAAGCAGCGAGTGAACTCGCTCGAGCGCGTCGAGCCTACTGACGACGGAATGGTAGACCTGTACCACAACGTGAGGCTCGACGAGCTCATGCTCGAGACGTTCGTTGGCCCGCGGCCTGACGATCACTTCGCGTTCCACCTCGACGGCGACGAGGATAACTGCGCGCTCGTCAATCTCGCGTGGAGGATGGAGAGCTACGCGATAGGCGGGCGGACGAAGCTGGAGCAGATCGAGTTCCTGAGGTCCGAGCTGGCCAGGCTCCAGGATGAATCTGAGGAAGCCGAGCCTGATGCCTGACTGACTGCCGATGACCTACCTGGTAGAACAGGTCCATCTTAACAGGGTGATCCTAGACGTGCCGAGGTGATCGAGAGACATTACCAACTGACCCTAATTAACCTATCTTAACAAGGCAGGATCATGCGAATCGCCATATACGACCCCGAGCCGCGCGTGTGCGGCATCTCCACGTGGGTGAACCAGGTGCGCGACGGCTTCAGGGCCATGGGCCACGAGTGCTATATAGTAGGATTTACTAAGAGTGGTAAACCTAAGGTCAAGTGGGGCCGCATCGTCCGGGACAAGGGCAACGGGATGTCGAGCCTTGTCGCTCCTGACGTCACGTTCTCGTACGAGGAAGGGGGAGAAGTACTAGATCAGTTCGATCTAATCGTGCTCCCCGAGCCGAAGTGCAACAGCCATGACCGCGAGGCGGACAAGGGGCTGGTCGACTTCCCGCGGTACGTCGAGGTGCTGATGGCGACCCGGACGCCGTGGACGTGCACGCTCGGGGGCCGATATTTCTTCGAGGAGCGCGAGATCCCGAAGGGCTGGTCCCGCGAGCGCGGCTCGCCCTACCTGGGCGAGCTCCTTAGCACGAAGAGCTTCAGCGGGCTGGTAGTGAACAACGCCACGCCGGGCGTGATGACTTGCAACAGCGAGCGACTGCGGGCATGCCACCACGTGCACGTGGGGCTGCCGTACGCCGTCCGGAACCCGCTTGGAGAGTTCTCCATGCGGGCTCGGCCGTCGGTCGGAATGATCGGCCGGGTCACCACGCAGAAGCACCAGCACTACCTGCTGTGGCTGATCACGCAGGGACTGCTTCCCGGCTGGGACGTAGTCATAGCGGGAGGCTCCGCGCAGAGCAGGGCGCCCAGCGAGACGTACCTGATGTACGAGATGCTGGTGAGGAAGGCAGAGGTGCAGTGGGGCCGACCCGCACCCGACGAGGACCCTCACGTCAAGGCCCTGTGGCACTGGACCGCGACCCGCGGCGGTCCCGACGACGACCCGATGGACGTGATCAGGGCGCTGCCGTGGGAGTTCCACGGCTGGGACGCGAGCGCGGCGTTCCTGGGACTCTACGAGGACCCGCTGGAGGTCCTCAGTGGCGTCGACGTACACGTGGCCGTGACGACCAGCGACTACTCGGGTGGCCTGTTCGAGTACTCGACGCTCGAGGCCATGGACGCGGGCTGCGCACCCATAACGGCGAGGGCGTTCACACCGTGGTACTGTGATCAATTTCAAATTGAGATATTTGAACCTCCCCTCGACGGTCACCAGGGCGGCGTGCAGTGGGAGGACGGGAAGAACGGCCTCGACCCCGGGAGCGATCCAATGGCAGAGGCCCGATGTCGCCTGCTCCATGCGTGCGTCACCAGGGCCTATGACATGCGAACACAGGAGCTCGTGCAGCACAACCGCGAGATGCTCGTGAAGCACAACCACCCGCGGCTGACGTGCGAGGCGCTATTGCAGGCACTGGATATGGACAAGAGGCGATAGGTCTGGTATAATAAGAGCGTACACGGACGCGGTGTGGCTGGACAAGACTGCGCAGGCGATGACGTCAGAAGTCTGCGAGAGCGCACGCGGCTAAGACCCGAAGACCAGGTTCGATTCCTGGCGTCCGTGCTGGAAGTATCATCACTCGTATCGGAGGAACGAAGAAATGGCCATCAAGCAGCACTGCGACGTGTGCGACAGGGTCGTGGAGCGCGAGAAGCTCCAGTCGAACCGCGAGTTCAACGGGTTCGGTGTCGTGATCCCGCGCAGGACCCGCGACGAGTACCAGAGGGAAGACGTCGTCATAGTCGTCCAGTCGGACGAGGGCGAGCACCTGGACGTGTGCGCCGAGTGTGTCAGGCGGGCGCTCCAGACCAGAGTGCTGGAGAGGCCGAAGAAAGATAGACCTGACTACGTGGCCGACGGCCTCGCCGCGATCCACAGGAACCCTGGAGGAGACTTCTGATGAAGACCGCGATAGTAGTCACCACGATCAACAGGCCCGACTTCCTGCCGTGCTACGTGGATGAGTTGAGAACTCATCCCGACGCGACAATGTACCTCATCTGCGACAGGAAGACGCCGCCCGAGACCGTGAACGCGTGCTCGTACCTGCGCGGGCAGGGCGGGCTGAGGGACCAGCTGAGGTCCCCGTCCCTGCAGGAGCAGGAGGAGTTCCTGATAAACGCCGGCGTGCCGGATGGTTTCATCCCGTTTGACAGCGACAATCGGAGGAATGTCGGCACGCTCATGGCTCTCGCCGACGGCTGCGACATCGTGATACACATAGACGACGACAACTACTGCACGCCGGGGTGGCTCGCGGGACACCTGCAGGGAGTCTCGTCGAGTCGAGACTCCGTGCTCCTCGACGGAGGCACCGAGGGTCCGTGGTTCGACCCGGTCCACCAGCTCCACGGGTGCGGGCTATGCTTCGCCCGCGGCGTGCCATACGCGGCGCGTGAAGCCTACAGGCACGTCGTGCTGCGAGAAGCCGTCGACCAGCCAGTGGTTATCAACGCCGGTCTGTGGACCGGAGACCCCGACGTGGACGCCGTCACTAGGCTGGCACTAAGGCCGGTGTCGAACGGCCAGTATGCGCACGGCGGAGTGCGACTGGCGACTGAGACGTGGGCGCCGATCAACAGCCAGAACACTGCCATGACGCGCGAGGCTGCGCTCACGTACTGGTACGTGCGGATGGAAGGGAAAGGTGTCAGCGGAGAGTCGGGGAGCGATTCGGTGAACCGGTTCGGCGACATCCTTGCCGGTTACTTCACGCTGAAGTGCGCGAAGGCTGTCGGCAAGACGGCGCGATTCGGCACGCCGGTCGTGGAGCACATGCGCACGCAGCACGACCTGCTGTCGGACCTGCAGGCAGAGCTGCCGGGAATCAGGCTGATCGAGAAGCTGATGCCGCTCCTGACGAGCGTCGACCTGGGAGGCAGGCACAAGACGATGCTCGAGGCCTACGACTCGCTCGCGTACTGGCTGCACGTGATCTCGGGCGACAGGAAGGTCTTCACCGCCGGCGAGGGCTGCTTCCTGGCCGACACCGCGGCGAGCATGAACACGTGGCAGTACGTAGTGAGACGCTTCGTCTGAATTTCATACAGGAGGTTCGCGTGATATACGTAGTATACGCCTTCGCGCTCTTCGGGGTGATGTCCCTGGCGCTGTTCGTCTGGCTAGCGTTCGGCAAGGGTCCGCCAGTGACCGACAGGTGCCACCGGTGCGGCAGGCAGCTGAAGTTCGGGGAGACGAGGGACTACCAGATCGTCGTTCACGGCGTGACGGAGCGCCTAGAGCCGATCTGTCACGAGTGCTACGAGCGAATCCTGTCAGACAAGAAGGAGTGAACCTTGTTAATGTACAAGACCGAGGTGCGACCCTCGCCCATACACGGCCTGGGGTGCTTCCTGCTCGAGCCGGTCGCGAAGGGCTCAGTCGTGTGGGGGATAACGTACAAGCTCGACAAGATGATAACCGAGGACGAGCTGGCGGCGATGAACCCGCTGTGGCAGGACATGGTGCTGCGCTACGCGTACCGCACCGGCAAGTACTACGTGCTGTGCATGGACGACGCCCGGTACATGAACCACGCGGAAGGGGGAGCATGTTCACTGATAAGTGATCATGCTCACCGCGACGTCGCCGTCAGGGACCTCGTCCCGGGCGACGAACTCACGTGCGACTACCGGACGTTCGACCTAGACTGGGAGAGGAAGCTGGGAATGACTCCTGAGAGGAGATCACATGGCTGAGAACAAGTTCACCGCGGAGCTCACGAGAGTGCTGCGCTCACAGGGCGCCATGGTCCAGGTCATGCAGGCCAGTGTCTACACCGAGCCGGGCTGGCCCGACAGGCTGGTTGTGCATCCGCTGTGGTCCGGCCTGATAGAGTGCAAGGACGCGGACACGGCCGTGGAGGAACTGCAGGAGCATAGGCTATCGCAGCTCCACAGGAGGTGGCCCAGACACGCGGTGCTGGTCCGGCGCGTGCCGTGGGAGGCTGAAGACTCACCCATGCGCGGCACGTCTGCATGCAGCGTGTCGTATGTGGACGACAGGGACCAGTGGCAGTGGGCGTGTCAGCTCACCGACCTGGCCAACCTACTGAAGGTACTCAGCGCGTGGTCTACCACGCTAGAACGAGGAGTGAGATCATGAACTTGACACTGTGGAAGGGACCAGCCGAGCCCAGCAGTCTGGGACGGCAGGTGGCCAGCATGACCGAGAGCTGGCTCACGGACTGCGAGGAGCTGACACCTCAGTCGTGGCTGAGAGCCGCCGTGCGGTGGGATTCTGGAGATAATCTCTGCCTGCCGTGGTACGGGGAGCTCGGCGCGAAGCGGCTCGAGCTGCTGCTCGACTGGTGCAGGGAGTCGCGGCTGCACGTCGAGATCAAGTGCGGCAACGGGCACGTCCAGCTGTGGTTCAAGCGAGTTTAGTATCGTTCAAGAGAGCTTGACCCCATGCCCTGGAGCGACACATCTCCGTGCGGTCCCGACCACTGGTGGTTCGCGGAGGCCATGCCTGAGGGCAGGGACACCCGCGTGGTGCACTACGACGTGATGCTGGAGTCCGGCGAAGTCGTCGAGGTGCACTACGCGTTCGGCGGGGGAGAGGACCAGCCGCCGTTCGAGGGCTGGTTCAGGGACGCGGGAGGGTGGTTCTACGAGGTGTCGAGGCATACTTTTCTCTACTACAGGAGGAGCGAGTGATGGCGTACAAGGCTGAGGTATTGCTGGACAGCATAGGGCCCACAGGAGTCAGATTGACTACGGGAGTCCTCACCTATCCCAGGTTCGTCCACAGCGAGCTGCTGACGCACAGGGCGCTGAGCAGGAGCTCAGCGTCGAGCCGGGCGATCCCGCTGGCGAAGATGCTCGCGGCGGTACTGGACGACCCGGTGATCCCGATCAGGTGGGGCTCAGAGGCGAGGGGGATGCAGCAGGGCGCGGAGCTGGAAGCTCCCGACAGGGTGATCTGCCAGTGCGAGTGGCTGGCGGCGCGGGACATGGCGGTGTCACAAGCTAGGGCGCTTGCTAAGAGTGGATTACATAAGAGCCTATGTAATCGTCTCGTCGAGCCGTGGATGTGGATAACCGTGATCGTGACTGCTACAGACTGGCAGAACTTCTTCAGGCTGAGGTGCCACCCGGACGCGGAGCCTCACATACAGAAGATAGCCTACATGTGGCGAGATGCGATGGAGGCGAGCGTACCGACGCCCAGGAAGGAGGGCGAGTGGCACAGGCCGTACGTGACGGGGAACGACAAGGAGGAACTTTCTCGCGAATTGCGAGTCGCGCTGCAAGACCCTTGCGACGAGCTGGTGAATAAATTCAGAGCTGGGGCGCCATGGAGTGGCTTGGCCACAGGACAGGGCATGACGGAGATGCTCAACGCCATCAGCGCCGCCCGCGTGGCCCGCGTCAGCTACCTCACGCACGATGGCAAGCGTGACTGGAGGAAGGACTTGGAACTGGCCGACAAGCTCAGGAGGGGCTCAGGCTTCGGGCACTGGGCTCCCACGGAGCACGTGGCGCAGGCGATGCCTGCCAGCAGCCGCCGGAGCGACGGGTCTGTGGAGCAGTCCGGCAACTTCCGCGGCTGGCGGCAGTACAGGAAGACGTTCCAGAACGAGTGCGCGCCGGAATAGAAAGGAGGGGTGACAGGATGAGCGATAAGCCCGACACTGTAAGACGACGAACGGCTCACTCTCCGTTTGACGAGGTTCTCGGAGAGAAGATATTCTTGCTGCGTGACGCACGAGGAGTCTCTCAACAGAGACTCGCCGAGCTGACCGGCATAGACAAGTCAACTCTGGGCTTCATAGAGCTCGGTCGGGTGAGGTGCTCAGTACAGCGGTTCATCACGATATGCGACGCCCTCAGCATGAAGGCGGCAGACGTCATCGACACTCTTTGAGGACAAACGACAATGGTAACGACACTGAACCTAGAGCGCTGGAAGAAGTTATTCACTTCTGCCAGCGCCTACGACCACTTCGTGAAGGTGCTGCGCGACAACCAGACCCGAGGGGAGGTCATGGTGATCCGCGACGGCGACAAGGTGGTCTGCGGCGCGGTGCACTGCGAGGACGCGATCAACGTCATAGCGCAGCGAGAGGCGAGCAAGAGACTTCTAGGTGATGGAGGCTCCTCGCACCCGACTGGGAGCGAGGTGCCTCGATGAACCTACGACACACGATGACCCTGGCGCAGCCGTGGGACCGCCGGAGGTACCGGCGTCTCGAGCGACTGATCGGCACGCGCAACGCCTACCCACTGTGGGGCGCGCCCCCGGACAGCTGGGAGGTGCTCTCGGTCTATCGCAGCGGCAGCGACAAGCTCTGCGTGGGTCTCGCGTGGTGCGAGCGCGCGGTCGGGGACCCGACGTTCGGGGGAGGTCCGACCAGACTGGTCAACTTCAATGAGATGGACCTCGGCGACGAGGTGAGACCCTGCGACGACGCAGAGAACTGCTGAGAGTGGTGAGTTTCTGTGCGAGAGTGGGGCAAAAACACGTGAGAGTTCAGGTAAAACTTAGTTATTATCTGAACCGCTATTCTGCTCTAGCACTGGACAGGTAGATAACCAGTTATTATAAAGGATATGTTACAAACTACAGTTATACTAAATTTGAACTTTCACTGAGCTTTGATCTTCTCAAATCTCAGAGAGTTACAGAGAAACAGAGAGAGAAATCAGGTCAGGTTCTTATAACAGGTCGATTATTATAACCGGTCTCGACCTAGTCTAGTCCTAGAGCAGAATAGCGGTTCAGATAATAACTAAAGTCTCGCAGCCCGCAGAAGACCCGAGGAGTCGAATCATGAGTGATCTCGCGCAGAAGTACGAGATGCAGAGGCGCCGCGTCAGGCACGGGGAGCTCGACCCGGAGATCCAGGAAGTGTTGGAGCGAGGGGCCCTCGTCTTGTCGGAAGCTCTCATCTTAAAGAAGATGAGAGCACGACAACTGAGAGAAGACGAGGTGCTCTTCGCCAAGCTCGCGGACTGCGCGCGTCAGCTGGGAGGCAACCGCACGTACTTCTCGCAGCGGTCGCTCCAGTGTGGTCGCCAGGTCGCGCTGATGGCGCCGCTCGTCGAGGAAATGCAGAAGCACGTCGACGAGCACTCGGAGCTCGACGGGCGCTCTCGCGTGCTCGCTGAGATAGCGTCGCTCGCGTTCTTCAACAGTCGCAAGTCGCCCATGGTGCTCAACGGCGGCGCGGGCGCAGAGCCTCGCGACGAGACGCAGCGACGCGACTACCACCGGATGAAGGCGAAGGAGCAGTACTCCCGCGTTAAAGAACTGATCGCCGACGTGAAGCAGCTCCAGCTGGTCGTGAGCGACCCTGAGGACTCGATGATCGACATCTTCAGGCGACTCGACTCCCAGCGGCGGCAGCTCGAGATGGACGAGGAGGAGCTCGCGCCCAAGACCAAGCGAGTCCGCGCGTCGCGCAAGAACTCGCCGGTGGAGAACGCTCGTAACCGGCGACTGCTCAAGGAGTACAAGCAGACGCTCAAGTGGACTAAGCGAGACCTCGCGCTCGTGCGCAGGGACATCTCGCAGATCAAGATCATGCTCGACACCGCGATGACGCGCGCCGACCGGAGGGAGAACCCGTGAGGATCGACGTCACCTTCCCGCAGTTCATGACATACGTCGAGGTCGAGCTGGTCGAGCCCGAGCGCCGGCGCGTGCGGCTCACCTTCACCGACCCTATACGCGACGCGCAGCGCATGTGGGACGCGCTCGACGGCCCGGAGGGTCCCGACTGGCGTGAGGCAGCCGCGCGCATGCTCGAGAAGGCCCGCGGCGTCCCCGGCGAGCTCTACGCGTTCGTGCCAGAGGCTCACGCGGGCGACGCCCGCGAGCGGATCTATAGGGTAATCTTCGGAAGGAAGAAAATTGTCAGGAAGTCTATGGACAAGCAGGCCGGCGCGTGATATAATAGGTCTATCACGATGCTCATACACGCAAGGAGTCACGATGACCGACGATGAGATAGCGGAGGGCACCCGCGTCCTGCGCGAGGAGCTCAGGGCCGGTAGGTCGCTGGTCGTCTCGCTGCACGAGCGCGCCACGTACGGCACGTACTGCATGGAGGCGTGGAGCGGACACCTGTGCTACCCGGTCGCCATGGTGTGGTTCCGCTTCGTGCACAACGCCACCGAGGTCGACATACTGAACTGCTACACCGACGAGAAGTACCGCGGGTGCGGGCTGCTGCGCAAGCTCCTCGAGGAGATCTCCACGCAGTGGCCCCAGGCGCGCAGCTTCGTCACGGACGCGGTGTCAGATACCGCTCTTCCTGCCTTTCAGAAGCTCGGCTTCGTCAAGTCTGCCGGCGGCGACGGATACTTCAGGAGCATACACAGATGATCATCAGGGCACTGGTAATCTTCGGGATCGTCGGCTGGCTGTTGTGGTGCGTCGCCGTGATGCGGCTCCTGTCTCGACTGTTAATCCGCGTGCGCGTCATCGAGGAGGCGATGCGCAGGTGCGTGTTCCTGCCTCCTGAGGGTGTCGGTGCTACCACCGATGATAATAGGAGTTCCGAGTATGACCATGACTGAGCGACAGAAGCTTTCTGTTATCATTACCAGCTCGCTGGACAAGGCCGACGCATGGGACTCGCTCCTCGCGCACCTCTCGCAGGAGCACAACGAGCTGCGCGGGCTGTCGATACTCGTGAGGCTGAGCGACCTGGTCGAGAGGATCAGGAAGATCTGCTCGTATCGTGCTACTGAGACGCTCGTCGCCAGGGCCGAGCAGTACCAGCGGCTCCGGGCCGCGGTGTTTCCGTACGACGAGATGGCCCAGGAGGAGTCGCTGGGAGCCGACTGCGACGCGGTGATCAATGGGCTCAGGCAGGACAGGGAGGCGCAGGCGCAGAAGATCGCGGGCCTCGAGCGCGCGCTCGCGGAGCGTGACACCGCGATAGCGCAGAAGGACGCACGCATCGCAGAGCTGGAGCGATGCGCTCAGAGTCTAGAGCGCCGCGTGCAGGAGCTGCTCAACGGTTCGCGGTGCAGTGGCTGCGACGGCGGGTGCAAGAGCTGCGACCCGGCGGGCGAGGCGCAGCGGGTCGAGAGCGCCAAGCGCTACCGACACGAGATGGCCGCGGGACACGCCGCATGGAGTCGTGTCAAGAAGATCCTCGCAGAGGTGGGCTTCGACGTGCGCGATCACCAGGACCACGTCATCGACAAGCTCGGGATGGTGCTGCGTGGCTCGCGCTCGCTGCCCGCTGAGGTCGCGTCAGACCGCGACGCCTGGATGCGCGCGGTGGGGCGCGTCACGTCCAAGCTCCCGCGCCAGGGACAGCTGGGACCGAAGGCCATGCTCGCCGACGAGTGGTCTGACGCGGTGGTCGCTCAGATCGACCTGGCGGCCGCGTGGTGCACGCTGCTGGACCAGCTCGCGCCGGTGCTCGAGGAGGACCTGCTGAGCTACCAGGTGCCGGACGTCATGGAGGAGATACATCACTGCGTGCAGTCCTGGTGCGACGTCTACACGTGGGCGCGCGACGAGCGAGAATTCAAGGGCGACTATAAGAGGGGCGACGAGAAGTCACTGGGCGCAAGGCTCGCGAACTGGCTCTCGCAGCAGGGGCCGTCACTGATCAAGGGCTTCGCCACGGCCGAGGACGTGTGGAAGTGCGAGGAGGACAGCAGGCTGCTGGGCGTGTACTTCACGAGGAACGGGAAGCGGCTCCAGCCGGACAGAGTAGTCGTCATCGACCATGACGATTCGCGTAAGGTGCCGCTCAGTCTAGATCTCAGGCTCGCTCGCGTCGAGAACGGTGTCGAGTCCCAGCGCCGGATGCTCGAGGGCCTCTCCCGCTGGCTCACGAGCAGCGCGGTAAAGCTGCCAGGCAAGTCCGCACGCGCGCAGGAGGGCTTCGACGCGTGGTACCAGAACCTGTTCAAGCACGCGTTCCAGCCGGTGCACGACGTGGGCGACATGCTCAGGTCTCGTGGGCAGCTCAGGATGCACACGGTGTCGGTGGCGGAGTTCACAGTACTACGGGACATGATCACGGAGGCCTGTCAAGACGACAGGAGTCAAGATGACGCAGGCAGAGGTGTGGGAGCTGGTCGTGCAGAACCAGAAGTTTCTCAGGCAGAAGGTGCGGGACTACCTGCCGAGGCACCGCCTGCGTGAGCTCGACGACGCCTACGGGGACGTGGTGCTGGCGCGGTGCCAGGACATCATGCGGAACTACGACCCGGCGCACGTCAGCAGCAAGACCGGGCAGCCCGTGCTGCCGATCAGCTTCCTGCTGAGGAACGTCGGGTGGTACGCGCTCGAGTGGGCGCTCGACAGGAAGTACAAGAAGAAAGTGCCGACTGTACCTCTCACGGTCGTATCCTCACCTTCGATCGAAGGCGAGGATACTATCCGCGACGAGCTCACGTGCACGAGGGACTACCAGGGACACCTGCGGGTAAGTATGGTTCTCGAGAGGATGCCATCCTCGCTGGCGGACATCCTCAGGTGGACGTTCCTCCACGGGTGCGACGACTCGGAGATAGCGAAGCACCTCGGCATACGCCGGGGAGAGGCTAAGCGCCTCAGGGAGGAAGCGCTCGCGCAGGCGCAGAGGGCGGCGGACGGACTGGACGGCGACGGGACGCAGTGGGCGAGCTACGGGGAAGGGATAATCGAATGAGCACCTATACGCAGCGGATGGCTGACGAGATAGCATACGAGAAGGCCCTCGTGAGGCGCACGATGATGCTGATCATCTCGCTGGCGTCGAACGTCCTGTGGGGTGCCCTGTACGCGAGGGATCACTGGTCGGAGCTCGTCGCCCTGGCCGCGAAGTACTACGACTCTTACGGGAGCTGGTGATGAACCCAGAGCAGGAGATGAAGAAGGCTGAGATCGAGGCGGACCTCAAGAAGTGCGAGGCGAACAACGCCAAGGACCGCGAGTTCAAACGCGTCGAGGTGTCCCTAGACATCCTGCGCATGACGAGTGGCTACGACCAGTTCGCGCTCGACGGTGAGAACTGGAAGGCCGACAGCGGCAAGCTCTCGCCCGAGATCCTCAAGGCCGCGAACACAACCATCCTGGAGTTCCTAGCCCAGAGAGGCTGAGGGAACTCGTAGAACGAGACAGCGATGTCATGGGACCACGTCAACGACACATGGGTGCCTGGCCAGTCGCGCTACCCGAACGGGCAGTGCCAGGCCATGAAGTCGCCCTCGAAGCGCGGCAACAGGTGCACCAGGGACTGCGTGCCGGGAGAGGACCGCTGCGACAGGCACCTGGGGCTCATGGACATACGGGGGAAGAACTTCATGCATAAGTTCTACCTGGCGAAACTGAGGCCGACACTGCTGGAGGCAGTGGAGGGAGCCGTGCGCGACGCGCCCATCACGGAGCAGCTGTCGCTGCTCGACGAGGTGCTGCTCGTCAGGCACGCGGCGTCGCACAGCGTGCAGCAGTACGACGAGGCAGTGGCGTCTGGTAAGCCCGAGGCCCAGCTGCTCGCCGCGGAGCTGCTCAAGTCTTCCATGAAAGAGGTGTCGGAAATCGTGAAGGCCGCCGCCACCGTCGAGGAGACGAAGGCCAAGATCATCGACTCGTTCACCACCGCGGTGGGGCACCTGGTGACGCAGGTCATGCAGGCTGCCGCGGAGGCGTTCGGCGACGACCACAGGGTGCCGGAGTTCGAGCGCTCGCTGCGCGCCAGGCTAGAGCTGGTAGAGCAGCAGAGGGAGCGCCTCGGCACGGACCTTACGCCTGAGGAGCTGGACAAGCAGGTCACGGAGATGGACGCCGCAATTCCCTAGGAACTCGTCTAGTGAGCAAGAAGAAGCGTCGGCTGCCGCGAGAGATACGGATAGGTGAGGATCGCTATATTCCGGTGGTGCTGAGCGTCGTCTGCAAGCACCCGAACGGTCAGCCCTCCGAGCTGCAGTGTCAGGAGACCAAAGACGACGCGTATTATTTGCCCGGAATGGAGCGACCAGAGTTCCTGATCGTCTTCGCAAGGGACAAGGCATTTCCAGGATTCGATCAATGAACGAGGCAACCCAGAAAGCTCTCCAAGAGCTATTCGAGGCCCTAACCGAGCTGGTGAAGGCCGCAACGGAGAAGATCAAGAATGAGCACAGTTGAAGTCGCAGAAGTCGTCGGTCCTGGCGCCGGCACGGTGAGCGTGGACCAGTTCCTCCAGCAGAGCGTGCGCGTCGGCAGGGCCACCCGTCCCGAGCCGGCGCCGTACATCGGGCAGGACGACGCTCCGGAACCTCCGGACCCCAGGTTCGGTATCCCGCACGAGACGCATCTGGTCAAGACCCCGCACCCCGCGGGACACCAGACCGTCGAGCTGGTGATCCCCACGATCGAGCAGACGACCGGGATCGTCAACCCGAAGGCGACGACCTCGGGTATCTCACCCGCGGTCGGCACCCTGGTCTGGTTCAAGGCGTCTGGGCATCCCGATCCCATGCCTGCGATGGTGTCGCACGTGTGGCCCGAGAGCTCCGGCAGGCGGGCGGGGTCGCTCAACCTGAGCGTGCTGCGACCCGACGGGACATGGGGTCCTGCGCGCGAGGTGCGCGAGGACGCGGCCAGGCAGCTGGACGGGCACTGGTTCGTGGAGACAACTGAGCTGTAGCCATGCCAGCAGGGAGGCGCCTCGCTGCACGACTGCGAGCGAGGCGCCTCTCTCTGGGGCCCGTACCGGAAGTCGGGTCTAAAGGCGAATCCCTGCCGCTCGTCGCGGTAACTCCTTAACAACCTAAGCTCAGGGTACACTTCGCCCGCTCCCGCGTCCCGGCGGGGCCTAACTACCGGGGGACGCGCGTTTTACAGAATGATCTCACTACGGGAGATCACTCAGAAATCGAGGGATTCATGGACGGCAAGGCCTGCTGCGCGGTGTTACGAAAAGCCATCGAGGTGATCGACGAGCCGACGTCACACCTGCTGATCCTGGTGATGCTGTGCCAGGGCGGAGGCATCTCTCCGAGAGAGTCAGACCTCACCCCGGAGGAGTTCGAGACCGGCAAGCGAGAGATGGGCATATTGTCGGGGGTGCTCCAGCAGGCCATGGCGCAGAGGAACTAGGAATGCTGTATCAGTCGTCACGCAGGCAGGGCAAGGCCCTGGCGCGCAAGGTCGCTATGGAGTTCGCGCGGGCGTTCGGCCTGCCGCCCCATATCGTGGCCCTCGGCGGGCCAGGCTCCGGCGGGAACCGACGCTACTGGTACGAGCACGGCGACACCGGCTACCTGCAGCCGGACGGGAGCATCATCTCCAAGAAGGAGCACGCGCGGGCCAACAGGCCCCAGGGCCCTGGAAAAGGCTCAGGAGGCCCCGGTCGGGACGTCCAGAAGGTCTACGTGATCACGTGGGACTCCGACCCAGTCATAGACAAGCTGATCGACGCGCGCCTGAGATTCCTCGGGCAGGTCACAGACCTCACCAAGAGCCCGATCATCCAGGTCAGGGAGCTCCGGACCTTCAAGGGCATGCGCGACGTGCGCAGCATGCTGGGCGACTACCTGGGAGGGTCGCGCAGCGGCGGCAGGGCCGGCAGGCGCACGGGCGGGCACGACCAGGTGAACATCACGCAGGTAAGCGGTGGGTAAGTAAGACTGCTATGAGGTCGTAGTCCTCGTAGGAAATCATATGGCCAACGAGATCACCATATCCGTCAACGTCTCGGTCCTGAATGGAGCCCTCAACGACTCCTTCCACTCGTCTGGGCAGTACAACCAGACGACAGCGGTAGAGCACCCTGACGAGGTGACGGCCGTCACGACGGGCACCGGCACCCAGATGCCCATCGGCGCGGTAGCCGGCGGCTCAGAGGGCAGGCTGTCTCTGCAGAACATGGACCCGACGAACTACGTCCAGCTGGGCATAGTCGTCAGCGCCGCGTTCCAGCCGGTGATCAGGCTGCCTCCCGGACCAGCGGCAGGGGTGGGCGGCGCGCCCCAGACGCTCGACATGGAGCCCGGAGTCACCTACTGGTTGCTGGCCAACACGGCCAGTTGCCTGGTGAAGATGCTCTTGCTGCAGAAGTAAGAGACCGCATTTGACGATCGTCAATGTAGTCTCGCAATCTTGGAGAACGACATGCTACACGAGTGCGGAGTGAGGCTGTATCCCGGCGAGAAGGTGCACTTCGAGCTCAGGTCGCCCGTCGACCCGAAGCTGGCGGCTCTCGACGAGCCCGGCGTCGTCGCCGTCACCGTCGAGGGAGGATCGAGGGGTCGCTCCGGCTGGGTCACCGCGCTGAACGCGGGGCAGGTCTCGGTGAACTTCGAGTGCGGCGACGACGTGGCTGTAGTCCACGTGATGGTCGCCGAGCCAGCCGGACTGGATCCTAAGGGCAAGCGGCGCATGCCGCTCCCGCCGCTGGGCCCCGAGCGGATCGAGTACCCGGACGACCGAGGCGAGGTCGACACCGGAGTCGACGTCTCGCTGTCCGCACCGATCAGGGACGAGCAGTCGGGAACACCGGCAGTGTCGGGCCTGTTCAAGATGTAGTGAGGGCCACCGTTCTCGAGGGAGTGAGACATGGCCAGACAGAAGCACCTGCCGCTGGAAGTCACGATGCCCAACGGAGAGCTCTTCGAGGCCGTGACGCTGAGGATCACCGACAGATTCGAGGACGGCGCGCCGAGCGAGCTGCAGGTAATACCGAAGGACAGCAGCGTCGAGATGCCGGTGCCAGAAGAGTTCGTGCTAGCCTACGTGAGAAAGGGGAGCATATGAACGTGCAGGATACTCAGATCTGTCAGGCAGCCGCGAGCAACGCGTCAGCTGACCCCCAGCTCGCGGGCATCGACCCACTCACGATCCTCGGCATGGTGAGCGCGGTGATTGCCGCGCTCCAGTCGATCTTCTCGAAGTGCGCTCCCGCTCAGGCTACCGCCGAGACGACCCAGGAGCACGTGCAGGCTGCCTTCCACGAGGACACCAGCAGCTACGACGACAGCGTGCTGGGACCCGCGGTGGTCGAGTCCAAGAAGCAGCTCCGACGTGACAGGCACGTGCGCAACCTCGGCAAGGACGGCCGGGCCCAGGCCCAGGCGCTCGCCCTGCACTCGCTCGACGCCGTGCGAGACGGCAGCGCCGACGCGGCCCAGGAGTGCTTCGCGGCCTGCGCGGCCCAGCAGGGGGCGTAGAATGCCGCTGGTCAGTCAGGCGCAGCGCCGGTGGATGCACGCCACTCATCCCGAGATGGCGGCCCGCTGGGAGAAGCACACACCCAAGGGAAAGAAGCTCCCTGAGCGAGCGGCTCGCAGGCGACGCCGGGCCCGGAGGGCTGTCGCGGCGGCATACGGCGACAGGTACCGCGTAAGGCAGCTCAGGCACCGCGGGGGCGAGGCATCCGCTGAGCCGGAGACAGTGGGTGTCCCGCCGCACTACAAGGTGAAGGCACGCAGGGGCGTCGTACCTGTCATCGACGTGGCCCGTCTCAAGCTTGAGACGGAGAAGAACCCCCTGGTCGAGCGCCCGCTGAGCGACTTCCTGCACAAGATCAACAAGGACCCTAAGACAGGCTACAGCGAGGAGCGTGTCGCCAGGGCGCACCCGGACACGCCGATCATCCTGAGCCCTCACGACGACGTGCTGGACGGGCGCCACAGAATAGTGAAGCGCCTAGAGCAACACGCCAACCACGTTATGTGCAAGGTCGCCACGCTCAGGCAGCTGAACCGGTGCGTAGTTCACAGGCCCGGGCGGCCCGGGCCTGACGACGATCCGGCGAGACACGCGTACATGGCGCAGGATAAGTCTATCAGCATGGCCCTCAAGTCCAACACTATCACCAAGAACGATGTCCTGAAGTCTCTGGCATCTGCCACAGGTATCACGCAGGGTCGCGCGGCAATGGCCCTGGATCACGTCCTTAACATGATCGTGTACCACCTGAACGACGGCAAGCGCGTGGAGTTTCGCAATTTTGGAGTATTTGAAGCTGTCAATCGACAGCCTAAAATAACTACAAACCCGCAGAACGGCGTCGAGACGCTGAGTCACCAGCGGGCGATCGTGAGGTTCAGGCCCGGCAAGAACGTACGAAGACTATGGAGCATGAGTTTCAAGTCCAATCTCAACGGAGCTGAGTGGGAGAAGCATGTTAAGATCCAGAAAGAGCCCGGTAAGCTCATAGCATATATTGAGGATCCTAATGACGAAGACAGAATGGCAATGGCCCATTCTGAGTTCGGGCAGAAGCCTGGATCTAAGATCCTCACGCCCATTCGTATTGCGGTAGCCGAAGAGCAACGAAATAAAGGTATGATGTCCGCGATCATGAATCGCCTGCGAACTCTGGGGTACTCTATCGGACCGAACGAGACTCCACACACTTCGGCGGGTCACGGGTTCAGAGTGTCTCGAGGTCTTGACAAGCGCAAGAAGGAGGATTCGTCGCACTTCTGGTACTCGTTCGGAGTGGAGCGAAAAGTGGTGCTGCACTTTCCTTCTCAAGTGGCAGCGGAAGCTTTCGTGAGATGGGTCTTGAAGCAAGAGTCTCCACCCTGCGACCTTGATTGGCATCGCAAGGTGAACGGCATATGGACAGTACAGTGCGATGCGGTGAACGACGAGGCAACAGTGCGCAGGGCCGCACTTCGTTTCTTGGGGTCAACAGGTAGGGACATGAGCATGGATACCGCGACTCAGCCTCAAGCACCTCCGCAGCAGCCGCACTCCGAGATCTCGCAGTCGCGGAATCCGCCTCACGGGACGCGGCAGGAACCATCCGAGCGCAAGCTGAGGCTCTACTTCGAGCAGCTCGAGGACGCCGAGGACGCGCAGAAGTTCCTCGAGAACCAGGGGTGCACCGTGGCGCGACAGGACAAGAAGCGACGCATGCTCGTCAGAGGCCCAATGAAGGCCGTGAACTACGCCATCCTGAAGTACAGGGGCTCGCCGGTGAAGGCGATGTCCCACGCCTTCGCCCTCAACGGCGCTGATGCCACCTATGACTTCAAGGTGATGTTCAACTATCCGACGTGGGCCAAGGCGGCATTCACTGCAGTCAGGAACCAGCACGGCATCACGCCGACAATGATCGGCAACGGGTTCATCCTCTCGGGCATGACTCACGAGCAGGCCAACGAGATCGTGCACCACACGATCATGGAGGCGGTCGATCCTAAGGACAAGAAGCACGTAGACCACGTCCCCATCATGTACAAGACGTCGGGACCCATCATCCCGATGCCAGGGTCGTTCTCGCCCAAGAGCCAGAGCAAGTACCAGCAGAAGGACGTGTCGGCCAAGGGCGCGGCGGTGATGTATGCCATCGACTTCGGCTCAGCAGTGGTCGCCAAGAAGGCGCTGCAGGCCGCGAGGGACGCGGGTATCGTCGACGCGAACACCGACCAGTACGGGCACATGACCGCGGGACTCTCCGCAGTACTAGCGAAGGTCTTCGAGTCGATAGTGCAGCACTACCACGGGCGCCAATTGCGTAAGGTAAGAGTAGCAGCGCGCGAGGCTCGCAACGCCCGGCAGCTCATGCCGAGCGGGCCGGGAACAAACCAGGAGACGGGTCCGCAGCACCCGCTGCACGACATCTACGACGTGGCGGCAAACGCGACCAAGCCTCCCACGGGGTGGGACGCGATCCAATCACATCCCGGGTTCCGGCCCGAGACACCCGCAGACAGGGCCAAGAAGACGAAGGAGGCTCGTAAGGCTGCGCGTCAGGCTACGAAGAGTAAGCCCAAGGGCAAGGGCGCGTCCTACGCGTTCGGCATCAGCATGCCGGCCGCCAAGTTCGTCGGCAAGGCCGTGCTGCACTTCGCGGGCAAGGTGGCGGCCCTCGCCGCGATCGAGCACCTGGCGTCCAAGGGCTTTAAGGCCATGGTGCACGCCAAGGGGGACCACGAGGGCGAGCACGAGGTTCACGTCCAGCACGCCCACCCTCCGCAGCACGTGTACGCCATCGCCAGGCACCACGGCGCGCACGCGATCCGCTGGGAGGAGGAGCGACACCCGAGGGACGAGCACGGAGAGTGGCGACACCTGTCGTTCGACGACGTGGAGTACTTCGACGCGTGCGAGTTCGGCATGATCTCCGGGGGTAAGGTCGCGATCTCGGTCGCCAAGGGCGTCGCGGGACATGTCGTTCGGAGGGCGCTGCAGCTCGGACTGACCGCAGGACTAGCCGCAGCGGGCGTGGCGACCGGCGTCGGCACCGCCATCCTCGTGTTCGGGGTGTCGAGCTACGCCTCGTACAAGATCGTGCAGGGCCTCGCCCGGGCGTTCAAGGGCAAGCCCGCGCCGGTGCCCAAGGGCCCGATCACGAGGATCACGCACGCGAACGAGGTGAACCGCGTTATCGAGGACGACCATGCGCAGGACTACCACCAGGACAGGGCCCGGGAGACCGCCCGCAGGGAGCACGAGGCCCGCGGGGTCCCGCAGCACGCGGTGGAACCTCGCTACGACAGCGAGGGGCCCCAGGTGAGGCGGGGTCCCGGCAGGCCGCCCGGATCGGGCGCGCGCCCCGGCGGAGGTCACGGCGGCTGGAACGAGAGCCAGCACCCGCGAGACAGCCACGGGGAGTGGCGCGCCGCGTCGTTCTCTGCGGGCACCGCGATAGCTAAGGGTGCCGGCACGGCAGTTGCCGTGAAGTTCGGCTCTGGCATCGTCGCGCGCACCGCCATGAGGATGCTGATCGCCCTGGGGCTCACTGCTACCCTCGCGGTGCCTGCGGCAGGCGTCGCGGTCGGAGCCGCGGGCGCCGGCACGGTGCTGGTCGTCTACGGGGTGACGAGCGCGCTGATGGGCAAGCTCAGGAGCGTGTTCAGCAAGCTCGGAGGCAAGGTGCAGGCCACCGGCAATGTCGCGGAGCAGATGGCCGAGCGAGACAGGTCGCACGACGCGTACTATTCTTTTGCAGAGTTCTGCGGCGCAGAGTGCGACGGTCCGAAGCCCAAGGTCGTCTCGCGCAGGCACCCCAAGCTCGCCGTAGGCCTCGCGAAGAAAAAGAAGAGGTATCCTTGGAATAAGTGCGTTGCTGATGCCCAGAGGCGCTACGGGTCTGTCAAGGCCGCGCGCAGGGTGTGCGGGAAGATCCGGGCAGGCAGGGGCGCCTCGTACGAGATGGACATGGGTGCCTCGGCCCTCGCCGGCGCGGTGACCATCCAGTTCATGTCGATGCCTGCAGCCGCTGCCGCGGTGGCAGGTCTCGTCGGCATGGGCGTCGTCGCCACGCTCGCCGCGCAGGGCACGTACGTCGTCGCGAAGAAGATGACGAAGGCCGGGATGAGGCTCGTCAGGAAGCTGGGTGGGCGCGTGGTGTCGTCGGCGCCTGCCAGGGAGACTCCGCAGCCGAGCGCGAACTGACATGGGACTCACGCCCGACTGGGACTACCCCAAGATGTTCTACCACGAGCAGCAGCACCGCCTGTGGCGGACGTCTGCGAGGTTCGTGGCGTGCGCCTGCGGGCGAGGCAGCGGCAAGACTCTTCTTTCAAGAAGAAGAGTCATCCGGCAGCTGCCCATACGCAGGCCGTGGTCTGACCCGATGCTCTTCTACGCGCTGCCCACGCGCGACCAGGCCAAGCGCGTCGCGTGGAACAAGCTGCGGGCGCTCATCCCTGACGGCTGGGTGGCGCGCAACGGCGGCATCTCCTTGAGTGACATGAGCATCAAGACGGTGTTCGGGTCTCAGCTCTGGGTAGTCGGGATGGATATTCCCGCGCGCATCGAGGGCATTCAGTGGGACTTCGGCGTCATTGACGAGTCATGCGACCACAAGCCGGGATCTTTCGACAGGTCGGTGAGACCCGCCCTGACCGAGCGCAAGGGTCGGTGCTGGCGGATCGGAGTTCCCAAGAGGTGGGGCCCAGGAGCGAAGGACTTCAGGGACGCGTGCGCGCTCTGGGGCTCCGGCACGCTGCCAGACCACGAGGCGTACACCTGGCCGTCGCACGACATCCTGACGCAGCAGGAGATCGAGCTGGCGATGGCGTCGATGGACAAGAAGGACTTCGACGAGCAGTTCGGCGCCAACTGGCAGGACACGTCGGGCCTCATCTTCCACGCGTTCGACGAGAAGCTCAACCTGAGCGACTTCAAGTACTGCCCGCACATCCCCCTGCTGGTCGGTTCCGACTTCAACGTCAATCCGATGGCGTGGGTGCTGCTGCAGCAGAAGCCTGGCACGCAGGAGCTGCACGTCGTCGACGAGCTGTGGATCAGGAACACCAACACTCAGGCAGCGCTCAACAAGCTCTACGAGCTGTACGGCACTCGACACCAGGCCAAGTGGCTGTTCTTCGGTGACGCCACCGCTAAGGCAAGGAAGACGAGCGCCACGACGAGCGACTACGTGCAGATCGTCAACGACAAGCGGTTCGTGGGCTCCGGAGTGTTCTATCCCAAGTCCAACCCGGCGGTGGTGAACAGGTTCGCGGCATGCAACCGGGCGTTCTGTGATGCCGCGGAGAAGCGCACGCTGTTCGTGAACCCGAAGTGCACCAACCTGATAGCCGACCTGGGAACGAGGGCATACGAGGAGGGTACCAGGGCTCCCGATGACTCCGCCCCAGACGCGGGGCACATCACGGACGCGCTAGGGTATGTAATACACTACCTGAGGCCCGTGGTCGTCACCACGGACGCCGTTCCGCAGGTGTTCACCTCCGGGGTGGACGCTCCGCCGCCGCTCCCAGAACCAGTGCCAGTCTAGCTATGACAGACGTAGCCTGCGACATCTTCACGGCGACGTTCAAGACCTCGGTGATAGGCCTGAGCAAGGCGGCGGCCGCCAAGGCAGTCAGCATGCTGCGTAAGTACGGGATGCACGCTGCCGTCATCGGTGGAGTGGTGGTGCTCGATCACGCCCTGTCGCCTGGGCAGAAGAAGAGGGTCGAGCACGTGTCCCAGTTCCTGGGCGGCAAGGTACGGAACGAGTACGAGCAGCACGAGGCGCACGGGGCAGATAGGCTCAACCGGATCGGCGCTGACATCCAGCATGCCAGGGAGCGGGCGGCCCAGGAGCGCGACCCTCACCTCAGGACTCACCACGAGGACGAGGCTGACGAGCTGTTCGCCCGGAGGGGACAGCTGCTCGACAGGGCGCGATACAACCAGGGGAGATTCGTGGCAGGCGCCACGCACCAGCGAGGAATTGCCATGGCGCAGGACCCGGAGGACCTCGTATTTCACACGAACCTGAAGCACGACCCGCACCACAACAAGGACCGGGCGAACCATCACGCGAACCGGATGCGCTACCACGCAGAGCAGGCCGCCGCCGCCCGTAAGGGCGGGAGGTTCTTCGGGCCAAACGAGAAGAAGGCGAAGTTTCACGACGAGATGGTGCAGAAGCACGCGTACCTGAAGCGTCGGTACGAGAACCTGGAGAACTCTCCGGAGTACCAGAAGGAGGAGGCCGAACACCACCGCCAGGAGCAGCGGGCTTACATGGCGAAGATCAAGGACATCGGCGACAAGGCCGTGACCCACGCAGCGCACGCCAACTACCACGAGTCGCTGATCAAGTCCAAGAGGGCGCCCTCCACGCACTTCGCGTTCGCATGTGATAGTCGTGGTCACGCGTTGGGTTTGATGACTCCTATACATCACTTGACTACGGCATGGCATAATACTCTTGGTAAAGGGAGGATGGGTGCTCCCAGGCAGTACGTGAATTCAGAAGGTGTCAGTGCCATGAAGCATGCTGACATCTCGAAGTTCTATCACGGACTGGCGGACAAGCATGAGGCTGATCAGAAATCCTGGGAGAAATCGAGTATCCCTGGTGCCAAATTGATGGCAAACATTCACAAGGGTCGGGCCGCCCGCTATCGTGCGAACGGTGAGTATCACAGCACGCAAAAAGGTGAGATGAGAGTGAGCGATCAAGCCAAGCACGAGGCAGCGGCTCGTAAGTATCAGAGGGATAATGAGGGAAAATTCGCGAGTTTTAATGAATACGGTCCAGGCAACCGACAGTTGCGATACCTAGCTCGTCGTGAAGTGGCTATGGGAATACTCACTCATCTTAACCCGCTGAACATTGACAATTGGCATGGTCCGATAGGTAGTGTGGCTAAGGGAGTCAAGAATCTAGTGTCTGGGTCTAAGAAACCTCCGCAGCCCAAGAAGCCCAAAAAACCGCGGATGAAGAAGCCAGGCAGCCTGCTGGGCAGGGTCAACGACGCGGTGAATCCGTCCAGGGTGATTGGCAAGGCCGTCGGCCTCAAGCCGGCATCCATGGGACTCATCTCCGGGCTGCTGAACCTCACGGGTGGTCGGCACACGGACGAGTACGGCAGGTCGCTCACGGGCGGCAAGCGTGTGCGGGATACTCCGTACAACAGGCGCATCACCAAGAAGTACGGCGAGCACGTCATCGGTCGCGTCGGGCAGAGATCAGTCGCGGGACATTACGACGAGTCCAAGCACCAGCGCGACGACTCAGGGAAATTCGCGAGTTTCGGCAGGAGATTCAGCATGGGAACATCACGACGGGACAGGTATCTGGCGCGCCAGGCTGCAGCTTTCGCGGACGACGACGCGGTCGTCGACCCTCGTCTCGACGACCCGGTCGAGACGCACTACCTCGAGCAGGATAAGCGACCATGGAGTTACAAGTTCCCGACGAAGGCTGAGGCCGTGGCGTTCCACGCGAAGGTGCGCAGGGAGAACGCCGAGCTGGCCGCGCAGTTCAACCCCGAGTGGGACAACGTCCAGCTGCGCGTGCTTCCCGACGGGACTGTCCGCACGCAGGAGCCGGCCTCAGAGTCCGTCTGCAAGGCGCTGGACAAGCTGGCGCGTGGGATCAGCGGTCCGATGATGTCGATCATGGGCTTGAGCGACCGCGCGATGACTCAGTGCGTCCAGACCCTCACGGGCTTCGGGCTCTCGTGCGACGCGAACGCAGACTCGATCGACGTGGAGCAGGGAGCAGACTCTCAGCTCGTCAGGGAGGTCGCCGCGTCCCTCAAGGGCCGCGTCGTCGTCACTGGTGGGGCGCAGTCGCGCAGGGACCGATACCTGGCGTCTCGCCGGTAGTACTACTGGAAAGACGTCCTGATGTCAACTCACCAGAGCAAGACTGCTGCCCAGACGACACGCGTCTCGGGCATCAGCACCTACCTGCCGCCGGGCGCAAAGATCCTGGCGGCGACGGTGCTGGACCGGTCAGTCTGGTACCGCAAGGCTCGCATCATGCGCAGGGACCCGACGATCGGGTTCCTGCGCGACATCTTCATGGCGCCTGCCCTGGCCAGTGAGTGGACGGTAGAGGCTGAGGAAGAGCGGTACAAGAGTGCCGTGGATATGGTAAAGAAGTCCTTCCTGCCGCACAGGCAGAAGTTCCTCAGAGACGCGTTCAGGGGCCTGCTGGACTACGGCTGGGCGGGGTTCGAGCTGGTGCGCAGGCAGCTGCCTGACTGCACGCTGCAGATCACCAAGATGAAGTCCCTGCTGCACGACATCACCGAGATCGTCGTCAACGAGCACGGCGAGATCTTAGGACTCCTGAACACCCCGTACTGGTCGCACCAGTACCACGAGCCTACGAGACTCTGGCGAGGGGAGTCGCTGGTACTCTACCACGACGCGGAGGGCACGAACTGGTACGGCGAGCCGTTGATGAAGCGCGCCGAGGTGCCGTACGACGGGCACTACGAGTCTGAGCTCGCTGCCAGGAGGTTCGATAACAAGGTGGCTGGCGCCAGCTGGGTGATCCAGTACCCTGTAGGCACCACGATGCTCAACGGTGTCGAGACCGACAACGCGAGGATCGCGAGCGCGCTCGGACACACGCTGCAGTCGTCGGGCGTGATCACCATCCCGCTGACGGTGGCCAAGCAGATCGAGGACCTGAATTCCATAGGCCAGGACAAGGTGACCTGGTCGGTGCAGCTCGTGTCCGCAGCGAGCACGCAGGCCAACTTCGTGGAGCGCGGCAGATACCTCGACTCGCTCAAGTGCAGGGCGTTCGGCATTCCTGAGCGCGCGGTCACGGAGGGGCAGTTCGGAACCAAGGCTGAGGCCGGAGAGCACGCGGATTTCGCCATCGACAACCAGGAGATGGCGCACAGGGACGTGGTGTCGCAGGTAAACTCGCAGGGGGTCGACCCGCTGCTGGAGACCAATTGCGGCGAAGAGTACGTCGGGATGGTGAAGATAAAGGCTGCCCCACTCAGCAGCGAGAAGCGCGCGTTCTTCAAGCAGGTGTACATGGCTCACCTCGGGAACGAGGGAGGTCAGGCAGAGGAGGCCGACGTGCTCGACATGCCGGCCATCAGGGACGTCCTGGAGCTGCCGACGCGCACCACGCAGCAGACGCTGCACCGCGGGAGGTACGATCCTTCGGGCGGCCCGCTGCGGAATCCTGACCCGCGGCAGGCGGTGCAGGAGGAGGCCCCGCCCGGCGAGGGTCGCCTGCAGGTTCCGGCCGGATCCGCGGGGATAGAGGCTACCAACGGGCACGGATCGCACTGAGGAGGTCTCACAGATGACTAGGTGGGCTAACCCGGTAGTGCCGCTACTGACTCTCATCTTCTGGCCCGTACTGGTGTTCGCCGCAGAGGGCGCTGCCTCAGGAGGGGCCGCGATGGAGAGCGTGCCGCCCTGGGCGGCAGGCACAGGGGTGGTGATAGGGATGCTGGGTGGGCCCTGCTTCGCCATCTGGTACGCGTGGTACATGACCACGAGCAGGATACCTGCCATAGAGAAGTCTCACACTGAGCAGCTCACAGAGATGAGGAAGCAGCACTTCGAGCACCTGTCAGAGGCCCGCAAGCAGCACTTCGAGCAGGTGCAGACGCTTATCATGAACTACCGACAAGACGTCAAGACCATGTGGGACGTCAAGAGGGAGGACGACAAGAACCAGGCATCTTTTAGGCGTGAGGACGACAACAAGATGGCGCTCGCGCTCCAGAGGCTGGCAGAGAACATAGAGGAAGGTGGCTGCAGGTATCTCGGGCCAGGAGGAACAGGACATGCCTAACCACGACAGGAACGGCAACGAGCTCAAGGTCGGGGACGTGGTATACGTGCCAGCCGTCGTGGTCAAGATAGACATGATTCCAGAGTTCTACAACATAGAGTGCGAGACCGTGGAACCCATGTTCCCAGGGGAGCACAAGACCCCGCTTCTGCTCAACGCCAAGCAGGTCGAGAAGCCGATCGTGCTCGGACCGGAACTCGGAATGCGCGTCGAGGACCTCATACAGCGCGCGCAGGCCCTGACGAAGCCTCAGGCTGCGACGTTGTGGCCGCCGCTGCTCACCATGGAAGTTGACGTCGGAGAGAAGGTGACGCTCAACAGTTCTATCATCAGTACCGTAAAGGAGGAGAGACATGAGATTGGTTAGCACGCTTCTCGTCACGCTGCTCACGCCCTGCCTGTGCCAGGCAGGCTGGCTGCTGGGTCCTAACGTCAGGGTCGAGCACAACTACTACGGCGCGGCGCCCGTCGCAGTGCAGCAGTACTCGCTGCCGGCGTACGGGGTGCATGTCTACTCTGCGCCCAGGGTGTACTCAGTGCAGAGAGTCTACGCGGCACCGTCTGATCCTGTGGTCGTCAAGCACCGAGTTCGGGTGCGGCGTCACACGGTGCACACGCACACGGTGGAGCTGCGCTGAGGGTATGTAAGAGTCTGGTAGCAGGTCTTACTCCGTGAAAGGGACCGACATGAACCAGGCGCAAGTACAGGCGCTCCAGGCGCTGCTCAACGACCCTCAGGTAGCCAAGTGGCTGGAGGGCAAGTGGCCCGGCATCACGCCGGTCGTCAGTTTTTTATCAGAGCTCGGTCCGATGCTTCCCGCAGTCGTGGCACTGCTGGACGCGTTCTTCCCGCCGCTCCAGGTGCCGCCCCCGGTCGCGCCCGCCGCCGTCGCGGAGGCGCCCAAGCCATGACCCCGGCCAAAGCTCCCTCGGCCGTGGAGACCGTTACGCCGTCAGTGCTCAACTCGCTCGCCGTCATCGGCGGGGTGGTCTGCACGACGATGCTGAACGATCCTACGCTGCCGACCTCGTTAGGTATCTCTGCAGGTGGTCTGGCCCTCGTGGCCTACGTCTGCGGGTGCGTCAAGAACTACACTAACCAGAACAAGGCGCACAACGCGCCTCCTCCGGTCGCTCCGCGTGACGACGGTACCGTGCCCACAGAGGCCGGGATGTACCTGACGCGGGCCCTCACCAGTGCGTCGCTCAACGGTCACACGAAGTTGGTGACCGCCCTGAACACTGTCGCCGAGACTCACGCTGAAGAGCTGACAGGAGGCAAGTGATGAAGAGATTCACGCTGCTACTGTCGTTCTGCGTGATGCTCGCCGGATGCAACGGCAATCCGGCTGCGTCTCGGGCGCTGTTCGGCACGCCGCGAGCCGAGCAGGTCGAGACCGCGCCCGCGAAGGTCGCCGAGCCGGTCAAGGCTGCCGATTCCGCGCCGGTCGTCAAGTCCGAGCCGGTGAGCGTCGCGCCCGTCGAGGTGCAACCCGTCAAGGTGGACTTCAAGATCGACGCGACGGACCTCAAGTCGGCGCTCAGGACGATGCGAGCTGACCCGCTGCCGGTCAACCCGCCTGCGCCTGTCAACCCCCCAGCGCCGGGCGTGGCGCCGACCCTGTCGCTGCCTGCCGAGGTCGACGGAGAGATCGGAGAGCCGCTGGAGGTGACTGCCGATACCAACTGCGACGTGGTCCAGTGGTATCCGATCGACGCGGGTCTCAGGCTGTTCCAGTCGCACAAGCTAGTCAATTCCGACGTGAAGTCCGCCATCGTGTGGGCCCACGTGCCTGGCAGCTACAGGCTGCTGGGCTACACTGGAAACAGCGTCGGCGTGACCAGGCCGGTCATCACCGTCGTGGTGGTTACCGGAGTCGCGCCGGCGCCGGCGCCGGTCGGGCCCACGCCGCCGGCGCCGGTCGGGCCCACGCCGCCGGCACCGGTCGGGCCCACGCCGCCGGCACCGGTCGTCACCAAGGTGCCGCTCAAGAGTGTGTTCGTGGTCACGATCGACGACTGGGCAAGGCGGCCCATCGGTCACTGGCTGGCGAGCGCGGTGTCGATCAACAACGTCAGGACGCAGGTCAAGGAGATGGCCGTCGCGGACAAGAACAGCCCTGAGGCGACGCTGTACGCGAAGTTCGTCACCAAGGCCGGCGGACTGCCGATCGTCCTTGTCATGGACTCGAGGACGAAGCCGTGGACCGTGCTCAACGACAACGTCACTGAGCTCAAGCTCCCGCCGACCGAGGTCGGCATGAACGCCCTGCTAGGGAAGTACTGCCAATGAGCGAAGAACTCAGCAACGACCCGTTCGACGCTGGCCACGTCATCGAGCTGCTCGACGGCACGAAGCGCTTCGTGGGGTTGAATCCAGTCGAGGACAACCACCTCCAGATGCGCGCTGGGCTGCGCTCGTTCTCGGAGTACCTCGACGCGAACCAGATCAAGCGTCCTCCGCGCAGCGAGTGGAAGCCAGTCAACAACCAGACCGTGTTCACGTCTGACTGGTTCCTCAACCAGATGCAGACGTCGGGCTGCGTCGGAGGTTCCTCGGCAGGCGCGTTCATGAGGGCGCGCTGGTTCGCGACCGGCGTCTTCGAGGTGCTCAGCGGCGCGAGCATCTACGCGCGCATCAACGGGAACCGGGACCGCGGGGCTGTCATCGTCGACGCGGTGACCACGGGGCTCATGCAGTTCGGCGCGTGCCTGCACTCGGAGTTCGACTACCCGAACATCTTCGTGAGCCAGATGTCGGCTGCCGCCGTGGCGTCCGCCAAGACCCGGCTGGTAGCCGAGGCGCTCACGGCAGACAGCTTCGACGACATCTGCCTCGCGATACAGCTCGGCAAGATGCCGGTGTACCCGGTCGGGGTCGACAGGAACTGGGAGCGCTACGACGCCGACGGCGCGGTAAACGCGGTGCAGGGGATCAGCAATCACTCGGTGACTGCAGACGGGCTCATCTGGTCTGGCAGCGAGTGGATGCTCGACGGCGTGAACGACTGGTCGAAGACCTGGGGCCTCAAGAAGAACGGCCGTTTCATAGCCAAGGAGCGCTCCGTACAGTACGCCGCCACGAAGAACGACGCGTACATCATTGTGGTCGCCGCAGTGGACTCTGGCGCGCAGGAGGCGGGATGAGGATCAGCACCTACGTCGTCGCAGTACTAATGCTCTCGACTCGACTGTGCAGTGCCGACACCTGGTACTCCGACGCGGACGGGGACCTCGTGAGGGTCGGCAAGGCCGTCGCGGCGAAGGCTCGTCCCGCGTCCGTGTCGTCCAGCGTATCTTACTCCTACCGGATGCGTTGGAACATCAGTGGAGACTGGTCGCCGTCAGACCGGAAGATCGCGGATCACTTGCGCAGCGATCACGGCGTCGACGTGTCCGGCATGTCGCGGGCGCAGATGCTCGCCACTCATGACGCGATACACGACGCGGAGGAGGGTCGCAAGACCTCCTCGTATAGCAGTGGCAGCAGCTGCCCTCCGGGCGGTTGCCCCGCGCCTGGAAGGAAGGGTCGCAGGAGATGACGCAGGACCCGCTGTTCAAGACGTTCTTGAGGTGGCTCATCGCGTGGTTCCCGGCACCAGCTGGGACGCGAGGCCTCGAAGTCTCGTTAGGCCCCGTGAGGGCCAAAGGAAAGAATCTCATGGGAGCTCCCACAGTCGAGGCAGTCACACTGGTCGACAACCAGAAGGTGTTCGTGAAGCTCGCGCCCGGCGCGGACGCGGGCGGGCAGCCCGGGCAGCTGCACGGCGTGCCGGTCTGGACCTCGAGCGACGACTCGGTCGTCTCGGTGTCCGCGGTCGCTGAGGACGGCACCACGCCAGTCACGGACGGCATGAGCGGCTGGCTCGTCTCAGGCAAGCCTGGAGTGGCCACGGTCAAGATCACGGCCGAGGGCGACGTCACGCCAGGCGTCGACGCTCTCGAGCTGGACTTCAACGTCACGGTCCAGGGCGGTGATCCGACCAGCCTCGACGCGACACTGGGCACTCCAGTCGCGAAGTAGGGTAAGTTCTGGTACAGCGAGCACGCGCCTCCGTGAAATGTCGCGTATCTCGCGTCCTTCTCACGGAGGCGCTCGAGCCGGTGCTCGCTGGGGTATTTGACCCACCCACGCGACCCGGCTCGTGTCGTTTTATGCAGAGCTTCTACTGTGAGCAATTTCCCGCGTTTTTTCGAGCACAAATAACCGTCCGATCGAGAGTTATCCGCAGTGTCCATAAAGCTGATGATCCCTGACGGAAACGGCAACCTGAAGCCAGCATCGGCCAAAGGTACTGGGCTTGTCACGCTCGGGGCCACGTCGGGATACGCAGGATGGGTGTCGCCGTCAGTGGGACCGTCTGTCGTCTGGAAGATGCCGACAGCCGACGCGTCGGGCTACCTCAAGAGCGATGGCAGCGGCAATACGTCATGGTCCGCAGTGACGGGCCCATCCGCCGGCAATCCCACTGCCTCTGTCGGACTCACCGCCGTCAACGGCTCAGCCGCGACGTTCATGCGATCGGACGGAGCTCCGGCATTGGATCAGACGATTGCTCCAAGGTGGACCGGAAAACACATCTGGCAACAGAACAACATCACGACGACGCAGACCGACTCGCGTGTAAATCAGAACGCCACCGCTTCAACCGTCTCGGTCCAGAACCAGTACGTCCCCTGCGACCACGACATAGGCCACGCCTGGAACACGTCGGGAACTCCTGCGGACAACTACGTCGAGTTCCTTCGCCAAGTTCGTACAACAGCGGGAAGCTCACCTAGCGGCAGCATGGTCTGGTCGTCACGCATCAGTGCAGCGGGAAGCGGTAGCTTTACGGATATGATGACGCTGAGCAGCGGGGCCGTGCTTTCACTGAATGGGTCGTCGGCCGCATTTTCAAATTCACAGGGAATAGCCCATGCAGAAGTGTTCGGGGCTGGCTCGACTGTAAGTGCCGCGGAATCTACCGTCGTCGGTAACGGATCATCTTCTAGCAGTCAGGGTGGCACCGTTGTCGGATACTTATGCAGCACTACTAGTAATTTTTCCGTCGTTGTTGGCCGCACATCATCGGTGACGGCTACGAACACAATTGCAATCGGCACAAACGTCACCGTCTCAAATGCAGGCAGCATCGTATTGGGGAGGAACGCCAGCGACACGGCCGCCAATCAGTTCGTCGTGGGTGGCCCGACATTGCAGGGCGGCTACATCACCGACGTTTATATTGGCAATGGTCCCGTCCACGCGACGCCGCAGAACATCGTCTATCATGGAACCGGGGGCACTGGAACAAACATCGCCGGCGCAAGGGTCATCATTGCGGCCGGCATCAGCACCGGCTCTGCCGTGCCTGCGAAGGTTCATTTGCAGTCCGGGGCACTCGGCGGATCGTCCGGCACGACGGCACAAACCCTCGTTGACCGGCTGGTCTCTGGCGCGTCAAAGGTTCTCACGAACAATTCGGCAATCGCGATTGTCAATTGCACGGAAGCTAACGGATCGACGATTGGCGGAAAAATAACATATACCGTCGAGGTGACTGACGGAACTGACTTCCAGGTCTATTCTGGAATCTACGTGTTCAATGGCACGAACAAGGCCGGCACGCAGAGCAACACGATCACACTGGAAGGGACGGAAGTGCAGAACAAAACGGCCGGAACGCTAGCCGTGACGTTCGCTATCAGCAACGCGAATCCGGCTGTAATTTCCGTGAATGCGAACAGCAGCCTGACGCCTTCTGCCGGCTACCCGCGAATCACTTACTCTATTGAAAATCTTGGACAGCAGGCGATCGCAATTCAGTAGGAATCACCATGACCACAATCACAGTTACCGGCCCCGTGCCGACGAATCCGCCCGGCTTGCCGAACGCCGGCCAGCAGGGCAGCAACTCCGCGTCAGTCGATGAGACGACAGCGGATGGCGCGGCCTATATCGCGGCCGTGCTCTATGCGATCAACTATCGCAATGTGATTCCGAATCCGACTCCGCAACCAATGATCCCAAACCCGACGCCAGACACGAATCCTCCGACTCCGGATTATCAGGCAATGATACCGGACCCGTCCTGGCAGCCGACCGTACCGCAGACGCAATCGCCGGGCGAGGCGTTGATGATCCACCTGCGTGATTACGTCAATAGTCTCGCGAAGCAGGGAGCGGCGGCAATCTGCGCCCCTGCGGTTGCGGCAGCACAAGAGCAGGCCGCCGCGATGGTGACGACAGTAGCGGCGGTTCAACCAGTTGTGCAATAGGAGTGAATCTTGGAAGCGACCGAAGATAAGAAACCGGAAAAGCCGGAGCCGACGATCGACGAACTGAAGGCCCAGCACGCTAAAGAGCTGGCCGTGCTCAATACCAGAATCGCCGTGCTCACGCACCGCTGGCAAGAAGCGGAACAGCGGTACAACGATGCTCTCGTGCAGATCAACACCCCGAAAGAATAAGAGATGCCCAACCCGGCGACACCCGTGTACTACTATGCTGGCTTGAGCGGCCTCGGGAGCATCACCTGCAAGCTGTACGCGGTTGACCCAATTGCCGCGCAGGCTGTTGCCGACACGATCACGCTCACAGAGCTGACCGACGCGGCATCGAATGGGATTGGCATTTACGAAGCCACGTCGTCGGCCGGGCTGGCGGGGTTGTATTGGGCTGTGCTGACTGGCGGAATGGTCGACGGTGGATTTGTCGAGATGGTCGCCAGCACGAACATTTGTGTTATCCAGGCGGGTAAGTTCGACTGGGACACAAATAACAAGGCGTCAGTAATCGCCGGGAAGCTCCCCGCGAACAACATCGCCGACGAGACTCTACTGCTAGCAGCCATCGGAGATCCGTTTCAAGCAGGAACTGCAGTTACCTTGGCTGCTTCGCAACCGAACTACGCGCCGTCTAAAGCTGGCGACGCAATGACGTTGACGTCGGCATATGACGCGGCGAAGACGGCCGCGTCATCTGCAGCAGTGGCCGCGATAGCTGCTGTCCTCAGTGGCATCACGTCGCTCGCTAACTGGCTTAGACTGACGCTATGCAACTCGGCGCCCGACGCGACCGCCCTAGCGGAGGTGAACACGAGTGGAGGAACGTACGACGCGACGAAGATGTCTCAGCAGGCGATGTCGTTGACTGGTGTACCAGTGATTCACGCAGGCACGGCTCAAGCAGGAACGACGGGTTCCATCACTCTTGACGCGGGGGCTTCCGCGGTAGACAATCTGTACCAGTGGGAGTTCATCGTTCTTACCGGAGGCACAGGAGCAGGGCAGACTCGGCAGATGTCGAGCTACGCGGGCTCTACCAAGGTAGCCACGGTAGACCCCAGTTGGACGGTGGCTCCGGATAATACTTCCACGTTTGACGTGCTCCCGAACATACAGGTATCGAGTGGTTCGCTCGTCGGTCCAGGGTCTTTGAGCAAGACATTGACCATATATCAACCAGGTGGAATAGTACCAGCAGCTAACGTCAGGGTGTGGATTAGCACGGACGTGGCGGGGATAAACGTGATAGCTGGTACGTTGAGCACCAACGATCTCGGGCAAGTCACGTTCATGCTTGACGCCGGCGTGTACTACGCCTGGGCGGATTCCTCGCAGATAAACTTCACTAACCCTTCGACCATTTCGGTTCCATGAGCATAATTGGTAGTAGCTACGTCTCTTCTGGGATGTGGACCTCTGCTGGAGAGATCTTCGCCCTCTTCGGTCAGACCGCCACGCGGCGGTGGGCAGACTTGGAAGGCACCAACACCCAGTCCCAGCAGGACGCTACCATAGCGACAGCGGTAGCGGCAGCTACCGATGACGCGAAATCCCGGCTTCTGGGTGCACCGTGCGGGCCAATTTTAGTGACTCCTCCCATGCTGCGCCTACAGGTCACCAGGCTCGCCGCAGTGATACTGTATACCGGGAAGGGTGTGAAGGACACGTCCGACGAGGGCGGCGCCAACAGGATGTCGTGGCACAAGAAGCAGGCCGAGACTTGGATCAACAAGGTGTGCGCCGGTCAGATCAGGCTCGCAGGGGTCACGCAGACGACGATGTCTCCTGCCACGTGCGACGTCAGCTCTGACGGGCTCATGGGCGCCCACCTGCAGCAGGAGTGGTGGGGTCTCCCGTTCGGGGAGGGTCTCAACTTCCAGTACCTGATAGCGGGACAGTACCCGTTCCCCGCGTTCGACACGTGGTTCTTCGACGATCCGGGATGGGGCGTGCCAGGCATCGAGTGGCCAGGTCCGATACCTCAGTTCTTCCCGTGATGGTGTCAAGAATGTCTCACCCGATGAGTGACACAGTCCTCGTCCGCAGGTTCCTGTCGCGCGGGCTCAGCTTCTCCCGCGAGGGCGAGCTGCGCGACGCAGACCTGTGGGAGTCAGTCGCCTCAGACTGCGCGGCCATGGCCCTCAGCGGCTTCCGCGGGCTGCCTAAGAACCAGAAGAAGAGGGTCGACCAGTTCTACGAGACGATGGCGAGGTCCAGCGCCGACGC
>Ga0134128_10000240_pt1 | contig 78582 bp, 78 predicted proteins | sample KB31754_FD_96462 | JGI IMG/M metagenome (GOLD analysis project Ga0134128, IMG submission 96462) | Terrestrial soil microbial communities with excess Nitrogen fertilizer from Kellogg Biological Station, Michigan, USA - KB3-175-4 | ecosystem: Environmental > Terrestrial > Soil > Unclassified ... | reverse complement strand
TCGCTGCCGGCTCGTTCAATTTTCGTAAAAATTTATACAAAATGGTATTGAACTCTTCCGGCCGTTCCATCATGGGCGCATGACCGCATTTGTCGATAAAATGCAGTTCGCTGTTCGGGATCAGTTTATGGAATTCCTGGCCCACAAACGGCGGGGTAATAGCATCGTTATTGCCCCAGATCAACAAGGTAGGCTGTTTGATCTGGCTGACCTCTTCGCCCAGATTGTTGCGGATGGCGCTTTTGGCGAGTGCGATGATCTTGACGGCTTTGATGCGGACATTGACCGTTTCGTACAGCTCGTCTACCAGCTCCTTGCTGGCCATTTTTGGATCATAGAAGGTAAGCTCGGTCTTTTTCCGGATATATTCATAGTCGCCCCGTTTGGGATAGGTGTCCCCCATGCCGCTTTCGAAGAGACCGGAACTGCCGGTGAGCGTCAGGGATTTGATGCGTTCCGGATGCCGGAGAACATACATGAGCCCGACGTGCCCCCCAAGGGAATTACCCAAAAGATTGATATTCCTATAATCGCGGTGTTCGATGAATTTATGCAGGAATTTTTCCAGGCCTCCGACCGTAGTGTGCAATAGATCAAGGTCAAGTAACGGCAATAGGGGAACAATTACCTTATGGGTATGGCGGAAGGTTTCAATCTGACCGGCGAAGTTACTCAGCGCGCCGAACAGACCATGTAATAACAACAGCGGCTCCCCTTCTCCTTCTTCGATGAATCTGAACTTTTCTTCTTGTTTGATTTCGTATTGCATCAGCTAATAAGATTCTGTCCCTGTAATTAACCACAAAATAAATGTTTTTACCCCAAATATGGCATTAGCGGGACAATAACTCTCGCGCCACCGCATTGATGGTCTTCCCATCGGCCTGACCGGCGAGCTGCTTTGTCGCGGCGCCCATCACCTTACCGATATCGGCAGGAGAGCTAGCCCCGGTCTCGGCAATGATCTTCGTGAGGATCGCTTTTAATGCCACTTCGTCCAGCTGTTGAGGAAGAAATTTCTCAATTATGGCGATCTCTTCTTCCTCTTTTTGGGCAAGATCCGCGCGCCCTTGCTGTTGGTAAATGGCCAGGGAGTCTTTGCGCTGTTTGACCAGCTTCTGCAGGAGTTTTGCCTCGTCGGCTTCCGGTAACTCGCCACCCGCCCCTTCCGAGGTCTTGGCGAGGATGATTGCCGCTTTGATAGCCCGAAGTCCCCGCAAAGCAGCTTCGTTCTTTGCCAGCATGGCCGCTTTCAGTTCAGCCATTACCTTTTGTTCCAATGCCATATATTATACATTTTGTTATTGTAATTTGTTTGTCTTTAGTTCCTGCTCCTGATATTTCTTGTAGAAATCACGGGCGAATTGCTTCATTTCGTTCATCAGCACCGGGTCCTGGGTCGCCCTATGATAGGTTTCCGCCATGGTCATCAGGGTCTGATAAAAAAAGTCGGCCATTTCATCCTTCATCATTTCCTTTGTCCAGAGATCGATCCGCAGAGCAGTTTTCTCTGCGCCGTCCCAGAAGGCGAGCATCATGGCTTTGGCCTGGCGGGCATTCTCGGTGGCGGAATCGGATGCGTTCCAGCGGATATCTTCGGGTACCCGTTCCTTGTCCAGTACGACGTCGATATTTATAGAAGATGTACTCATAATAAAAATTAGCAAGGCGCAATTTAATTGATTTTGTTTATCTCGCGGCCTATCACTATTCGGATTGCAGCGGGCGAAGGCGACGGATCGAGACCCGAGAGCCGCGAAGTCCCTTTTTCGATGAGGGTGTTCCGCTGGGTCTCGTCCTTATATATCGACATCATATATCCGGCCAGGGCGGCAGGGTCGTCGACCCCGGCAATCACTGCGGCGTCGTCCGCCAGCTCCCGCAGCCGGCTACCGCGCGTTACCAGTGCGGGTATGCCGGCCTTCCAGGCGTTGAACAGGGTGGTCCCCAGCGAGCCGTCTTCGAAAGGGAAAAGGACCGCATAGGCTGCGCTCACGAGATCGGTGGCGATGGCTCCGGTCACGGTAACGGCACGGTCGGGACCGGTCGGGACATGGTCGGGGTCAGTCGTGAAATGGTCGGGGCTCGCCGCGGCGGCGTCGATCCAGTGCACATCGCCGCGGTATTTGTAGGTCTCGAGCCGCTGCCGCAACGACCCGGTCTGGGTACCGGCCAACACAAGCTGGAAATTCGAAAGCTGCCGCTTTTTAAAAAGCGAAAAGGCTTTCAACAGCTGTACGATCTGGTCTTCGCCGGCGCCCGCCCCGACTTCTGTCCCGGCCGCCGGGACGAAAAAATATTCTTTCCCGCCGGTATAGCGCTGTTTGATCGCTTCTTTATCGCTCACCGGCAGGGGGTGGATGCCAGGAGATGCGGAAGGCCGGACCACGAGGATGTTCGCGGCGTCTATATGCCCCCGACCAGCGAGCCAGTTGCGGTCCTTTTCCGAATAACAAAAGATCGTTTCCGCCTGCCGCACGCTGTTTCCCAATCGTGCGGCATAGATAGGTACGGAGAACCCGGCCGGTATCGCGACGGCTTCTTTGGGGTTGGCGAATACCGGCATCCAGACACATTGCCGCGCTCCCGAAGGTTTGGCAGTGACCCCGCCAGTGAGCATCAGCAGATCCGGTTTGTGCCGTTTCACGAGACGGGGCAGCTGCCAATCGTACCAGAGTTTCCAGCCCAGGGGGCCGGGAAGGCTGCGGGCCGGGAGGAGATGGACCCGGTCGGCCGATATGCCGGAGAGCGCGGGGTCGAGACCGGTTGCAGCCGGGCGAGAGCCGAACTGGTCGGAAACCAGGCCGGGAAGGAGGCCGGGCCGGTAAGTATGGTCTACCAGCAATAGCCATTCGACGGCCTCGTCGCCGGATAAGGCGGCGAAGACAGAAACGATCAGGCGGTATTTTTCGCTGTCCGACCCCGCTAGTTGCAAGGGCCTACAGTCCAGCATAATGCGCATATTGTTTAGCCGCCCCCCGGCGGCTCCGCTGCAAAGGTAACTAAGGGTCCTATCGCGACCTGAGCCTTTTTTATCCACCGGAGGAAAATACTAAGTATTTAATAATGAACATGTTGAATATAATAAACGATTAGTAGATTTGTGGTTTTTACGGTCGGTGTCATATAGTAACTACCGCATTGGCCTTATTCTTGTAGTTATGGGTTTAATTATTAATCCGTTTCAAACGAGCCTCCGGCTCGTCCAGACATTAGCGTTTAGATCCGTACCTATAAAAATTCGTGCCTATGAACCGTGTGTACACTGTAACCTTTATTGTCATTGTATTGATAATAAGCTTACCCCGGGTTGCTTTTACCCAGTGCAATTGCGCCGGCGGAGTCCCCGCCACCCCGGTCACCTATTTCGATTCTTTTCCTTCCACCAATGCGGCTTCAGTCACATTAACTTTCCCGCAATTCGATCCAAGCGTCGGGCAGCTGTCATGTCTCAGCGTATGGGATACGGCAAATGGAGTCACGACAACCAAGGCGACGAACCTCGATGTGGCCGACTATGTCGAATACTCCTTCCTGCTTTCGCTTACGGCCAGGCTTCAGGGCCCTACCGGCGGGGGCATCAATATTTCCAGCAGTAATAGCGCGAATTATGGCCCCACAACCCTGGCGCCTTACGGGATGGCGGGCGATACTGTAACCTATGGTCCCGACCCGCTTTTCCAGAATGCGGCCGGCTTTGGTTCCACCAGCTCCAGTACGGCGCCCTACCTGGGCACCGGGAACGTAAACTTCAAATTCAGCATCAGCGGCGGGGTGGTCACCACCGAAGGGGGTGCCAGTTATAATGCCGGCCCCTATACCACTTATTCGGGCAAGGTGCAGCTTACCTATTACTGGTGCCCTGCGGTTTCGCTGGCGGTCGACATCCAGAACTTTACGGTTACACCCAATGGAAATAGTCTTTTATTACAATGGTTAACACAGAATCAACAACCCAATACCCAATATGAAATCCAAGTCAGCCAGGATGGGCAAAACTTCAGCAACATCGGACAAACGGAGAGTAACGCTTCTACAACAGGTACTGTCGCAAAATACCAGGATCAATACTACCCTGATCCGTCTTATGTGGGCAAGCTCTATTTCCGGATCGTCGAAACGGATGCTACAGGAAGAGTGAACATTTCGACGGTGCTCGTCTACGATCCTACGGGCGGACCCGCCGACATCAGTTACCAGACCTTCCCGAACCCGGCCACCAATAGCCTGCAGGTGCAATTCAATAGTAACCAAACGGGTAGGTTTCTCCTTGAGCTGGTGGCCACCAGCGGACAGGTCGTCGAGCAAAAAGAAACCACGCTGGCCGGGACCAGCATGCTGCGATTCGACCTGGATCCCCATCCGGCCCGGGGGCTATATTTTCTCAGAACCACGGATGTGACGCATAACCGGAGCTATGTAAGTAAGGTATTTATCAATTAAATGCGTTAGATTTGTTTTTCATAAACCAGAGCGTATGGAATACAATACCACGCGGAATCACCTGATAATGCGTGAATATGGGCGACATATTCAAAAGATGATCGAATACCTGTTGACCCTGGAAGATAAGGAGAAAAGGCAGCGTAATGCGCACGCCGTGATCGAGTTAATGGGTTTTCTGAATCCGCATCTCAAAAACGTTGAAGATTTTCGTCATAAACTGTGGGATCACTTGTTCCTGATCTCCGATTTCAAGCTGGAGGTAGCATCGCCCTATCCTATCCCGACCCGGGAGACGTTGCGGGCGCGGCCCCAGCCATTGCGTTATCCCAAGCGTTATCCCAAGTTCTCGCACCTGGGCAAGAACCTGGAGATAGTGATCAATAAGGCGCTGGCCGAAGAAAATCCGGACAAACGCGCCGGCTTTGCCAATGCGGTAGCTTATTACATGAAGCTGGCCTATAGCAACTGGCATAAGGAGGCCGTTCACGACGATGCGATCCAGAGCGAGCTGACGAATCTAACTAACGGGCAGCTGGCATTCACGAATACGCCTTTTGTCAAGAGCTTCCAGCAGGAGAACATGCGGGGACGCGATAACCGGGATAACAGGGGGAACACCTTCGGAAACGAGAACCGGGAGAACCGCAACTACAGGAAACAAAAGTTCCAGCAGCGGAATAACAATAACAACAACAATCGCAACGACCGGAATAACGATCGGGGCGGCAATAAATTCAAGAAGAAACGATATTAGACCAGAGCGACAAATCTAACGTGTGCATTCATTCGAAGTCATCGGCGGCAACAAACTCACGGGGGACATTGTCCCGCAGGGAGCCAAAAATGAAGCCTTACAGATCATCAGCGCCGTTTTGCTTACACCGGAGAAGGTAACCGTCTCCAATATTCCCGATATTCTGGATGTCAATCTGCTCATCGACCTTTTAGAAGAGATGGGAGTGAAGATCGATCGTCCGCAACGAGACACCTGTACGTTCCAGGCCGATGCCGTGGACATCGAATACCTGCGCAGTGAGGCCTATCGCAAGAAGAGCGGCCGGCTGAGGGGGTCGGTGATGGTGGCGGGCCCGATGCTGGCACGCTATCGCAAGGCATTTATCCCCAAGCCCGGCGGCGACAAGATCGGGCGGCGGCGGCTGGACACGCATATCATTGGTTTCGAGAAACTGGGTGCCCAATTCCGTTATGAACAGGAAGAAGGGCTGTTCCATTTGGATGCGCCGAATCTCAAGGGCTGTTATCTGCTGCTGGACGAGCCTTCGGTCACCGGCACCGCGAATATCGTCATGGCTGCCGTCATGGCGGAAGGGACGACGACCATCTACAATGCCGCCTGTGAACCTTATATCCAGCAATTGTGCAAGATGCTCATCCGGATGGGTGCACGGATCAAAGGTATCGGCAGTAACATGCTGCATATCGAGGGTGTACCCTATCTTGCCGGCACCGAGCACAGGATGTTGCCGGATATGATCGAGATCGGCTCCTTTATCGGTCTTGCGGCTATGACGCAAAGCTCGATCACCATCAAAGACGCTTCTGTCGACCAGCTGGGTATTATCCCGGATAAGTTCCGGCAGCTGGGCATCCAACTGGAGATCCGCGGCGACGATATCTATATCCCCGAGCAGGAGATCTATGAGATCCAGAGTTTTCTCGACGGCTCGGTGCTTACGATCTATGATCATCCGTGGCCGGGTTTTACACCGGATCTGCTGAGCATCGTCCTGGTGGTGGCCACGCAAGCCCGTGGTTCGGTGCTGATCCATCAAAAAATGTTCGAGAGCCGGCTATTCTTTGTCGACAAGCTCATCGATATGGGGGCGCAGATCATCTTATGCGATCCGCATCGCGCCGCCGTTATCGGACTGGCGCGGGAGCAGCGGCTGCGGGGGATCACCATGAGCAGCCCGGATATCAGGGCCGGTGTCGCCCTGCTGATCGCGGCGCTGAGCGCGGAGGGACGCAGCACCATTCAGAACATCGAGCAGATCGACCGGGGTTATCAGCACATTGATCATCGCCTCAGACAATTAGGCGCCCAAATCAACCGGATATGAGCGACGAAAAGATCATCATCATCACGGCGCCATCCGGCGCCGGGAAGACCTCCATCACCCGATATCTGCTCGGGAAATACCCCGACCGGCTGGCTTTTTCGGTCTCGGCGGCGACACGTAGTCCGCGTTCTTATGAAAAGGACGGGGAAGATTATTATTTTCTCACGCTCGACAGTTTCAAACAAAAGATCCAGCATAACGACTTCGTGGAATGGGAAATGGTCTATGAGGGCAAGTATTACGGCACGCTAAAAAGCGAGCTGAACAGGATCTGGGCGGCCGGCAAGACGCCGCTGCTGGACATCGAGGTCAAGGGGGCCATTCATATCCGGGAGCAATATCCTGATTCGACGCTTGCACTTTTTATCGAACCACCTTCCGTGGATGAGCTGCGGCGCCGGCTGGAAGGGCGGGGCACGGAGACGGTGGAGAGCCTCATGGCCCGCGTAAACAAGGCTTCCTATGAGATCTCCTTCAAACATCATTTCGACAAGATCATCGTCAACGACGATCTGCGCAAGGCCTGCCAGGAAGCAGAGGCGGCCATTAAGGCGTTTGTAGGGTTCTAGCCCTTTGCCGAAAATGCGCTAGTTTTCCGGGAGGCGCATTTTCGGCACTCAAAAATCCCGAATTTTCCTGTTATTTTCGCCACTGGTATATTATGATCAACACAAATACCCTTATCGGGATCGTTATTGCGTGGCTGATGATCGCCTTTTTTGCAGGCATCGAAGTGGCGTTCCTGCGAGCCAACCGGCTGGCGATCGAGCTGAAGAAAAAGCAGGGACTCAGCAGCGGGTTGATCCTCTCCAATTTCATGGACAACCCCGGCCAATTCATAGGGACGACGCTGGCAGGTTGCACGCTGTTCCTGGTGATCTTCGGTTTGATGGTAGGTGAGACCTTCGAGCCTTTATGGAATATCCTGATCACGAAGATCCATATGCCCGGCAGCTATGTGAACGCTATCCGGCTTTTTGTCGAAACGCTGGTGGCGTCGCTGTTCATCCTGCTTTTCGGCGAATTCATCCCCAGGGCCTTGTTCCGCGCAAAGAGCGATTCGATGCTTTCATTCTTTGCGACGGCCATGGACGTCTTCCACCGGCTGCTTTCCCCGCTCATGGGGTTTTTTGTAGGTATCGCGCAATGGATACTGAAATACGTATTCAATGTACGGATCGATGACCGGAAGGGCACCTTCTCCGGTACCGATCTGGATCATTTCCTGCAGCAAACCGGCGATACCCAGGAAGACGCCAAAGACCTCAACAAGAGTCTGCTCGAAGCGGCAATGGCGCTTCCCAAGGTAAAAGTGCGGGAGTGCCTGGTCCCGCGCAAGGAGATCGAGGGTATCGATATCAGTCTAACGATGGTGGAGGTGCGAAAAAAATTCGTCGAAACCCGGCGAAGTAAGCTCGTTGTCTATGACGGCAATCTGGATCATGTGACGGGTTATATCCATCAATTGGATCTTTTCAACGACCCGGGGTCCATCAAGGCGATCCTGCATCCTATTCCGGCGGTGCCCGAGAGCATGAGCGCCACCGATCTGATCAACAAGTTCAGCCGGGAGCGGAAGAGCATTGCATGGGTAGTGGACGAATTCGGCGGTACGGCGGGTATTGTCACCATGGAAGACCTGCTGGAAGAGATCTTCGGCGAGATCAGGGATGAATACGACGTCGATGCCTTTGAAGAACGTAAGCTGTCCAACGACGAATACATCCTCAGCGGCCGGCTGGAACTGGACTATCTGAACCGTAAATACGGGTTCGATCTCCCCGAGAACGAATCCGAGACCCTGAGCGGTTATATCATCAACCAACACGAGACCATTCCCCGCCTAAAGGATAGGATCATTATCGGTGACTACGAGTTCGAGATCCTGAATGTCAGCGACACCCGGATCGAGATGGTGCGGCTAAAAGTCCTGAAATAGACCGTCTTAACAATCGTTAATCCGTGGTTAACTGGTGGTTAAATAACCACCATTATTTTTCCATGCTGTTCTTTTTTGAGAATTTCGTTCTCGCAAGCCAACAACGAAAAAATCAAAATTTTTCATAGGTCAGTTAGGAGTAAACAATGCACTCTGTAATGGAGTGCTTGTTTTTTTATATATACCCCATCCGCGCTCATTTCTTCAGTTATACGTATCAATTTTTCCCTTTTCTGGACGAAAATTCCGTTACCGAGAGCTTTTGCTTGGTGTAAACCCCTACGAGCTCCTGGAAATTAGCCTAATACGTTTCTGGTACTTTTTTCGTTAGTATTTTGGTAGGAGATTGTCGATATTTGTCTATCCGTAATCCCGATCCAATGAAAGCATTCAACCCTAACACCCATCGCGGACTCCTTTTTTTGGTGTTCGCCCTCATACTACAGGCTCCGGCCTTTTCACAGACCTGTCCGGCGACGGGTCTGACGACTCTGGGCACATATCCCAATACTTATTATCCACCTACGCAGGCCAGCGCCCCGAGTGGCAGCAGTTCGATCACGCTGGGCCGGGTGGGTTATGGCACACACTCGATCGTCGCGGGGGATGTCCTTCTCATCATGCAAATGCAGGGTGCCGCCTTCGATACAGCCAATAGTTCCAGCTATGGCGATGGGACGGGCACAGGCCATGGTTACCTGAACGACGCCAACCTCCTTGCGGGGAATTTCGAATATATTGTCGCAAACAGCAATGTGCCGACTACCGGTGGAACGCTGACGCTGACCTATCCCCTTAAAAACTCTTATAAGAACCAGGCCTTTTCCAGCACCGGCAGTACCGGCCAGTATACCTACCAGGTCATCTATGTTCCCATGTACTATGATCTACAGCTTGCAGCTAACCTTACCGTGCCGACGTGGAACGGTTCCACAGGTGGCGTAATGGTGTTGGTAGCAACGGATTATCTTAATTTCAACTGGTTTGGTATCAATGGATCCGGGTCTGGTTTCCGCGGGGGCGCGACCAGGCAGCTTAGCGGTGGTAGCGGGGATAACCCCACCGACTACGTTACGACATCCACCATTAATAACAATGCCGGAAAAGGCGAAGGTATTGCCGGGACGCCCCGGTTCATCAATTTTGCAGGCTCCCTGGGGGACTACGGCTCTACCAACGAAGGTTATCCCAATGGCGCCGAAGGTCGCGGCGCTCCCGGAACCGGGGGTGGCGGCGGAACAGACTATGATCCGAGTCAGAACGACCAGAATAGTGGTGGCGGGGGTGGCAGCAATGTCGGTGCCGGCGGTGGCGGCGGTAACTCCTGGAGTTCAAATCAGCCCGTGGGCGGTATCGGCGGTGCGGCTTTTGCCCAGGTAAGCCCCAGCAGGCTGATCATGGGCGGCGGCGGCGGCGGCGGTACCAGCAACAACGGTACAGGCGGCAGCAGTGGTATCTTTAGCAGCGGCGTCGCCGGCGGCGGCATCGTGATCATCTATGCCGGCTCCATCCAGGGTAATGGCAGCGAGACCATTAATGTCAGCGGCCAAACCGGCTATTCGAATGTACAGAACGACGGTTCAGGCGGCGGCGGCGCGGGCGGCAGCGTGCTGATCTATACCTATAGTGCCTCGCCGGGTCTTGCAGGTCTTACCGTAACGGCCAATGGCGGTACCGGCGGCAGCAATACCGGCTCCGGCGCGAAGCATGGCCCGGGCGGCGGCGGCGGCGGCGGCGCCATTTATTCTAACCTTGCGATCGGCACGACCTCCGCTACCGGTGGTTCCTCGGGTACGACCTACAGTGGTTCAACCTATGGCGCAACAAGCGGCAGTGCCGGCGTTGTCAATCAAAATGTCAGCGTCTCGCAGCGACCGGGTTTCCCGGCGGGTTGTGCGGTACTGCCGGTGAACTTTATCTCCTTCGGCGCGCAGCCTGTAAATGGCGATGTGGCTCTCAACTGGGTCGTTGAATCGCAAACGGCTACGGGCTATGTCGTGGAGCGGAGTGTCGATGGCAATAGCTTCGAGGCGATCGGTACGCTTCCTGTCCATGACGGCAACAATCCGACTAACAACTATACCTATAATGACAACAATGCCTCCTCGCCTACCGGCACGCTCTACTACCGCATCCGGGAGGAGGATGCCACAGGTCAGAAATTTTACAGTACCATTGCTACGGTGACGATGTCTACCGCTGCGGCCGCGGCCGGTGTATATCCGAATCCGGCCACAGGTTCGTTCACACTGACGTTTACATCCTCGGCGGCCGGCGCGGTCACCCTGAGGCTCTTCGATCTGGGCGGCAGACTCATGCTGACCCAGCCGTTTCAGGCAAGCACCGGCGAGAATGCGGTCACGGTGAATGGGTTGGGAACCCTGCCGGATGGCGTGTATATCCTGCAGTGGTTCGATGGCCTGAAGCCCTGGACCAGCAAGGTCATGATCCGGCACTAGGACCCTTCCGGTCTTGCAGCCTTATGTTTTTGAAGGATCTCCGTTTTCATCTGGCAGCGTTCCATGTCCTGGCGATAGTCTTTGATCTTCTCATCGTTCTGGCTGGCGAGGATCGCTTTTTCAAAATAGAAAACGGCCTTGTCGTACCGCTGCCGGAGTTCTTCGGCCAGGGCAAAACGGCCATAGACCCAGGATTTGTCGATGGTGCGGACGCGCAGACATTTCTCCAGGTGCTGCTGAAGCTCATCGAAGCGTTCCATGTCCATCAGGAGAGCGGCGATATGGAAATAGGAATGAGGATATAAGGGGTCGCATTTGACCGCCGTCTGAAAATGGTTCTCCGCCTTGGCATAGTCGTCGAACTGGGTCTTATACAGCCAGCCCATGGAATTATGCGCGGGCGCACTATCCGGCTCCTCATAGAGGATGCTTTCGTATTTCTTAAAGGCCTCCGAATAATTATTATTCTTTATATCGGCCTCGGCGTCCAGATAAAGCTCTTCAGAATTTGCATTCATAGTTACTGGCGTTAGTCATTAATGATCTGGCATTATTACCACCCCAATACCCACGCGAAGATCAGCGGGGCGACGATAGTGGCATCGCTTTCTACAATATATTTTGGGGTATGGATGTCCAATTTTCCCCAGGTGATCTTTTCATTCGGTACGGCACCGGAATAAGAGCCATAGGACGTGGTCGAATCCGAGATCTGGCAGAAATAGCTCCAGAAAGGCACATCATGCCATTCCAGGTCCTGGTACATCATGGGGACTACGCAGATGGGAAAGTCCCCGGCGATGCCGCCGCCGATCTGGAAGAAGCCGACGCCCTTGCCGCCGCTATTCTCCCGGTACCAGGAGGCCAGCCACGCCATGTATTCGATACCGTTTTTAACGGTCGACGCCTTGAGCTCGTTCTTGATCACATAGCTTGCAAAAATGTTGCCCGTGGTGCTGTCTTCCCAGCCCGGGACCACGATGGGGATGTTCTTTTCCGCCGCAGCAACGATCCAGCTGTTCTTCGGATCGATCTCATAGTATTGTTTGAGATCGCCGGAAAGGACGACCTTATAGAGGAATTCGTGGGGAAAATACCGCTCACCTTTCGATTCCGCGTCTTTCCACACCTTCACCAGGTGCTTTTGCAGGCGCCGGAATGCCTCTTCTTCCGGGATACAGGTATCGGTGACCCGGTTGTAGTGGTTCTCCAGCAGGTTCCATTCGTCCTGGGGCGTGAGGTCCCGGTAGTTGGGTACACGTTTATAGTGACTATGCGCAACGAGGTTCATCACATCCTCTTCCAGGTTGGCACCCGTACAGCTGATGATATCGACCTTACCCTGGCGGATCATTTCGGCAAAGGAGATACCGAGTTCCGCCGTACTCATCGCCCCCGCGAGGGTCACCATCATTTTGCCGCCTTCCAGCAGATGATTTTCATACCCTTTTGCCGCATCCACCAGGGCGGCTGCGTTGAAATGCCTGTAATGATGTTCGACGAATTGCGAAATAGGACCCTTGCTCATGGTTGAATTCAATTGAATCGCAAAATTATCGAATATTTTCAAACTATTGCGACGAAAAAAGACCGCCCCTCCGGGGCGGTCCTCCAACTAAAAACTAACCGGCGAAATTGTTGTGGCCTCCGGCCATTTATATAGAGTAATTATTGCCCTGTGGTTTTTCTTTCCTTGCTATAGACTTCCCATCCACCCGAACCCGAAGACCGCAACACGATCTTTTTCTCACTCGTTTCGAGTGTCACATAATAAGTGGTCTCGTCGTTGGAAGCCATTTCGAAAAGATCGGTGATCCAGCAGTCGTTGTACTCGTTCTTGAGCGAAGCGAGCAGGTTGATCGGCAGCTGGTCGGAAGTGATGTTGCGGACTACGGCCTGAAGATCACCGTTACTATTATAGTATGCGAACATGATCTGACCGTTCAGCGTAAAGGTAGCCTTTGTCAAGGCATCCTTTTGTTCCCAAATAACATGCGTTGCAGTCGCGAAATCTTTCTTGAAATTGCGAACAGCCACTTGGTTCGAAGCGCCGTCATTGTTGCCGGAAGCGAAAGCGCTTGCACCGATCATAAGCACGGTAGCGATGGATAAGAGAATCTTTTTCATAAACGTTTTTTATAAGTTTTTAAATTTTGTCTTTTCTGTGAGCTCCACATATAAGAGACGCGAACTTTTGAACGATGTTGCAGCTAACTGAAAATTTTTTTTTTTGCTGTCCTTTCTAAAGAGCTGCTCTATCTCTATGACGCGGCAAAGCTATCTAAGGTTACAACCGGATACAAGCCAATATTGATCAGTGGCCGGCGTTGTTATCGAATGGTAAACAAACATGTTCCACGGCAACGCATGTAGTTTTTCGTCGTCCGCTGAAACCCGTTATGGGCAAGGCTTAGATCCGTTTTCTTAAGAAAAGTATAAAATGTCAGGCGAAGGTGTTAAACTTATTTTTCGGTAAATTGCAGGCTGGAAATGAATTATCTCGCACACGCTTATTTATCGTTCGGGGTACCGGCGATAACCGTTGGAAACCTGATCAGTGATTTTGTCAAGGGAAAGCAGAAGTTCACGTATCCCGCGGCAATCCAGCAAGGCATTGTTTTACATCGGGCTATCGATACATTCACCGATACGCATGCGATCACCCGGCAGGCAAAGACTTTTTTCCGGGAGCCCTACGGGCTTTATGCCGGTCCGCTGGTCGATGTGGCGTATGATCATTTTTTGGCGGTCGACCCGGTGATCCCTGATCTCAAAGCATTCGCACAACAGACTTATAAGCAGGTAGAGGAGAACGGGGCATTTTTGCCGGAACGTTTCGCCAGGATGTTCTTTTATATGCGTACACAGGACTGGCTCTATAATTATCGCTACCGGCAGAGCATCCTCGATTCCTTTTCCGGCCTGGCCCGGCGGGCAGCCTATATGGGCAGCGCGGAAGCGGCCGGGCGGCTCTTCGAAACGCATTATACCCAGTTACAGGCTTGCTACCGGGAATTCTTTCCCGAACTGAAGGACTTCGCCTCAGGAACCTTACAACAATTGCTGCATGAAAATGATTAATTCCCTGCAGGCGGCTTAATTTTGTAGTATGAAGAAGCTCGTCCTTTTAGCCGGATTACTGTTGGGAATGACTTTGTTGCGGGCGCAGACACCGGCTACAACGTCGCCTTTGGACAACTCTCCGCTCGATATGAGCTATTATCCGGTAAACTATCCGGTTCTCAAGGTGCAGGACAAGGTCAACGAACCGTTGATCGCCAGGGTAGTCTATAGCCGGCCGCAGAAACGGGGACGGAAATTGTTCGGAGATCTCATCAGTTATGGAGAGGTGTGGCGGCTGGGAGCCAATGAAGCGACGGAGATCGAATTCTTCAAAGATGTAAAGATCGACAACAAAGTCATCAAAAAAGGCCGTTATACACTGTATGCGCTGGTAAATGAGGATAAATGGATCCTGATCTTCAATAAAGAAACAGATACCTGGGGCGCTTTCCGGTACGATTCCGCAAAGGATATCCTGCGGGCTACCGTGCCGGTAGAGAAACAGGACACCATCACCGAAGCATTTTCCATCGCTTTTCAAAAAGACCAGAAGGGCGCCGATCTCGTAATCATCTGGGACGATGTCCTCGTGCGGCTTCCCATTACCTGGTAAAACTATCCGTCTATATGTGTGGTATCGCAGGCATCCTTAGCGCCGACACGGCAAAAATATCGGATGAGCGGCTGAAAAAAATGACGGCCGCCCTTGCCCATCGCGGGCCGGATGACGACCGGGCATGGATCAGCGCGTCCGGGCTTGCAGGGCTGGGACATCGCAGGCTTTCGATCATCGATCTTACCAGCGCCGGTGACCAGCCGATGCATTACCTGGATCGCTATACGATCGTCCACAACGGGGAGATCTATAACTATCCCGAGATTCGCAGTCTCCTGCAGACGAAGGGATATGTTTTCCGAAGCAAAACGGATACAGAGGTAATCCTCGCGGCCTATGCCCATTTTGGCAACGACTGTGTGCATCACTTCGACGGCATGTTTGCCTTCGCCATCTGGGACGAACAGAAAAAGACGCTTTTCCTTGCCCGCGACCGGTTTGGCGAAAAACCGCTTTTTATTTACCGCGATGGGGAGCAATTCCTTTTTGCCAGTGAGATGAAGGCCCTTTGGGCAGCCGGCGCCCCGAAGAAAGACAACGCCCGAATGCTGTTCAATTTTCTCACCATTGGCTATACCCAGAGCCCCATGGACAGTACGGAGACATTCTTTGAAAACATCTTTAAGCTGCCGGCACGGTCCTTTCTCGTTTACCGGCCGTTAGAAGATTCCCTGGAGGTCGCCCCGTACTGGGACATCGAGGTCGCCAACACGCGGCATATCGGCGAGCAGGAGGCTGTCGACACCTTTTGCCAGCTGTTCGATACTTCGGTGACCCGGCGGTTGCGGAGCGATGTCCGGCTGGGCACCAGTGTCAGCGGAGGGCTGGACAGTTCCTCCGTCGTAGAGAGTATTTTGCGTCACTCCGCTATTGCGAAGCCGCTACCGACGTTTTCCGCGCTTTTCCCAGGTTACGAAAAAGACGAATCCAGCTATGTCCGGCTGCTCGCAGGGCATTTTCCGATCGAAAATCATCCCATCACACCCACCGCCCGGGATCTCATCCGCGATCTCGAGCGCCTGGCCTGGCACCAGGAAGAGCCCTTCCTATCCGCGAGTATCTATGCCCAATTCCAGGTATATGGTCTCGCGGCGACGCAGGGCATAAAAGTCATCCTCGACGGACAAGGGGCAGACGAAGTACTGGCCGGCTATTCCAAATACTACAGCAGGTTTTGGCAGGAATTGTATCGCAGCGACAAAAAAGCCCTGGCGCCGGAGCTGGCCGCGGCGCGGGAGGCAGGGATCACCGAACCCTGGACCTGGAAGAACCGGCTGGCTGCGAAATACCCTTCGTATGCCGCCATGTACCTTAGAAGACAGCGAAAGGCACAACAACGGCGAAACAGCGACCTCTCGCGCAGTTTCGTGCAGCAGTGGGGCAAATCCTACTACATGCTCCCGCACATCGAAGGACTGGGCGGGATTCTCTATTACAATACCTTTATGAACGGAATGGAAGAGCTGCTGCGGTATGCCGACCGGAATGCCATGGCACATGGAGTCGAGACGCGACTGCCCTTTCTGAGCCATGAGCTGGTTGAATTTGTGTTCTCGCTGCCATCGCATTTCAAGATCAGGCAAGGATGGACAAAATGGCTATTGCGAAAAAGCATGGAAGACCGGCTGCCGGCTGCCATCGCTTGGCGCCGCGACAAAATAGGATATGAACCGCCGCAACGGCTCTGGATGCAGGACCCCATCCTGCAAGAGTATATCCATGAGGCACGCCGCAAACTCGTGAAGGCGAACATCCTCGCGCCCGGCGTTCTGGAAAAAAAAATTCAGCCGCAGGATGTCCATGCGGCTGAAAATTGCGATTGGCGTTATCTCGTTACGGCAGCTTGTATGGGCGCGTATTAGGCTTTCTTGTATTTCTCTACCACTTGTAAGTTACCATCTATGTTGGAGCGGACCGTGATCCATTGGGTCGCATCCTGCAATTTGATGTAATACTCTACCGACGACTCGGTAGCCATTTCCGTCACGCCGAAGACCGTTTTGTCGGGGAATTTTTTCTGAAGGCGGCAGAGGATGGTCACAGGCAGATTCCTTTCTCCATAATAACGCAGCGAGTTGACGAAATTCCCATCCTTATCGTATTCTACCTTGGTAAGAATATCACCCTGATGGAAATTGACAACATATTTATCGCCCTGTTCCGCCCAGACGACCTGCTGTGCATCGGGGAAGGTCTGTTTGAATATTTGCAGCAGCTTATCGCTGATGCCGAGCGTTTCCGCTGCGAAGGCCCCTGCGGAGAAGACCACCAGGCAGAGCGCCGTGATGAACGTTTTTCTGATCGAATGGTGCGGTGTCATAACTTCTAGTTTAAGAATAGCGTAATATGATTTGTTCGGTTGCTGAGATAAAACTACTATGGTCCAATGCTGAAGTCAAGCGAATCTACATCTCCGGTAATCCGTTATAGACATGGGTTATAGCGCCATGTTAATCGGTTTCACCCAACAACGTAAAAAAGACGACCAAACACGGCAAATGTTGCTTGAAGCAGAAAAAATCGTGTTGTACGGTAGCGGTTAAGTTTTTGTTAAACTGGATAACGTGTGATGAACGGCGTGTATGCGAATCCCTTTGTATCTTTAAACAATGAAACTTTCTACCAAACTCATACATGCGGGCGTGGAGCCCGATCCAACCACGGGTGCTATCATGACCCCGATCTATCAGACATCTACTTATGTGCAAAGCGCACCCGGGGTGAACAAAGGTTATGAGTATGCCCGTTCGCAGAATCCGACACGTTTTGCCCTGGAGTCCGCGCTGGCGCATATCGAGAATGGCAAACACGGGTTGTGTTTCGGGAGCGGGGTAGCGGCTACGGATGCCGTATTGCGTCTGCTCGTCCCCGGCGACGAGGTGATCGCGGCGAATGATATGTATGGCGGCACCTACAGGCTCTTCACGAAGATCTTCGAAAAGATGGGCATCAAATTCCATTTCGTGAACATGCAGGATGCATCGGCAATCCGGCCTTACATTAATAAACAAACGAAACTTATCTGGGCGGAGACGCCAACGAATCCGCTGATGAATATCGTGGATATCGCCGCACTCGCCAAAGTCGGACGGGCGGAAGCGGGCCGGGAGATCCTCCTCTGTGTAGACAACACCTTTGCCTCCCCTTATTTACAGAACCCGCTCGATCTCGGCGCCGACATCGTCCTGCATTCCGCGACCAAATATCTCGGGGGACATAGCGACGTGATCCACGGCTGCCTGGTGATGAACAGCGATGAATTGCGGGAGAAACTTTATTTCATTCAAAAAAGCTGCGGCGCGGTTCCGGGTCCGCAGGATTGTTTTTTGGTTCTGCGTGGTATAAAGACCCTGCATGTAAGAATGGATAGGCATTGTCTCAACGGAGAGGCTATCGCTCATTTTCTGCGCGAACACCCCAAAGTCGGTAATGTCTATTGGTGTTGGTTCCCCGATCATCCGGGCTACGGCGTCGCCAGCAAGCAGATGCGGGGTTTCGGTGGCATGATGAGCTTTACATTGAAAGACGATAGTGTCGAGGCAGCCAAAAAATTGCTTTCGTCCACCCATGTCTTTGCCCTGGCCGAAAGTCTGGGCGGTGTAGAATCGCTGATCAATCATCCGGCCAGCATGACGCATGCATCGATTCCTCGTGAAGAGCGGTTAAAAAACGGGTTGAGCGATTCACTGATCCGGCTCAGCGTGGGTATCGAAGATATAGACGACCTGAAAGAAGACCTGCGGCAGGCCATCGGATAGCTATGAGCCCACGAAAAATACCCGCCGATCTACAGGCGTTCCTGGACAAGAAAGTCGTGGAATACAATCGTCCATCCTTTATTATAGACGATCCTGTAAGCATTCCGCATCGGTTCAGTCGGCGGCAGGACATCGAGATCGCCGGTTTTTTCACCGCGATCTTTTCCTGGGGCAATCGCACCACCATCATTAAAAAGACAAAGGAGCTGATGCAATTGATGGACGATGCCCCTTACGATTTTGTCCTGCAACACCAGGAAACGGATCTCAAAAAGATGCTCGATTTCCGGCACCGGACGTTCAATGCGACGGACCTGCTTTATTTTATTGCCTTTTTCCGGCATCATTATAATCACTATGACTCGCTGGAGGATGCGTTCCTGCGGCCCTGGGAAACGAAAAGGGATGGTGGGCCCTCAGGATCAGGACCCAAGCTGGCTGCGCCAGCCGGCTGGCAGGCGGAACGGGCATTGTCGGCATTCTATCACTATTTCTTTTCCCTCGACGGGGCTTCGGCCGGAGGATCTCCGATCCTCGTGCCACACCGCACCCGGAAGCATATCGCCTCGCCGGAGAAACATTCGAGCTGTAAACGGATCAATATGTTTTTGCGGTGGATGGTGCGCAACGATGGGAACGGCGTAGACTTCGGCCTTTGGCGCCGGATACCGATGGCGCAGCTGATCTGCCCGTTAGACCTTCATGTCGCGCGGGTGGCTAAAAAACTCGGTGTGCTGCATCGGAAGCAGTCCGATTGGACGGCGGCGCTGGAGCTCACACAACAGCTGGCGTTATTGGATCCCGACGATCCTACGAAGTATGACTTCGCCCTTTTTGGGCTGGGAGTAATGGAAAAATTCTGAGCTTATGGATACGACGCTATTGATAGCAGATCTTAACCGGGTGTATGGCTGGGAGCTGGTGGTTACCTGTCGGGGCGTGGAACCAGGTGACGCTTCGGGCGCCGGGTCGTCTGACGAAAACGAGCTCGAGAACCAGCTTGCGGAGAAGATCAACATCCTGATCCAGCGGGATTTCGAAGCGCTGGTGCAGCTGCTTTACCGGATCGATGTATCCGAAAAGCGGTTACGGGGAATCCTCGATTCAGATACCGGGGAAGACGCCGGAAGGATCATCGCGCGGCTGATCATGGAACGGCAATGGCAAAAGATCGAGAGCCGGCGGCGCTATCGCCGGGACAATGCCGGTTCGGACGATGACACGGGCGTGGAGCGATGGTGACGGGGTTGGCCGCGGCGGTGACAGCCGGGACGAAGACTTGTACCAGGCCTATCGGGCCGTTTTCTCGAACATGAGGTCCTTCACCTTCTCTTTGTCCTCCTTTTCCTTCTTCAGATCGAACATCGTTCCGAAGACATGATCCCAGATGGTGCTGCTGACGCCGAAACCTTTGCCTTCGTCCTTGTAATGATGCAGGTGATGATTGCGCCAGAGGGGTTTCATCCATTTGAAGGGGGGATTCCAGGCGTGGATCGCATAGTGCATGCTGCCATAGAGCAGATATCCGAGGAGGAACCCAGGAAAGAACATGAAACCGGTGGTACCCAGGATCAGCCGGAAAATGGAAAAAAGCAACGATGCGAGGATCAGGCTGGGCACCGGCGGCATGAACAGGCGTTCTCGATCCCGCGGATAATGGTGATGATTGCCATGCATGATATAGATCACCTTTTGGGCCCGCGGACTTTCCGACACCCAATGGAAGGCGAACCGGTGCATGATGTATTCAAAAAATGTCCAGGAGAACATCCCGATGAAAAAGATCAGGAGGATATAGGGGATCGAGTAGCCATATTTTGCCCCGCTATAATACAATGAGAAGCCGATGATGGGGGTATACATGCCCCAGATCACCAGCGGATGGGTCTTCGTCAACATCTCAAGATATTGATTCTTAAACAACTGCGCCTGCCCTTTATTATGGATCTTTTCGAATTTCATGATTGCCGCTATTGACGGTACAAAAATACGAAAACCCCCGACACGCCGCTCAATTGTATGTCATGCGAAAGTCATGAAGACCAGGGCGGTATTTCCTGGGCCGGTTGAGCTCATACCGGTAAATAATATCCCCTATCTCTTTGAAGAACGGATAGCCGATCGCGTCATAGTCGTATTTATCGTCGTTGAGGACGCCGTCGCTATTCGTATAGATCGTACCGGTGAGCATAAACTCCACCCCGTGCTCAAAATCCACGATATAGGCGATATCGGTGAGGAAGCCATAGGACCAGCCGGGTTTGTTGAAGATGCGGATATAGGATGGAATGGGGTTGTGGCCGGCGGCCTTGAACAGCCAGAATTTGGTATAGGCATCGAAGAATTCGGTGGTATCGTAACGCGGATGAGCGGATTCGTGTGGGAATTCGGACATGTACTGGTAGAGGAAGCGATAATCATCCGGGGTCAGATGGAAACGCTGCGACCCCGGGACACTTCGCGGGAAAAGCACGCTCTGCAGCATCCGCTGCGCATCATCTATCGGGAAGTTGTTGTGCCGGGTGAAATCCATGGGCGCGTGAATGAGCGAGTCATGGCCGTCGTAGTGGGCGTAGCCATAGAAATAGGGGTGGCTGAAATCGAAGACGAAATCGCTGTTGGCCGCGGGCTGGGCGTATAGCGTGCGCCCATCGCGCACAAACCGGATGGGGTTGGTATGACGGTTCTCGTCCTCGTTCATGGGCACGAAGCGGCGGGTAATGCGGATATCGGGATAGCCCAGCTCGTGCAGCCGGGTGTTGATGTACGACTGACCGAGAAATTCATACAGCCGGGTATAAGCGTCGTTGTCGCTCACGAGGAAGATCTTCCGGATATACTGAGCAATGGAGGGAAGGCCGTTTGTCGCGCTGGTGTCGGTCCGGGCAGTGCTCTGGCCGGAGTACGCGCTGTCGGTGAGCATCGGGGTGAATTTGTCGATCCCGTGGCCTTCCAGGCTGTGAACCTTTTCCAGTGCGAGCAGTGCCAGCGGCAATTTCACCGTCGATGCCGGGTTGAAATAATCCAGCGCGTTCACGTGCAGATAGTAGTTATGAAAATGCGGCCGGTTGTGGCGGTCGCGGTCGATCCGGGTATAGATCACCTGGTAGTGAAAACTATCGGGCTTGTCCAATACATTTTTTAGCGCCGGGGATGCCTGGCTGCGGATCAGGTCTTGCAGGAAGGTGTCGGTTCGGGTCTGAGTTTGTGTCCTGGTTTGGGCGGATACGGACGCTAACTGGACGAAGAGCAGACAATAAAGGACAAACCGTTGCATGCAGGAAAGGTACTACATTTGCCACCATGAAACTCGTGAGCTACCTGAAAGACGAAAACGAACAGCTTGGCGTGCTGATCGACGACCGCATCTACGATGTAGAATTGATCCATCCGGACATTCCCAACACCATGAATATGTTCCTGAACTATTGGGAGGAACTATACCCCCTGGTGCAGGCGGGGGAACTGGCGATCCGGGAGCGGGATTTCCACTCCAGCAAATCTATTTCGCTGGAGTCGGTGGCGTTGCTGGCACCGGTCCCGCTTCCTGCCTCCTGCAGGGATGGCTATGCCTTCCGGCAGCATGTGGCGGCGGCGAGACGTAACCGAAAAGTGCCGATGATCCCGGAGTTCGATCAGTATCCCGTATTCTATTTCACGAATCATCATGGCATCCAGGGGCCGGGCGATGTCCGGTGCATGCCGGACCATTTCGAGCGGCTGGATTTCGAGCTGGAGGTGGCCATCGTCATTGCGAAACATGGCAGGAATATTCCCGCGGCAGAAGCCGACGACTATATCGCGGGGTTGATGATCATGAATGATCTCAGTGCGCGAACCCTTCAGGCAGAGGAGATGCTGCTCAATCTCGGGCCGGCCAAAGGGAAAGATTTTGCTACGGCGATCGGACCATGGCTGGTATCCCTCGATGAGCTGGCCGAATTCGAGGTACCTTGTAAAGAAGGACATACGGGTAAGAACTGGAATCTCCGGATGCAATGCCGAATCAACGGGGTGCAGGTAAGCGACGGCAATCTGGCCGATATGGACTGGACCTTTGCCGAGCTGATAGAGCGGGCTTCCTATGGTGTCGACCTATACCCGGGCGATGTGATCGGTAGCGGGACCGTAGGCACTGGATGTTTCCTGGAGCTCAATGGCACGGCTAAACTTAATGATCCCAACTATACCGAGCAGTGGCTCCGCGAAAATGATGTGATAGAGCTGGAAGTCGACGGTCTTGGAGCCCTCAGCAATACCATTGTTCGGGAGGAGAGTGAATTGTCATTGTTAGCATTGAAAAAGAAACTGCAATGATCGTCGATCTGCCGGCACTGACGCCTGTGGAACGACAGGCTTATTTGAATGCGTCTATCGCGCCACGACCCATTTGTTTTGCGAGTACTATCGATACCGAGGGGCAGGTGAATCTGAGCCCTTTCAGTTTCTTCAATCTCTTTTCCACTACGCCGCCTATTTTGATCTTTGCACCCAATCGCCGCGTTCGGGACAATACCACCAAACACAGCTGGGAGAATGTGCTCCGGATACCCGAGGTGGTGATCAACATCGTGGATTACGAGATGGTCCAGCAGGTGAGTCTTTCCAGCTGCGATTTTCCCCGGGAGGTCAACGAATTCGTCAAGGCGGGGTTCACGCCCGAGCCGGCGACGCTGGTGCGGCCGCCCATGGTAAAAGAAAGCAAGGTGCGGATCGAATGCCGGGTGCTGGAGACCAAGGTGCTGGGTCACCAGGGCGGTTCCGGCAATCTCGTGATCTGTGAGGCGCTGCGGATGCACATCGACCCTTCTATCCTGGATGCATCCGGGAAACACATCGATCAGCAGCGGTTTCACCTCGTGGCCCGGCTGGGAGGCGATTGGTACTCCAGAGTTGGCGCCGACAATCTTTTCCAGGTGGAGAAGCCCAATACGAAGCTGGGGATCGGCATGGATGCCCTGCCTGCTCCCATCCGGCAAAGCCGTATCCTCACCGGCAATCACCTCGGCCAGCTGGCCAATGTCCACGAGCAGCCGACGGTCGATCCGGCTTTTGACGACGCGCGGCTAAACCAGATCTTTCAGTATTATGCCGTAAACCCGGAAGAGATGGAAAGAGAGCTGCACCTTTATGCAGTCTCGCTGCTGGATGCGGGTCGTGTAAATGACGCGTGGCAGGTGTTGCTGGCGCTGAATTGACGCCGAAGCTTTATCTTCGCGGGAATTTTATGAGCACATCACATCTATCGGAACAGGAGATCATCAGACGCGAAAAACTCGGGGAGATAGCGCAATTGGGCATCGATGCCTATCCGGCGGCATTGTACCCGGTGAATACTACCGCGGCGCATATCAAGGAAAACTTCAAGGAAGGCGTGAACAATGCCGACTTTGCGGAGGTTTGTGTCGCGGGGCGCGTCATGAGGCGAAACGATATGGGCAAGGCTTCTTTCGCCGCCTTACAAGATAGCACGGGCCGGATCCAAATCTATATCAAGCGTGACGAGATTGCCCCTGGTGAAGACAAGACTTTGTATGACAAGGTGTGGAAACGCCTGATCGATATGGGCGATATTGTCGGGGTCAAGGGATACGTTTTTACGACAAAAATGGGCGAGATCTCCATACATGCCAAGGAGTTCTCGGTGTTGGCCAAAGCGCTGAAACCACTGCCGCAGGTCAAAGAAAAAGAAGGCGAGACCTTCGATGCGGTCACCGATCCGGAATTCCGATACCGGCAGCGGTATGCCGACCTCATCGTCAACCCGCAGGTGAAGGAAGTCTTTGTGAAGCGCACGAAGATGATGAATGCCATTCGGAATTTTTTGAACGATCAGGGCGCGTTGGAAGTGGATACCCCGGTGCTGCAAAGTATCCCGGGAGGTGCCGCTGCACGACCTTTCATTACCCATCACAACGCGCTGGATGTACCATTCTATCTGCGGATTGCCAATGAGCTCTATCTAAAACGCCTGATCGTAGGCGGCTTCGACTGGGTATATGAGTTCTCCCGCAACTTCCGCAACGAAGGGATGGACCGGACACATAATCCCGAGTTCACCGTGCTCGAGTTCTATGTTGCCTATAAGGATTATCTGTGGATGATGGATACCACGGAGCAGCTGCTGGAACAAGCGGCGATTGCCACCAATGGCGGGACCACCGTGGAGGTCGACGGCAAGACCATCGATTTCAAGGCGCCCTACCGGCGGATCACCATGTACGATGCGATCAGGGAATATACCGGTTTCGATATCAGCAATATGGAAGAGGAGGATCTGCGCGGGGTCTGCCGGAAGCTGGGGATTCATGTCGATGCCTCGATGGGCAAGGGGAAGCTCATCGACGAGATCTTTAGCGCCAAATGCGAAGGCCATTTTATACAGCCGACCTTTATTATCGATTATCCGGTGGAGATGAGTCCGCTGACCAAACGGCACCGGAGCAAACCAGGCCTGGTCGAGCGGTTTGAGCTCATGGCCAATGGGAAGGAGATCGCCAATGCCTATAGCGAGCTCAACGACCCTATCGATCAGCGCGAGCGGTTCGAGGTTCAGCTGAAGCTCATGGAACGGGGTGACGACGAGGCCATGTTCATCGACCACGATTTTCTGCGCGCACTGGAATACGGGATGCCGCCCACGGCGGGTATCGGATTCGGCCTGGATCGGATATGTATGCTGCTCACCGGTCAGTCGAGCATCCAGGACGTGCTGCTGTTCCCGCAGATGCGCCCCGAGAAGGTCGCGGAAACGCCTGAGCACCCTAAAGCGGACCTATAATCGATATACCCGAGGCTCTCGCCGCAGTATATGTGCAAAGATTATCCATGATATATCGTCCTTTTTCGTTATATTAGAAGTGGCTAAAAACGATTGTCATATGGATAATGCAACCATCTCTAAGATCGGTACGGTCTTTTATGCCCTCGTTGTTGGTTTCTTCGGCATTAATCACTTCCTGAATGGTACCGGTTTCCAAAAAATGGTCCCCACCTTTCTTCCCGGCGGCGTATTCTGGGTGTATATCACCGGCGCCTGTCTGGTGGCTGCGGCCATTGCGTTTCTCATCAACAAGCAGGTCCGCCTTGCGGGCTTTCTCTTGTGTTTGTTTTTATTGCTGATCGTGCTCACAGTGCATCTGCCGGCGGTATTGAGTGCGCCAGATTCGGGCGCGCGAAGATTTCCGCTGACGAATCTGATCAAGGACACCGGGCTTGCCGCGGCGGCCTTGCTGGTGGCGGCCCGAGCGCCAAAAACGACGTGAGGTCTGGAAAGTGTGGAGGGTTGGTAACAGGCACACAACAAAAACCTCCCGTGCGAGACGGGAGGACGATGTTGCCTTTTACCCAAGGATTATTATGTGCGGTTGCCCGCAGAGAGACGACTAAAGAAGTCACAAAGAATGAACTAAAGGAACAGGTCGTTCATTAACTTCTGGTCGGGGTTGATCGCATATTTGGTGAAATCGGTGACCCCTTCCCCGGAAAGAACGTCTTCGTCTATAAAAAAATTGCCCGAGGTCTCAAAAGAAGGTCGCTGAAGGATGTAATAGGCTGCATCGGCCACGATCTCGGGGGTTCGGCTGCGCTGTATCAGGAAGTCGCCACCAAGTACATTTTGCACGGCGGCGGTGGCAATGGTCGTGCGGGGCCAGAGCGCATTGGCCGCAATGCGGTACCCGCGCAGTTCTTCGGCGAGCCCGATAACGATCATACTCATGCCGTATTTGCTCATCGTATAGGCAAGATGTGGACCGAACCAGCGGGGATCGAGGTTAAGCGGCGGCGACAGGTTCAGAATATGAGGGTTATGGGCCTGCTTTAAATAAGGTATGCAAGCCTGACTCATAAAGAAGGTTCCCCGGACATTTATAGTATGCATCAGGTCATAACGTTTGGGCTCGACCTGTTCCGTCGCGGAAAGGTTGATTGCGCTGGCGTTATTGATCAGGATATCGATGCCGCCGAAGGTCTCGACGGTACGTTTCACTATATCCTTGATACTCTCGTCGAAACGGATATCGCCCTGGATGGGGAGCACCTTGCCGTTCCCCGCTTTGGCGATCTCTTCCGCAGCGGTATAGATGGTCCCTTCCAGCTTGGGATTGGGCTCGGCGGTCTTGCCCGCAAACGCTATGTTCGCGCCCTCAGCGGCCAGGCGGATGGCGATGGCTTTTCCGATGCCCCGGCTACCGCCAGTGATCAGCACCGTTTTGTTGTCGAACGTTCTCATTACCTGTAAAATAGGCTAAAATTCCGTTATTCGGTCATCGTATATCTACGATTTTGACCGTAAAATCATCAACTTCGAAAACGAGCGTTTCTGCGCTTGCGTTAAGAACTTGTGAATTGTATGTTTGTATTGTTAAGTACGACCGATAAGCGATTCCGAAATCCAATGTCCGAACGAAAGCCAAACTGAAAGATTGAATGAATGAAATCCATTGAAAAAACCAACGAATCCAACATCCGAAGAGAAACCATCCATTGAGCTGAAATCCTTGAAAAACCCGTTAGAATCCAAAAATCCAAGAAAGACCCGGAATCCCAAATCGATCTGAACTTATTCAACTGAAATCCAAAATCCACGTTTTATCCAAATCCTAAGAAGAATCGTGTTAAAATTTGTACCTATTGATGGCCACGAACTTGTTGGTTAAGTATCGAGTACAAAAGCTTGAAAAGTCCTGAAGAGATTCAGGACTTTTCTTTTTGCATGGACTCGTGATCCGGTCTGTTGGTTTTGACTGCCTTTCTGTTGGTTCTTTTCCTTTCTTTTATCTTTTATAACCCTGGCCGCGGCGGGCGCGGCCGGCTGCCGCGTCAACGCCTAATGCGCGTCGACGGGCAGAGCTACATTCCTTTTAAATTTCTGCAGGTAGACTATCGGGATGCAGAACAATACGAAGACTCCGATGATCAGATATAAATTATCGTAGGTTACTAAAAGGGTCTGTCTGACGACCGTTCCTTCCAGCGCGTGATTGGCCATTTGGGTAGCGTCAGATAACGAATATCCCTTACCCATGAAGCCCTGGATGATCTCCGTCCTGCGCGATACCGCGGCAGGGTTGTAAGCGGTGATATTGGATACGAGGTCGTTCCGGACGATACCCGATTTCAGGTGGATCAAGGTGGTCAGGATGGCGATCCCGAAGGAGCCGCCGAGCTGGCGCATCATATTGTTCAAACCGGTACCCTGACCTATTTCGGGACCGTGCAGTTCCTGTATCGCAAGTGTCGTCAGGGGCACGAAGAGGATGGACATCCCGATACCGCGTACGATCAGGGGCCAAAAGAAGTCGCTGATACCCGATTCCAGCGTGGAGTTGGACAACATCCAGGTGAAAACGAAGAACAAAAAGAATCCACCCGTAGCCAGGATCTGACCGGGGACCCCGCGCTTTAGCATAGTTCCGACAAAGGGCATCATGCAGATGGTCGCCATCCCGCCGGGGAATAGCAGCTCACCCGTTTGCTGGGCCGAAAAACCCAGGAGGTTCTGACAGAATACGGGAAATATAAAGACGGAACCGTATAACGCGAACCCGAGCACAAAGGACGTCAATATACCCACCGCGAAACTTCGGTTTCGGAGAATGCGGAAATTCACTACCGGGTGATCGGTGCTGAGCTCCCGCCAAACGAAGACGATGGCCGCTATGATGGTGGTAAAGGCCAGGACCGTAATATAGGTCTTTGAAAACCAGTCTTCCGACTCCCCCTTTTCCAGTACGACCTGCAAGCTGCCGACGCCGAGGGCGAGGAAAAGGATGCCCCACCAGTCCACCGGCTTTCCTTTGGCATACTTCGGCGATTCCTTTACGAAGAGCGCTACGCAGAAGGCGGCGATCGCCCCTACCGGTATATTTACATAGAAGATCCAGCGCCAGTTAAAGTGGTCGGTGATATAACCCCCGATCGTAGGGCCTACGGTAGGACCCACGACCGCGCCCATCCCGAACAACGCCGTTGCCATGCCGATCTCTTCGCGCGGCCAGGTCTCCATCAATATGGCCTGCGCCGTGGAAAGAAGGCCGCCGCCGGCAAGACCCTGCAATATGCGAAAGGCCACGAGTTCGCCCAGGCTGGTCGCATGACCACATAGAAACGACGTGATCGTGAAAGCGATGATAGAGAAAGTAAAATAATTCTTACGCCCGAATCTGTCACCCAGCCAGCCCGACATGGGGAGCACGATCACGTTCGCCACCGCGTAACCCGTGATGATCCAACCCGCATCTTCCAGCGTCGCCCCCAGATTCCCCATGATCTGGGGAAGCGCTACGTTCACGATCGTGGTATCGATCAGTTCCAGCAGCGAGGCGACGATCACCGTAATGGTGATGATCCATTTTCTTAAACCATGTTCAGCCATGATCTCTAATATTTTGAATTCAAATTTGGATTAGTCCTTCCCCTCTTTCGTATGGACGACAACATACACACTCATACCGGGTCTCAGTAACCGCATCAGGGAAGAATCCGCGTTGATCTTGATTCGCACAGGTACACGTTGCACGACTTTTACGAAGTTGCCCGTGGCATTGTCCGGCGGCAACAACGAGAATTTTGCCCCGGTGGCGCCACTAAACGATTCGACCTCGCCATGGAAAGTGCTATCGGCATACGCATCGGCAGTGATATCTACTTTCTCGCCGATCCGGAGCGGCTCCATCTGTGTCTCTTTGAAATTAGCGGTGACATACACGCCTTTCTCATTGACGATGGCGAAAAGTGTCTGGCCTGCTTGCACGAGCTGTCCGAGCTGGATATTCCGTCTGGAGACGATGCCGCTTGCAGGGGCCGTGATCACCGTATAGCTGAGCTGGAGTTTTGCGAAATCCACATCTGCCTGGCGAGTAGCCAAATTAGCGGCGGTAGCACCGACCTGACGTTGATTTACATCCACGCGTTTTGTCTGCGTCGGAACCTGGCTTTGCGTGATGGCCAGCTGCGCCTCGGCGGATTCCTTGGCGGCCTTGGCGTCATCGTACTGCGCCTTGGTGATGGCGTGATCATTATACAGATTCTCATACCGTGTAAAATCTTCATTGGCCTTCCAAACGGATACCTTCGCCTGTTGTACATTGGCGAGCGCCGTTGCTATGCTGGTCTTTGCTTCGTTGACCTGGACCTGGGATACATCTACAGACTGTTTGGTGGAAGCCAGGGCGGCGTATGCCTGTTGCAGCTTGACCTGGTAGTCGCGGTCATCCAGCACGACCAACGTGTCCCCGGCATGTACGAATTGGTTATCCACGAAGTGGATCTCCTTGACGTATCCGCCAACACGGGCGACTACAGGACTGATATCCGCATCGACCTGCGCATTATCAGTGACCTCGTGTGCGCTGTAGTAAACGTATTCTTTGATCCCAAAGATCAAGGCGCCTACCAACACCAGCGACAGGATGATGGGGAAAACAAGCTTTTTGGGACCTTTTTTCTGTGTGTTATTCTGTTCCATATACTTTAAGACGTTTTTGGGAGCTGTTTTTTAAGTTAGTTTTAGAGATGGATCTTGCCGGTCGACCTCAATACATTGTAGTAGTCGATAGTTGCTTCGGACTGTGCCAGCTGCAGGTTAATACGGGCCTGGTACAATTGCGCCTGGGCGTCGATCCGGTCCGTGGTCGTCACGAGGTTGTTCTGATACTTCGATTCGGTGATCCGTTCGTTCTCTTTTGCCTGGTCTACCGCGACCTGTAGTAATTTGATCTTGGCCTGGGCCGTTTGATAGGCCACGAATTGTTTGTGTACATCCTCGTGGATATCGTCGAGTGCCTGATCGCGCTGCGTATTCAGCTCGCGGCGCTGGACTTCGGCTTCGCGTTCTTTGTTCTTGTTCTTATAGAGCGTACCGATATCCCAGCTGGCGCCCACACCCAGGGTGATCGGGGCGATGAGGTTGTTATGCGTCGGGATCACCTCGCCGGTAGGGTTGATGTAATACATCCCGCCTGTAGCCGAAAACGTAGGCAGCCGCGAATCGTGGAGTTTCTTCACGTTGATGTCGGAGATCCTCGTTTGGTACGAGAGGTCCTGCAGTTCGCGGCGGTTGCTCTCGGCCTGTGTCATCAGGTCGCCCAGTGCAAAGGACTCGTTCACCTTGTAGTCCAATGCAGGCAGAATGATCTCGGTGCTATCCGGCAGGCCCAGGAGAATGTCCAGATCGTAGTTGGCCACCTTTCGGTTGTTCTCCAGCTCCACTTCCGTGAGCTGCTGTTCCGATTTCTGGAGCTGAAAGCGGAGGACGTCGTTTTGTGTGGCAAGGCCCTGGCTTTCGTATTTGGTGATCTGCTCGAGCTTGCTTTCCACGTCCTGCATGTTCTGCGCTACGATAAGCTGATTTTCCAGGATCTCGTCGTAGTTGAGATAGGCGGCGATCACCAGGTAGGTGACATCCTCCTTATCCTTGTCCGCGTCGATCTTGCTCAGCTGAACCATGATATCGGCCGATTGCTTGGCATATCGCAGCTTGTTGCCATTCCAGATAGGCTCGCTCACGGAGAGCGTACCCAGGTAGGCGGGGAAATCGAAGGGCAGCTTGATCGGGTCCTTGGTGACGCCCGGGATCTGAATGAGCCGGGACAACATCAGCGCGTGGAGATATTGAAAGCTCACCGTCGCGTTGGGCAGGTAGGCATCCTTGGCCTGCGCAAGACGCGTCTGCGACTCTTCGATCTTTTGTTGTGATAATTTCAGCTGCTTACTGTTCTGCAACCCCAATTGTACCGCTTCGTCCAGGGTCAGCGTCCTGGGCTGGGCACCCGCGGCGAGAACAGTAAAAAGTAAGAAGCATAAGACTCCTGCTAACTTTTTTTCCATGTTGTGCTTGTATTTAAACTTCGGGTTCAATGATTTTTCTGCTGTTGCGTCTAGTTTTCCACGGGCCCGGTATCGTTGCGGATATCCAGGTGCGCCCTCAACAGATGTTTAAGGTGTACTTTAAGGCGTTTGGAAAGCTTTTCACGAAATACGTCGTCGTCTTCGTCTTCTCTTATGGCAAGAATGTTACAGCTATAGACCCGGGATTGGGTATAGGAAGAGATCGTCCCAATGATGGTACCCACCGTCATGGGGATGTCTACCCGGCGGAATAATTTCTTTTCCTGACCGTCCTTGATAATCTGGTTGATCTGTTGCAGGTTGCGCATCTTCATCGCGATGATCTTCTCTTTGATCTCTTCGGACCGGAAGGCGATGGCCTCCTGGAACATGAGATTGTGGAAGGGAAGATTATTGAGGATACGGTTGACATAAAAATCCACCAGCCTGTCAATCTTATCCCAGGGTGTCAGGGATTGGTCTTTGTTGAGCTCTTCCAGGATACCATAGGTATATTCGAAACGGAGCTCGATCATCGCCTCCAGCAATTTTTCTTTGGAACCGAAATAATAAGAGATCATGGCCAGATTAACTCCGGCGGCCTGAGCGATATCACGAACCGAAGTTCCGTCGAATCCCTTCTCGCCAAAAAGCCGCTCTGCTATTGAAAGGATATGTTCTCTTTTATCTGCCGCCATGTATTTTTCGAATTGCTTCTGCAAAGTTAAACAAACGTTTGAATTAAACAAACGTTTAATTGAAATTTCATAAAAAACCCCGCTGCCAGGCGGGGCTAAAAACTCGGCCGGGCATGGGTCCGGCCGGGCATTGCATTGATTATCAAGCCAAATCGAAGTGTGGCTTGTTTTGAAGAATATTTTCGATCTCGGTGAGCACCTCGGGCGTAAGCCGGGGAAGGAGATCGATGGCTTTGAGATTTTCGAGGAGCTGTTCCTTTTTCGTGGCGCCGAGGATGGCCGTGGTGACATTGGGGTTGGCGATGGTCCAGGCGACGGCCAGAGAGCTCAACGCGGTACCGAGTTTACCGGCGACACCTTTGAGCTTTTCGACCTTATAGATGCGATCTTCCTGTAACCAGCGTTTTTTGAGCCATTCGAAACCGCCCATGGAGAGCCTCGATCCGGCGGGGATGCCGCCCTGGTATTTTCCGGTGAGGAAACCTGCCGCCAGGGGGCTGAAGATGGTGGTGCCCATGCCGGCATTGCGGAAGATCGGCGGATATTCCAGCTCCATTTTATAGCGTTCGAACATGTTGTATTGCGGTTGTTCCATGGAGGGGCCGATGAGCCGGTATTGCTGGGCGACGGCATGCGCTTCCATGATCTCGGCTGCGCTCCATTGGGAAGTCCCCCAGTAGAGGATCTTTCCCTGCGTGATCAGGTTATGCATGGTCCAGACTACCTCTTCGATGGGCGTATTGGGATCGGGGCGGTGACAGAAATAGAGATCGAGATAGTCGAGCTGCAACCGTTGGAGTGCCTCGTGACAGGCCTCCGTGAGATGTTTGCGGCTGAGCCCGGTTTGATTGGGGAGCAGGTGTTTCCGTGAGCCGAAGTAGGCTTTGGAAGAAACGGTGTAAGAAGTCCGGTCCCAGTTTTTCTTTTTGAGCACACGCCCCATCATGAGCTCACTCTCACCGTCGGCATAGGTCTCGGCGTTGTCGAAAAAGTTGATGCCGTTGTCATAGGCGATGCCCATGAGCTCGTCGGCGGTAGTGTCTTCGATCTGGCCATGAAAGGATACCCAGCTCCCGAAGGAAAGAGCGCTTAGCTGCAGACCTGATCTTCCTAAACGACGGTATTGCATATAGTTTTGATTTATTGGCTAATGTTTGTCCTACGAGACGAAGCCGGCTACGCCGGCTTATTGTTTCGGGATGCCGGAGCCTGCCGTGAGCACCATGCCGGTCATATGTTTGATCGTATACCACCGGAAGTTCTGGTCGGCTTCCATACCGTTCCCATAAAGGATCTTGTCGGGGGTATAGATGCGCACAGGGTCATCCGTGGTAAACCTTTCGGTGTGTTGGTCCCACCAGAGGGTCCGGCAATGGACCGTGTCTTTCTTGATAATGTTCATGACTACCACCGAGTCCCTGAGAAAGACCTTGTCCTGGTTGATATAGTATTTGCCATAATGGGCATCGAGCCTGCTTTCGATCTGCATCGAATCGTTATAGAAGTCCACATGCAGGGTGCGGGGAAATTCGGCATAGGGCGTATCGGGGCGTGGGTAGTCGAGCATAAAGGGTGCGGTGAGCTTCCCTTTGACCTTGGCCGAGAGTTTGTTGTTCGGGTCTGTGCTCGGCTCGCTGAGCATGCTCACGATGCTGTCGACCTCTTCCGGCACGATCTTCCGCGGGCCCGTAGGCTTCGCCGTTGTTTTTTTTTGTCCGCAGGCCATTGCCAGGCAGGCGACCACCGCTAACAGCAAGATCCTATTGATTAAAGGCACTGATGGCATACAAACCTTTGTAGATTAAATATGGATCGGCAAATATCTTCTTTTTTAAGTGGCGGGTAAAATATACTGCATCCCCGCCGCTTAAGAGCACGTTAAAGTTGTCGTAGCGCTCCTCGTAGGCCTCGATGATGCCTTCCACCTCTTTGGCCATGCCAAGGATCACGCCGCTGAGGATATTGGTCCGCGTGTCGTAGCCTGCGAGTGGAAAATTCCAGTCTGCTTTAACCAATGGCAGTTTCGCGGTAAAGGCCTGCAGCGATTTGAAACGCATCTCCATGCCGGGAGAGATTCCGCCGCCGACGAATTCGTTGTATTTGTTGACATAGTTGTAGGTGATGGCGGACCCGAGACCGATCACGAGGTTATTCTTCCCCGGGAAAAGGGTCACGGCGGCTACCACGAGGGCGAGCCGGTCGGCGCCGATGGTCTCGGGTTTGCCCACGGGCGTGGTGACGGGAACGCGGGAGTTATGATCCAGCTTGTGGAAGCCGGTCTTCTGCCGGAGCAGCTCTTCCATTCCGGGATTATGATCGATGACGCTGCTGAGGATCGACCGGTCGGGGTGATACTGGTCGATAAGCGCGCGGATCGTCTCTTCGTTGTCATCCGCCAATACCTGCTCTTTTATTATTGCACCGTCGACGACGACAGCACATTTCATCCGGGTATTGCCGAAGTCAAAACAAAGCGTGGTCGTAGGCATGGTTAATCCTCAAATTTGAACGAAGATAGGTTTTTGAAGTGTCCGTTCAATTTCACTCTTTCCTTGAGGGTCTCCATTTCCGCGATGACCGGCAGCACTTTACCCAAATGCCGCTTGATATATTCCTGCCGTTGCTCTTCACGCAGCAGGCCCAGCACTTCATATTCCTGTTCGAGGGAAAGCCCCACATGATGTGCGATATCATATGCGGCAAGCTCATCGTCGGGTTTCCGAAAATCCTTCTCGATGTTGAGCAGGCGATGCAGCTCGCGCACGGCGTTGACCACTTTTTGCATCAGTTCGCGTTTTCCCGGGCCTTCGATATTGTCGGGATAATTGACGATGGCGCCGCTGAACAATTTGTCCGGGATGGATTTGATCAGCTCCAGCATACGAAAGACGCGGAGCCCTACGGTGCGGATATCCAGCTCGCCATTGTCGTGGACCTTTACGACTTCGGTGATGCGAACGAGCGTGCCCATCTCATTCAGTTTGTTGTCGATCACTGTGGGAATGCCGAAGGGTTTTCCATCGCCAAAACATTCGTTGATCAATTGTTTGTAGCGCGGTTCGAATATATGCAGGTTGACTGTCTCTCCGGGATATACCACGATACCCAGGGGAAACACAGGGATAAAATTCGTCATAATAGCAAAATACTTTTTTAAGAATGGGCTAATGTCGGCCCTTCGGGCAACGAGCCTTCGGCTCGTTTTGTCGTCATAGAGGCAAAAATACTTATTTATACAGCATTTGGGACGCCTTCTGTCGGATTGACGGTGGATAAAAAATGCCGTAGTGGAAGATTTTTTAACTTAAAATTATACTTACTTTAGGAGCATAAACTTTATACCTTGAAACACCTATCCACCAAAACAGCTATCCCCGCCCGGGTGATCTTTTTATTTTTTCCCTCTCGTCTCTCCTTCCATTAAACCAATATTTTCCAAACAAAAAACTTAGACTATGAAACGCAACTTAGGCGTTGTGCTGGCCTTGTCCGCACTTATCCTGACATGTGGGTGTAAGAAATCCATTAGTCCCTCTTCTGTGAAGCTTACCAAAGGTTCGAAAGGTAGTTTTCCGTCGGACCCGCTCTGGCAGAATCCTACCATTTGGGGCAGGGTCACCAGATTTGACGTCGGCGACGGTTACGGCCCGGACTGCATCCTGGCCTATGATTGTTACTCGGACCAGGTCTCGCTGACCCAGCTCAGCGGCGGCAACGGCACCCAGTTGTTTAAGTCCTACACAGGGTTCAACCTGGTAGGCGGCGGGAATGTCCCAACGAACGATTGGTGGACCGATATCACTGATCAATACGCCGAGTTCGGTGGCTGTCATGTTACGACCGTTGACATCAACAAGACCGGGCGCGAGGATCATATCCTGGTCTATTTCCCGATACGCGGCTGGTGGTGGCTGCTGTCCTATGCCGGCAACGGTCTTTGGAACAACGAAGGATCAGGCACTACAGGCATTGGCGGTTATGATATCGCGGGAAGCAGCGGTACGGACAAGATCATCTCCTATGATTATGGAGATGGTTATAAGGATGCTTTGATCTGCTATCGGCCGGGTAATCAGTTCTTTTGGGTGCTCGAAAACACAAACGCCGGCAGCACCTCGTCGAGCCATCCCGCAAATTGGGTTGCGGTAGTAAAAAGCGGCGGGGGTGTAGGCGGGTATGATCTCAAGGGCACCTATGACCAGATCGTTACGGAATACGGTGGCTCCGGTACTATGGGCCTCGTGTGTTATCGTCCGGGATACGGCTATAACTTTTGGATGACCCATAATGCCTATTCCACCAGTTGGTCGACGCAATATGCAGGCAGAAGCGGATTTCAAAACTTCCCCCTCAACCATCAGCAGGACCGGTTGGTTAGTTTGTATGATAGCTACGGACAGGACGGCGATGGTTTACCTGCCTGGTATAGCCCGGGTAATGGCTATTCTTCAAGTTTATGGGTTTACTATTGGGAAGGTTCTTTCATGGACGGCAACTATCAGGTAGACAATACGAACGCCTGGACTTTCCCCAATAACCCCTATACACATGGAGGAGTCGGGGATCATGTGCTATCTCTAAGCGCAGGTTTCAGTACCACACAAGATGGAACTTACGACGCCCTGCTGCTTTATGATAATGGCGGGGTTCAATCACAGTTATACGACGGTTTCCTGGACACTAATTGGTACGAGATATTTTAGGCGTAAAAGTTTTTAACTCTAATCAAACGTTTTACCATGAAACACAAATTCACTGTTGGGCTGGCCTTGTCCGCCCTTATCCTCACGTGTGGATGTAAGAAATCCATCAGGCCCGATTCGGTCGATCTGGGCACCAAAGCAAAAGCAGGTTTTATTACGAACACGGACTGGCAGCAACCCGGCCTTGCCGGAAGGGTGATCCGCTATGACATCGACGATGGCAATGGATCGGATTGTCTTTTTGCCTATAATATCAGCACAGGCGAGGTCTCGCTCACGCAAATCTCCGGCACAAATTCGACCACGATCGTCGCCGGCCCGGGGATCCGGACCGACAATGCCGGCAATATCGATGTAAAAGCATACAACACGGATGTTTCCGATTTTTACAACGAGGTTGGCGGGGTCCACATCATCCCTTATGACGCCGATGGCTCCGGCCACGAGGATCATTTACTGATGTATATTCCCCTACGGCATACGGTATACCTACTTTCCTATTCAGGCGGCGGTTACTGGCATCTGCAGTGGGGATCCACGTCCGGTATCGGTGGATATGATCTTGGGGGGATCACGGACAAGATCATATCCTATGATTATGGCGGTGGAACAAAAAGAGATCTGATCTGCTATCGGCCGGGCAACAGATTCTGCTGGTTAATTCAAAATACCGGTACCGCCGCCTCCCCGAATTGGGTTGCCAGGGTGCAAAGCAACGGCGGTATCGGCGGGTTCGACATGGCCGGCACGATGGACCAGCTGGTTGCTTTTGACGGGCCCGCTCCGGGATATATGAATTTGATCGCCTATCGCCCCAGCTACGGCTACGTGTGGGTCATGTCTCACACGCCGAACAATACGACATGGTTCGCTAATTTATTCACTTCCCGCACTGGTTTCCATGTCCAGGGTGGGCCTCCCTTTTTCAGCCTCGCGTCGCTGCAGGATCGGCTGGTAGTCATGAATGGTTCGGCCCTTACGGGCAGTAACACCAATGATATCTGGATGCCTTATCGTCCCGGTTCCGGACTTTCTAATGTTTCATACGAATATTCAGTAAATTACCCACCTCCGGGGCAATTGGGCGGATTTTTGTATGGCTTTTCTTTGTTTTCCGGCCTGAATTATCCCATGACCAATAATCCCTATGGCTCTCCCGGGGGCGGTGCCGGGGACCACGTAGTTGCCTTTAGCCCCACTGCTCAGGGAAACACCGACCTGCTGTTTTATTCCAATGGGGCCAACACTCAATCGCAGTTATACGAGTGGAATGCCGGTACCGGTGCCTATACCCAAGTGTATTAAACGAATCGATGTATAAACTTTTATTGCTGGTTTTGTTTTTATCAACGCTAACGACCTCCCTCTGCGCGCAGACCTCCATCGGCGTGGAGGGAGGCTTTAGTTACAATAGTTATCACACCAATATCGCGAATCGCGCGGCGACGGACCTCGCCGGTGAGGCCGGATTCAGCGTAGCGGCTGCGGTCCGGTATAAATTATGCTCCCGGGTATATGTCGTCGCCAGACCATGTGTGATCCAAAAGGGTTTTTCGCTCAGCCGAACGGACTCGCTCAGTGGAGAATATGATCAACATAACAATACCTATCTCCAACTGCCCATCGGCGTTAGCCTTTCGCACGACTGGCGCCGGCTGCGGATCGGGCTCGATGTGGGTCTGTTTGCCGGCTATTGGCTGTACGGAAGGGTAAAAGGCAGCACCGCCGATGTCTTCGGAAACGCCGGTAGCAACAATTCACAGCAATTCATGCTCACCCCTTATGATGCCGCCTATTCTTTCGACTCCCGGCGCGATAACCGGTGGGAGGAAGGCTGGTGGTTTGGACCGGCGTTACAGTACAGGTTTCGCGGTTCCTGGTGGCTCACTGCCGGCGCAACATACTCCTATGCGCTGTCCAGCCAGGTAAAAGCGCCCATGAGTTCCATACCGGCGTATAACCGCACCGGCGCATTCTCGGTGGGTGCAGCCTGGTCGATTCCTGACACCAAATCCCATCGCCGATGAAGCCCTGTATGCTTTTTATAGCACTGATCCTGCTTGCGGCCTGCAAAAAGGATCTCGAGAATCCGGTGAGCAACGAACCGCCTACGACCTTCAGCCAGGTCTTCGAGGAGTTTTGGAATGATATGAATGTAAACTATGTCTATTGGGATGTCGATACGACCCGCTGGGATGCGATATACCGGCAATATAAGCCCCTATTTGGCAGTCTGCGGCTCGGAGACACGGCCGATCTTGCCCGTTCGGTAGGTTATTTCCACAAGATCACCGATGGCCTCAAAGATCATCACTTCTCCATTACCTTCACCAATGCCGTGCTGAGAGACTCCACCATTATTTCCGCCTATGATCAATGGAGAAAGGACCCGGCCTTTCATTTTTCGTACTCGTATCTGGCTTCGGACCGCAGCTATCTCGATTCCGGCTATCTCTTCGGATCGGATTATACATCGGTCCCCACTACTACCTTGAATGCAATGGCCGGAACTATCCACGGCGATATCCTTTTCTTTACCTGTAATCAATTCGTTCTCTCGGATTCTTATACCTCACCGGTGGATAATCCGGTTAAGCCCGTCCTTAACTATTTCTTCGGGCGGCTGGCGAACCCATCCGGTCTAAAAGCTATCGTGCTGGACTTTCGCGACAACCCCGGCGGCGATGCCAATGACCTGAACTTCCTGGTGGGGCAGTTCATCGGCCAACCTTTGGTCGTAGGCTACACGCGGAACAAAAGCGGTAATGGCCGGCTCGACTACACGCCCTGGGTCGATGTGAACGTCGCGCCACAGGCCGGTGCACATGCGGTGACGCTACCGATCTTTATCCTGGCCGACAAGTATTCGCAATCCATGGCCGAGATCACTACCATGGCGCTGCGGACGCTCCCCCAGTGCCGCGTCGTCGGCGAAACTACCTTTGGTGCAACGGGGCCGTTTGGGGAAAATGCATTGTATGATGATGGGCCCTTCCAGGTGCCGGGCTTTCTCTCGGTGACCACCTCTTCCGTCGAATTCAAATCTGCCGACGGGAAAATGTATGAGGGCGTGGGATTTCCACCGGATTATCCGGTGGCTTATTCTCTTCAGGCGCTCAACTCCGGCGATGATCCGCAAATGGACAAGGTGTTGTCGCTAATTCCCTGATCTGTTGCCTGAGCGATTCGCCGGCCTGCCCGCCGACTGGAGATCGAGGTAGGCCTTTAACTCCTCGGCGGGGATCTCGCGGATACAGGTGCAGTCGCCGGTTTTGCGGCAGGCTTCGCAGTTGCTCTCTTTGACGAAAAATTTGGCGTGGCGGCCGACCGGCGCCCATCGGCCCGGATGGATGGGTCTTCTCGGCGGGAACAATCCGAGGGCGTGGCGGCCAAGTGCAGAGGCCATGTGTAAAGGGCCGGTCCCGGAAGCCACGAGACCGTCCGCCGCTGCGATGAAGGCGATGAACTCTTTTAGCGATAGGCGGCCGGTGAGATCCGCGACATACGGAAACGCCGCTGTGAGCGACGTCAGCAGCTTTCCCTCTTCGGCTGTGCCGCTCAGAAAGATCTTATACCGGTCCTGCGGCAGGATGGCGATAAGCCGGCGGAAGTTGTCAAGACCCCATTCGGCGCCATGCCCGCGCGACTTTGGATGCAGGATGAGGTTGAACTTATCCGGCGCCAGCAGGGCTGCGATGTCTTTTGGCAATAGGCTTAGACGCGTCATTCCGTAATACCCGGCGATCTCGTCGAGTGAATAAAGGTCCTTGGCTCCAAGTGGAACCAGCAGCTTCAGATTCAACTGTGATTCGTGATACGGCGAATTCTTGCGTGACAGCTTCACCAGCGTATTGCAGGTCCACCAATGGTAGAGGCGGTTGGTAGTCCCTATGCGCTGGGATATGCCCGCCTGCTTGGCGAGACGGGCGATCTTTTTGTCGGGGAAGACATGAATGATAGTATCCGCGTCGATCCCTTTCAGGGCGGCGACGGCCTCGCGATCGGCCGAATCTTTCCACTGATCCCAATCGATGAATTCATCCACGTATTCGCAGGCCTGAACCACCTCGCGGGTATAGGCGCGGCCTAAGAAGCAGATGTAGGCGTCCGGATAGAGCTTTTTCAATACACCAGCCACCGGCAGGGTTAGAACCACGTCGCCTATGGCATCTGTGCGGCTGATGATGATTTTCATACGAACGCGAAGTTATTTGATCTTTACCAGCATCTTGAAACAAAACAGGATCTTGCGCCAGCCCGGATACCGCTTGACTACCAGCAGCAATTTGTAATTCGCGAGGAAGAGGGCTACACGGCGGATATCGTTGAGCGGCGAAAAATCGCGGTAGGAGCGTACCAGGGCACCCAGCAGCTTTTTCTGCGGGACCATGGAATCAGGAACGGCCTGGTAAAAGGCATTCATCCGGATGCGGATACGTCGTAGCTCACGTTTCTTTCGTTCGGCGCGCTGCAGCCGGTCGTTTTTCTTACTCTTACCCCCCACGACACCATAGACATTGGACGCGTGCTGGCGGTATTTCACCAGGGCTTCGGGCAAATAGGCGACGCCGCCAAGCAGGGTCGCATGGAAGGCCATCCAGCCATCGTGCGGCATCTCGGGTATAAAAGGGCTCGCCTTTTCGAAAAGCGCGCGGGTGACCAGGGTAGCATGACCATACATCCGCGAGAAGACGCAGAGCTGGCGGCAGTCGTCAAAAGACTGATAGTGGACAATGTCGGAGATCTTTTTGCCGAGGGGTTGAAGGTCGGCGCCGCAGAGCAACGAGTCGCAATAGACCATCGGTTGGTCGCCGATGGCCCGGACCATGTTCGCGATCTTTTCAGGGAACCAGTAATCATCCTGGTCGCATACCGAGATCCAATGACCCGTGGAGAGCCGGATGCCTTTTTCGAAATTTTTGATGAATCCGAGATTGGTCTCGTTGACGAAGACCTTGATGCGGGGGTCTTTTTGTGCGTATTCGTTCAGGATGCTTACCGTGGCATCGGTGCTGCCATCGTCGACGGCGATGATCTCGATGTTGGGATAGGTCTGCGCCTGGACGGAGTCGAGCTGTTCTTTCAGAAAAGTCTGACCGTTGTAAGTGCCGAGGACGACGGAGACCAGCGGGTCTTCGGACGGCGCTTGCGAGCCGTTGGGCCGGGGAGCGTCAGTCATTCGTATTTTCCTCTAGTTGCTTCTCGTTCTTCCACCATCGGTAACCAATGACACTGCCTATAGCCAGCGGGGTAAATGCCAGCATGATGATACCTTTGTTCAGTGCCTTGGCAGGACGTTCACCCAGCTGCTGGGCCGTCCGCGTACAGATAGAGCATTGCGCTTTAGCGGGCAGGGCCGCTGCCGCGAGGAGCACACAGCCTGCAAAGATGATTAGCGGCTTCATGGTGCGAAGTTACGACAAATCGGATAATGGCGACCGACCGCTTGCCTACCCAATCTCTTCGGCCTTCATCGAACGAGCCTGACGCTTGCGCTCTTCCTCATCGAGGATCGACTTACGGAGACGAATCTTTTTGGGCGTCACCTCGATGCACTCGTCCTGCTGGATATACTCCATGCACTCTTCGAGGGTCATCTGCTTTTTGGGCACGATACGCACGGAGTCGTCGCTCCCGCTGGCACGCATGTTGGTGAGCTTCTTACCTTCCGTCGCGTTGACGATGAGGTCGCCCGGCTTGATGTGTTCCGCGATGATCTGTCCGGCATAGACGTCCTCGCCCGGATCGACGAAGAAGGTGCCGCGTTCCTGCAACTTATCGATGGAATAGGCGGTGGTCTTTTCCTGGTTCTTGCTCAGGAGCACGCCGTTATTGCGGCCGGGGATCGGACCCTTCCAGGGCTTGTATTCCAGGAAGCGGTGCGCCATCACGGCCTCACCGGCGGTGTTGGTGAGCATATTGCTACGCAGGCCGATGAGCCCGCGGGAGGGGATCTCGAATTCAAGGTGCTGCATGTCGCCCTTGCTTTCCATCACCAGCATCTCGCCTTTGCGCTGGGTGACCATGTCGATCACCTTTCCGCTGAACTCGCCGGGAACGTCTACCACGAGGATCTCATAAGGCTCGTTCTTCTTGCCGTCGATCTCTTTTACGAGGACCTGGGGCTGACCCACGGTGAGCTCGAAGCCTTCGCGACGCATAGTCTCGATGAGGATGCCCAGGTGGAGGATACCACGGCCATAGACCAGGAAGCTATCGGCGCTGTCCGTATCCTGAACGCGCAGGGCGAGGTTCTTTTCGGTCTCCTTCATCAGCCTGTCACGCAGATGGCGCGAGGTGACGAATTTACCGTCCTTGCCAAAGAAGGGGGAGTTGTTGATCCCGAAGAGCATGCTCATGGTAGGTTCGTCGACGCTGATCACCGGGAGCGCTTCAGGATTTTCGGCATCGGCAATGGTGTCGCCGATATTGAAGTCCTCGAGCCCTACAACCGCACAGATATCGCCTGCCTCGACCTCGGTGGCACGTTTCTTACCCATGCCCATGAACGTATATAATTCTTTGACCTTGGAGCGTTTGATGCTGCCATTTGTCTGCATCAGCGCGATGGGCTGACCTTCTTTGATGGTACCGCGGGCCACCTTACCTACGGCAATACGGCCGAGGAAGGAAGAATAGTCCAGCGATGTGATCTGCATCTGGAGCGTACCTTCGGATACTTTGGGCGCGGGAACATATTGCAGAATACCGTCCAGCAGGGGCGTGATATCGGCGCATTGCTCGTTTTTGGAGTTGAACCAGCCGTTCTTGCCACTACCATAAAAGGTGGGGAAGTCCAGCTGTTCTTCCGTTGCGTCGAGGTTGAAGAACAATTCGAAGACGGCTTCGTGTACTTCGTCCGGGCGACAGTTAGGTTTGTCGACTTTATTGATAACGACAATGGGTTTCAGGTTGAGATGGAGGGCTTTCTGCAACACGAAGCGGGTTTGAGGCATCGGGCCTTCGAAGGCGTCTACGAGCAGCAATACACCATCGGCCATTTTCAGCACGCGCTCCACCTCGCCGCCGAAGTCGGAGTGACCAGGGGTGTCTATCACATTGATTTTTACGCCTTTGTATTCTACCGCGGCGTTCTTGCTGAAGATGGTGATCCCCCGCTCTTTTTCGAGGTCGTTGTTGTCCATGATCAGCTCCCCTGTCTCCTGGTTGTCGCGGAATACGTGGGTGGCGTGTAAGATCTTGTCTACCAGGGTAGTTTTACCGTGGTCGACGTGTGCAATGATAGCTATGTTCCTGATTTCCATAAATTTTTCTCCTTTGGACCAATGGTGGTCGGACGTTACCTAACCCCCTTTTGGGCGCGCAAAGTTACGCAAAAACGGCGGCATTTCCTAGACTACTTGGTGTCGGTAGGTAGAAATAACGCAAAAAACACATCGGAAAGCTCTATTTTTATGCCAAACCTAAAATCCCATGCGTAAACGGCGCCGTTATTGGTGGTTGTTCATTCCTTTACTTCTCATCGTTCTCTTTTTGGCAGGGCCTAAACCCCCTACCCCCGTTTATTCCGCCGACATGCCGGTAGTGCCCGCCGCTCCCGACAGCCTGGAACGCTATATCCGGATCATGGAGTCCTGGCATCATTTGAAACCCGACAACGAAGCACGTGTTGTATGGGCCGACAGCTCCAAGAGAAAAACGCGCTATGCCATCGTGTATCTGCATGGATTTTCTGCCTCTCAGGGTGAAGGTGATCCGGTGCACCGGTATATCGCCGCGCGGTATGGCTGTAATCTTTATCTGTCACGGCTGGCCGAACATGGGATCGATACCACGGAGGCGATGGCGGGCCTCACGGCCGACGAATACTGGGAGTCCGCAAAGCTGGCGCTGGCCATCGGGCGGCAGCTGGGCGACAGCGTGATCCTGATGGGTACGTCCACGGGTGGTACGCAAGCCCTTCAGTTGGCTGCGGCCTTTCCTAATCAAGTGGCGGCGTTGGTATTGATGTCTCCGAATATTGCCATCAATGACCCGAATGCCTGGGTCACCAATCAGCATTGGGGATTGCAGCTGGCGCATCTGATCACGCACTCCGACTATGTCATCAGCAAAGACGATTATGGCCCTTTGTACCGGCAATACTGGTATACCAAGTACCGTACCGAAGCCGTGGTGGCGCTGCAGGAGATGCTGTCCACGACGATGAACAAGAGCACATTCGAAAAGGTTACGCAGCCCGTGGGACTCTTTTACTATTACAAGGACAAGGTCCACCAGGACAGTACGGTGAAGGTCTCCGCCGAACTGGAGATGTTCGATGAGCTGGGCACGCCGATGGCGCTCAAATACAAGGAGGCGATCCCCGAAGCGGGTACGCATGTGATCGGGTCCTCTATCCGGAGTCATGACGTGCCGGGGGTGGAAAAAGGGATCGTTCATTTTCTTTCGGATGTGGCACATCTGCCGCCGGCGCCTCTCCCGGAAGCCCATCCTTCCGGGGGCCGGCTCCCCGAAACCGGGGATTCTGCAAGGGCTGTTATTCGTTAATTGGGCAGGATGGCCCTGGCGGGAAATTTACTCATCCTGCCCAAAATCTAATGTCTGTCCTGGCGGACACGCCGACTACGTCGGCTTATGGGAAATTTCATGGATATTTGCGCCGCCGACATGCGGCGTGGATATACTATGTCAAGAAAAATCATCTATCTCATCAATCCCATTAGTGGTACGCGCGGTAAGCATTCGCTGAAGGAGATGATCCGGCAGAAGACTCAGGAGCAGGGAATCGATTTCAGCATCCTTCCGACCAGCGCGGAGGGGGACTATAGTCATCTTTCTTCACTGATTCGCGCGGAAGGCGTCACCGATATCGTGATCTGTGGCGGCGATGGCACAGTGAGCGCTGTGATGGCCGCACTACGGGGTTCCTCCGTCCGGCTGGGGGTGATCCCTATGGGCTCGGGTAACGGACTGGCATTCGCCGCCGGCATTCCCAAGGACCCGGCGCGGGCACTGGATCTCGTCTTTGCCGGCAAGGCTAACCCCATCGACGGCGTATTGATCAATGATGAATTCTCGTGTATGCTTGCCGGTATCGGTATGGACGGGAAGGTGGCGCATGAATTTGCGGGGCAGCGGCGGCGAGGGCTGCAGACCTATATCCGCATCACGATGCGGAACTTCTTTACCGCGCGGGCCTATCCATTTCGGCTTCGTGTGCCGGGGGCGCGGGAACTGGACGTCGAGGCTTTTTTCGTCAGCATCGCTAACGGCAATCAATTCGGTAACAATTTTACCATTGCTCCCAGGGCCAGTCTGCACGACGGGCTGCTCGATATCGTCATCGCAAAAAAAACGGGGCGGCTGAATTTTTTATGGTCGGTGGTGCGCCAGGTTTTGGGCGGTTATCCGGTACAGCCGGCGCCGGCCGGCGCCGGCAAAGGTGCTATCCTGTATTTCCAGACGCCGTCGCTGGTGATCGAGAATCCTGCGGAGGCGCCACTGCATATCGATGGTGATCCGAAGACGTCCGCACGGACATTTCGTATCGAGGTAGTGCCGGATGCGATCCGGCTGATACAACCGTAACGGCGGGTGGCCTTTTCCGCCGGGGCGAGACTACTTCGCGAGTATCTTAAATTGCTGAAAGGCCTGCTTGTTAAAGGAGTTGTCCAGCGACCCCCTGATGTTCAGCTTTTCCTCCCTGGTGAGATGGAAATTCAAAGCCGCGCCGGCGTCTTCGGTTGTCGGCACATATTGAAAGATCAGTTTCCGGAAGGGAAAACCCAGCGCATTCTGCGCCATGCCCAGCAGATCGTCCTGGCTATATTCCTGCATCTTGTACCAATTGTCCTCTAACAACAGCACGGGTTTGGTTACGATCTCGGTGATCTCATCGGATTCATACGGCTCATCCCAGCCGCCCGTCTTGCGGTCGCGCATCTGGAGCAGGACCACACCGCCGGTGTTCTCCTGCAGCCAGTCGCGAAAGACGTTGAGAAAACGGATCGCGTTGAGCTCACCGAAATTATCGCGATAGCCGGCGTCCATGACGTCGATCACGGGACGCGTAGGAAGCCATACATTGGGCAGTACATAGGGGAAGGTGGCATTCATTCGCAAGGCCGTGAGGAACCGGAGATTCATAGGAGCCTGTTTGGCGAACATGGCGCCGAAATCGACGGCGTCGGGGTCTATGGAAGGGATCTTCGTGCTGTCGAAACGGGGGCGCATCAGAAAACTCACGGGCTGGGTGCTGATCACCAGGGCGCGGCTATCCCGGGTGATCACCGGATTGAACAGCATAAGCGGCATCCTGGCCGCGGCTTCGTCGGGCGCCAGGTCCTTCAGCTGCTGGTTGAGGATGCCATGCGTATTCTGATTGAGCTCTTGTTCGAAGGCGTAACCCCGGTCTTTGACATATTGCTGATCGCCTACCTCGAATTTTTGCGCGGGCGAGGCCAGGTCGCGCGCCACAAAGGAAGAGAAGAGCGTATTGAGGAGGTCCCCTGAGATATCGTCGACATAACGCCGGTCCTGCAGATGGATGGAGGTATCTCCCTTGTCGCGTCTGCGTGACAGTTCGCGGAAATAGGCGGCGCCGAGCATACCACCCGAAGCGCCGGTGATCATAAAACTCTTGCGCATCAGCTCCCCGCCGCTGAGGCTATCGAGACGCTGAAGGATGCTGAAGGTAAATGTGGCGCTCCGGCTGCCGCCGCCGCTGGTGCTGATCAGGAACAAAACGGGCTTGGGCGAGCGCTGATGCGCCTTCCATCGTTCGAGGATCGCAAGCATACCCGCTTTGTCACGGGCCACATTTCTATTCGAGCAAAGGTCCAGTAAGGTTTCACGGTCGTAGAGAGGACGGTCCGTCTTTTCGGTATAGCTCAGACCATAGGCTTTATTCGTGGGGTCGATGACGTTGTATTTGTACAGCAGGTTGAGGACAAAAAAGATCGCCACGAGAAAGGGGATGCTCCAGGACTGGAAGAAATAGGAAAAGGCGCCGGAGAGCGAGATCAGGATGGCAAAAAAGATCAGGATGCTGGCGGCCGCCGGAAGCTGGAAATACCGGCTGTCCATGAAGAAGCCCACGACGATCAAAAAGATGAATGCCATGAATATCGACAATACCGCGGCGATATGATGGCGGTTGAAGATGCTTTCGATAAAGGCCTTGCTATAGTGAGAGACATCGCGGGTCTTGCGGATCGTGGTGAGGGAGTTGAGATACCATTTGACGTGCACCAGCCGGCTCTCATTGAGCTTCACCTCTTCTCTGCTGAACTGCGATTTGAACAATTTCGGATTGCTGATCACCGGGGTCATGCGGCGGATAATGGTGCGGTCCGCGCGGAAAAAATAGTACAGCGATACGGCGCTCAGGAAGATGAAGCCCGCGAGGAATCCCAGGCAAAGCAAGATGATATGCCGGGTGCTCAGCAGCTCGCGGTCTATACTGAACTGCAGGACTTTTATGAAATAGAAGATCAGAAAGATGATCGGCAGCAGGGAGTTGTTGATGCAATATTTCAGGAAGGGCTTACCTGTAGTCGCCAGAAAGCGAAAATGCCGGGAAAAAAGGATAAAGGTCGTGATATTCCAGCTCATGATGAAGATGCCGGTGGCGATGCCTACGATCGAGGAGCTTATGGGGCTGACATGGCCGAGGTATTCGGGGGACAGGAAAAGCGCGTTTGCGCCATAGGCCCGCATGAAACCGCCATTCAGGGTGCTGAAAAGGATAAACCAGAAGATCAGCAAAAACTGAAACTTTTTTACGTGTAACAGAAGCAGCTGTACGGGGAAGAAGTAGTAAATGGCTTTAAGTACTCGCATCATATGGTGACAGAGTGTTCTTGTTTTACAAGATACAACATCCCGACCATTGTAAGCAAGAATACCAGCCCGGTGATCTGATGGAACTGGGCCAGCCATTCGAACGCGCCCCAGTGGTGCGGCACGATGCCCGGGCTGGTCAGCAGGCTGCAGATGCCGAGTATGATCTGTAACGTAACGAGCCCCATGGGCAGCCAGCGGAGCCGGCGAAAGAAGGCCGGTATAGGCGCAATGCGAATCGCCAGTATCGTCCAGATCACGATGCCGATGAAGATACAATAGGCCAGGTTGCGATGGATAAAATGAACGGTGAGCTTATTGCCCACCAGGTCATGAAGCAGGGGATGCTCGCTGAAGGCGCTGGGTGGGAGAAAGCTGCCGTTGATATCGGGCCAGGTCGGCGCCGCCGTCGCGGCTTTATGACCGGCCATCAGAGCGCCGTACAGGAGCTGAAAGAAGAGCATCACCAGGAGGAGTACGGTCCAGCGGCGGAGAGTTACGAGCCGGCGGGCCCTCCCGCGTGGATCTGCGGGCTCGGGCTGCGGCGTGGATTGCGGGCTCATGGACCGCGTAAGCCGGGTGGAGACGGGAACGGACAGCTGCAGGGCAAACCAAAAGGTATAAACGATCAGTCCCAGCGCGAAGATAAAGTGGAGGGCCAGTTTTGTCGGCGCCACATAGATGGCATCGCCAACGAAGCCGCTGGCGACCATGATCCAGCCTACCGTCCCCTGGAGCGCGCCTACCAGGAACAGCAGGGCCAGCTGGCCGATCATCCACCGGTTCAGCCGTTGTTTTACCAGGAACCAGACGAACCCGATAAGGAAGACGACGCCGACCATCCGGGCCCAAAAACGGTGGAACCACTCCCAGAAAAAGATGGTCTTATAGTTCGCGAGAGTGAAATCGGAGTTGAGGATACGGAATTGCTCCGTGTGTTTGTACCCATCGAAGGCCTGCATCCACTGGTCGTGGTTGAGCGGGGGTAACACTCCGACGACGACGTCCCACTGAGTGATGGAAAGCCCACTACCGGTAAGACGGGTGATGCCGCCGAGGATGACTTGTATGAGCAACATAAAGGCGCCGGCGTATACCCAGATCGCTACGGCGCGTGAAGAGATACGTTGAGAGGATTGCATAGCGGGTGCAAATTTCCATTTTTTTATCCACTTCCCGGCCGCCGGTGAGAAAACGTCCTATTTTTGACCCATGGAGAACCCGCTGAGAAGTTTTTTCCAGGAGGAGCTGAGAGAAGCCGGTTGCGACGAGGCAGGCCGTGGCTGTTATGCAGGACCGGTGTTTGCCGCGGCTGTGATCCTGCCCCAGGCGTTTTTCCATCCGTTGCTCAATGATTCCAAACAGGTCGCGCCGGAAGACCGAAACGAGCTGCGGGTCTATATCGAGGCCAATGCCCTGGCCTGGGCCGTGGCGCGGGTCGATCACGACGAGATCGACCGGATCAACATCCTAAAGGCCTCCTTCAAGGCTATGCACCTGGCTCTGGATCAGCTTAAACTCCGGCCTAAATTACTCTTGATCGACGGTAACCGCTTCACCAAATACAAACGCGTTCCACACCGCTGTATCGTCAAGGGCGATGCAACTTTTGCGTCTATCGCCGCGGCGAGCATCCTGGCCAAGACCTGGCGGGATGAATACATGCAGACTCTCCATTCCGAATTCCCCCATTACGGCTGGAACAGCAACAAGGGCTATGGCACCCGGGAACACCGCGATGCCATCGGGAAATTCGGGCTTTGCAAATATCACCGCAAGAGCTTCAACATCGACCCCGCTGCCACGGCCCAGGAAGAGCTGGATTTTATGGACTAAGCGCAGCTCGCGGCCAGGCGCAATACACGCTCAGGCTTCGGCCGTTTCTTCCCACTGCCCCAGGCCCCTGCGAATGACCACCGGCGTGTCACCGGTACAATCCACGATAGTGGAGGGCAGGATGCCGCCGATGCCGCCGTCTATCACGATGTCGACGAGGGCGCCGAATTTCTCCTGAATGATCTCCGGGTCGGTATATTCTTCCACCGGCAACGCCTGTAGCGTTCCGTCGACCGTATCATCCGCCAGAATCCCTCCGGGCAGCGACGAGCTCAGGATGGGATGTTGCAGTTCCCTGATGAGGGAACGGGCAATGATGTTATCGGGGATACGCAGACCGATGGTGTCTTTGCGGCTTTTGAGGATCCTGGGCACCAGTTTGCTCGCCGGAAGGATGAATGTATAGGGGCCGGGCAAATAGGTCTTGAGCAGCCGGTAAAGCGGCGTAGAGATGCTTTTTGTATAGTTGCTCAGATCGCTGAGATCATAGCAGATAAACGAAAGCTGCGCCTTGGCGGGGTCTACCTGTTTGATGCGGCAGATGCGCTCCACCGCCTTATGCTGAAAGATATCACAACCAAAGCCATAGATCGTATCGGTAGGATAGATGATGACGCCTCCGTCAAGGAGACATTCGACGATCATCTTGATATTCCGCGGTTGGGGATTCACCGGATGCAGCTTCAATAACATAGGGTAAGATATGCAAAAAATGGCGCTTGTACAGGCGTGACTTTTGCTAACTTTTCCTTAACGTAGATTTTTTTTTATTTTTGCACAAATTTTCTGACGCACATGGAACTACGGGCGGTAGATAGGGTGGATAGCATCAGTCCTGAAGAATTCAAGGAACGCTATTATACTCCTATGCTGCCTCTCGTTATACGCGGGCTTTCGAAGCAGTGGCCTGCCCACGAGAAATGGAACTGGGATTATTTCAAGTCCATTGTAGGCGACGTACAGGTGGGGGTCTACAACAATATCAAAAGCGATGCTTACACGCCGATCAACACCGCCGACGACTACATGAAATTCGGGGACTATATCGAAATGGTGCGCAAAGGTCCGGCGGAATGGCGCATCTTTTTGTTCAACATCTTCGATCATGCGCCGCAGCTTATCGAAGATTTCGAGTGGCCGGAGCAGTATATGAAAGGTTTCGTGAAACGTTATCCGATGCTCTTTGTGGGTGGAAAAGGATCCGTGACGCATATGCATTTCGACATCGATCTTTCGCACATCGTCCATACGCAATTCATCGGTCGCAAACGGGTCCTGCTCTTCCCTTTCGAAGAACAGCACAAGCTCTATCGTAAGCCCTGGGAGGTGTTGAGCTTCGTGAATTTTGAAAGATATTTCGACCAGAATGCGAACAAGCTGGAAGTGGAGAAGTTTCCTGCGTTGCGGCTGGCGAGGGGCTACGAGGTGATACTCGAGCATGGCGATACCCTGTTCATGCCGGCGGGTTACTGGCATCATATGGAATACCTCGACAGCGGTTTTGCCATGAGCCTCCGGGCACTGCAGTCGTCGCTGAGCGGAAAATTAAAGGGCATCTGGTACCTTATGGGCATGCGGAATATCGACACCCTGATGAAGAAAACAGCGCCGGAATGGTGGTTCAACAGAAAAAAAGAAAAGACGTTCAAGGCGGCGGACAAAGAGCTTGAAACCATTGTTTCGTAAGGCATTAGAGAGTTTGGCCGAGCATGGGAAAACGTCCCGGGTGTTGCGGATCGACAAAAATTTGGAAAGAAATTATTGCTTTTTAACAAAACTGTCTTTATTTTTACCGCGCTTATATACACTGAACCACTTAACTACAGCTTCCGATCCAATCTCCGCGAATTATCTGAATTTCATGAGCTTAAGTCTTCCGAGGCTTTTTACACCCCTCGGACACGTCCAATTTCCATCCGAAGATTCCAATTCCATCGATATCCGGGTTCCAATTGAATTGATATGTATGAGGTGAAATCTCACCACCTATCCCTGTCCTGACAAAAATCTCTCGTTACCCTAGACTAAAAAAGTTCGTTACCCTTTAAGCGATCCGGATCATTACCCGCAATTTATTATTGTTGATTTAAGACCATTGTAATTTAAAATTAAATTACGGCCAAGACTAACAGCCTGGTATAGTGGAAAAGACCGTCTGTCTTTACAATAGACAGTTGCAGTAACATCAGAATAGTGTACAATGAAAAATATTAGAACTTTTTCTTTTTGTGGTTTCAGAGGTAAGCACAGGCCGGCGATGTCTATCGCTGGCTCTTTTTTATTACTCCGTTAAGACCTTAAATAACTTCACTGTGAAAAAACCAGAAAAGAGGCGGCTCAATCCTGTCGGGCCGACCTCTTTTTAATTTTTGGCAGACGAGCGCGCAAAGCCGCGCCGAATGCGGGATTCGGGGCGTGGCGCCTATCGGCTGTGTAATCGTTAGCCTATCGTCCAGGTCTCATTGCCTCTGAGAAGTTTGTCGAGATCGCCTTTTCCCTTGCTTAGAATGACTTCTTGTATCTGGAGGTTGAGCATATCCTCGTAACAAGGTCTTTCTGTCTCATAGAAGACACCAAAGGGGCGGGGTAAATGTCCTTCGATCCTGGGGTCGTCGAACATGCGAACGAGGATCTGGGCTTTATAGAAGTCTTTCTCGTCGTGTATCCAGCAATCACTTTCGCTGACGCCGTTTCCAAGCTCGACGACTACCGGGCGGAAGCCCTCCAGCCGGATGCCTTTTTCGCGCCCCGCACCAAAGACCAGCGGCTTGCCGTGTTCGAGGAAGAGGGTCTCCATGGGTTTGGAGCTTTTTTCGGTGAAGATCTCGAAGGCGCCGTCGTTGAAGATATTGCAGTTCTGATAGATCTCGAGGAAGCTTGCGCCTTTGTGGGCGTGGCTGCGCAGCAGGATCTGCTGCAGATGCTTGGGGTCACGGTCCATACTTCTCGCGACGAACGTGGCGTCGGCGCCCATGGCGAGGGCCAGCGGATTGAAGGGATGATCGAGACTACCGAAGGGAGTCGATTTCGTGATCTTGTGTTCTTCGGATGTAGGTGAATACTGCCCTTTCGTCAAGCCATAGATCTGGTTGTTGAAGAGCATGATATTCATATCGAAATTACGGCGCAGCAGGTGGATGGTGTGGTTACCGCCAATGCTGAGACTGTCGCCGTCGCCGGTGACCACCCAGACGCTTAGCTCAGGCCGGCTTGCTTTCAAACCGGAGGCGATGGCCGTAGCCCGGCCATGGATCGAATGCATCCCATACGTATCCATATAATAGGGGAACCGGCTGCTGCAGCCGATACCGGAAATAATGACGATGTTCTCCCGGGGGATTCCCAGGGTCGGCATGATCTTCTGCACTTGGGCGAGGATGGAATAATCTCCGCATCCCGGGCACCAGCGCACTTCCTGATCGGTTGCAAAATCCTTTGCGGTCAGGGTCGGCGGAACTGTTGTTGCTGACATAATGCAAAATTAATTAAAACGAAAGTGTTTTTTCGGGTCTTCCCCGAAACCGCGGGTCTATTTGTGGAAATAAAGCTACATTTTTTCGGGAATCGAAGGCGAAAAAGCCTTGCTTATCGCCTTCATGCGATCTGGCATGGGATTGGTTTTTGTAAGAATGTAGACCTCCTATCGCTTATATTTAAAATAAAAGCTATGAAAAAGGCATTATTTATCATCGGAATAGCCGGCTGTTTTGCTGTTACGAGCTGTACAGTGGACGGCTATGTCACCGACCAGCCAGCCGACGTGGTCTACACCCGGCCGGCAGCGCCCGGCGATGGCTATGTCTGGATCGATGACGACTGGGTGTGGTATGGCGGCGGTTATCACTGGCATAATGGCTATTGGTCCAGGCCGAGGGGCGGGCGTAGCTGGTCTGCGGGTCACTGGGATCATACGGATAGGGGATATCGCTGGAACCGCGGTCACTGGAGATAAATGAACTTCGTCGGACCTGCTTAGAACTCCTCGGGTATCCTTCGGGCGAGCCGCATCCCGCGGCTATAGTGGATACAGGAGGACTCGCAAAAGTCAACGGGAACTCTGCATAAATCGAAGCCTGTAGCGTCATGTTACAGGCTTCTCTTCTTTTTGCATACAGCGTAGATGATCGCCGGAGGCAAGGGGCAAAAAAAAATTTTAACGTGTCAATAAAGTAATGTCTCATTGCGTTACATTTACACGATTAAAAGCACCCCCTTAGCAAAATCCTGTATCAATGGCATCTGATTATCACACCAAGATCTCGCTGCATCGTTTTGTGGATGAGCTCACAGCGGGATTGTTACCGCGGGCAGTTAGCCGCAAGTCAATAATACTCAATCAAATAGATCGGGATCTTGAAGTTGGGTCCGATGAAAATCTTCTAGCCTTCGTATTGTGGAACCTCCTGGATAAAGTAGTGGACAGCACGCAGAACGAGTGCATCCATATCGAATCCTTGCAACAAGGTGACAGTACGATGATCCGGGTGCGGAATGCCGGCGTTTATTTTTATCGCAGCTGTGCTAACTGTTTCCGTCAGGTGCAGGACGCCGCCGAGAAATTGGGCGGGTCGATCAGCATCGATTCGTGGGACATGGGCACAACGGTAGCGCTCACTCTCCGGAAGGCCGCATAAACCACTAGAACTTCGGCCCGCTCCTCGTTCGTTCCCTTCGCCAAGGCTCGGGAATATTCGCCGGCCCGCGCTTGGGACAAAAAAGCTGCCACGCTTTTTACATAAAAAGAGGGCCTCCTCCATTGGAGGAAGCCCTGATAATATCTACCGCGCAGTGATTAATATCTGCTGTTGCTGTAGTTGTTGTTCCGGCGTTGGAAACCACCACCGCCTTTGTTGCCGCCGCCGCCATTGCCGCGATCTTCGCGGGGCTTAGCTACGGAAACACCGATCGTCCTGCCGTCGACAGAAGCACCATCCAGTTCCTGGATAGCTTTCTTGGCAGACTCGTCATCGGGCATCTCAACGAAAGCAAACCCGCGGGATTTGCCGGTGAATTTGTCCATAATGACTTTAGCGGAAGAAACCTCACCATACTCAGCAAAATAATCCTGTAAGTCTTCGTCCGTGACGTTAAAACTTAAGTTCGAAATGTAAATGTTCATAACAAATAACTGATTAAAAATAAAGATTTATGACAATCTGAGTCAAATAGCAGGGAGTAAAGACGACAAAATAACCGGGGATACTATAGCGGAAATGATCATTCAATTTACTAATGCTGTAGTCAGCTCAAATTTACCGTTGCAAATATACACCAAATACTTGAATCACCAAGCAAATTAACGTGCAAAGGACCTAATTAGTAATTTGTTAACCTGCAACGGATATCCTAACTTAGGAACCAAAAGCTCCCATCTAATATGTTGCATTACAAAAAAATTGCCGTGGTCGTTGGCATCTTTGCCCTGACCTTTGTTGGTATGGCCGCCACCCGTCCCCCGGAAGAAGGGCCTAAGAATCTCAAAGTATTGCCCAAGGACATCAGCCATGAAGAACTGGGCAAGATCATGGACGGCTGGAAGACCGCGTTGGGAGTAAAGTGTAATTTTTGCCATGCGCCGTCCGCCGACAGTTCATCGCATCATCTGGATTTCGCCAGTGATGCCAAGCCGGAAAAGAATATGGCCCGCTATATGTACAAGATGACCGGCAAGATCAACAAGAAGTTTTTCAAGATGAATAAGGACGACAACGGCAAGATCGCTTCGACCATCACCTGCGTGACCTGTCACCGCGGCAATCCGCATCCGGATGAAGTAAAATAATTATTAATTAAATTGATAAAGGCCAGCTTCTTTTATGAGGAGCTGGCCTCTTTGTTATGAATAATACCTAAATTTATGGCCTCTTATATCTAGATGAGCCACGGGCTCATCGGCCGAAGGCCCATCATTAGCTTGGCAGCGAGGAATGGGTTGTTTTCGGTAGTAACCACTTCCTCGCTGCCTAAACGATATGGCAAACAATTCATTTAAATTCGGAATGATCGGTCTTGGCGTGATGGGGAGGAACCTGTTACTCAACATGGCTGATCATGGCTTTCCAGTAGTCGGCTTTGATAAAGATGCAACTAAAGGGGCGACTCTCGAGTCCTCGGCAACAGCCGGAACGACGGTCAAAGGTGTCACTACGCTGGCGGAGATGGTCCAGCTGCTTGAAAAACCCAGGAGAATGATGATGCTCGTACCGGCAGGTAAACCGGTAGACGATGTCATCCATGACCTGCTCCCACTCCTCGAAAAAGGGGATATTGTTATCGACGGTGGTAATTCGCATTATACGGATACGCTGCGGCGTGTCAAGTTCATGGAAGAAAAAGGATTTCATTTTATGGGTTGCGGCATCTCCGGCGGAGAGCAGGGTGCCCGTACCGGCCCCAGCATTATGCCCGGCGGCGATTCTGAAGCCTACAATGACGTCAAGGCCATGCTCGAGGCAGTGTCCGCCAAGGTGGGCGGTGTTCCCTGTGTCGCCTATCTCGGAAAGGGCGCAGCGGGGCACTATGTCAAGATGGTTCACAACGGCATCGAATATGCGATCATGCAGCTGATCAGCGAGACCTATGACCTGCTGCATCGCGGACTCGGGCTGAGCAACGACGAACTGTACAAAACCTACAAGAACTGGAACGATGGCGAGCTGCAGTCTTTCCTCGTAGAGATCACGCGCGATATTTTCCTGAAGGTCGACGAGAAGACGGGCAACCGGCTGGTGGATATGATCCTCGACAAAGCCGGCGCCAAGGGTACGGGCAAGTGGACGTCGCAGGACGCCATGGACCTGGGTATTCCCATTCCCGTGATCGACCAGGCCGTTTGTATGCGTGAGCTGAGTGCTTATAAGGACGAGCGTACGCAAGCCGCACAGATCTATAAAACGCCCACCAGCGATATCCCCGTCCCCAAAGAGATCTTTATCCAGCAGGTGCAGGACGCCCTGTTCTTCGGCGTGATCATAAGCTATGCGCAAGGCCTGGCCATGTTGCATATCGCCAGCAAGGAGCTGGATATGCAGATCCCTGTGCAAGAAGTGGTAAAAGTCTGGCGCGGCGGCTGTATCATCCGCAGCACCTTACTCGAAGTATTCTTCAAGGCCTTCGAAAAGAACCCTCAGCTGCCTAATTTGTTATTAGAGGGTGAGATCGCCCAGATGTTGCAGGCGAAGAAGCAAAACATGCGCAATGTGATCATTCATGCTATCCATATGGGTTATCCTGTGGCCGGCCTGATGGCTGCACTGAGTTATTTCGACGCCTACCGCAGCGAACGGATGCCGACCAACCTCATCCAGGCTCAACGGGATTACTTCGGCGCTCACACCTATCAACGTATCGATGAACCTGGCACTTTTCACACGCAGTGGTGAAAAAAGTATGGACACCAGCCAAACAAGAACCAGAATTCATAGACTAACAGACAGTAAATATGACAAACCATAAAAGACCACCTGCGTCCCTGATCTTCATCTTCGGGGGCAGCGGTGATTTAAACTACAGAAAACTTTCTCCCGCATTATACAACCTGTTCATTGACGACTGGATGCCCGAAAAATTCTGCATCGTAGGCATCGGCCGCAGTCCTTATAACGACGAGGACTATCGCACCCGGCTCCTGAACGGCATCAACCAGTTCAGCCGCCGGAAAGACGAACAGAATGGACAGTGGGCCGAATTTTCCCAGCACGTAACCTATCTGCAGATGGATGCGGAAAAGGACAACGATTACGCCAAGATCTCGGACGTCGTCAAGGGCAAGGAGGCCGAGATGGGCGAGCATCCCAATGTGATCTTCTATCTTTCGGTGGCGCCGCAGCTGATGCCGGATATCGCCAAGAAGCTGGGAGCGCTCAAGCTTTGCGGGGAGACGTCGACGACGAGGATCGTCATCGAAAAACCTTTCGGACATGACCTGAAAAGCGCCCATGAGCTGAACCAACTGCTCATGAGCATGTTCAAGGAAGAGCAGATCTACCGGATCGACCACTACCTGGGTAAGGAATCCGTACAGAATATCCTTTCGCTTCGTTTTGCCAACGCGCTGTTCGAACCCATCTGGAACAGACACTATATCGATCACGTCCAGATCACGGCGGCCGAAACGGTCGGAGTGGAAGGCCGTGGCGGTTATTACGAGCAGTCCGGAGCGTTGCGGGATATGATCCAAAACCATATCCTTCAGCTGATGTGTATGATCGCCATGGAGGCGCCGGTATCTTTCGATGCGAACGAGATCCGGAACAAAAAGGTGGATGTGCTGAATGCCGTTCGCCGCATCCATAAAGAAGATGTCAACCAATTTGCCGTACGCGGGCAATATGGCGAAGGCTGGATGAAAGGGGAGAAGGTCCCCGGCTACAAACAGGAGAAAAGCGTAAATCCCAATTCTTCGATAGAGACATTCGCCGCCGTTAAATTCTATATCGACAACTGGCGCTGGCAGGATGTACCATTCTATGTCCGCACCGGCAAACGGATGAAACAAAAGGCGTCAAACATCACCGTGGTCTTCAAGGAAGCGCCAAGCTATGCATTCCCGCCCGAAGCTGCCGAGACCTGGAAGGCGAACCGGCTTACGATCAGCATTCAGCCGGAGATGGAAGTCAGGCTTCGTTTCCAGGCTAAGAAGGCCGGTCAGTCCATGACGCTGAACCCCGTCGAGATGGTCTACAATCCCAAGGATGGCGAGCATGAGCCGGAAGCTTACGAAACGCTGCTGCTCGACGTGATGGAAGGCAATCCCACGCTCTTTATGCGCGCCGACCAGGTGGAGGCCGCGTGGAAGATCGTGATGCCGATCCTGGAGGCCTGGGAAACCCGTGCACCCGGTAACTTTCCGAATTATTCTCCGGATTCCTGGGGACCGGAAGATGCGGAAGCGCTGGTTGCCAAAGACGGACACAACTGGATCGTGACGCAGCCGAATCCATGACCTACAGCCGGGATAATAACTTGTAAAACAACATCCATGGAATTACATCGCTATAAGGACGGCGAAGCCCTGAGCCAGGCCGCCGCTAAATGGATCGCCGCGCGCATCGGCGCCACACTGCAAAAGGCCGGGCGGTTCACGATCGCGCTTTCCGGCGGGTCCACGCCTAAACGGCTGCATCAGATCCTGGCGCAGTCGCCGTATAAGGAACAGATCGACTGGTCGAAGCTGCATGTCTTCTGGGGCGACGAACGGGCGGTACCATTCGAAGATGACCGCAACAATGCGAAGATGGCGTATGACACATTGCTCAACTTTGTTCCGGTGCCGGCCGCACAGATCCATGTAATGCGCACGGATATTTCGCCGGAGGAGTCCGCGAGCGAATACGAAAAGCTCCTGCATCAATACTTCGACAAGACGCCGTTTAGTTTTGATCTCGTCCTGCTGGGTATGGGGGACGATGGGCATACCCTTTCGCTCTTTCCCGGCATGCCGATCGTCCATGAGGAAAAAGCCTGGGCGAAGTCTTTTTGGTTGCCGGCGCAGGATATGAGCCGGATCACGATCACCAAGACGATCGCCAACAAGTCCGCGGCTGTGGCGTTTCTTACCGCGGGTGCGGCAAAGGCGCATGCACTCGGGGAGGTGTTGGAGGGAGCATATAATCCCGACAAATATCCTTCGCAGGAGATCAAGCCCACAGGCGAGCTGCATTGGTTTGTCGATGAGGCCGCCGCCGCAGGCCTCTCTAAAAAAATCGTTGGATAAGTTCTGGCGTCAGCTTCCGGTCGCCCTGCGTCCAAAAGTCATTGGGCGGGGGAAATTCATTGATATTATAACCGCCCTGGTTCTCGAAATCGAACAACGCATGAACGAAACCGTCGAGAACCAGGGCGCATTTTAGCCAGTCGCGGGACCAGATGATCTTGAGGTCCGCGGGTTCATCATCCTCCTGCGCATCGTCTTCGTCTCCGGGATCATCTTCTTCGTGAATATGCAGCGCGTCGAGGACACGCAAGCCGTCCCCCTGCTTGTCTTTTTCCACAGCATAGAAATACGCGGCCTCGCCGTCGTCTTCGAAGATGACGCCATAGCGGTTCTCGGGGGAAGAGCTTTCGAGGAAAAGATCCTGTCCCGGCGTCCACTTTTGTTCCTGCATCAAATACCCGTTCATACGATTATTTTACTTCTTTTAGCCAATCCAGGATGCCAAGATAGATCTTTTGCGCCACCAGCTTGCGGAAGGCGGGCTTGAGAATCTTTTTCTCGTCTTCGGGGTTGCTGAGAAAGGCGACCTCTACCAGCGCATTGGGATAGTCCGTGGGACCACTCAACGAGAAGTTGAAATTTCCCACATTCCCATAGTCCTTGAGCCCCAACGTCATCATCCGGTTAAGGATCGTCATTGTCAACGGCCGGAAACCGGGATAGCGATAGTAGGTGCTGGTCCCTTCCACGGTGTCGGACGAGGCGGAATTGAGATGGATGCTGATCAGGAAGTGCGGATCGAAGGTCTTCAGCGCGGCAATGCGTTCGGGCATGCTCAGGGTGGTGTCTTTTGTCCGGGTCATGTAGATATTTTTTACCCCGGCCGTCCTGAGGACCTTTTGCAGATCTTCGGCGATCAACAAGGTGTATTCTTTTTCCAGCACCTTACTCACGCCGCCGTGGGCACCCAGATTTTCGCCACCGTGACCCGCGTCTATGGCGATACGCAGCTTGCGGATATCGAGCACGGGCGGCTGACGGCGGATACGGATCACGAGGTGCCTGCCGAGACTATCGTATGACAACGCATATCCCCAGTGCTGCGGATGTTTGAGCTGGATATAGATACGGAAGACGTCGTCCTCTACCTGCTCGTACCAGGTGTTGCGGATCTCTTTGGTGGTATTTAGCTGAGAGATCCAGTTCGTATTAGTGGTCACGCCATAAACGTCGACTACGACCCGGGAAGGATCGAGGAGCTGCTCGGTGCGATAGGGATAGCGGTCGTCTAACGCAAGCGTCACATAATCGGAGGCCGTATCGCCGAAGACGCGCATGGTGCCGGTGAGATGCGGGTTATGCACGAGCGGCTTCGCGGATTCTTTGCCCAGCAGCTCGACGCTGGTCTTGGCGATATAGGCGTAATGCCGGGTCGAGAGTTTGATCTTGTAGTCTGTGTTGAAGCTGTCGACGACCTTTACGAGAATATTGGAATCGAGAAAACCCATTTTGGCGCCGCCGAGCCGGTCCTGGCCGATGCCGTAGTTAATAAAGACGTAAGGTCCTTTGGTCCGGGCCAGCCAGAGACTGTCCTGTGCAGAGGCGGATAGGACTGATCCGGCCAGGAGCACGTAGAGGAATAGTGTGCGCATGGTGTAATTTACAAAGAAAACAGCGCCCGATACCGAACGCTGTTCCTTCTCATGCTTCTCATGTATGACCCACAGAGACCTTGGGTGAGCCGCCTCCGGCGGCACCTATAAAGGATATTTACCGTCGCTGATCAGTTTATCGGCGATCCGCCTTCTTGCGCTCTTGCTATCGAAGGGGTCGACCTTGGTAAAGCGCTTGAGCCCAAGCAGCATCATACGTTGTTCATCGCCATCCGCAAAGGCATTGATCGCATCCTTGCCGGATTTATTGATGCTATCGGCGGCATCGTAGAGGAAGGTCCGCATCATGTCGAGCTCGAAGGCGGCCCCGGCCTCGCCGCGCTGGTCGCTCAACTTCCAGGCGCGCAGCAGGGCGCTTTCCGCTGCAAAGGTTTGGATCGTCATATCGGCAATATTCATCAGCACCTCCTGTTCGCTCTCGAGCTTCATCATCAGCTTCTGGGCTGCGGCGCCGGCGGTCATGAGGATCGCTTTTTTAAAGTTCAGGATGGCCTTTTTCTCTTTTGCAAACGGCGTGTCGCCGCCACCGCCGAAATCGGGGATGCTCATCAGCTCTTTAGAGACAGCGAGCGCCGGACCCATGATGTCGAGACGGCCCTTCATCGCCCGCTTCAGGATCATGTCGACGGTGAGAAGCCGGTTTATCTCGTTGGTGCCCTCATAGATGCGGTTGATGCGGCTGTCGCGATAAGCTTTGGAGATGACGTATTCATCGCTGTAGCCGTTACCTCCGTGGATCTGTACCCCTTCATCGACTACGAGGTCGAGCATTTCGCTGCCGAATACCTTGAGGATAGCGCATTCCACGGCATATTCCTCGGCCGCGCCCAGCACGGCTTCATTAAAGGGTTTGCCTTCTGCCGTGAGGCTGACCTCTTTGTCGTCGATCCATTTCGTGGTACGGTATAAGGCTGTTTCGGCGGTCCAGATGCGGATGGCCATTTCGGCGATCTTGTGTTTTATGGCCCCGAAGTTGGCGATCGCCGTCTTGAACTGTTCGCGGGTCTTCGCATACTCGATGCTGATAGTGAGCGCGCGTTTCGCCCCACCCGCCGCGGCGGCGCAAAGCTTCAGCCTGCCGATGTTGAGGATATTGAAGGCAATGATATGTCCTTTGCCGATCTCGCCCAGCAGGTTTTCGACAGGCACCTTGCAGTCCTGGAAATAGAGCTGAACGGTCGATGAGCCCTTGATCCCCATTTTGTGTTCTTCGGGCCCCTGGGTAAAGCCTTCGAATCCACGCTCCACGATAAAGGCGGAGAACTTGTCGCCGTCGATCTTGGCGAAGACGGTATAGATATCTGCGAACCCGCCATTGGTGATCCAGCATTTCTGTCCGTTCAACAGATAATATTTTCCGTCGGCGCTGAGCTTCGCCGTCGTCTTGGCACCCAAGGCATCGCTCCCGCTATTGGGTTCCGTGAGACCATAAGAACCCTTCCACTGCCCGCTGGCCAGCCTGGGAATATATTTCTTTTTCTGCTCGGGCGTACCGAAATAGAGGATCGGCAGGGTGCCGATACCGGTGTGCGCACTTACAGCCACGGAGAAAGAAAAGCCTCCGCCGAGACCTTCGTTTACCAGGGTCGAAGTGATAAAATCCTTCCCCAGCCCGCCGAGATCTTCGGGAACGGCGGCGCCAAGCAATCCCTGCTCGCCTGCCTTGACCACCAGCGAGGGCATCAATCCGGGTTCCAGCTTATCGATGCGTTCGAGGACGGGTAACACTTCGGCCTCTAAAAAGGCGCTGCACATGTCCTTCACCATTTGTTGCTCTTCGTTGAGGTCTTCCGGGATGAAGGTATCGAAGGGCGAGCTTTCTTTTATCAACCATTCGGCTCCTTTGAGGGCTTGTTTTTTGTCCGTGGATGTGCTCATAGAATTATGTTTTAAGATTTTGGACTCGGGTCAATTCGCTTATCGCAGGTTGTCGTATACAATTTGCAAAACTTCCTTGCATATGTCGATGCGGTCGCCAGGAACACCTTCCAAAGCTTCGTTTAGTGTCGCCTCCGCCAATTCCATGGTCTCATCCTGCAGCCGCTGCGCATGTTTGGTCAGATAGATGAGGTTGATGCGGCGGTCGGCCTCGGAAGGGACCCGCTTGACCAGCTGCTGTTTTTCGAGGTTGTCGACCAGCCGGGTAATGCTCGGTTTGTCCCGGAAGGTGGCACTGCAGAGCTCCTGCTGGCTTTTGCCATCCTCTTTCCACAGATGATATAGTACACTCCATTGTTCTATCGTGATCTTCAGGCCGGCGGCGTTGAACCGCTTTTGCAGGTTACGCGCGATTGCCGTGCTGGCTTTGCCGGTGATAAAACTATAGAGTTCTCCTTTTTTGAATTGGTTGTTTGGCATACAGTTAGTTAAACAACTAAACTAAGATAAGTTATTTTTCTTGAAAACAAATTATAATTTTTTTATAGCCCGGCTGATATATGGAGTGAATTTTGCGCTTAATAACCATTAAATCCACTGCTCTTGAGTAAATTTTTACTTACCGTGCTGGCTTCCGTGTGTTGGACTTTTGGTTATGCCCAACCCTATCATTATAAGATCGCCATCATCGGCTCGTCAACTGCCTTTGGTACCGGCGCCTCGCCCATGGACAGCTCCTGGGTGAACCTTACGCGATTCTATTTTAAAAAGCTCGGGGAAATCGACACGATCTATAATTGCGCCGTAGGTGGCACGTTTACAGGCCAGGGTGCCGGCGCAGAACCCGATACGGGGATCGTCTGGGTGATGAAGACCTATCATCCCGATGTAGTCATTGCCTCGTATGCCTCGAATGACGCCGCCGCGGATGTGCCGGTTGATACCACCATGCTGCATCTGCGAACGATCTATAACACGGTTACGTCGGCCGGAAAGATCTGTTATATCACGACGCCGCATCCCAGAGACTATTTTACCCATTACCAGGATTCGTTACAGCTCGACGTCAGGGACTCGACATTCACCGAATTCGGGGCCCATAGCCTCGATTTCTGGCATTGCCTGGTCGCTTCGGACTCGGTGAGCATTGCTTCACAGTATTACTTTGATGGGGTACATGTCAATAATGCCGGTCACCAGCAGTTGTTCCAGGTGGTGAAGAAGGCAAATATCCTTTCCTCTTTGATCCCTCCGCCGCCACCACCGCCACCCCCTCCGCCGCCGCCCACGGATAGCCTGACCGCAGATACACTGACCGCGGTACTGCAAAGCACCGATGTTCTCTTGGACTGGACGGCGGCGCAAAAAGGAGCCGTACAATTCACGCTTCAACGTAGCCCCGATAACAAAACCTATACGGATATCGATGAACAATCCATAGCTGCCAACGTTCCGGGAACCAGCTATAGCTGGAAGGACGCCGCTCCGCTTGCCGGGAAGGACTACTACCGGCTCCTAACGATCAGTAACGACGATACCGCCTATTCACCGGTTGTGAGCGTGGTTCTGCCCACGCATAGCCTGACCGCAGATACACTGACCGCGGTGCCGCAAAGCACCGATGTTCTGCTGGACTGGACGGCGGCGCAAAATGGTGCCGTTGAATTTACGCTCCAGCGCAGCCCCGACAGCAGCACCTATACGGATATCGATGAACAATCCATAGCCGCCAACGTTCCGGGAACCAGCTATAGCTGGAAGGACCCCGATCCGGATGCCGGACATAATTACTACCGGCTTATAACGAGCAGTGGCGGCGATACCGCCTACTCCCCTGTGGTGGACGTGGAATGGACTGTGGCTTCTCCTTCTTCTTCCTGGGGTATTAGTAACATCTATACCTCTCCCGGAGGATCACAGCTAATGGTAACCATCGGGACCGACACGACCCGGAACATAACGCTTTCGGTGTTCGACTTTGCAGGACGAATGCTCGTCAGCACACCCGGTATCGTGGCAGCGCCTTCGACAAAGTTCACCCTCGATATTTCTCATTTGGCGCAGGGAGAGTATTTCCTCCGGGCCGTCAGCACGGACGGCCGGAACAGCACAAAGGCCTTCCTCAAATGGTAGGTTTCGGCAAGAAGATGTAGATTTAGCGCTGAATCGGCTTCGGATGCCCAGTGCTTATTTTTCCTTCGGAAACTCGCGTATTCACTATTCCTATTGGGGAACAGGCAGTCGGCTTTTGCTGTGTCTTCATGGCTATGGCGAGTCGGCCGCTTCTTTTGCCTTTCTCGGCGAGGCGCTTGGTGGGGATTTCACGATCCTGGCCATCGATCTACCCTATCACGGCCAAACTAAATGGGACGACGGCCTCTTTCTCTCCCCGGAGGACCTCCTGCATGTTTTAGAGCAGATCGCCAGACAATTTCTGCTCGACCAGCAAGCGTGGTGGTGTCTGGGCTATAGCATGGGCGGGCGCGTGGCCTTGCAACTGTTCGAACTGGCACCGGACAGGATCGGACGGCTCGTGCTATTGGCGACGGATGGATTGCAGATGAATTTTTGGTATTGGCTGGCGACCCAGACCACGGCGGGGAACAAGCTGTTCCACTGGACGATGAAGCGGCCGGGTTGGTTGTTCTTTTTGTTGCGGGCGGGGCATGTGTTGCGTGTCGTCAATCCCAGCATCTATAAGTTCACGGCGCATTATGTCGATGACGCACAGGTCCGGGAGAATCTCTACGCCCGGTGGACGACCATGCGGGGGTTCCGGCCCGATCTGGCTGCCATAGGGCGGTTTATCCGGCAATATGAGACCCCTGTGAGGCTTTTATACGGCAACTACGACCGGATCATCCGCTGGGAACGAGGCGAGCGATTTTGCCGGCCTAATGCGGCCTATTGCTCGCTTACCCTTTTACCGGCCGGACACCAGTTGCTGCAAGCCAAATTCTTGGAAGTCATTGCGAAGGCTTTATATTTACCCACTTGACGGGCCGGAGGCCCGTCGGCCATCTATTTAGTTATGCTGCTTTTTTTGACGGCGGTAGCCTGTTTGCTTTTTGTTGCTTATGCGGTGTTGATCTTTTTTTATCAGCAGCGGTGGGCCGCCATTCCTTACTTTGTGCCGGGACAGGATAACGTGCCGGAGCGTACGGGGCTCACGCTTGATGAGCATCCAGGCAGCCGGGCCGGGCTCGCGCCACCCGCGCCACCCGCGAGCCCCGCAACCCGCATCAGCGTGCTGATCCCCGCGCGGAACGAAGCGGCGGGTATCCTGGATTGTCTGCGATCACTGGCCCTGCAGACCTATCCCAAAAATCGTTTTGAAGTGATCGTACTCGATGATCATTCTACCGACGGCACCGCAGCGGTGGTGGAAAGTTTTGTAGCGGCGGGCGCTAAAGGGCTTGCGCTTCGCTGTCTGCGGATCGCGGAGATGCCTCTCCCATCCGGCCTCACGGCCTATAAGAAATTTGCGATCGAGACCGGCGTCGGGGCGGCCTCGGGTGAGCTTGTCGTCACTACAGACGCCGACTGTTTTTTTGATCCGCAATGGCTGTCCACGCTGGCCGCCTTTTACAGCGAAAAAGGCGCGAAGTTCATCGCCGCGCCGGTACGCATTGAACCGGCACCGCCACCCGCCGGACACACGACACCTGAAAACACGACCCAGCCCGCCGGACACGCAGCCCGCAGAACGCGTTCTCTACTCGGCATTTTTCAAACACTCGATTTCATCACGTTGCAAGGCATCACCGGCGCCGCGGTCCACAGCAATTTCCATTCGATGTGCAACGGGGCCAACCTGGCCTATGCCCGGGAAGCGTTTTATGCCGTAGAGGGGTTCAAGGACATCGACCACATCCCGTCCGGTGATGATATGCTATTGATGCATAAGATCTATCTGCGCTATCCCGGCAAGGTCTTTTTTCTCAGGAACCGGCACGCCATCGTCTCCACGGGTCCGATGACGCGATGGAAGGGATTCCTCAACCAGCGGGTGCGCTGGGCCAGCAAGGCAGACACCTATGACGACCGAAGGATCTTCTGGGCCCTGCTCCTCGTCTACCTGGTGAATGTCTTGTTCATCGCACTCGCGGCAGGCGCATTTTTCAATTATTGGTGGCTATGGCTTTTGCTGGTGCTGCTGGTAGTAAAGACCATCGTAGAATATCCTTTTGTACGATCGGTTGCCAGCTTTTTTGGCCAGCAGCCGCTAATGGTTTATTTTCCACTTTTGCAGCCGATGCATATCGTGTACACGGTGCTCGTTGGATGGCTCGGGAAATTCGGCAGCTATAGCTGGAAGGACAGAACGATAAAAAAATGAAAGGCAAACTGCATATTGGAAAACGGCTCTTGCGCAACAAGGGGGCGTTCTTTGGACTCCTCGTGATCAGCGCCTCGGTCGTCGTGGCGATCGTAGCGTATCTGATCGCACCCGATCCGTCACCCGATGCCAACCGTATCATCGTAGAGATCGGTGGCCGCAAACCCGGCTTTCATCAGCTCTTCTTGCTTGTGCCAAAGCCGGAGCAGCCGGCGCCCGTTTCGTTCTTTCACCGGCTGCTGGATGGACGGGAAGACCGGTAGGACTATCTGCCCATCAACAGCTATTCGGTGGCCGGCGACAGCGTCATTGCGGAAAAATTCGTCGACGAAGGAGTGTCGGAGCGACGTTCCTGGTCGCTGGCACAGCTGGTAAACCTGCCGGGGTCTGGCACTATATCGGGCGCCGCCGGAGCCAGTGCGCTTTCCGCTGCCGCCGTGCGTACGAAAACACAAACCTTTTGGCTGGGCACGGACCAATATGGTCGCGATATCCTCAGCCGGCTTTTGGTAGGTGTCAGGGTCAGCCTGGCGGTCGGCATGGTTACAGTACTGCTATCCCTCACCGTCGGAGTGTTGCTGGGCGCGCTGGCCGGTTATTTTCGGGGACGGGTCGACGAGATCATCCTTTGGCTGGTCAATGTCATTTGGAGTATTCCCACCCTTTTGCTCGTTTTTGCCATCATGCTGGTGTTAGGCAAGGGCTTCTGGCAGGTGTTTATTGCCATTGGACTCACCCTTTGGGTCAATGTCGCGCGGATCGTCCGGGGCCAGGTGCTCGTAGTGCGGGAGCGGGAGTATGTGGAGGCGGCGCGGGCGCTGGGTTATTCACATAGCCGCATTTTGTTCCGCCATATCCTGCCCAATGTCATGGGGCCGGTGTGGGTGGTGGCGGCGTCCAATTTTGCTTCGGCGATCGTTATCGAGGCCGGCTTGAGCTTTTTGGGGGTCGGGGTTCAGCCGCCGCAGCCCAGCTGGGGACTCATGATAAAAGAAAACTACAATTTCATTATTACGCATAACCCAGTTCTGGCACTGGCGCCGGGGGTGGCGATCATGCTGCTGGTGCTCGCATTCAATTTACTGGGGAATGGATTGCGGGATGTGCTGGATGTAAGGGTATGACGGCAGCCTCGATGGGCCGATGTGGCGGAAGCCAGAAGCGCTGTTACTCCTTGAATACCTGAACGTTGCGCGTAAAACTCTCGTCGAGTGAAATAAACGTTTCGGTGCGTTCGATGCCTTTTATCTTTTGCAGCTCGTCGTGCAGGACAAAACGAAGCTGGTTGATATCTTTGCATACGATCTCGGCGAACATGCTGTAGTTGCCAGTGGTATAATTGAGCCGAACGATCTCGGGGATCTTTTGCAGTTCTCGTGCGACGCTGTCATAGAGTGAGCTCTTTTCGAGATAGATACCGATGAACGCGATCACGTCGTAGCCGAGCTGTTTGAGGTCGACATGTAATTTTGTACCTTTCACTACCGAAAGTTCTTGCAGCTTTTTAATACGTACGTGAATCGTACCTCCCGACACGAACAGCTTTTTGCCGAGTTCTGCATAGGAGATCTCCGCGTTCTCCATCATTTCATGTATGATCTGCAGATCTAATTTGTCGAGATTCAATTTGACGCCCATCTTGAAGTTAGTTTTTGAATTTTCTCTAGATTAGATTACAAATATTTGAATATTTTTGAAAATACAAAAATTTTCTTTCAAAAAATATGAATAAATCGGGCATTTCTTTAATTTTGCTTCAACAAAGGCAATCGGCGGGGTCGCTTCGCTGGTTAGACCGAAAGTTCTTTACGATTGTGGAGTGATGAAACTTGGCAGACATGCCCTCTTGTCTCGGGGGTGGGGAGTTCGGGATAAACATAGTGTAATGCCGCATCCGACTAAAATCGGGTTCGACTGGGGTTGACCACCACACATTGCGCTAGCGCCAACCGCCCCGTGGAGGTTCGAATCCTTCCTCTACAGCCGATCATGGTTATTTGCGAAAAAGGCCCCGTTATGCGGGGCTTTTTTGTTTTTAACACGGTCAATACGTTCAGTTTCCCATGATTTTTAGTAATTTAGCTGTCATTATCCGAGTATGGCCGCGGTGCGGCGATTCCGGATGACAATCTGCGGCTACGCCATTTTCGGTACCTTTGCGCCCCATGGGCCAGAAAAAACTCATCCGATTCGAGGCGATAAAACACTTTCCCAATGTGCTGCAATATCCGGAAGGGATGGCGGGGAAGTGGGCGGAATTTTATAAGAGTGAACACCCCCTGACGCTCGAGCTGGCGTGCGGGAAGGGGGAATATACGGTTGGGCTCGCGCGGATGTACCCCGAACGGAATTTCCTGGGCGTAGACCTCAAAGGAAACCGGATCTATATCGGCGCGAAACGTTGTCTCGAAGAGCACATCCCCAACGCCGCATTCCTACGCACCAAGATCGACCAGATCAACCACTATTTTGCCCGGAATGAAGTCGCGGAGATCTGGCTCACCTTCCCCGACCCCCAACTGCGGAAATCGCGGGCGCGGCGGCGGCTCACGCATCCCAAATTCCTGCGGCTTTATCAACAGCTCCTCGTTCCCGGCGGCCTCATCCATCTCAAGACCGACTCGCCCGTGCTCTATACTTTCACGAAATGGGTCATCGAACTCTGTCGGCTGCCGGTACTCGAAGACAACCCGGATATCTATGCCGACGCAGAGACGTTGAAAAACGAGCTGAAGATCAAAACACACTATGAAGCACTCGATATCGCCGGCAGCAACCGCATCCATTATCTCTGTTTTGCCCTGCCGGCCGGACCATTGCCGGATATCGACGACATCCTGCATCAACGATTGATGGAGATCGAAAAAGGAGAGGAACATGCCATCGCTCATTGAGGGTGAAGACTTCTATTATAACGAGCAGGGCTATATGGTCCTCACCGCACACTACCTGCTAAGACGGGGGTTTTGCTGCGGCAATGGTTGCAAGCATTGTCCATACTATTACGAAGCCGTCCCCGAGCCGCGGCGCTCGGAATTGCTCGGGAAGAGAAACGCGGACGGGAACACGTCGACACAAGAGGAACAGCAACCCTAAATCATATGGCGACACCCCAAAAGAAAAAGAAACCCGCACCGCGGAAACCAAAACCTATCCGCACGGCAGCCGCGCGAAAGGCCGCCGGAAAAAAAGCGGCCGGTAAGGCAGCTAAGGCCAAGGCAAGCCGCAAATCCGTTGCGCCAAAGCGGGCAGCGAAGAAAAGCGGAGCCTCACCGCGGGAAAAGCTGATCGCAGTGCGCCCTTCGGGCGGCAAGGACGACTCCTTCTTCGAACTGGTGCACGAACTGGCGCGGCAGATACCCAAAGGGCGCGTCACCTCTTTCGGGGCAATCGGGGCGGCGCTGGGGACGCGATCTTCGGCACGCATGGTGGGATGGGCCATGAACGTGTGTCATCTCTCGCCAAAGCCGGTACCGGCGCATCGCGTCGTCAACAGTGTGGGACTCCTCACGGGACGGCATCACTTCAAGCCGCCGGAAAAGATGCAACAGCTACTTGAAAAGGAGGGCGTGGCCGTCGAAAACAACAAGGTCGTCAACTTCCGTCAGCTTTTCTGGGACCCGTCGAAGGAACTATAAGCTTTTCGACACATTTTGCTTATATGTCGAAAACGCAAATTATCAGCGAGGGTATCGAACGTGGTGAATTGGCCAGACTGGGACATAACCTTTTAAAGGCATCTGCTTTATCGGCGTGGCTTGCATCTCCATTCTGTGCGCGAGAAACTTTACCCACAAGGACAAGGTCTAGGCGGGCAGCGATGACGCGGCCTCAGTAATACGGACTGATCATCACGTACACCACGACGCCGGTGACCGCAACATAGAGCCACAGCGGCCAGGTGATCTTCGCGAGCCGGCGGTGTTTGTCGAACCTGCCCTGGTAGGCGCGCTGCAGCGTGAACAATACGAAGGGAATGATCACCGCCGAGAGGATGATGTGCGACGAAAGGATCACATAATACACATAACGCATGGGACCGGCCTGCGCCTTCTCTGCATCGCTCAATAGCCCGTCGTGATTGAGATCGCCGTAACGCACGGAAGGGTTTGAAGCATGATAGATCACGTACGACGCCAGAAAGATGGTGCTGAGTACGATAGCCGTCCAGTTGGCCCGTTTATGCGCACGGATCTGGCCATGCCTGATAAAATATAGCGACGCCAACAGCAGGATCGCCGTGCTCGAGTTCAGGATCGCGTGAAAAAGCGGCAGCATGCTGGTGTTGAAGCCGAAGTTCAGTTTCGCCTGCGGTACCATGATCAGGAAGGCCACGGCGGCGGGGATCGCGATCGAAACGATGATGATCGCCTTCGTAAAGCTCCTGGGCTGGGACGGCTGGCTCGGCGGGATCGGATTGGCGGAAATATTTTGCGACATATTGTGTTCTTTTAATGTGGCGCTCGTGCTCTAAGCCTGCGGGTTGGACCCCTCGCGGTATTTACGCGGAACAGTAGGCGTTTGTTTTGTCTTGCGACTAAAATAAACGACGCCTACGACGGTGCCCAGCAGGATCACCGCGATGGGAATGGCCATTGGACGGAGCTCGTCAAAGGCCGTAGAATGATAATGCTTATCCTTTTCCAGCATGATGAATACGATGTCATCCGCCAGACGGGCGAGCGCGGCGGTATCGGTGCCATGATAATATCCCCGGATCACCCGATCCTTATCCAACAAGGCGATATAGTCGGTATGCACAAAATTGGAATCGACGCTCACACTATCCTGTAGCCCCAGCTTGAGCTCATTAAGGGCAAAATCATAGATCGTCTTCTTCGGTCCCGTAAGCATCCACCAGACATCGGAGTTCACGCCGTATCTGTCGGCATATTTCCTCAGCACGGGAGCGGAATCGTGGGCAGGGTCGACGGTAAGCGAAAGGAATTTGACAAAGCTCGTGTCGATCCCTTTAGTATCGTCGCGGAGTTTGAGGGCATCCTGCATATGACGCATATTACGCGTCAGGATGGGGCAGATGCTGCCGCAATGGGTAAAGAAGAAATCGATGATCACCACACGGCCGTGGAGCGAATCCAGCGAGACGGTGTCCCCAAGCTGGTTGACCAGCCTGACGTTGGCCACCTTATGCCAGATCGTATCATCTATCTCCTTGCCATCCTTGATCCGGGTGGCGATGCTGTCGTAAAAATAGTGCCGGGGCATCGCGACTCCATATTGTTTGGCGATTCCGTAAAACATCAGCGGGATGGCCACCGCGATACAGATCGCCAACAATGCTTTCTTGTTCATGATGTGCAAAGGTACGGCGAGCCCGCCTCCTGGCAAAAAGTAAGGCGGCCTCGCCTCCCGCATCATGTCCGTTAAAGGCGGAGCCTTTAACGAGGGAACCCGCATCGAATGACGCGGGTTCGGGCATATTTTAACGCGGCATACCGCGAAATACTTATTACTGCTCTCCTGGCTTTTGAGCCGGGGTAGAGGGTGCTTCTTCGCCACCCGCAGGAGCTACCTTGGTGTTGTTTTGCTGAACATGATACGGATCATAGCGATTCCGTAGCTCACGATAGGAGTTGCCATCCGATACGAAGGCGATAATGAACCAGATGAACAGGCAGGCCGGTAAGGCAAGCGTCATCACGAGATTCTTGAGCTCATGACCTAGGTGCATAAACTCGGCGATGATATAGAAGGCTTTAGCACACGTGAGGATCAGATAGACGCCGTTGAGCACATATTTGGGCGGGAAGCCGGTCTTCAGGTGGATGGTGGCCAAGGCCAGCTCTACCAGCGTAATGCCCAGCAAGACCCAAAACGTGCGCCAGATAGGCTTGGTGTCGAATGTTGTGTGTGCGTTGTCGTGTGTCGGCGTTGCTTGATTAGACATATGAATAAGTTAGAAGATGTTAGAGTAAGTAGAAACAGGTGAACACGAATACCCATACGAGGTCGACGAAGTGCCAGTACAAACCGGCTTTTTCGATCATCAGGTAGTGGCCGCGGCGTTCGAAATCCCCGCGCAGATTCTTGATCAGCATGATGATGTTGATACAAACACCCGAGAATACGTGGAAACCATGGAAACCCGTGATCGTAAAGAAGAAGTTGCTAAAATTTGTCGAAGCCTTGGACCCGTTGATATTGGGGAAAGGATTGCGGCCCCACCATGCGCCTTCGCCATGAAGGTGCGTCCATTCCCACGCCTGGCAGCTCAGGAAGGCCAGACCGCCGATGATCGTGAGGATCATGTAGAAAGTTACCTTTTTCCGGTCGCCGGCATGACCTGCGGCCACGGCCAGCACCATGGTCACGGAACTCATGATAAGGATAAAGGTCATAAGGCTCACGAACACCAGCGGAAGGTGCATCGAGCCCATGCCCGGGAAGGCGCGGAAAGCTTCGTTAGGGTCAGGCCAGCTATTGCTGGACATGCGGATCGTACCGTAGGAGATCAGGAAAGCGCCGAAGGTGAAGGCATCGCTCATCAAAAAATACCACATCATCAATTTGCCATACTCCACATTGAAGGGACTTTTTCCCCCGCTCCACCACTTGGTCCCTGCCGGTATTGCTTGTGCCATATTACTGGTTTGTTAGTTTCGAAGAATTAATTGAACAAATATTGTTGATTCTTAATTAATAGCCATAAAGAAAATGAACAAGTAGATCCACAAGAGGTCCACAAAATGCCAGTACGTACTGAGCAGCTCCACGGGTACACTGTTATAACTCCTTGTCCTCGTCGCAAAGGCCTTGGCCACGGTGAATACCAGGGCGATGACGCCGCCCAGCACATGCACCGCATGCAGCCCCGCGATAATATATAAGAACTGTCCGCCCCCCGAGCCATGAAAGGAGATACCCGTATGCCAGATCTGCCGAAAGCCTACATACTGTAACGTCACGAACAGGATGCCCAGTACGGCCGTCAGCGTCAGCATATTCCGGTAACGTTGCATCTCCCTGTCCTTGAATGCCTTAAGCGACATCTGGACCGTGAGGCTGCTCACCAGGATCACCGCCGTCGAATACCAGAAAGCCCTGGGTATCGGGAAGGTGGTCCATCCGGGTTGATCCCTTTTTACCACGTATGCGCTGGTCAACCCGGCAAACATCATGATGATGCTTCCCAGGGCAACCCATAACGTGAATTTATGGGGATGTATTTTCTTACGTTGTTCGTTCACAATTTCCATATTACACAGGTTCACATCTCCGGAGCCGCGGTAGCGGCTCGTCCGAAGGACTATCAAATTTTATTCCCCAGCAGCGCCAATAACACCACGGGGAGGTATATATAACTTCCAAACATCACTCTCCTGGCCGCCTTCACCGTCATCTCCCGGTAGAGCCGCACACATTGCGCGACCATGGCCAGGTTGGCGATCAGTACGATCACCAGGGAGACGATACCGCTGATGCCGGTAAAATAGGGTAGTATACCTACAGGTATCAGCAACAACGAATAGATAATGGCTTGTATCGCCGAATATTTCGTCGGTCCCTGGTTCGAGGGCAACAGCTTGAAACCCGCCGCCGTATAATCCTTGTGGGCGATCCAGGCAATCGCCCAGAAATGGGGAAATTGCCAGAAGAACTGGATCGCGAAAAGGACCCAGCCGCCTACCGATAGGTTATCGTTCCCGGCCGCCCAGCCAATGAGACAGGGCAGACTTCCCGGCACAGCCCCCACCAGCACGGAGATCGAGCTGACCTTCTTCAGCGGCGTATAGATAAAAGCATATACGAACAGGCTGAAGGCTGCCAAGGCCGCCGTGAGGAAATTGAAGTGCCAGAGGATAAGAACCCCACCTGCGCCGGCAACTACCGCAAAGGTCCAGGCTTCCTGGGTACTCATACGGCCTGAAGCCACCGGCCGGTTGGCCGTACGTTTCATGAGGGCGTCGGTGTCTTTTTCCACGATCTGGTTGATCGTATTGGCGCTGCCGGTGACCAGCATACCGCCGAGGAAGAAGAGGATGATCGCCACCCAATCGAATTCCTTGACTTTCGGCGCCAGCAAATAGCTGATCAGGGCGGAAAAGACAACCATGAAGCTCAGGTTGAACTTGATCAGCAGTTTGTAATCCTGCAATTTGCCGGCAAATTTTAAAGAACTGGATTGCTTCATTAGTGCGCGCTTTCACCCGCCCCCAGCGGCTCCGTCTGCGGGATGAAATCGCGGCCATCCTTGGCGTAATCATACGGCCAACGATGTACTTCCGGGATCTCACCAGGCCAGTTACCGTGTCCGGGCCGGATCGGCGCCGTCCATTCCAGCGTCGTAGCGCCCCAGGGGTTCCTCGTCATTACCCTACGACCCTTGAAGATCGAGTAGAAGAAATTGAAGACGAACAAGAGCTGAACGGCAAAGGTAATTATGGCGACCGTTGAAATAAACCGATTGAGACCATCGAACTGGTTGAACGAGATCCAGTTGCTATAGTCCATATACCTACGGGGCATCCCAGCCAGACCTTCGTAGTGCATAGGCCAGAAGATCAGGTAAGCTCCGACGAAGGTCACCCAGAAATGGATATAGCCAAGCGTATTGTTCATATACCGGCCGTACATCTTGGGGAACCAGTGATAGATACCGCAAAACATGCCCAGGATACCCGAGACACCCATTACGATATGGAAGAGGGCGATCACGAAATAGGTATCGTGCAGCTGAATATCCAGCGTCGAGTTACCCAGGAAGATACCCGTGAGACCACCGGAGATAAAGGTGCTTACGAAACCGATGGCGAAAAGCATCGCTACGGTGAACCGGATATTCCCTCGCCAGAGCGTCGTCAGCCAGTTGAACACCTTGATGGCGCTAGGCACGGCGATCAGCAGCGTCAACAGTACGAATACCGAGCCCAGGAAGGGGTTCAGACCCGTGACGAACATGTGATGCGCCCAAACGAGGAAGGCCAGGATACAGATCGCAAACAGCGAGCCGACCATCGCCATGTAACCGAAGATCGGTTTGCGTGCGTTGACGGACATGACCTCCGATACGAGACCCATAGCAGGTAAAATAATGATATATACTTCGGGGTGTCCGAGGAACCAGAACAAGTGCTGGTAGAGGATGGCGCTCCCGCCCTCGTTTGACAGGGCCTTACCCGTTTCGGACAAGAAGATATCGGAGAGATAGAAGCTGGTGCCGCCGTGACGGTCGAACAACAGCAGGATGAAACCGGAGAGCAGCACCGGGAAGGACAATACACCCAGGATCGCGGTGAAGAACAGCGCCCAGATGGTGAGGGGCAGGCGGGTCATGCTCATACCCTTGGTACGCATGTTCAGGATCGTCGAGATATAGTTCAAGCCACCTAACAGCGACGAGACTACGAACAACGCCATGGCGATGATCCAGTAGTCCATACCCGCTCGGGAGCCTTCGTTCGCATCAGCGAGCGCACTTAGCGGCGGATAGGACGTCCAACCACCGCTGGCGGGACCCGTTGCGAGAAACAGGCTGGAGAACATCACGATGCTGGCAGCGAAGAAGAACCAGTACGACAGCATATTGAGCATCGGCGAAGCCATATCGCGGGCGCCGATCTGTAGCGGAATGAGGAAGTTGGCGAAGGTACCGCTAAGACCACCCGTGAGTACAAAGAACACCAGGATGGTACCGTGCATGGTCACCAGGGCATAATAGAATTCGGGTTGGATCTGACCGCCTTTGGCCCATTTGCTACCCAGGATGTCCTCCAGGAACTTGAAGTGCGCATCCGGATAACCCAATTGCAGGCGGAAGAGTACGGACATCAGGCCCCCGATGATCGCCCAGATCATCCCCGTGATCAGGAACTGCTTGCAGATCATCTTATGATCCTGGCTGAACACGTACTTGGTGATGAAGGTCTGGTGATGTTCATGGGTTCCGTGCTCATCATGATGCACGTCGTGAGAGGTACCCACTTCAGTATGCCCGTGTAATGTTGCTTCGTTGCTCATGGAAAAAAATTATTTAATTATAGCGGCAGTGGTCTTGGTTGAATCGGCCGGAGCTGCACCCGCAGGAGCTGCAGGGGCTTTATCCTGCATCACCGCGGCATAGTTCGGCTTTTGTTTCGCGAGCCAGAGTTTATACTCGTCTTCCGATACGACTTTGACGATACCGCGCATGGTGTAGTGACCACGGCCGCACATCTGGTCGCAGGAGATCTCATATTCGAAGTCGGGATTGCCCAACTTTTTCTTCATTTGGTCGGTGGTGAACTTGGGCGTGAACCACATCGTGGTAGGCGTACCGGGTACGGCGTCCATCTTCTGACGGAAATAGACCAGGCCGACGTCATGGATCACGTCGCGGGAATTGATGATCAGCTTGATGGGCTTGTTGACCACGCAATACATCTCGTTGCCAACGACGATATCGTCATGGGTAGCGGCGTCATCCCAGATGAGGCCCAGCTGATTGTTATCCTTGTCGCTGATATACTGATAGAATTTCTTCACGATGACGCCATCCTTACCGGGGTAGCGGAAGATCCAGCCGAACTGTTTGCCGGTGATCTCCACCTGCAGGGCGTCCTGCGGAGCGTCGCCGGTGATGCGGAACCAGTAGAAAAGGCCGAAACCTACGAGCACCGTGAGGGCAATGGCGGGCACTACGGTCCAGATGACTTCCAGGCGGTTGTCGTGGGGGAAATAGGGGGCCTGGCGCTTTTCGGAATACTGGTATTTATAGGCGAACCAGAAGAGCAGGATCTGGGTGGCTACGAATACCACGCCGGTGATAGCGATGGTGATGTACAGCATCCGATCGATCTCCTCTC
>Ga0134128_10000239_pt1 | contig 78593 bp, 71 predicted proteins | sample KB31754_FD_96462 | JGI IMG/M metagenome (GOLD analysis project Ga0134128, IMG submission 96462) | Terrestrial soil microbial communities with excess Nitrogen fertilizer from Kellogg Biological Station, Michigan, USA - KB3-175-4 | ecosystem: Environmental > Terrestrial > Soil > Unclassified ... | reverse complement strand
GGCTGACGGTCTGGGTGGCGTGGTTGCCGGTGCAGCCCACAACGTCACCTGGTTCCAATTCCAGGGCAACACCTACCTGCTGGAGTCCGTTGCCGGTCAAACGGCCGACGCCGGCACGATGGTCGCGGGCAACACCCTGGTTGAACTGGTTGGCACTGGCTACAAGTTCGGCCACGCCACGGCCACGACGACCGCTGGCGGTGTTGTGCATCTGGTGGGATAAATTTCAGGACTTCAGTATGTGAAGTAATTGGAATACACAGGGGCGCGATAACTTTTGGTGATCGCGCCCCTTTGCTTTAAAAGGTGAACCGCGTGTTGAGGGCGATTTAACATCGCCCCCTCTCAATTGTTGCCGTTTCGCCTCGCTTGCTCTCCACTTGCTTGTCGTCAATCTGCCGCCGCGCTAGTATCAGCGGACACTGGGCTTATTACGGAACATTCACGGGGGACAGGCATGTTTGCATTACTTCGTACCAAGCTGGTCGTTATCTGCGTCGCCATTCTTGTTGTCGCCATGGCGGCAACCACCGCAACCAACTTCTTCACCACGCGCGGCCGCACGCTCGACGCACTCGATTCGCAAATGCAGCAACTGGCCCGCAGCCATGCCGGCCAACTGGGTGAATGGGTCAAGGGCAAGCGCACCATTACGTCTTCTATCAAGCAGGCCGCCGACGCATCCGACGCGCTGCCTTTCATCAAGATGGCGCAAGCCGCAGGCGGGTTTGACAATGCCTACATCGGCTATGCCGATAAACGCATGATCGCACCGACCGCGCTGCCGGATGGCTATGACCCGACATCGCGCCCGTGGTACACCAAGGCTTCTGCCACCGGCGGGCCGATTCTCACCCAACCCTATGTTGATGCTACTACCGGGAAGCTGGTGGTGACCTTTGCCGAACCGATCGGCGACAAGGGCAACGTAACCGCCGTGGTCGGCTCCGACGTCTTCATCGACAATCTGGTCAAGAACGTGGTTGGCATCAAGCCCACGCCCAGCAGCTTCGCCTTCCTGGTCGACGCCGGCGGCGCCATCATCGCCCACCCCGACCCCAAGCTAACCCTCAAACCGATCTCGGATTTCGACAGCGGTTTGACGGCACAGAAGCTGCAGCAGATCGAAGCCTCAAACCATGTCACCGACCTGCGTGTGGCCGGGCATGATGCCTTGCTCGAGGTGGAAAAGGTCGAGGGTACGGATTGGCTGCTCGTGATTGTGCTCGACAAATCCGAAGCCACTGCCGCGCTGTCAGCCATGCTGACCTCTTCGATGATCTCGGCCATCGTCGCCATCGCCGCAGCGGTGTTCATCCTCACCGTCAGCATCTCCACTGCATTGGGCCGCCTCACCGAAGTGCGCGATGCGCTGGACGACATTGCCTCCGGTGAAGGCGACCTTACACGCCGCCTGTCGGCTGAAGGGCAGGACGAACTGGCGCAGATTGCCGGTGCCTTCAACCGTTTCGTCGACAAGATCGAGTCGGTCTTGATCGACATCCGCAACACCAGCGAGTCGGTGCGCGTGTCTTCCGCTGAAATTGCTGCCGGCAATGCCGACCTCTCGGCGCGCACGGAATCGCAAGCCAGTTCACTCGAGGAAACCGCCAGCTCGATGGAAGAACTGACCTCCACCGTCAAGCAAAATGCCGACAATGCGCGGCAAGCCAACCAGCTTGCCCTGTCCGCTTCGGGCGTCGCCTCCAAGGGGGGTGACGTGGTTGGCCAGGTGGTCAATACCATGGGCTCGATCAAGGAGAGCTCGAACAAGATTGCCGACATCATCGGCGTGATCGACGGCATCGCCTTCCAGACCAACATCCTGGCCTTGAACGCTGCTGTGGAAGCGGCCCGAGCGGGCGAGCAGGGCCGCGGCTTTGCGGTGGTGGCCGCCGAAGTGCGCAATCTCGCGCAGCGCAGTGCCGGTGCCGACAAGGAAATCAAGGCACTGATCGTGGACTCGGTGGAAAAGGTCGACACCGGCGGCAAGCTGGTTGATGAAGCCGGCGCCACCATGGGGGAGATCGTGCAATCGATCCAGCGCGTGGCCGACATCATGAGCGAGATCACCGCCGCTTCGGCAGAACAGAGTGCCGGCATCGACGAGATCGGCCGCGCCGTCACGCTGCTTGACGAAACCACGCAGCAAAATTCGGCGCTGGTGGAAGAATCTGCCGCAGCGGCGGAAAGCCTGAAAGACATGGCGGCGCGGCTGGCCGAAGCGGTGGCTGGTTTCCGCCTGTCGGTGCAGACTGCGCAAGCAGCACCGGCGCGTAGTGCGCCGAGAATCGCGGCACCACGCCCTGCTGCCTCTACGGCAGTCGCGGTTGCAAAGCCAGCCGGCAAGGCGGTCGTGAAAGCAGCGCCCAAGCCACCGGTTGCGCGCGGTGGTGATGACTGGGAAGAGTTCTAAGGCGAGTGCACGTGCTGCCCGTCCGTGCCATCATGTGCGGCACCATGTCCTTACCAACAGGGAGTCGCCGATGAAGCCCATCATCACTGCATTTGAAAACTCGCCCGACCGCGGCCGGGGCCTTGCGCGCGACATGCGTGTGCGCTGGGCACTGGAAGAAGTCGGGCAGGCTTACGATGTGCGCCTGGTTTCATTCGGGGCGATGAAGGAAGTGGCCCACACTTCCTTAAATCCGTTCGGCCAGATTCCTACCTATGAAGAAGGCGATCTCGCCTTGTTCGAGTCAGGCGCGATCATTTTCCATATTGCCGAGAGTGGTAAGGGTTTGCTGCCGAGCGAGCCCCATGCGCGTTCGCGCGCAATCATGTGGATGTTCGCCGCGCTCAATACCGTCGAGCCACCCATCCTCGATCTGGTCATCGTCAAGCTGGTCGAAGGCCAGGAACCCTGGGCCAAGGAACGTCTGCCGCTGGTCGAAGCCCGTATCAGCAAGCGCTTGGGCGAGCTTTCTACGCGTATTGGTGACGGCGACTGGCTCGATGGAGAATTCAGCGCCGGCGACTTGCTGATGGCGTCGGTGCTACTCAGGCTGCGCATGTCGGGCTTGTTAAATGGCTTCCCAAACCTGCTTGGCTACGTTGCCCGTGCCGAAGCACGCCCGGCCTACCAGCGTGCCTTTGCGGCGCAATTGGCAGTATTCAATGCTGCCAATGCAGGCAATGCCGGATGACAGGCTAGGCTTTGTACCGTTATCCGGGAAACACAATCTCCAGCGACTTTTCCAGCATCACCACGCGAATCCCTGTCAGATCAGGTAAGACCAACTGCACCCTTGCATCGAATGGAGCACTGCCGCCAACTTGCACCACCGTACAACCGGCCGCCAGCGCACTGGCCACACCGGCCGGGGCATCTTCAAACACCAGGCACTCGGCCGCATCGAACCCCAATCGCGACGCTGCCATGCGATAAATCTCCGGGTCAGGTTTGCCGGCACGCACGTCGTCAGCGCACACCATGGTCGGTGGAATCGGAATGGCGCAATGCGCCAGCCGCGCCAATGCCGTGGAGCGGCCGGCCGAAGTGGCAATGGTCCAGCGTTCAGCCGGAACCTGCGCCACCAATGCGCGGGCGCCACGCACTTCGACCACGCCTTCGCAATCGGCCGCTTCGCTGGCATCCATCCACGCGCTTTCTTTGGCAATGTCGAGGTGCGGCGCAACCGCGCGCATCGTGTCGGAAGAGCGCGCGCCATGCTGGATCGCCATCACGCGTGCCGGGTCGATATCATGCATCGCACACCACTTGTGCCACAACTGTTCCACCTTCACGGTTGAATCGACGAGGGTGCCGTCCATGTCGAACAGGATGGCGCGGGCACGGAGTTGGGGCATGCGTAGCGGGATGTCGGTGGAGTGAACCGGCATTATGTCATAGCCACGGAACGCCACCGGCCGGTGGCGCGCCTCGCAGCGATTACATCACGCCACCGCGCGGACGCGGCCACTGGCGCGGCATCTCTTGCCAGCGTTCACGGAACAGGATGGCTGACTGCCCCGGCAAGATCCAGTTTGGCCCGACGTGGAAACTCCAGGTTGCGTTGATTGCCAAGCCTGTGTCGCCGCGCCCGCCGGTGAAGCTCGCGGTATAGGTGCCGTCTTCCAGCGGTGCCAATGGAATCAGGAAAGCCGCGCTGGGAAACATGTCGCCTGCAGGGTCTTTGACGGCGGAAGTGGTTGAGCCGGCAACCGAGTCGGACGACACCAGCAGGCGGCTGGCGACGCTGTGGCCGCTTGCGTCGGTCAGGGTGAAGCTGCTGACATTCAAGGTCACGCCGCGCGGAATCATGAACATTACGGGGTGCCCGACCGGCGTGGTGATGTCGGGAATCGGATCCGGCGATTCACCATAGGCCAGGCCCTGGCCCAGCACGGTTTCATTAGGCAGCGGCGACTTGATGAAGACATTGTCAGGCGCTTCCTGGCCGTTGAAGTCGGTGCCGTAAAAGCCGCCCGTGGATGGCGCGCCGGCTTGGGATGCCGTGTTGATGGCGCAAGTCCAGGCATTGACGGCGCTGCCTATGGTCTGTTGCCCGCCGACCAGGTTTTGCAAGTGATAGACCGTGTTGCTCAGGATTTCGAGGCATTGGTTGGGGGCGATGCTGGGCTGCACGAAGGCAATCACCTGGCCGATGAATTGCTGCGGGTTTTCGCCGACGTGAAGCGACTGGTAGTACGGGTCGTTACCGGTATAGCCGGGCTTGCCTGCCGTTTCATAATGGCCCGGCGCATTGTTGATGTCCACATAGTTCGCATGGTTGGCGGCCGATTGGTCGAGCAGCGGGTCTTGCGTGAGCAAGCCCACACCGGCCAATTGGCGGTAACTGTTGAGCGTGTTGAATATGGTCAGGCGTGCATCGCCCGCCGGGTAGCTCGGTGTTGCCGCGCTGGTGGCAATGCTGACGAAATTGGCCAGGAAATAGGCCAGGTTGTCGGCATCGGTGTTGAAGTCCTGTGTATTGGTCGTGGCATTGACTGCAGCGAGCAGGGTGCGTGCATCGCCAGCGGCAGAAGGGCCCTTGTAATAGGCCGTGTTGTTGAAGTATGAGACCGAAGACGTGAACCTTTGTGCCACGGTGATGCGGTTCTGGATCAGTTGCGCGTCGATCTGCCCCTGCACCGACGTGTTCACCAGCGCACCCGCCATGATGGAGAGCGCGGCATTACCCAGAGAGAGCGAACCGCCGATCTGTTCGGTCCAATAGGTCAAGCCTGCCGAGGCCGGCGCACGCCCCAGCACATTGTTGAATACGGCCGCGACGAAGTCTGCGCTGCTGCCGCCGCCATACAGGTTTTGTGATTCCGCGCTGACTCCGAAGGCATCGACCAGTTTCTTCACTGCCGGATTGCTGTCGTAGGCTGAAACCAGGCTCTGGATGTCGTTGGGCGCGCCGGCAACCTGCAAGGCAGCTTCAAAATTGGCCAGGCCCGCAGGGTCGGCGGGCCGGCCGAAGTAGGCAACGTAGAGCTCCTGCACCGTGACGGCATAGTCGTCCGCCGTCAGCGCCGTCTTGGCGCGCGGCTTTTGGGCTTTTTCGCCGGGAGCGTTGCCATTGGAATTGCCACCACAGCCGCTTAGCCAGAGTGTGCATACCGTGATGCACAATGCGATTCGCAGTGATTTCATGGTTCCCCCAAATAGTCCGGGCCATACTCCATTGTAGTGCGTCCGCTTGCGAATGGCCGCCGGTTTGTGTTCCGGGAAAGTGTGTACGTGTTGCCGGCACAACGTTGGCCCTGCGGCAACAAATCAGACGAGTTCCGAAGACGCGGCTTACTGCGTTGCCTTCTCCGCGGAAGCAGGTGCGTTGACTTGTACACTTGCAGGTGCATTTTCGGGTGGCGCTTCCGGCTTGCCTTCCGGCGCCTCGTCCCTGATTTCCTTGAGTTTTTCCAGCAGGATGGTGCTGTAGCTGCGGCCCACACTCTCGCTCACCTTGCCGACCAGGGCACCGACATATTCGCTGGTTGCTTCGGCTGCCGCCGGTGCGATCTTCAACATCTTGATGAAAGCGGGCCTCTGCATGGCCTTGGCCAGGGCATCGAAATCGGCGTTGCCAACCAACTGGCGCAAATCGTCATCGGTCGAATCGGGCTTGATCTGTCTTTGCTCGAAGATGCGTGGCATCGTGCGGTGATAGAGGGGCGAGCCGTAGATGGCCGTCAGGTCTTTCAATTCCCGCGTGGTGAAATGCTTGCCATATACGTCGTAACCGAGCTCATGGTAAAACGCCACGGCGTCAACCTTGAGCAATTCCGTCTTCATGTCTTGCACGATATGCGGAATCATCTCGTCAACGACCGCATCGGCCTTGGCGCGTTTGTCGGCAGGCAGATCATCAAGCTGCGCGCCGTTGACGATGCCGCTGCGCACGTCGTCGGCAAATGCCTGTTGCGACTCTTCAACGTAGTGTGGCCAGTTGGGCGCAAGCTCCAGACTGTCGATGAAGGCATCGACCATACGTTTCTTGGCAGGTGTCAGCGGGTCGATCTTGTCTGGTGTAGCGGCCATCCGGTTTTTGGGCGCTGCCTGCGCATGGGCATCGGCGCCGCTGAAGGCAGCGATGCAGGAAACGAAGGCAATCAAGGCGAGCGTTGTAGTGCGGCAAGGCATGGCGGTAAAGAGATGCAGGAAGAAACCGGAATCATATAGGCTGCACGTGCGCTTCTCAAGGCGTTTTTTGCGTCAGGGCAGTGTGTTTGCGCGGCGGATTTTCTACATACGGCGCGTTCCACATTCAACTGTCAACTCCTGCAAACAGCCACGATTTCTTCATGCAATTGTAGATTCTTCGTATCCGCCTGTTTCACATTTTCCCGAGGGAAAACGCACATCCCTCAATTTGATCTGGACTGTTGTGCCATACCCACGGTTACAAAGGTGCTGTTACCAAAGCAGCCGCGCGGGTGATACGCTTGATGAAAAAAACAGGCACACGATGCAGGCAACAAAGGGAGAAGGCACGTGCCGTACCGCGAGCAAATGATCGAGCGGATCTATGAAGCCGCCACCGAGCCGGAAAAATGGCCCGCCTTGTTGGAAGAAATGGGGAACATGGTGCAGGCACCTTCGGGTGTACTGCTCATGCGCCGCAGCGACCAATGGGTGGGCTGGCAGATGTCGCCTTCCGTACCGGGCAACGCCCAAGCCTACCTGACCAGCGAACACCCTGCGAAAAGCCTCACCACGCCGCGCCTGCTCGCAGCCAACCATGCCGGCTTTCTCAGGGAAAGCGACGTGATGACCGAAGAGGAATTTCTCAACGACCCCTACATGGTGGCATGGGGGGCGCCTAACGGTTTGCACCATTGCGCTTCCACCGCCTTCGTTTCAAGCAGCGGTGACGTGGCCGTGATGCAATTCATGCGCAAGAAGGGCTTGCCGCCCATGTCGCGACTGGACCTCGACCTGCTCGACAGCTTTCGTCCGCATATCGTACGCGCTGGCTTGCTGGCGGCACGCTGGCGCATGCAGCGGCTTCAAACGGCTACCGACGCACTGGAAATGCTGGGCTTGCCTGCGGCCGTGCTCGATCATCGCGGCGTGGTGTTGACGGCGAACCGTTTGCTGGAGTAGGCCAGGTTCGGTTTGAAATGGCTGCCCAACGACCGCATTGCATTGGAAACACCCAATTCACATCGTCTGTTGCGCCTGGCGATCGCCGATCTGTCTCGCACTGCGGCAGGCGTTACCCGTTCCATTCCCGTGCCGGCGGCGCAGGCGCGCAATGCCTGCATCCTGCACCTGATTCCGGCCAAGGCCGGCGTAAGCGAATTGTTTGATAATGGCCACGCCTTCCTGGTCGTAACACCGCTCTCGCCGGGGCCGACTTCAATCCCGACGTTGGAAGGCTTGTTCGATCTCACGCCGACCGAGGCGCGTGTGGCGCGCAAGATCGCCGAGGGGCATACCATGGAACAGATCGCGCTCGACTTCGACGTGTCGCGCGAAACCGTGCGCACACACATGAAGGCGATATTTTCCAAAACCGGGGTGAACAAGCAGGCACAAGTCGCAGCGCTGATTGCGGGTGTGCCGCGCATTCCCTTGTGTGGGGCGTGTTCCTGACAGGGACTGGCACGAATTGCGCCGGTCAAGGCTGCTACTGCATCGATCCGGTCTCAAACCCGCCTTCCATGGCAAGCTTTCCGCCGCACCGCACCCGATAAATCCCGGCATCCATATCGGCATGCATGCCCACATGCGAACCCAGCGCAATGGGCGCCTTGAACCGTGCAGAAAGAGCAGTCATACGCTGTCCTGCAGCCTGTTCCAGCCGGGCACAACCGGCTCCCACCGTATGCATGCCATGGATGATGGGCGCAGTCAGACCGAACAGCCGTGCCGACCAGGGCCACAGGTGGATCGGGTTCCAGTCGCCTGAGACGGCGGCATAGCGCCTGCCGGCATCATAGGCCAAGTCCCAACTTGCCAATACAGGCAAGCTTTCTTCCTCGATGTTGCGGGGGCCATCGCGCACAGACTTGCCGCGCAGCGCCAGGTAACGGCTGGTGCAACTGAAGACGGTGGCGCCATCCTGCATGGCGCGGCTGCGAAAGGTGCAATAGTGCGCCCCTTGTGCGGTGGGGGGCTCGATCTCAACTTCAGTCGCAATCAGGAGTGGCGCGCGCAAATCGGGCTGGCTTTCCTCACGCAAGGCATTTTCCGCGTGGATCATGCCAAGGAGGCGAAACGGGAAAGCCGGTGCCAGCATGGTGGCGAGCTGGGCCCGCTGCACCAGCAGGTAGTAATACGTGATCGGCAAGGCATCCGTGCCAAAGCCGAACAGTGCGTTATAGCGCGCCAGGCGCGCAGGGTCCAGGTCGGGGGCAAGGAACTCGCTGGCTGGTGAGGCGGCATCGCGGCTGGCTCGCTTGAACAGCGCGCGCAGCAAAAGCGTCGCGTCTCCCGGGAGCGCAGGCGCCATTTTCTTATGCAGCCTGGGCATCGTCGGCCCAGTCTTCGTATCTGTCTTCCTCTTCGCCGGGGAAGAACACCGCTTTCTTGCGGCCCGTACCCTTGGCATTGTAGAGCGCAAGGTCGGCGCGCTTGATCACGTCCTGCAGCGCATCTTCCTGGTTCATGCGGCTGATGCCAATCGAAAGCGTCACACGTTGCGCGTCGGCGCGCGGGCAGTCCTTCACGCGGGTCATGGCATTCATCACACGCGCCACCAGCAACTGGATGTGGCTAGCTTCGGCGTGCGATGCGACGATGCAGAACTCTTCGCCGCCATATCGCGCCACGATATCGCTTTGCCGCACTGTGGCGCGTAACAGCTGGCCGACTTCACGCAGCAGCCGGTCGCCCTCGTCGTGGCCGTGGCGGTCGTTGACGTTCTTGAAGTGGTCGATGTCGAGCATCAGCACCCAAAGCGCAAAACCCTGGCGCCGTGCGGCTTCGAATTGATGCGTGGCCAGCAGGTTGAAGCTGCGGCGGTTGTTCAATCCGGTCAGCACATCGGTGTTGGCGGCATTGTTCAACTGTACCAGCAGCGACTCCACGTGCAGGATCACCAAGCCCAGCACGAAGGCTTGTGTCGCAGCTGTCACGACCAGATAGGTCAGTTGCGGCGAAAGCATTTCCTGCCACGCATCGGCGCCCAGCAGGAAGGTGGTGCCGCGTGCCGCCATGTAGCAACCCTGCAGCGTCACGGGCAGCACGATCAGCATGGCTGACCAGGGTGCCACCTTGTGCCGGTTGCGCAGATAGACAGAGAGGATGGCGCCGCACAATACCGCGCGTGTATAGCACGAGATGACAGCCCAGGCCGTGCCATTGCGTTCCGGCCACATGAATGCGGCGAAGCCGATGGTCGATGCCAGCAGGACCAGCCACATGCGGCCGGACCAGCGTCCGTCGAAATGGCGCACCATGCCGCGCAACACCAGCAGGTAACTGAGCGTGATCAGCACCAGCCCGGCCAGGGAAGTCAGGTCGGCGGCGCGGTCGCCCTGCGCCACGGTTTGCGTTTCGATGCTACGGAAGTGGGAGCCCGCAATCGCATTGCCGAACAGGGCAATGCAAATTCCGGTGGCCCAGTCGCGCAGGCTGGGCGAGCGGTCGCGCCACCACAGCATCACCAGACCTGTTGCCACCACGATCAGGCTGGTAAAGGCGAAATAGAATTCAGTGCGTAGATCAAGCATCGCGCCCCACTGTCGGCAGCGTAACGGAGCGGGCAGGGTAATGGCCAATGCGAAGGCACCGTGGCGATTTTCCTCCCGAATTTTTTCTAATTATCATTCCGCTAGTGTACCTGACTGGCGGGAAATGTTGCGAAAGTGAAAAGCCATGCGGGGCATGGCATCCCGTCACAGCAGGCTTTCGCTGATGAACGGTGAGAGAAACCATACCTGAAGCCGGGTGCCCAGGTTGACGCCGGGGTCGTCGTCATACACCGTTTCCTTGCCGTCGTCGGCGCCGATCCACTGCACGTGTTCGCCATCGGGCGCCAGGCGCAAATGGAAGCTGCCGACCGATTCCACGTAATTTTTCAGGCGCAGCACATCTTCGGCCAGTTCGGGCGACTCCACCAGCATCCCCAGTTCGGTGTTCAGGCGCGAAGACCGGAAATCGAGATTCATTGACCCGACAAAGGTCAGGTGATGGTCAATCACGATCAGCTTGGAGTGGGAGCGTCCCACCGAAGCGCGCAACGCCGCGGAAAACAACTTGTCATGCTTCAACTGGCTTGAATCGGTTTCATACAGTTCCACCCCCATCTTCAGCATCGGCTGGCGGTAGCGCGCATAGGCGGCGGTGGCAAACGGTTCGTCGTTCGACGCCAGCGAATTGGTCAAGACTTCCACATGCACGCCGTTCTCACGCACGGCGCGCAAGCCTTTCATGCCACGTTCGCCCGGCACGAAGTAAGGCGAGGCGGCCACCACTTCGGTTTTGGCGTCGCCGATGGCACGGATCACTCGCGAAGTTACGGTGGTCGGGTCTTCGATGCGTTCGGACTTGCCGCTGGCTTTTTCCGGGTCATCGGAAAACACTTCAATCGACCCGCCCAGCATTTTCAACGGCGGCGTGAGGATGTCATTGCCCAGGCTGTGGAAACCAAGCAGGTCAACCTTGTCTTGCGCCAGTTGTGGAAAGGCATCCCTGGCGTCGGCCGCCATTTCCTCGAACGTGGCGCGCGCCGCCTCAAGTGTGGCGCGTTCAGGCTCCAGTTGGCGCAACTGGTAGACGCGTTGGCTGTTCCAGTAATGGTCGAAGATCGCTGCCAGTTGCGGCACGGCTTGCCCCGCCACCAGCAGGTCGAAGTCGACGAAATTGCCGTCCTTGCTCGAGAAAAAATATTCATCTGCGATATTGCGCCCGCCCGCCACGGCAAATGCGCCATCGGCAATCAATAGCTTGTTGTGCATGCGATGGTTGACGCGCGCAAAGTCCGACAGCGCAAAGGCCCAGCGCGACCAGGAAAAAGCGCGCCCGGCGGGGAAGGGGTTGAACAGCCGCACTTCGATGTTCGGGTAGGCTTCCAGCGCCTGCAGCATGCGGTCGCTGCGGTCGGTATAAAGGTCGTCAACCAGCACGCGCACGCGCACGCCACGCAGGGCGGCATCGCGCACCGCGCGCAGCAACGTGTGGCCGGTCATGTCGTTTTGCAGCAGGTAATACTGCAGATCGAGCGATTGTTTCGCACGCCGTACCAGCGTCAGCCGTGCTTCCATCGACCAGGCCGACAGCGGCAGCGGCCGGAATGCCGATTCAGAGCCTTGTGGAATACTTTGTGTGGCAATGTCGGCCAGTTCCGTGCCCGGCTGGGCCGCGATGGCCTGGGTTTGTTCGCGTTGTGCGGGCGGGGGCAGGGAAGCGCAGGCTTGCAGCAGGGCGGCGAAGCTCGCCATCAGGCACAGGCTGCGGGCGGTACGGGTGTTCGTAAACATCGTGGGCCCCCGATGTGGAGATTGGGGTAATGTAGCAGGAAGCGCGGCGGGCTTCACTTTGCGCTGCAACAGAGGATGATTCAAGCCTTACCCTGGTTCCGCCTTCATTCCTCCAGCTTTTTGCGCAAGCCGTACAGCGCCTTGAGCCGCCCCTTCTCGAACTTCGAAATCCAGCGTTCGTAAATCTCCTGCAGCGGCACCGGGTTCAGATGATGCAGCTTTTCCCTGCCGCGCCAATCAGTTGCGATCAGGTTGGCCGCTTCCAGCACGGCAAGGTGCTGGGTCACCGCCTGGCGCGTCATGTCCAGGTGCGCGCAGAGCTCGCCCAGCGTTTGCGCATCGCTGTCATACAGCAGGTCAAGCAGCTTGCGCCGGCTCGGGTCGGCCAGGGCTTTGAATAGCAGATCAGTATCGTCCATGTTCAGTGCGTGGTTATAACACGCCTCGCGATCTTGCATGGCAATATAATATGCAAGTAAATACTTGCATGTCAAGGCAGGCTTTGCTATGCTGGGTTCACGTCGCCATCCAACCCACGCAAGGAGAGCATCATGTCGCGCGAAACCTCAAGCCAGTTTGTCTATGTCAGCTACATCCGCACCACGCAGGAAAAACTCTGGCAGGCGCTCATCACGCCTGAATTCATGGACCAATACTGGCTGGGCGCTCAGTTCCGGGCTGACTGGAAAGTCGGCGGAGCCTGGAAGATCGTATTGAACGATGGGCGCCTGGCCGATACCGGAGAAGTGCTGGAATTCGAGCCGACGCGCCGCATTGTGCTCAAGTGGCGCAACGAATTTCGCCCCGAATTGAATGCCGAAGGTTATGGCCAATGCGTGTTCGAGCTGGAGCAGGCCGGCAGCGCCGTGAAGCTCTCCATCATACACAGTATTGAAGTACCGGACTCGAAGCTGATCCAGGCCGTCTCCGGTGGCTGGCCGCAGATACTTTCCAACCTCAAGTCGCTGATCGAAACCGGCGAAATCTGCGTGGTGCGCTGAACCTGCGTCGTCCCGAAAATCCGCTTCTGCGGCCGATGCTACAATTCCCTGCATTAAATCAATGCAGGGGCTGTAGATGACTACCTTCACCGATTTGCTCGCGTCAATGTCGCATGGCGATGGGCAATACCAGGTTGCGCCAGGCGAAGACTGGGGCCAGGGCCGTACGCTGTATGGCGGTATCACGCTGGCACTGGCCGCCCATGCCGCACGGCTAGCCTTTACCGATCTGCCGCCTTTGCGTAGTGCGCAAGCAGCCTTCACCGGCCCGGCTTCCGGCCCACTGACGATCAAGCCGGTCAAGGTCGCAGCGGGCAAGTCTTCAGCCTTCATCGGCGTGGATATCACCACCGAGAGCGGCACCGCATTGCGTGCCACGTTCTGCTATGGGGTGGCGCGCCAATCGCAGTTTTCCCACAGCGACTTCGCCGCGCCGATGGCAGCGGCACCCGAGCTATGTCCGTCTTTCTTCCGCGCCGTCGCACCAAACTTCACCCGGCAATTCGATGGCCGGCGCGCCGGCAAGGTCGAAATGCTTTCCGGCGCCGATGACCCGGACATGCTGGTCTGGATTCGCCACGGCGACCCTGAAGTGGCTGATGGTGACGCCGGCCTGATCGCGCTGGCCGATGCGCTGCCGCCGGCCGCCATGCTGATGTTCACCGAACTGAGCCCGATCAGCACGGCCACCTGGTCCATGGAATTCCTGACCGAACGCTTTGCCAACCGCGGCTGGCATTTGCTGCGCTCACAGGCCGAGCATGTGGGCGACGGCTACAGCAGCCAGCACATGAATGTGTGGGATGAAGCGGGAAGGCCGCTGATGGTGGCGCGGCAGTTGGTAACGATTTACCGCTGATGCAATCCGGGAGAATGTGTTATGACGGCTGAAGGAAATTCGTTCAAATGCTTCAATTGCAGCAAGATGCGGGATCAAAGTGAGCGGATACAGTGGCCGGCTTTGGTCAAGATACTGTTCGTGCTGGGGTGGCTTTTGTTTGCCCGGTCGTTTCGGTCGCCAAGCGATCTATGTGAGTCGTGCAGTGCGCAAGGCATGCTGTTTGTCGTGCTTGGCATGATCTTTGGCATTGCACTCCTGGTTGGAACGTTTACACATTTCTTTTGAGCAGGCCACACCGGTTTGCATGATTTGATTGAAGCGGAGAACAGGGTACTACCACGGTCTCCGCTTCAAATAGCCTGCGCACTGGCTTATTCGCTCTTGATCTGCTGGCTGATGCCATTTTCCTGCTGGTTCAGTGTGCGCTGTTCCTGCTTGGTGATGTGCCCACCATTTTGCGAAGCCATGTCACGCTCTTCCTGGCGCACCTGGTGGTCTTCCTGCTTGATTTGCTGACCTTGGGCAGCGGTCATCTTGCCTGAATCGACCTTCTGGTTGACGCGGGCGCGCTGCAGCTTGGTGCGGTCATTGACCTCGGTGCGGCGCGGGTGATCCTTCTGCCATTGCGTTTCGGCATTGGCGTTGGCTGCGAAGCCGGCCACCAGGGCGAGGGTGCCGATCAGGGTGACGATCTTGCGGGTCGTGGTGTTCATGTTCGATCTCCTTGTATGCATGGTTTGGTGTGGAAGTGATCCAACTGGTCACACCTTCATTAACGCACGATTCACGCAGAGGTCATACACAGATTCTGTATCGACCGTAACAGTTCGTAAGTAACGAAATGTTATGGAGAGGTTGGTCTCGGGAATGTGTTGACGTCGCTTTACACTTTGTCCGAAATTTCAGAGGCATATATGTGTCGGACGTTTCAAATTATAGGAAAAACCTCAGACAATCGGCCCCAGGTTTGTTGCTCGCGTCCGTCCTGGCTGCGCGGGCGCCGTTAATACGCTGCCTGGGGGAAATTGAGAGACGGTGGAACCGATGTCTGCGGAAGTGCAGGAGGAGGTTGGCCAGCATGCCGTGCTCGATGTTACCGAACCTACATGGCGTACATGATTTTGGATGCGCAAGGGGTGTTGCGCTTTGCAACTGAAGGCGATTCGCTGGCCTACCTTGCTGCGCAAGAAAGCTTGGCACGCGCCCTGGTGAAACTGGAAGTGCCTCGCACAAGACCTAAAATTGATATTGCTACGGCACGGTGGCTGAAATTGACAGGCAGCCGTGTGGACCAGGGCGCTTTATGCACGCCAGGCCGCCGGACGTTGTTGCTGCCTGTCTCCGGCGGAAGGAGGGATGATGCACGGGCTTCCCGCACACCTCCTCCTCCCAATTTTCTGTGTCGGTGATCAGCCGCGAATCTGACGGCTCACCGAGTTTTCCTGGCGGTTGAGCATGCGCTGTTCGCCGCGAGTGATGTAACCGCCGTTGGCTGCCGCCATGCTGCGTTCTTCGTGACGGATGGCACGGTCTTCGCGGTGCAGGTAGGCGCCTTCGCGCGGTGACATCGTGCCGCGCGCAACGTCGCGGTCGATACGGTAGTTCTGCGAAGCCAGGCGCTCGTTGACTTCGGCGCGGCGCGGATGGTCATACTGCCAGGGCGTTTCAGCCTGGGCGCTGGCGGCTGCGATCAAACCGAGGGTGGCAATGCATGCTGCAATCTTGCGGGCGGTGTTCATGGTCGATCTCCTTGTTCCGGTTGCAGGCCCTGCGTTTGTGCCGGGCTTGTCTCTATAACGCATGTGCAGGACGGGAAGACGACGCCGCTTTTCGCAGCTTCTGTTAGGTCTGTAACAGGTCGTAACGGCGCTCGTGATCAATAAATCAATGCACCAGCCATGCAGCCTGGTTTGCTTTATGTGTATGCCTTTGATAGTATACCCCCCTATACTATATTGAATGCCGCCATGAGCCATACCGTCGAAGAGAAAAAGAAGCTTTTGAACCGCGTGCGCCGCATCCGCGGCCAGCTTGATGCCATCGAACGTGCACTGGAGCAGGAAAAGGGCTGCATGGAAGTGCTGCAGCAGATCACCAGTTGCCGCGGGGCGATGAATGGCTTGCTGACGGTGGTGCTGGAAGACCATATCCGTACCCATCTGGCCGACGTGGAAGAAGAGCGCCACGAAGGCGAGGGCGACGCACGCGAGCAACTGATCGAGGTCGTGCGCAGTTATTTCAAGTGACGGATGCCAAACCATGAATGACTTCAGCGTATTGCTTCAGCACGGCGCCTCCAATGCGTGGCTGTTCGTGCCGAGCGCCATTTTGCTCGGCGCCTTGCATGGCCTTGAGCCGGGCCATTCCAAGACCATGATGGCCGCTTTCATCGTGGCTGTGCGAGGCACCTTGGGGCAGGCCGTGCTGCTTGGCCTCTCGGCCACGCTCTCGCACACCGCGGTGGTGTGGATCGTGGCGCTGGCTGGGTTGTATTTCGGTCGGAACTGGGACTTGGAGGCGGACGAAGGCTATTTCCAGCTCGCTTCAGCTTTCGTCATCATCTGCGTGGCGTTATGGATGATGTGGCGCACCTGGCGTGCGCAACACCCGCATCAGCATCACCACCATGGCCACGATCATCATCACGATCACCATCACGGCCATCACCACGACCATGATCATGAGCACAGCCATGAAGGTGAACCCGCCATCGAACTTGCCACCGGCGAATACCAGGACGCCCACGAACTGGCCCACGCCAACGACATCCGTCGCCGCTTTACCGGCCGCCATGTCAGAACGGGGCAGATCGTGCTGTTCGGCTTGACCGGCGGGCTGGTGCCTTGCCCGGCTTCGATCACGGTGCTGTTGCTATGTTTGCAATTGAAGCAGTTCACGCTCGGCGCAACGCTGGTGCTGTGCTTTTCCATCGGTCTGGCGCTGACCATGGTTGCTTCAGGCGCATTGGCTGCGCTGAGCCTGAAGCATGTGGAAAAACGCTGGAACGGCTTCGGTGAATTTGCACGCAAGGCGCCTTACTTTTCCGGCGCCCTGATTCTTGTGGTGGGGTGTTATCTGGGCTACCAGGGTATTGCCGCCATCAATTAGTGCAATTCCTGGATCAGGCTGTCGATTCTCTCGCGCAGTTGCGGGTTGTCCGGCATCAGCTTTTGCGCAGCAAGATAAGCATCACGCGCAGCATTGAGGTTGCCGACTGCACGCAAGGCGTTACCGAGGTTGTAATGCGCTTGGTAATTCTCCGGTGCGACGTTGATAGCGATGCGGCATTCTTCGATTGCCTGGTTATACAGATGCATGTCGCACAACACAGCGCCCAGGGCGCTGTGTGCCGAAGGATGGCCAGGGTCCATTACGATGGCTTGCCGATGCTGATGGGCCGCTTCGACCAGTTTGCCCAGCCGGTGCAGCGCGATGCCCATGTTATGGATAGCGTTTGAATCGCGCGGGTCGATGCGCAGGGCCGCCTTGAATGCAACCAGGCAATCTTCAAAATGCCCCAGCTTGAGTAGGGCAACCCCCATCTGGAAATATCCGCCTGGTTCGAATTCGCCGCTCTTGAGCGCTTCCTGGCATAGCGCAAACGCTTCCGCGAAGCGCCCCGCTTCAAGATGGCGTTGTGCCTGATCATAGGCAGCCAGGGAACGTGCTGTGCTCATTGTTATTTGTCTTGTGGTTACCTTGCTGGCCAAGGTGAGTGATCATGGCTCGGCCAAAACGAGTATTGAGTCACAAAGACCACAGACATCGCCATCAAATTTACCTTGCATTTACAAAATGATATAAACGGTTAATACTTAAAAAACAGGTTGAAAATACAAAATCAAACCGTTGGAATAGTTGATTGAATCCAACTACAGTACCTCCATCGACACGGAGGATGTGATGACAACCCCAACCCTGAACTTCGCAACGCGGCAATCCACGGCACAATTCACAAAATTCGTGCCGGGCCTGCTGTTGTGCCTGTTGCTCGCTGTGGCCGCGATCCGGCTCGGCAAATTCACCTGGCTGGCAGCGCATGGCTTGAGTGCACTGACCGTAGCCATCGTGCTTGGCATGTTGGCCGGCAATTCCCTTTACCATACGGTTGCCGGCATGGCCGGCACCGGCGTCACGTTTGCCAAGCAGACCTTGCTGCGTGCCGGCATTGTGCTGTATGGACTTCGTTTGACCCTGCAAGACATCGGCCACGTCGGCGTGGCAGGTGTGCTGGTTGACTCGCTGATGCTGTGCAGCACCTTTGGTTTGTCGTGGTTGATCGGCACGCGCCTGTTCAAGCTCGACCGCACCATAGCCATGCTGGTTGGTGCGGGTAGTGCAATTTGTGGCGCCGCCGCCGTGATGGCAACCGAACCGGTGCTCAAGGCGCATGCGGAAAAGGTGACGGTGGCGGTCTCCACCGTGGTGGTGTTCGGCACCTTCGCCATCTTCATCTACCCCGCGCTGTATTCCCTGAACCTGCACTGGGGCGTGATTGCGCCGGGCGCAAATGCCTTCGGCATCTATGCCGGTTCCACCATCCATGAAGTGGCGCAAGTCGTGGCTGCCGCGCACAACATCGATGCGCAAACGGCGGACGTGGCCGTCATTGCCAAGATGGTGCGCGTGATGATGCTGGCACCATTCCTGATTGCGCTCTCGGCCTGGCTGGCACGCGACGCCAGGGCAACCCAAACTGTCGTGCAGGGAAAGAAGCCTGCCTTGAACATCCCCTGGTTCGCTTTCATTTTCATCGCAGTGGTGATCGTTCACTCCTTTGCCGCGCTGCCTGAAGCATGGATTGCAAAAGCCAATGACATCGACACCCTGTTGCTCGCCATGGCCATGGCTGCGCTTGGCTTGACCACACATGCTTCGGCAATTCGGCAAGCCGGAGTCAAGCCGCTATTGCTCGGTGCGACGCTGTTTGTGTGGTTGATCGTGGGTGGCGCGCTGATCAATCACGTTGTCCTTGGATTATTCAACTGACGCTCAGCCTTGCAGAAATTCACAACGCGGCGCACTGCGCGTCGCGTTTTCTTTTGGAAAATTGCACCTCAAAATTGCGTTTCGTTATGCGTGCCGTTACATCGCATTAACACTATCACCTGCATCTGCTTAAGAAATCATCAGTGGTATGGCGGTGGCCTGTAATTGTTACATATGGGTCACTGCGTTGTCACATTCGCTTGCTACATTCTCAACCCGAATTACTGGTATTGCTGCAACAGAGGCGATACAAGATCTGATCGTTTGCACGTCCCGTATGCGACGTGCGAGCCAGAGTTGAGGTGGCCGGACCCGCAAGGCGACCGGTCTTACGAATGTTCAATTGATAAACAGGTGGGGTCATGTCTATAGATGTATTCCGTAGAGGGGCAATGCGCAAGACCGGTCTGGGCTTGACGACGTTGGCAGTGTGCCAAATGTTGGCAGCTTGCGGCGGCAGCAATCATAGCAACGCAGGCACAACCACCACAGGTGGCGGCGGCACGACCACGGTGGTGTATGCGCCGAAAACGCCGGTTCAGCATGTCATCGTGATCATTGGCGAAAACCATAGCTTCGACAACGTCTTCGCGACCTATCAACCGCGTTCTGGCCAAAGCGTCATGAACCTGATGTCGCAAGGCATCGTCAATGCCGATGGCACGCCCGGTCCCAACTTCAAGTTGTCGAACCAGGCTGCGGCAACCGACAAATCCACTGACGGCTACCTGATGTCGCCGCCGCAATCGGCATTCACCGGCAGCGTGCTGCCGGCGCCGCTCTCCGGCGGCCCGAAGGTCAACTATCTGTCCACCGGCGCTACGGTGACGGACGCGCAGGCAACGGAAAACGGCCTCGACGCACAATACTATCCCTACCTGCTGTCAGGCGGCACAGGCCAGGCCAGCGCCGTGCCTGACGCACGTATCGCCAACCAGTCCGCACTGCCCACGGGCCCGTTCCAGCTGACCAGCTCGACCTTCAGCTACGATGCCTATTCGGCCAGCCCGGTGCACCGCTTCTACCAGATGTGGCAGCAGCTCGACTGCAACATCACCCACGCCACGGCAGCCAAGCCCACCGGTTGCGACGGCGCATTGTTCTCCTGGGTTGAAACCACCGTCGGCGCCGGCGCCAACGGTATCACCCAGCCGGCCAGCTTCAGCACCACCTATGCCGCCGGCGCCATCACCACCGGTGAAGGTTCGACCGCACTCGGTTTCTACAACATGAACAACGGTGATGCACCGTACTTCAGGGAACTCGTCGACCAGTACGCCATGAGCGACAACTTCCACCAATCCGTGCAAGGCGGCACCGGTGCCAACCACATCATGCTGGGCCACGGCGACATGATTTATTTCACCGACGGTAACGGCAATGCGCAAACGCCGCCCAATGGCACGACAGTCGCAGCGGGTTCGGCCAATGCCGGCACCGTCAGCGAAGTCGAAAATCCGAACCCGGCTTCCGGCACCAATAACTGGTACACGCAAGACGGCTATGGCGGCGGCAGCTTCGGCGCAGCTTCATATGGAGGCGGTTCCTACTCCAACTGCGCCGATGCGACGCAGCCCGGTGTCGGCCCGGTCCTGTCCTATCTCAAGTCGCTGCCCACGCCTGTGGCATCGAATTGCGAAGCCGGCCACTACTACCTGCTTAATAACTACAACCCGGGTTATTTCGGCAATGGCAAGAATGCCGCCACCGACACCAACTCGGCCAACACAGTCTTTACCATTCCGCCTTCTGCCGTGCCCTCGATCGGCGACGTGATGAACACCGCCAATGTCACCTGGAAGTACTACGGCGACCAATGGAACAACTACGTCAACGACCCCTACCAGTTGAACTGGGGTGCAACCGGCGCGAACAGCGACGAATACTGCAACATCTGTAACCCGTTCCAGTATGACACCTCGATCATGTCGAACCCGGCCCAGGTGACTGCCCATATCCAGGACACGACCAACCTGTATTCCGATATCGCTGGTGGCACCTTGCCTGCCGTGTCCTTCGTCAAGCCCAGCGGCTGGGTCGATGGCCACCCGGCATCGTCCAAGCTCGACCTGTTCGAAGGCTTCTCGTAGAAGATCGTCGATGCGGTGCAGGCCAACCCTTCGCTGTGGGCCAACACGGCCATCTTCATCACCTTCGACGAAGGCGGTGGCTACTATGACTCCGGCTATGTTGCGCCCCTGGACTTCTTCGGTGACGGCACACGTATCCCGTTCATCGTCGTCTCGCCGCTGGTCAAGCCGGGCTATGTTTCGCACAGCTACACCGACCACGTTTCGATCCTGAAATTTATCGAACGTAACTGGGGCTTGCCGGTCATCAGCAAGCGCAGCCGCGACAACCTGCCCAATCCGCAGGTTGCCACGGCTAACCCCTATGTGCCGACCAATGGCCCGGCCATCAACGACTTGTGGGACATGTTCGGCTTCGGTTCCTGACCATCGCCGCATGACGCCGGGCGCCATCCGCGGGCCCGGCGGTTTCAATGAGGCGCCATCTTGCCGATGGCGCCATTTGCTTTTTTATGAATGCCGAGGAAGACATGTTGAACCGTAACAGCAAGACCTTGTTTGCCGCATCCTTGATCGTTTCCCTGATGATCGCCGCGTGCTCCAAAACAGCCGACAAGGGCACAGCGCAAGCTGCAACTACCACGCCCGACCAGACCCGTGTCGCCATGACGGTGAACGACACCGTCGTAAGCCAGGGCGAGCTCGACATGCTGCTGCGCCAGCAACCGGCCCAGCGTGAAGCCCCCGCCGCGCGCCAGCACACGATCGACAATCTCACGCTGCAAATTCTGGCCGCGCAGGAAGCCGCCAAGAAAGGCTTCGACAAGCAGGCTGAAGTGCAAGACCAGATCGACATGTCCAGGACGTCGATCCTGGCACAGTCTTACGTCAAGGATTTCTTCGCCACGCACAAGCCCACTGATGAACAATTGAATGCGGAATACGACAAGATCAAGGCGGAAGCGTCGGGCAACCAATACCGCGCACGCCATATCCTGGTGAAGACGGAAGACGAAGCCAAAGCGATCATCGCCAGGCTGAACAAGGACCCGAACAGTTTCGCCGACCTGGCCAAGGCACAATCGCAAGACCCGGTTTCCAAGGCCAAGGGCGGTGACCTGGGATGGTTCGACAGCAAGACCATGGTGCCCGAATTCACTACTGCCGTGGCCAAGCTGGAGAAGGGCAAGTTCACCGAACAGCCGGTCAAGTCGCAATTCGGTTATCACGTGATTGCACTGGATGACGTGCGCCCGGCAGCCGACAGCATTCCGCCGTTCGAACAGATCAAGCCTTCGCTGGCACAGCGCGTGCAACAGGATGAATTGAAAAAGACCCTGGATGGCTTGAAGTCGACGGCGAAGATCAAAATCAATTCCTGATGGCGCCGTAGCGGCATTCTTCTCAAAAGGGCGAGCAGCAGACCGTCATCCCCGTGAAAACGGGAATGACGGGTAAAGGAAAAGCGGCCCGTCATCAAAGTCTTAACTGGCAAGTCATGAAATTCAAAGCAGTAGCTGGCCTGTTCCTGGCCTTATCCGTTTCTTCCTTCGCCAATGCTGCCGCGCCGGCGAAGCCGCTTCCAGACGAGCTTTGCCCCCGGCCCGCCATCGGCAGCATGGTCGCCGACCCGCTTGACCTGCACAGCAAGCATGGTGAACTCAAGCTCGACCTGCAAATCCAGAATGTGAAGGAAGCAGACGGTTCGGTGCGCTATTGCTACACCCTGCCCAACGGCGCACAGTCGCCCACGCTGCACCTGCACCCCGGTGACCACGTTGTGTTGCGCCTGAAAGACCAGTTGCAAGACATCGACCCTATCGCCGCGGCGCTGGAAAAGGCCATCTGCACCACCAGGCCGAAAAGGGTCGCGAACGCCTGCGAAAGCGGTGCCATGACGGCGGTATCGACCAACCTGCATTTCCATGGCATGAGCATGCCCTCGGTGTGCCGTCAGGATGAAGTGCTCAAGACCTCGATCCAGCCCGAAGACGGCGTGTTCGAATACCGTTTCCAGGTCCCGAAGGACGAACCGCCCGGCCTCTATTGGTATCACCCGCACGTCCACGGCTTCTCGGCCCGGCAGGCACAAGGTGGTGCATCCGGCGCCATGATCATTGAAGGCCTGGAGCGCGCCATCCCCGAAGTGGCGGGCTTGCCCGGGCGCGTGCTGGTGATCCGCGACCAGGAACTGCTGCACCCCAAGGCACAGCCTTCGAAGTCCGAACCGGTGATGCCCAAGTCGCTGGTGGAGTCCGATGGCGACGCGCTCAACAACGGCATGGGTTTCGGCAAGCCGGCTAAAGACCTGTCGCTCAACTTCGTGCCCGTGCCATTCCCGAATTACGAGCCGGCCGCCATTCGGATGAAGCCGGGCCAGCGCCAGTTGTGGCGCGTGTTGAACGCCTCGTCGGTCACGTACCTCAACCTCGCGCTGCTATTCAATAAGACGCCGCAGCGTGTGAGCGTTGTTGCCATTGACGGCGTGCCGATGAAACGCAAGGGCAGGGACGCCTTGCTCTCGACTGACCACGTGGCGCTGCCACCGGGGGCGCGTGCCGAACTGATCGTCGAGGGGCCGCCCGCGAACACCCAGGCACTGCTGGTTACGCGCACCGTCGACACTGGCCCGGGCGGGGAAAATGACCCGAACCGCACGCTGGCTGTGGTTGAAACCGATGCCCATGCGCCCGATCCGGCCAGCATCCTGCCGCTGGCCCACGCTCCCTTGCCCACGCCCGCACGGCCCTGGCTGAGGGACTTGAGCCCGGTGCGCACCAGGCACTTCTTCTTTTCGGAGCAGCCATCAAACCCGAAAGACCCGAACAGTCCCACCGAGTTCTACATCACCGAAGAAGGTCACAAGCCCAGGGTATTTGACCCGCGCGAAACCATCCCCAATGTGGTGGCGCGCCAGGGTGACGTGGAAGACTGGATCATTGAAAACCGCTCCAACGAATTGCACGCCTTCCACGTGCACCAGATTCATTTCCTCGTGATGGACACGAATGGCAGTCCGGTCGATGAACCGTTCCTGCGCGATACGGTCAACATTCCCTATGCGCGGGGCACGCAATTGAGTTATCCCAGCGTCCGCATCCGCATGGATTTCCGCGACCCGAATGCAGTCGGCACCTTCGTCTATCACTGCCATCTGCTGGAACACGAAGATGGCGGCATGATGGGCACCATCAAGGTCTTGGCACGCGGAGAAAAATGAGTTTTCGGCTTGGAACCCATTTCAAATTGAACATGGCGTCGTTGCCCCGCCCCGCCCCGCCCCGCCTTGCCTTAAGCCAATACTGTCTTCGGCGCTCCGCCTGGCCACTTAGTGCGAGCAATGCACCTTCTTGATCGCAAGCCCGCGCTGCCCGTGATCGATGCCGTCGGGGTCGCTGTCGAGCGTGGTCATCACGCAATAGGTACCGCCAGGCCCGCTGACGCGCGTGATGACGTGGCCGTCATTGCCGGTGAAGGTTTCCGTCGTCGTTTCCGTGACCCTGGCGGCCGAAGCGATTGCCTTCTCGAACCGGTCAGGCTTGTGTTCCGGCTTGCCGATGTCGGGTAACAGGCCCTCCTTGCGCAGGTCGCCGACGGCTTTGCCTACACCGTCGAGCGCTCTTTGGGAAAGCCCTGCCGCCGGTTCGGGGATGGGCTCATCGCTTTTCGGTGGAGACGTCAGTGTGATGGCAATCGGTTCCGTTGGCGGCATGGCACCAGCCGGGGGCCGTTTGAGCGGGATTCTGATGACTGGGCTGGTTGCTCCGACCGTTGCTTGGGTTGGTTTTCGCTCGGGCCTGGTCTCGGTAAGCAGAAGTGTCAACACGGTTGAATCCACCCGTTGCGGCCGGATAGTCGTGGCAAGATGCGACGACAACAGCCAGATGGCAAGCGCATGCAGGGCCGCGACGGCCAGCACAATGACATGACGCGAAGCCCTGTTGCCGGCTCCCTCAGCCATAGAGGGGTTTGCTGGCATGGATGCGATGGAAGTCGGCCTGGCCATCAATTCGGCGGCGTCTCCTCTGCATATTGGAAAGAGATCAAGGCATCATCGCTCCATTTCTTGTCATATAGCGGCGGAGCGAAGCTGACACGGTTCCGGCCGACCAGGAGTTTCAGCGATTCGCCACCTTCGTTCAATTGTGCGCTCACAATGGGTTTGGCCGCCGCAGAGAAATACTGGATCTTCGAAGAGTGGCATGGCCCGCCCAGGAGCCTGAAGGTGTTTCTGCTGATGAAGGGCATGCCGTCCTGCTCCACGGCCCACAGCATTTCGCATTCAAGGCGCACGTCGCCCAGCCTGCGCATGCCGGCAGGAACACCGGGGCTGCGGATATAGGGGTGCCATCGCAGGTCATTCTTCTTTTGATTGACGACCATCATCGCATCTTCATCGACTGCCTTCTGCTCACGCGGCAAGATGAACGTGCCGTCTTCGGCAATGGCAATCTGGAGCGCCGTCTCCTCGCCGAGAATTTTCAGCTTGACGTCGGACATTTTAATGCCCGCACGTTTGATCGCGACGATGAAATCCGGCTTCGCGTCTGGCGCCATCGCGTGGTTCTTGTCAAAGGCATCGAGCGCTTTGAGCATGACGCGGTAAGACCTCCATTCCGGGTCTTTGACGGCGCTGACTTCAACAACGTCGGCTGGGGCGTCTGACTTCACATCGGTGTCTGCGGCCGGCTGCTGAGCCTTCAGCGGGAAGGCGGCCAGTGTCATGCAGAGCAGGGCGGCACTGCCAAACCCATGCAATCGCAAGGGGGCGGTCATTGTGCCCAGTCGGCCACGGCACGGCACACCCGCACCACGTCTTCCTCGGTCATGGCGGTGTGCAGCGGCAGTGTCACAGTTTCGCGGCCGATGCGTTCTGCGATCGGGAACTGCCCATCATGGTAGCCAAGCCGGCGTCCCACGCTGGTCAGATGCCATGATTCATAGGACAGGCCGGTGGCAATACCTTGCGTCTTCAGGTCAGCGCGGAATTGCGCACGCGTGCGGCCCAGTTTCTCGAACGGCAGCAGCACGCAAAACATGTTCCAGCTCTGGTCCGGCACACCTTGCGGTGGCAGCACCGCGCCTTCAATGACCGGAAAGTGGGCAAAATAATGTGCAACCAGTTCGGCCCGTTTTGCCAGGAAGCGCGGCAGTTCGCGCAACTGGTGCCGGCCGATGACGGCCGATACGTCAGACATGTTGAACTTGCCGGCGGCTTGCACCACATCGCGCGTATCGTCCGGTTGACGCTGAAAACCGTGGAAACGCAGAATCTCGACCTGCCTGGCTTCGGCTTCGTCATTGACCACCAGGGCACCACCTTCGATGGTCGTCATGTTCTTGTTGGGATGGAAGGAAAAGGTGGCGATATCCCCGAAGCTGCCGACAGGCTGTCCCTTCCAATGCGAGCCCTGTACCAGGGCGGCATCCTCGATCACGCGCAACTGGTGTTTTTGTGCCAGCGCATAAAGCGCATCCATGTCCACCAGCGCGCCGGGAAAGTGGGTCGGCACGATGGCGCGGGTGGCCGGTGTGATGGCCGCTTCCACTTGTGCCAGATCGAGCGCACGCGTCACCAGGTCGCAATCGACGAACACCGGTTTTGCCCCGACTTTGATGATCATGTTCATGGTCGAGGCGAAGGTTTGCGCGCCGGCAATTACTTCGTCGCCCGGGCCGATGCCGCATACCTGCAATGCAATTTCCATCGCGCCCGTGGCCGAAGTCAAAAGCCGTGTGGGCCGGTTGCCGAAGGTGGCGGACAATTCCTTTTCCAATGCCAGCACATGCTGGCCGCTGGCGATCCAGTTGGAACGCAGGACTTCCGATACGGCGGCGACGGTGGCGTCGTCGAGTTGGGGTTGGGCAAAGTTGAGGGGGACGTGTGTGGTCATGGCTGTGTTTCGGATGGGTACGATGGCAAGGCAGCATGCAGCAGCGCATCGCGAATGCAGGAAGGCGATAATTTAGCATGGAACCGGATTCCATCCTCATTTTTACAAATTGAGAAATCCGCGCCGCCGGAACGTTGGGTGAATCGCAGGACGTTCAATGGATATGAATTGAATCAAACCAGGGCATGCAATGGGCTTCAAGGCAGTTCTTTACGGATTTGCCGCAAATCTTTACGGCTTGTTTACTTCAACTGGCGCGAATAGCAGTTAAGCTTGAATCAAGCGCCGGCTGAACCGCATGCGGCACAAAACCGCGGGTTGAGGGATGGTACGGTCCGATTCACTTTATGCAAGCGCTGTGTTAGATTGTTCGCCGATCCAGTATTTGACGCTTGCCTGAATCTTTCAAACTGAGTCTTTCAAACTGAAAATTCAAAAAAATACGACGCCTTTCATAAAATCATGACCGAACCTTCCAATCAGCAAGAATCGCTTTCTCCCTCCCTGTCAGCATTCGGCACTCTCATCGCGATCTTCACGTCGCCGTCGCGCGCCATGCAAAGCGTGTTGCAGCGTCCGCAGGCCTGGTTTCCTGTGGCGCTGACCATTGTCTGCAATGCGGTGCTGTTTCTCTGGTATTACCAGATAGTCGATTTTCCGTGGTTGCAGGACAGGCTGACCGCCGCCGTGGCCGATCCGGCAGCGCGCGCGCAAGCCCATCATTTCATTACCAAGAATCTCTTGTTGGCCGGCAGTGCGGGCGGTTTATTGATCGGGGTGCCCTTTGCCTATGCAGTTTTCGCCTTGTACTTCTTTGTTGTCGCCAAGATCCGCAACCTGCCCATCGGTTATGGCAAATGGTTTGGCTTTGCTGCCTGGGTGTCGACTCCCACTATCTTGACCCTGCCTTTGGGGGCGATCCAGATCCTGATGGCGCAAGGCGGCCATCTCGACTTGAACCAGTTGAACCCGGTTACGCTCAATTCCCTGTTCTTCCATCTGGAGTCCGGGCAGCATTGGGCAGGCTTGCTCGACAGCCTGAGCCTTATCACGTTATGGACGATCGTAGTGGCCACTTTTGGCTTCGAGGTATGGAGCAAGGCTTCACGTGCAGTGTCGGCAGCCGTTGCGCTGGCGCCCTACATCGTGATCTATGGCGTTTGGGCGGCCATAGCATTCTTGAGCAAAGGCGCATGAAAAATAAAAAATGGTGGGGCATTGCGGCAGTCGTGCTGTTGTTGGCGATACCGGTCCTGCAAAAATTATTCCGTGCGCAGCCTGTCATAGAGGTTGAGACCGAAGTGGTGGCGCCGCATGAGATCAAGTCTTCGGTTCTTGCTTCCGGCAACCTGGTTTACCAGGAACAGGCTTTGTTGTCGCCCGAAGTGATCGGCAAGGTCACCGACATCTACGTTGCCGAAGGCGACAAGGTGCAGCGCGGGCAAGTGGTGCTGCACCTGGATGACCAGACCTACCGCGCCGAGGTCGCACAGCAGGAAGCGGCAGTCATGCAGCAAAAGACCAATATCGAACACCAGCAAGTGAGCCTGGAAAGCCAGCAAAACCAGCTCAAGCGCAAGGAAGAATTGCACGACAAGAAAATGATCGCCGACCAGCAGGTCGATGACGCGCGCTACGCTGTCGAACTGGCCAAGGTCGACTTGCGTACAAGCCGTGAGGGCTTGAGCCAGGCCGAAGCCGTGTTGCGGCAAAATCGTGAACGACTGGAAAAGACCAACATCCGTGCACCGATGACGGGCACCGTCACGGCGTTGGACATCAAGGTTGGCGAAACCGCCGTGGCCAGCCAGATCGGCATCGCCGGCTCCAGCCTGATGACCATCGCCAATACCTCCACCATCATGGCTGAAGTCAATGTCGATGAAGCCGACATCGCCGGCATCAAGCTGGGGCAGGAAGTGTCCATCCATACTGCCGCTTATCCTGATACCGCCTTGACGGGCTCCGTGCAAAGCATTCCCCTTTCAGTCAAGCGCAATGACGCCAGCACCAGTGGCATTTCGCAGGCGCGCAGCTATACCATCAAGGTGAAGCTGGAAAGCACGCGGAACCTGACACTGCGGCCCGGCATGACCTGCCGCGCCGAAATCTACACTGCAACGGCCAACCAGGCGCTGGCGGTGCCGGTGCAGGCCATCATGAGCAACAACGATGAAAAAACCGTTGTGCCCGACGCAGGTGCCAGATCAAGCCCAAGCTCCGGCGAAGCCAAGCCGCTGGTCAAGGAAGAAAGCTACGTCTTCGTCAACAAGGACGGCGTGGCCGACAAACGCATCGTCAAGACAGGGATTTCCGATGACACGCGGCAGGAGGTCGTCTCCGGCATCAAGGCGGGCGACGCCGTCATCGTCGGTCCCTACAAGGTCTTGCGCCACATGGCCTCGGGCGACAAGGTCAAGGCAGAAGCCAAAACGGAAGCCAAATCCCAATGAACTCCGGCATGGCCGGCGGCGCGAACGCTGCGGGCGAACCCCTGATCCGGCTTGGCGGCGTGTTCAAGCGTTACACCATGGGCGAGGAAATCATCGCCGCGCTTGATGGCATAGACCTGCAGATACTGCGCAATGAATACCTTGCCTTCATCGGCTCGTCCGGCTCGGGCAAATCGACCATGATGAATATTCTCGGCTGCCTCGATACGCCGACGGCCGGGCACTATTTTCTCAACGGGCGCGACGTGGCCAAGATGAGCCAGGCCGATCTGGCCCGCACACGCAGCCGCGAAATCGGCTTCATCTTCCAGAGCTTCAACCTGTTGACCCGCGCCACGGCGCTACAAAACGTCATGCAGCCACTGATCTACCAGGGGGTGCGCTATGCCGAACGCGAACGGCGCGCACGGCTGGCAATCGGCCGGGTTGGCCTGGAAAAGCGTGCCAATCACCTGCCCAACCAGTTGTCGGGCGGCCAGCGCCAGCGCATTGCCATCGCGCGCGCGCTGTGCAGCAATCCATCCATCCTGCTGGCAGATGAGCCGACCGGCAACCTAGACTCGCACACCACGGCCGATATCATGGCCCTGTTCGACGAATTGCATGCCGAAGGGCAGACCATCATCCTCGTCACCCACGAACCTGAAATCGCCGAGCATTGCCGTCGCGTGGTGCGGCTGGCCGATGGCAAGGTGGTGTCCGACCAGAGCAAAGGCGCGCCGTGTACAGCCTGATCGAAAGCTTTCGCTCGGCCCTGCAAAGCATCAGGGCGCATGCCTTCCGCAGCTTCCTGACCACGCTGGGCATCATCATCGGCGTAGCATCGGTGATTGCTGTGGTGTCCGTCATCCAGGGCTTGTCCTACTCCATCAGCAGCAGTTTCAAGGGCCTGGGCACCAACAGCCTGACCATCCGTGCCGATACATCCTTTGAAGAAGCGCTGCAAGGCAAGCAAAACCGCTTGAGCATCAACGACTATAACCAGTTGGTACGCCACATCGACGGCATCAGCCACATCTCGCCCTCGTTCATGCCGCTCGGGCAATTTGGCGCCACGGTGCGAAGCGGTAGCCAGTCTGCCTATACTACCGTGATCGCGGCCACCGAATCGTTCCAGGATGCGCGGCAAACCTTCCCGGAGTACGGCCGCTTCATCAGTGCGGGTGACAATCTCTCGCGGCGCAAGGTGGCTGTCATCGGCAGCCGCCTGCGCGAGAACCTGCATCTGTCGGGCGACCCGATCGGCAAATTCATCACTATCGGCGGCGAATGGTACAAGATCGTCGGCGTCACCGAAACGCGCGGTGAAATGTTCGGCATGAGTCGCGACGACTACGCCGTCATCCCGTTTTCGGTAGGGCAATCTGTCGCCGGTGGCAATGGCCGCGAAAACATAGAAATCACCTTCGACGTCGACAACGTCGAACAGATCGAAGCGACCCAGGAACGCATCACCGGCCTGTTTCGCCAACTGCACCACCTCAAGCCTGGCCAGCGCAATGACTTCAAAGTACAGACCGCGCAGGAGCTTACCGAATCGTTTTCCAAGATCATCGACACCATGACCGTGGTGCTGGGTGGCATCGTCAGTATTTCATTGCTGGTCGGCGGCATCGGCATCATGAACATCATGCTGGTGTCGGTGACGGAACGCACCAGGGAAATCGGCATCTGCAAGGCACTGGGCGCGCAAAAGCACCACATCCTCATGCAATTCCTGATCGAAGCCACCACGCTGTCCATGTTCGGCGGCTTGATCGGGCTGGTGCTGGGCTACCTGCTCGGCTTCGCCGCCGCAAAATTCATCCCCAACTTTCCCGACGCGTTCGTGCCGTGGTGGGCAGTGCTGCTGGCATTTTCCTTTTCCTCCATCGTCGGCATCGTGTTCGGCCTGGTGCCGGCAGCCAAGGCGGCGAACCTGGAACCGATCGACGCCTTGCGCTATGAGTAAAGTCGAGGGCGGATTTCAAATTTGAAATACAGCACCCACTGGTATGCATAACTGGCAGAGGAGGGCGTGCATGAAGCAAATTCTTTGCTGCAATATGTACAGCTCCTCTGGGCTAGCTTGATACATATTTCAGGTGCTTTTCATTTTACTTGTTAACAAATTTGCTCAGCTTGCGTTATGATCAGCCGGGTTCAACTACCTGATCGGTAAATCAATTCTCCACCGATTTTGCTGAATGCAGGGACTCTTCAATACCACTTTCATAGAGCGTCGATGACCATGACTCCCATGCTGAGCGTGTATGCCGCTGTTCTCTTCACAGGTGTTGTGCTTGCCGCACCTGCGCAAGCTGCTCATCATTATGATGGTGAAGCAAATTACACCAGTTTCGGATTCAGGATAGGCGAGCGGGTATCAGATGCATCATTCAAGGACGTCGATGGTGTTCCCGGCACGTTGGCCGCGCTGGCGGGAACGCAAGGCGCAGTCATTGCCATCCGCGATGCCGAATGCCCGGTATCGCAGCGCTATGCACCGCGCCTGGCCGAGCTGGAACGGGAGTACGGCACCAAGGGTTTTAAATTTGCCTACATCGATGTCGCGCCGCAGGACGCGCGCCGGGCCAGGGCTGATGCAGCCGGCTACGGCCTTCGCGGCCGCATCATCCAGGATTCGGGCAAAAAGCTGGTCGGCGCATTGCGTGCGACTTCCAGCGCGGAAGTCTTCGTCATCGATGCGCGCGGCACCTTGCGCTATCGTGGCGCGGTGGATGACCAGTACGGCATCAGTGTGCACAAGGATGCGCCGCATGACAATTGGCTGCGTGATGCCCTAGGCCATGTGCTTGCCGGCGAAAACATTGCGCAGGAGAGTACGCCCGCGCCGGGTTGCCTGTTCGACACCGACATGGATGCTGCAGGCAAACCAAGGGCGGTGACCTACGATAACCGCATCAGCCGTATCCTGGAGCGCAAATGCGTGGCCTGCCATCGCACGGATGGCCTGGGCCCGATGCCTTTGCAAACCTATGCCCAGGTGTTCCAGCGCCGCGCCATCATCGATTACATGACGTCGAACCGGCTGATGCCGCCGTGGAAGGCGGATCCTCACGTGGGCACCTGGGAAAACGACGCAAGCCTGTCGAAGGCCGACCTTGCGGACCTGCACGCCTGGCTGACCAATGGCGCACCGGAAGGGAAGAAAAGCGAGGCACCGATTGCGCATGTCTATAACCCGGGCTGGCGCATGGAAAAGCCGGACGCGATCCTGCAGATTCCCGACAAGTTCACCATCCCGGCGCAGGGCGTCGTCCGCTACAAGTTCGCGTACGTCAAGACCAATTTCGATACCGACAAATGGATCAGTGAAATAGAAATCCACCCCACGGCGCCGCGCGTCGTGCATCATGCGCTGGTTTTCCTGGAAGAGCCAGGGCGCAAGTACCCCAATGACCCGGCATACAAGCCGGGTGACCCTTTGCCGGAGGACGGCACCGACAGTTTTTTTGCTGCGACGGCGCTGGGGGCTCCCATCACGGTTTTCCCCAAGGGCGCGGCAAAGAAGCTGCCCAAGGGAGCGTGGCTGAAATTCCAGATCCACTATCAGCCCAATGGCAGCGAGCAGACCGACCAGACCCAGATCGCCTTCAAGTTCGCAGACGACGCCGGCAATGCGGGGGATAAGCTGGCGGAAGTCGACAGCCGGTCCGCCTATACGCTGCAATTTGCGATCCCCCCGGGCGACCCGCATTATCAGATCAAGGCGAAATACAAATTCCAACAGCCCGGCGAACTGATCTCCCTGTTTCCGCATAGCCACCTGCGTGGCAATGTCTGGAAAATGGAATTGGAAGACAAGGACGGGCAACTGACACCCCTGCTGGACGTGCCCCACTATGATTTCAACTGGCAAGGCACCTACCGGTTCAAGACACCCGTACATGTCGAACCCGGCATGGCCCTGGTTGCCACGGCGTGGTACGACAACTCTGCCAACAATCCCAACAATCCCGACCCCAAAAAGACCGTGCATTTTGGCGAGCAAACCTACGATGAGATGATGTTCGGTTTCTTCGACTGGATTCCGGAAAAGAAGTGAACTATCGGGTTTCCGTCGCGGCATAACGACGGATGCAAAATCCTTCCTGGTTATCCGGCGCGACGAAATAGCTGGTGACATGGTCGAATTGCGCCTCGCTCGTCGGTTTTGATCCTTCGATTGATGTTCAACGACGACAATAATTCGGGCGCTGGCTGTGCGTGTACGATCCATGAACCGAGCTTGCCTTGCTTGGTTGGCCTTTTCAAGAGCCGGCACGAACATAGCTCTCATCCAGGGATTGCGGCCGTGAGTCCGCGCTGCCATCAAAATGCGTTCTTGTTCGTCAACGGAAAGGCGTCTCGCGCGCGACAGATTCTGGACGAATATCAAAGCCGCAGAAACGAAAAGAGGGCTGCATTGATCTTGCCTGAGTTCGAGGAACCCTCCAAATGGGGGATACTATGCCGAATTTACTGTTGCCCGGGTTGACGCATTCGTTTGCGCAGGGGGATGGATACAAATTTGTCGCGACACATCCTAGCATCTCGATTTCCGGTTTTTTGGGCAAACCTGGCGCCGGGACTGATCAAGTGTGTTCAGCAGTATAGAGAAATGGTTGCGCAAGGAACCATCTTCTTTGGAAGGAAGCATATGAACATTGAAATACCCGTGGCGCCAGGCGAATCGATCGACAAAATCACCATAGTGGCGATCAAGCGCTCGCGCATTTCGGACCCTGAAAAGCTCGCTCACGTTGAGCGTGAATTTCAAGAGCTGATGGAGGTCTTCGATACCAGAATCAAGCCGGACGAATCCTTGCTTCAACTGCAAGAGGCTTTGCGTGCGGTAAATGAGGAGATATGGATAGTCGAAGATGACATCCGAGACTGCGAGCGGCGCAAGGATTTTGGATCAGTCTTTGTGGAGCTCGCGAGACAGGTTTATTTCAAGAATGACCGGCGAGCGGCACTCAAGCGGGAAATCAATATTTGCCTGGCGAGTCCAATCGTTGAAGAGAAATCGTATTCACCCTACGCTTGATAAGGCCATAGAGAAGCTGTCCATGCTGTGGGACACGCTGTTTCGGATTGCAGAGTCCACGATCGATGAAAACTTCGTGCTATTGACCCTTTGAACCACAATCCGAAGCCGGGAGGGTTCAGATTGCGGCGGAACCCAGGAGTTTCTCAGCGATGCTGGAATACCTGGAAAGGCTGCATCGAGCGCTCTGATGGCTTTAGCATACACAGTTGCCACGGCGTTCGCTTGTTAAAATAAGAATAATTCCTTTTCGATTCGGATATGGCAATGCAGGAAAACGCGGGACAAGTGCCTTTACAGGCAGTGCTCGATGCGGCAATTGGATTCCATCAGGCCGGCAATCTCGTCGAGGCGGAGAAGCATTATCGCAAGGTTTTGTTGCTAGACCCTCGTCATTCGGATGCAATTCATTACCTGGGTGTCATTGCTCACCAAGTAGGCAAAAACGATGTTGCAATCGCCATGATAGGCGCTGCAATCCAAATCAACGGCAAGCAAGCGCCCTACTACGCTAATCTTGCACTTGCCTTCAACGCGGAGTCGCGATTCGACGATGCACTCGACGCTTGCGACAAGGCTATTTCCCTGAATTCGAATTCCACGGGCGCGTATCTTTCGCGCGGAATTGCATTGAGCGCGCTCGGACGGTTTGAGGAGGCCGTATCTGCCTTGGCTCATGCCGCGTACATTGCGCCCAATTTTGCGAAGGCGCATTTTCAGCTTGGATTGGTGCTCAAATCTCAGGGTAAATTAAGCGAAGCGCTCGAGGCGTTTGACACTGTTGTCCGCATTGCGCCTTCAAACGCGCAGGCGCATTTTTGCCGGGCCGCCCTCCTTGACCATCTCGGCCGTTTTACCGAGTCTGCCGATGCATATTCAATCGCGGTCCGCCTGGATCCCGCTTATTCCAGCGCTTATTGCAATTTGGCAGAGGTACTGAGCAAGCTGTCACGGTTTGAAGAGGCGGTCGAGGCTGGCAGGGCAGCTATTGCCATCAAACCGGATTTTTCTGGTGCCTACCTGAACCTTGCAAATGCGCTTGTAGAACTGGGCAGAATCGACGAAGCATTGAATGCATACAATGAAGCGGTTCGTATTCAACCAGACTTTGCCGAGGCTTATTCCCTGCTCGGTGTCACGCTCAATTTGGCGGAGCGGCCCTTGGAGGCGCTGGCGGCCTGTTCCGAAGCAATCCGTCTTGAGCCAGGCAATGCGCAAAGGCACTACTATCTGGCCAATCTTCTTTTTGATCTCGACAGGCTGGATGACGGGCTCGCCGCATGCGATATCGCGATTCGGCTCAAGCCCGAACTTGCAGAGGCGCACGGCAATCGGGCAGTGGCGTTGAGAAAGTTGGGAAGAGTCGAAGAATCGCTTGCCGCCAGTGCGAAAGCCACCAGAATCAATCCAGCCTACTCCAGCGCTCACTTCAATGAAGCGATCGCCCGGCTTCTGATGGGTGATTTTGCCGTGGGACTGGAAAAATATGAGTGGCGTTATCGAGGCGGCGCAAAAGAGCTGAAGGCACGTGGCCTCCCTGCCCCTCAATGGACGGGGCAGGGCGTCAATGGATTGACGGTACTTCTGCATGCAGAGCAAGGATTGGGCGATAGCATTCAATTCTGCCGGTTTGCCGTGATGGTGAAAAGCCGCGGTGCGCGTGTTGTGCTTGAAGTCCCACGCCATTTGCTCCGCCTGTTGGCTGGTTTGCCAGGTGTGGATCAATTCGTGGCCACTGGCGATACTCTCCCGGTGTTTGACTTTCATTGTCCGTTAATGAGCTTGCCCTATGCTCTTCGCACGACGATTGACTCCATTCCGGCGGCGATTCCTTATTTGCACGCGCAAGCCGACGCACAGGAGATATGGAAGGCTCGCCTTGGTGATGAAGGATTTAAAATCGGGATCGCCTGGCAAGGTAGCCCGACTGCCGCGGTGGAGCATGGCCGTTCCGCGCCACTGTCGTGTTTTGAGCCGCTTTCAAAAATACCCGGCGTGAGATTGATCAGCTTGCAGAAGGGCTATGGCACTGACCAGCTCAACAAATTGCCGGCCGACATGCGGGTTGAAACACTCGGCGCGGACTTCGATTCGGGAGCCGATGCGTTTGTCGATACTGCAGCTTTGATGATGAGCCTGGATCTCGTTGTGACTGTCGATACGGCGATTGGTCATCTTGCCGGCGCTCTAGGCAGACCCACCTGGACACTTTTGCAAAAGGTTCCTCATTGGGTATGGATGCTGGAGCGGACTGATAGTCCCTGGTATCCGTCTTTGCGCCTGTTTCGCCAAAATGAACGAGGTAATTGGCCTGAATTGTTCGAAAATGTGACGCAGGCATTGATTCAACAGATGACGAAATCAGCACCTTTGGTGTGATTGACGAAATTGAGGCAGGCACCAACGGGCGGAGCGATTTTCTTTGCCGCAGGCTATTGGTGGTAATTCAAGCGGAGAAACGGAGCTTTGTTGAACCGCGTTGATTAAGTCATTCGCCTGCGGATTGCATGCTGCTTACTTGTGCAAGCACAAAATAAAAAGTGAAGCACAAAGTAAAAAGCCCAGTCCGGGTGGACTGGGCTAAGTACTTGAATACGTTGGTAGGCCGTGTAGGGATCGAACCTACGACAAACGGATTAAGAGTCCGCTGCTCTACCAGCTGAGCTAACGACCCAACGAGCCGAGAATTATATGCATAATTTTCGAAACGCGCAAGCCCCTTCGACAAAAAACTTTTTGTCGTCGTGTCAATGCGTCAGTGCAGCCGTGACCTTCAGGATTTCATCTGCCGTTGTCACGCCTTCCATGATCTTGTGGGCACCGGCCAGGCGCAGGGGCTTCAAGCCGTCGCTCATGGCCTGGGCACGCAGGGCGTGCAATTCGGTCTCGGCCTTGATCATCTTGGAAAACTTTTGCGAAACCGTCAGCAATTCATAAAGCCCGGTACGGCCGCGGTAACCTGTTTCGCGGCATTCAGGGCAGCCCACGGGGCGGTAGATCGCCTGCGGCTTGGGAATGTTTTTGCCTTCGCAAAGGTTGGTCCAGACGTCATCAGCCATTTCACCATCAGGCTTCTTGCATAGCGGGCACAGCGTGCGTACCAGGCGCTGCGCCATGATGCCGATCAGCGTGGCTTCAAGCAGATAATAGGGCGCACCCAGGTCCAGCAGGCGCATCACGGCCGATGGCGCGTCGTTGGTGTGCAGGGTGGAAAACACCAGGTGGCCCGTCAGCGCCGCCTGGATCGCCATTTCCACCGTCTGCAGATCGCGGATTTCGCCGACCATGATGATGTCCGGGTCTTGCCGCATCAGCGCACGCACGCCGTCGGCAAAGGTCAGGTCGATACCCTGTTGCACCTGCATCTGGTTGAAGCTGGATTCGACCATTTCAATCGGGTCTTCCACGGTACAGACGTTGACTTCCGAGGTCGCCAGCGCTTTCAGCGTGGTGTAGAGCGTGGTGGTCTTGCCCGAGCCGGTCGGCCCGGTCACGAGGATGATGCCGTGCGGGCGCTTGGTCAGGTCGTCCCAGCGGTGCGCGTCGTCGGGTGGGAAGCCCAGTTCCGGCAGGGTCTTGACCACTACTTCGGGGTCGAAGATACGCATCACCATCTTTTCGCCGAAGGCGGTGGGCAGGGTGGACAGGCGCAATTCGATTTCCTGCCCGCCAGGCGTGCGCGTCTTGATGCGGCCGTCCTGCGGGCGGCGTTTTTCGATCACGTCGATGCGGCCCAGCAGCTTGATGCGCGCCACCATGGCAATCATGACCGACGCCGGCACCTGGTACACCTGGTGCAGGATGCCGTCGATGCGGAAGCGGATGACGGAAATGTCGCGCTTCGGTTCCAGGTGGATATCCGACGCGCGCTGGTCGAACGCGTATTGCCATAGCCAGTCGACGATGTTGACGATGTGCTGGTCGTTCGCGTCGAGCTGGCGGCTGCTGGCGCCCATTTCGACCAATTGCTCGAAATTGTTGCGCAGTGACGCGTCGGCCGTGTTGGCGGTCTTGCGCGCGCCCTTGATCGACTTGGCCAGCGTGAAAAATTGCGAGGTGTACTGGTCGATATCGAGCGGGCTGGCAACCACGAGCTTGATCACGCGGCGCGAGATGCGCGAAATCTCTTCTTCCCATTCGAGGTTGAAGGGATCGGCCGTGGCAATCGTCAGCTCGGTCTTGTTCATGTCGACCGGCAGGATATGGAAGCGCGTCGCATACGTGGCCGACATCACGTCGGACACCTTGGTGAAATCGGTTTTCAGCGGGTCGATGCGGTAAAACGGCAGCTTCACCTTGCCGGCCATCCATTCAACCAGCCAATCCAGTGTCAGCATTCTTTGCGGCGCGTGGGCGGACTGCAGCTTGCATTGCGCCACCGCCACCAGCGGATGCATGGGTGTGGTCGCATTGTTCAGGATTGCCGAGGCCTGGGTGTATTGCTGCTTGGCGTTGGCTTTGTCGACGATGCCGTCGGCCAGGAGCCAGGTGAAGATCTGCTGCAGGTCAAGCTTCTTTGTGGCGACTTTGTCCATGGCGGGGGCTGGGGAGGGAGGGATGGTTGTTAGCGTAGCAGGTGGCGCCGGTTTTGGTAAGCCGGTGGGCGCAAAAAGGGGTAAATGCCACGAAATGCTACGGGATGCCGGAATTGGCCCTAGCCAGGCGTATAGCGTGCCTTGAAGCCATTGACCCAGGATTTGGCCGGTAGCTTGGTCTGCGCATGGATTTCGGCGGCACGTTCATGCAGTGCCACGAAATCGAGCCCGCGTTTTTGCTTGAAGGCGATGGCCACCACGTTCCCTTCGTGCACTTCCGGCAGGCATAGCACCTCGGCAAAGGCGTAACGCATGGCTTTCAGGTTCTTCGCGTAGCTCGGGTGGTCGCCAAACAGGTTCACCGTCATTGCGCCGTGCTCGTTCAGGCAGGCCGCGCAGGCCTGGTAAAACTCCGCGGTGTCAAGCACCGGGCCGCGTGCCGTGGCGTCATACAGGTCAACCTGCAGCGCATCGAGCGTGCCGGCGCGTGCCGCATCGGTGACGAAGTCCATCGCGTCCATTTCCAGCACCGACAGACGCTCGTCTTCCGGTGGCAGCTTGAACATCGAATTGCAGATTGCGATGACCGAGGGGTTCAACTCCACCGCCGTCACCTGCGCCATGGGAAACTGGCGGTAGCAGAACTTGCTCAGCGCACCCGTACCCAGGCCCAGTTGCGCCACGTGGCGCGGCGTATCGCAAAACAGCATCCAGCACATCATCTGCTGCGCATATTCAAGCTCGATCCAGTCTGGCTTGCGGATGCGCATCGCACCTTGTATCCATTCGGTGCCGAAGTGCAGGAAGCGCACGCCGTCCTGTTCCGACAGTGTGACCGGGGCAAACTTCGGTTTGCGTGGCGGCTTGGGCACCGGCGCTTCTGCCTTGGACGGCACCTTGCGCGGGCCTTCCATGCGGTTGGCGTCGGCTTCGATGGATTTGCGTTTGATGAGCATGGCGCTTGCATTGCTTGGGGTGCGTTATTATGCCATGCGTGACTGTACCGGGGTTGTCCCGCTCGGCAGATTAAATACCAAACACCGGCATGGAAAAGAACGACGCAAAACCAATTGACGATGCCAGTTGGGCGCACGTGGCCGCGCAATATCCCGCAACACCGCAGGGTGTGATCAACCTGGAGCACGGCTATTTTGGCGCCATGGCGCATCCCGTGCAGGTGGTGTACGAGGAAGGCATACGCCGCGTCAACACTCTGCTCAGTCCTTTCGTGCGGACCGAACTTGCAGGGCATCTCGATACCTTGCGCGAACGGCTGGCAGGCTTGATCAATGCCCGACCCGACGAAATCCTCCTCACGCGCAATGCCACCGAATCGATGCAGGTGCTGATCGGGCAATACGCCGGTTTGCAGCCGGGCGATGCCGTGCTCTGGTCCAACCTCGACTACCCGGCCATGAAATATGCCATGCGCTGGCTGGAACAGCGGCGCGGTGTCAGGGGTATCGAACTGGCCTTCGACCTGCCCATTTCAGGCGCCGCCTTGCTGGCGCGCTATCGGGAAGCGATAGAGAGCACGCCGAATCTGAAAATGATGCTGCTCTCGCACGTCTACCCCACCAACGGACAACGCGCACCGGTCAAGGAAATCCTTGCCCATGCGCGCGAGCGGGGCGTCGACGTGCTGGTAGACAGCGCCCACGCCCTGGGGCAGATGCCGCTGGACGTGCAAGAGCTCGGCCTCGATTTTGCCGGCTTCAACCTGCACAAGTGGATCGGCGCTCCCATCGGCACCGGCTTCGCCTATATCCGGCGCGACAGGCTTGCTGCCATCGAAGCGCATTTCGGCGACCGTGATTTTCCGGCCGACGACATTCGCTGCCGCCTGCATGCCGGCACCCCCAACATCGCGGCCCTGCTGGCCGTGCCGGCGGCGCTCGACTTCCACGACAAACTCGGCGGCGCGGCAGGCAAGCGCGCGGCTGCTGCACTTGCGCCAGGCGTGGGTGGAACAAGCGAAGGCCATACCCGGGTTCCGCTTGCTGTCGCCTGCCGGCGTTGACGATGCCACGGCCCTGACTTCATTTAACATCGACGGCATGAGTGCAGCGCAACTGCAGCAAGCCCTGCGTGAGCGTTTCGGTATTTTTACCGTTGCGCGTCATATCGGGCATGCGGAGATCCTGCGCGCCACCGTGGCGTTGACGACCACGGCGGCGGAATTGGCGCGCTTCGTGTCGGCGCTGCAAACTCTTGCCGCAGAGCGGCGCGAAGCCTGAGTGCTATTGGCCGGTGGCGGCGAAGCTTGCCGCCTCTATCGCGTGGCTTGTGCTGAGGAGCTTGTCGGTCGGCTTGAAGCCGGCGTCGCGCGTGGCGATCTTGAATATGCGCTTGCCCAGCGCCACGCAGTATAGAAAACCGTTCGACGCCGTGCCATCCCTGGGCGCGACGATGTGGACCCGTGTGGCCGGCATGCCGCCGATTTCGGTGGTCTGGGTATCGTCGGCCCAGACTTTTTCGCGCTGTCCGATCTCGGCGAGCCATTGCGAGGCGCACACGCGCGTCAGCATCACGTAGTCGTCCTTTTCCTTGAGCGGCAAGGCCACCGTCGACGGCTGGCTCAATATTGTGAACAGTACGGGCGCATTGGCATCCTGCGACGGCATCTTGAAGTTGATAACCGAGGTCTGCGGGGCGATGGTTTCGATTTTCGGTGTGCCGTAGGTGTCGGGCAGGGTCAGCGTCAAGCCGTCGAAGCTATGTTGGCGCTCTTGGGCCGAGGCGTTCGGCGCCAGTGCCAGCGTGCCGGCCAAGCCCAGCAGGAAAAAGGTCTGTTTCAAGGGAATACCTTCAAAGGTTGTTTCGGCGCGCCGCGCAGCGAGGGGCCGGCGTAAGGTTTCAAGGCGGACCAGGCGCGCATCTTGGTTTCCAGCGCCAGCGTATAGGCAGGGCTCGACGAAGGCAAGTCGATCAAATGCAGGCGCTCGCCGGCATCAGCCAACTGGTGCCGCCCCAATTTGGCCGCCGTGCCGCCATTGAAACCCACGGCTTGCAAGTGCGGCAGGGTGGCAACCAGGTCGGCCAGCGCATTGTGCGTTTCATTGCGTATCGCCGCGTCGAGGCTGCCGGGGCGTTCCGCCTCGGCGATTACATCCCACAAGCCGATACGCTTGGCCAGCAGTGCGGCCAGCCTCTGTTCGTAGGTCATGGCACGCAAGTCTGTTGCAATCACGGCACCCACCAATTCCCAAAACCGGTTCTGCGGGTGCGCGTAATATTGTTGCGCCTGGAGCGAACGTTCACCGGGCAGGCTGCCCAACAGCAGCAGCCGTACTTGATCATCGACGACGGGTGGGAAGCTGCGCTTGCGCGGTTCTGCGCTGGATGTCGAAGACGCCATGGGCTGACATCGGAGAAAAAGTGGAGTGTCATTATGGCACAGCGTATGAACCGGCCCGGTTCCCCGCTGCGCTCACCGGGCAAGGCTCTATGCCAGCCTGCCGGCAGCATCGACTATGCATTGGCGCAACCAGGCAAGTCCGGGAGACGCATCCTGTTGCCGATGCCAGATCATGCTGACCTGGATGGCAGGCAAGGCCAGCGGCAAAGGCGCGATCTCCAGTGCCAGCGAGCGGGCTGCCCTTTCTGCCAGACGTTGCGGAACGGTGCCCAGCAGATCGGATGCGGCCACCAGTGAAGGAATCGGAAGATAATTCGGCACGAAAAGTTGCACCTGGCGCCGCACCTTGGCCGAGCCGAGCACGAGCTCCAGCGGTGAATTGCGCCCGTTGCGCGGATGCACTGCCACGTGTCGGCTGTCCTGATAGACCAAGGCCGTCAACCCCGCGGCAAAAGCAGGGTGCCCGGCACGGGCTATCACCACGAGTTTTTCTTCGTGAAAGGCTTCGTAGCAAAGGTCAGAACCTTCCAGCGGAATGTAATCGATGGCCAGACTCAAGTCGCCGCTCGCCAGCCGCGCGGCGATGCCGCCGGCCTCATCGTCATGCACAGCCAGTGTTACGCCCGGCGCAGTCTGCCGCACCTGCGCTAACAAGGCCGGGAGCAGGTAAGCCTGGCCATAGTCGTTCATCGAAATGCTGAATAACTGCTTCGCCGTGCCGTCAAACGCCTGCTGCGGCTTCAGTCCCGTTTGCAGCAACTGCAAGGCCTGTCGCACCGGCCCATGCAGGCGTTGCGCCTCAGGCGTGGGCAGCATGCCCTTGGCTGTGCGTTTGAATAGCGGTTCGCCCAATTGCGCACGCAGGCGCGTGAGCGCATTGCTCACGGCGGGCTGGCTCATGTGCAGTCTTGCCGCTGCGCGCGACAGATTTTGTTCCTGCATCAGGGCATCAAACACCAGCAACAGGTTCAGATCGAGCTGGCGCAAATTCAGGTTCATGAATAAAACTCATTTGAAATATCCATTATCAAAATAATGCGGGGGCGACTAGACTGTGTCAATACCACTCTGCCCACATCGACAGCCATGCCCTTTGATACCGAATCCTTCCGCCGGCAATATCGGGCCGGCATTGCGCCGGGTTACAACCCCTGGCTGCACGCCGGCTTCGTGCTGGCGCTTGGTTCGACCGTGTTGGTGTTCCTGCTGAGCCATCTGCATCAGGTGACGGTTACGGAATGGCTGACGCTGCCTTTGGCGCTGGTTTTTTATAGCTGGGGGGAATACCACATCCACAAAGGCCTGGGCCATCACAAGCGCGCCTGGGGCCGCACCTTCTACAAGCGCCACACCGGCGACCATCATAGTTTCTTTGCCGATGGCCGCATGCGCTATGACCTTGCCAGGGATTGGCGTGTCATCCTGTTCCCGGCCTGGTTGATCATGATCTATGCCGGCGGTGCATTGCTTGCCTGGGTCTTGCTCAGGCAAGTCAACGCCAACGCCGGCGCGCTGTTTGCCGCCACGCTCCTGGGTGGCTACCTCGGCTACGAAATCATGCATGCGTGCGAGCATCTGCCGCCCGAGAACCCCGTCAGCCGTCTGCCCTGGATACGGCACATGCGCCGCCTGCACGAATTGCATCACCGGCGCGAATTGATGCAGCAGTTTAATTTCAATATTGTGTGCCCGCTCTGGGACTGGCTCTACGGCACATTGTATTGGGAAGAAGCAGGGCGCCGCGCCGGTGCGGCGCGCATGCAGCACCACGTCGAGATCGCCTTGGCACCGGAGCAGGTTTTGAGCTACCTCAGCACGCCGTCACGCTGGCAGGAATGGCATCCCTATCCTGTCGCCATCAGCGCGCCAAGCGGGTCTTTGCCGCCAGGCAGCCGCTTCGACTACACCGGCGGCCGTGCCGGCAAGCTCGATTGGGAAGTCGTCGATGCGTCATCACGCCATTGGCAAACCCGCGCGCGCGGCAGGCATGGGCTGGAGATCGGTATCACCTATGAATGCATTCCCACGGCCGGCGGTACACGCGTGGTGCGGACATTGGAATATCGATTCACAAGCCTGTTTGCCCGCATGGCGGACCGGCTTGTCTTGCGCAGGCGCATCGAGCGCGACTCGATTGCCTTGTTGAGCAAGCTGCGTACCGTTTCCGAGAGCGTGCTCGCTGCCTGAGGTAGTGAGCAGCGCCTCAACGCTGCATCAGGAACGTCACCACCCAAAAGGCGCAAATGGCGAGCTGGCCAAAGAAGCCGGTGAAGCGCAGCCAGACCTGCCACTCGCGTGTACCGCTCATGTGCATCACCGATTGCAGCACGCGCAGACCCAATAGCCAGGGTGCCAGGGCATCGGTGAGGACGGTCTGGTGCGTGGCGATCGCATATAGCAGCAGGCTGGCAGCAATGGGCAGCATCTCCAGGCAGTTAGCATGCACGCGCGCCATGCGTTCGCCGAATTCGCTCAGCCCCTTGTTGTCGGCGGAAAACTGGTTGATGCGGCGTTTTCCCGCCATCATGAACAGTCCGCGGTGGCTGACCAAAAGCAGGCCCATTGCCATGGTCCAGGCGATCATCAACATGAGTATGCAGGCACTTTGCGGCATCGCAGGTCTTCCTTCGTCATTGTGGGTTCTTGCATTATGGGTGAGCGGGGTGCAAGCTGCAATGCTGCATGTGCGTAACCAAGCGTTTCCAGACGACAGCGCGTATTATTGAAGTTACGTTCTTATCTCGATGCAATCCATGCTCCGACAAGTTCTCCTCATCACTGGCGCCAGCCGTGGCATCGGCGCGGCTACGGCGCGCCTGGCTGCCGCGCGTGATTATGCCGTCTGCCTTACCTACCGTGAACGGCGCGATGCGGCCGATGCCCTCGTGACCGAGATCGAACAAGCCGGTGGCCACGCCATCGCCGTGCAGGCCGATGTGGCCGACGAAGTGCAAATCGTCCAGCTGTTCGAAACCGTAGACCGCGAACTGGGCCGGCTCACGGCCCTGGTCAACAATGCCGGCGTCCTGGAAACCCAGATGCGCGTTGACCAGATGGATGCCGCGCGCATCAACCGCGTGTTTGCCGCCAACGTCACCGGCAGTTTTGTGTGTGCGCGTGAAGCGGTCAAGCGCATGTCGACCAAATATGGCGGCGCGGGCGGCGCCATCGTCAATGTGTCGTCAGCCGCTTCGCGTATCGGTTCGCCGGGGGAATACGTCGACTATGCCGCATCGAAGGGGGCCATCGATACCTTGACCATCGGCCTGGCCAAGGAAGTGGCAGCCGAGGGCATTCGCGTCAATGCGGTGCGCCCCGGCGTGATCGATACCGAGATCCATGCCAGCGGCGGCGAGCCCGGGCGGGTGGATCGGGTGAAGGGGGCCATCCCCATGCAGCGCGGCGGGCTGGCGCAAGAAGTGGCGCAGGCTGTGCTATGGCTATTGTCCGACGAGGCGTCTTACACGACCGGTGCCTTGCTCGACGTCGCCGGTGGGCGTTGAGCCGTTTCGGTTGTCTACAGTTTATGATGTCGTCATGAACCCGCCGGCCTTGCCGATCTTTCCTTGAATGGCATCTTCCACACAACTTTACCTCTGGCGTGGCGCTTCGCTCGTGATCGGCCCGGCCATCGATTCGCGCCTGCATAGCCATTTCGCGCTGCAATTGAGCGTCGGCCTGGACGGGCCATTCCGCGCGCGCTTTGCGACATCGGAAGAATGGCAAGGCACGAGCGCCGCCATGTTCGCACCGAACCAGCCGCATCAGATCGATGGCGCCGGCGTGCTGGCGCATCTGTTCCTTGAATTGCCCTGGCGTGGTACGACGCTTGCCAGCAGTGTGCAGGCGGATTATGCCGGCTCGCCCGGCTTTGCAAGGGCACAGGCCGCCTTGGTGCAATTGCAGGCAATGCAGGCCGGCGATGGTGACGCCACCATGGCTACGGCCATGCTGGCGGCGCGTGCATGGCGCGATAGCGCGTTGAGCGCGCCCATCACGCAAAAAGCATTGTTCGACAAGCGCATCAAGCTTGCGCTTGATGCAATCACAGCCGATCCGACATCGGATGCCGCCACGCTGGCGCGCCTGGTGCATCTTTCGCCCACGCGCTTCACCCATCTGTTTCGCCAGCAAACCGGCATGTCGGTTTCGCGCTATCTGCTCTGGAGCCGCCTGCTTACCGCCATTGAAGCTGTGGCCGGTGGCGCCAGCACCACTGCTGCGGCGCATCAAGCCGGCTTTGCCGACCTGGCCCACATGAGCCGCAACTTTTCCAGCACCTTCGGCGTGGTGCCTTCGGAATTGCAAAAGATGACCATTGCGTTCAAGCGCGAAGCGTTGTGACGGCGTAGCATGGTTTTATCGCAGTAGCCAAAAACCAATACTGGAGGGGACATGGACACCGTAAAGCAACGCCAGATCGACGTTTTGATCAACAAGTACACTGAAAGCCACCTGAACCCGGTCAATGAAGCCATCCATTGCGTCTGCGTGCCGGCCATCGTGTTTTCCTTCCTCGGCATGATCTGGGCACTGCATCCGCTGGCTGCACTGGCCGTGACGGTCATCTCGCTGCTGTATTACCTGAGCCTGTCGCTGCCGTTTGCGTTTGCCATGTTGATCATGTCGTCGGCCATGCTGTGGCTGCTGCAGATCACGCCGCATGCGGCCGTGCTGCCTGGCTCCATCATCGTCTTCGTGGTGGCCTGGGTCGGCCAGTTCATCGGGCACAAGATCGAGGGCAAGAAGCCTTCCTTTCTCGATGACTTGCGCTTTCTTATGATCGGTCCTTTGTTTGTGCTGGGCGTGCTGTTCCGCCGCCTGCACATTCGTTATTGATGCGCATCGCCATCCTCGGTGCCGGCTCCATCGGCGCCTACCTCGGCACCTGCCTGATTGCGGCAGGTGCCGACGTCGTTATGATCGGCCGCGCGCGCATGGCGCAGCAGATCGCTGCGCATGGCTTGCACACCAGCGACCTGCAAGGGCGCAAGCATGACCTCACGGCAGGCCAGATCCGCTACGAACAAGACCCCAGGGCATTGGGCGAAGCCGACCTGATCCTGGTCACCGTAAAAAGCGCGGACACGCAGGAAGCCGCGCAACTGATCGCCGCCGATGCCGGTGGTGGCACGCTCATCATCAGTTTCCAGAATGGCATAGGCAATGCCGAGGTATTACGCGCCACGCTGCCGCATTGCGCCGTGCTGGGCGGCATGGTGCCGTTCAACGTGGTGCAGATGGCAGGCAACCGCCTGCATCGCGGGACGGAAGGCGAATTGATACTGGAAGCTTCACCGGCCCTCGAAGGCTGGAAAGCCTTGTTTGAGCAGGCCGGCCTGCCCCTGATCGAGCGGCAGGATTTTCTTGAGGTGCAATGGGGCAAACTGTTGCTGAACCTGAACAACCCGGTCAATGCGCTCTCGGGCTTACCGCTCAAGACCGAACTCTCGCAACGCGCCTACCGTCGCTGCCTGGCCGATCTGATCGAAGAAGCCGTGGCGGTGCTCGATGCCGCAGGCATAGAGCCGGCCAAGGTTGCACGTATCGGCCCGCGTCATTTGCCCAAGGTGCTGCGCTTGCCGGACTTCCTGTTCACGCGCATTGCCAAGGCCATGCTGCGCATCGACCCGGAAGCGCGCTCGTCGATGTGGGAAGACTTGCAGGCAGGGCGGCGCACCGAAGTTGATTATCTCAACGGCGCCGTGGTCAAGCTGGCCGAAGCGGCCGGCCGCGAGGCTCCGCTTTCGCGCCGCGTGGTGCAACTGATGCGCGCAGCGGAAGAGGGCAGGGTCAAGTCGGTCTCAGGGCCGAATCTGCTCAAAGCATTGCATGGTTCGCCGCTCTAGCGCAGCAGATAAGCGGCGTAGACCGACACGCAGATTCCATCAAACACGGCAGCCAGGCGCAAGCCCTTGGTAAAGGGCTTGTTCCACTGCAGCAGCACCAGCGCCACCAGGCCTGCCTTCTCCACCGCCGCGGCAAGCATGATCGGCGTCCGCGCTTCGGCATGGTCGGCCGCATACACCAGCAAGCCGCCGATCACGAAAGCCAGCAAACCCCAGTGCCGGGCAAAGAACAGGCCCGCCTCGTCCTCGATCGTCAGCTTGCTCAACAGGCGCAATACCGGCTTGGGAAAGAAAAACTGCAACACCACCAGGCCGGTCACGATACCGGTGATGGTCAGGATGAGGGAAATGTGGTCGGCAATGAACATGGGAGCTCCCGTTGGCTTGTGCCATGGTCGCATACCACCCCGGGCTTGTTGCATCTTGTGGCAAGGCTGCAACAACGCAGTCACATGCTGCACCGCGCCATACAATTTCAAGCCTCAAGCATTTACGCCGCATCAGGCAGCACGGGCGCCATGATACGATCCGCCTTGCATGCAGCCGGCCCAGGAAGCCGCGCCGTTTTCCATATATTAAAGGTAGAACCGAATGCCTCATGATAATGCCGCACCGGCGGTCAAACCCTATATCCCCGCTTCAGCAAAACTCCCGGAACTGACCATTCGCGCCCTTGTCATGGGTGTGCTGCTGGGCATGGTGTTCGGCGCTTCCTCGCTCTACCTGGTGCTCAAGGTCGGCTTGACCGTCAGCGCCTCGATCCCCGTGGCGGTGATCGCCATCACCCTGTTCCGCCTGGTGCACAAGGCCGGCGGCTCAGACTCGACCATTCTGGAAAACAGCATCACCCAGACGGCAGGTTCGGCCGGCGAGTCGATTGCCTTCGGCCTTGGCGTGACCATGCCGGCCATCCTGATCCTGGGGTTCGAGCTGGAAATCTGGCGCGTGATGCTGGTGGGCGTGCTGGGTGGCTTGCTTGGCATTCTTTTAATGATCCCCACGCGCCGCACCATGATCGTGGAACAGCACGCGACGCTGAAATTCCCCGAAGGCACGGCCTGTGCCGAAGTGCTGAAGGCGGCAGCGTCCGACACCTCGCGTGAAGCCGCCGGTGAAGCCGCGCGCGACAGCTCCGAAGCCCAGGCCGACGCCAGCCGCCGCGCCAAGACCATCTTTGGCGGGTTTGGCATCGGCTTGCTCTACAAGGCCTTGAACGTGGCTTTCAAGGGCTGGAAGGATACCCCCAATGTCGAATTCGGCGACCCGCTGAAGGCAGGCTCGATCGGCGCCGAAGTCTCACCCGAACTGCTGGGCGTAGGCTACATCATCGGCCCGCGCATTGCCTCAGTCATGGCGGCCGGCGGTGTGCTGTCTTACCTGCTTTTGATCCCGATGATCAAGTTCTTCGGCGACAAGCTGACCGTGCCGCTGGCACCGGGAACCAAGCTGATTTCTGAAATGGGCCCGGACGATATCCGCGGTGCCTACGTGCTTTACATTGGTGCGGGTGCCGTGGCGGCGGGCGGCTTGATCAGCATGGCGCAGGCCATGCCCACGATCTGGCGCAGCGTCAAGGCTGGCCTCGCCGGTATCGGCAACAGGACAGCCGCAGCAGTGGCACCGATCCGCACCGATCAGGATATTCCGATGAAGTGGGTCTTGATCGGCACCCTCGGCCTGGTGGCGGCGATCACGCTGGCTGCGCCCTTGCAGATGAACATCCTGGGTGCGATCCTGATCGTGCTGTTCGGTTTCCTGTTTTCCACGGTGTCGTCGCGCCTGACCGGTGAAATCGGCTCGTCTTCGAACCCGATCTCGGGCATGACGGTGGCCACATTGCTGTTCACCTGCCTGATCTTCCTCATCATGGGCTGGACCGGCGGCAAATACTATGTCACGGCGCTGTCGGTCGGTGCCATCGTCTGTATCGCATCGAGCAATGCCGGCACTACCTCGCAAGACTTGAAGACCGGCTTTCTGGTCGGTTCCACCCCGCGCCTGCAGCAATATGCCATCCTGGCCGGCGCATTGTCGTCTGCGCTCCTGCTCGGCCCCATCCTGCTGAAGCTGAACGACGCCGGCACCGTCTATGTGCCGGCAGCCCAGGTTGCACCCGGCCTCACCACCGACGTCAGCAAGTTGCACGACACCGGCACGCTGCAAGGCCCGCAAGCCGAGCAAGACGGCAAGACCTACCACGTCTGGCAAAAGACCGACGCAAAAGGCGGCCCGGCCGGCAAATACTTTGTCGATGACGCAGGCAAGGTGGCCTACCTGGTCGACCCGGGCATCAACGGCCAGTTCAACAAGCGCCCTGACGGCAGCGAAGTCAAGAAATACGACGCCCCCAAGGCGGTGCTGATGTCTTACATCATCAAGGGCATCCTGGACCGGCAATTGCCCTGGACCCTGGTGCTGTTCGGTGTGATGATTGCCGTGGTGCTGGAAATGTCGGAGATTCCTTCGCTGGCGTTTGCCGTGGGCGTCTACCTGCCGCTGTCGTCGTCGATGCCGCTATTCATCGGCGGCATGGTGCGCTGGCTGGCTGACCGGCGTAATAACAAGCTCTCGCAATACGCCAGCCTCAACGCAGATGAAAAGCAGGCCGCGGGCGACCGCAGTTCGGGTGTGCTGCTGTCTTCCGGCTACATCGCAGGCGGTGCGCTGGCCGGCATCATCATCGCCTTCACTGCCGGCATCCTGACCAATTTCGACCAGTCGCTGGAGCAGTGGGCGCAAAAGAACAACCCTTTCTATGAAGGTGCCATGTCGGACGCACTGTCGCTCTTGCCCTACGCGGTGATTGTGGGCTTGTTGTATTGGGTGGCAAGGGAAAAAGACGCCAAGGCTTGACCCTGTGACTAGCGGTTATCCGGGAACGCCACTTTCAAGTGGCGTTTTTATTTCGCAGTCGAGAATTAACAATTGCCCTGTGGATATGCTGCATAGCGCAATGAAAAGTTGGGCAACTGCTTGAATTGTAGATAGTTTAGGAATAAAGTACATATTCCGCCTGAACCTATTACAAGAGAATCCAGGCCTGCATGAGTACTGCCTACCAAGACAGTTTTGCCCGCGACAACCTGCCGCCGCGCGACACGTGGCCCGAGTTGCGCTTCGACCTTCCCGAACTCCATTACCCGGAACGCCTCAATTGCGCCGTCGAACTGGTCGACCGCATGGCAACGGGCAGCCGAGCGTCCAAGCCAGCCATCATCGGCCGGGACAAGACCTGGACCTACGCCGAACTCAAGGACAAGACCGACCGCATCGCCGGTGTGCTGCGCGAGCAACTGGCTTTGCCGACCGGCGCGCGCATCCTGCTGCGCGGCGGCAACAGCCCCATGATGGCGGCCTGCACGCTGGCGGTCTGGAAGGCCGGCTATATCGCCGTGCCCACCATGCCGCTGTTGCGTGCCAAGGAATTGGGCGTCATCCTCGACAAGGCCAGGGTTGGCGCGGTGCTCTGTGCCGGCGAATTGCGTGAAGAAATGGATAACGCAGCAGCGTCGGCCAAGGCGCCACCTGTGATGGTGTATTACCACGACGAAAGTGAAACCGGCCTGGAAGCGCGCATGGCGCGCCAGGGCAGTTTTACTGCGCTCGACACTTACGCGGAAGACGTGTGCCTGATCGGCTTCACCTCGGGCACCACGGGCGTGCCCAAGGGCACCATGCACTTCCACCGCGACGTCATGGCCATCTGCGACTGCTTTCCGCGTTCGGTACTGCAGGCGCGGGAGAGTGACATTTTCATCGGCACGCCACCGCTGGCCTTCACCTTCGGCCTGGGTGGCTTATTGCTGTTTCCCTTGCGTGTGGGGGCAACCTGCGTGCTGCTGGAAAAGCTCACGCCCGAAACCCTGCTGCAGGCGATTGCTGCGCAGCGCGCCACGGTCTGCTTTACGGCACCCACGTTCTACCGCCAGATGGCGCCGCTGGCGGCCAAATACGATCTTACCGGCCTGAAGAAAACCGTCTCGGCCGGCGAAGCCTTGCCCAAGGCCACGCGCGCCAGTTGGCGCGAAGCGTCAGGCATTCAAATGATAGACGGCATCGGCGCCACCGAAATGCTGCACATCTTTATTTCGGCAGCAGGTGCCGACGTGCGCCCCGGTGCCACCGGCAAGCCCGTGCCGGGCTACCAGGCTTGCGTGCTCGACGACGACGGCCAGCCTGTGCCGCCCGGCACGGTGGGCCACCTCGCGGTAAAAGGCCCGACCGGCTGTCGCTATCTGGCTGACGACCGGCAAACCAATTACGTGCGCGACGGCTGGAACCTGACGGGCGACGCCTACAGCATGGATGCGGACGGCTATTTCTGGTACCAGGCACGGACCGACGACATGATCATCTCCGCCGGTTACAACATCGCCGGGCCGGAAGTCGAAGAAGCCTTGCTGCGCCACCCCGTGGTGGCCGAATGCGCCGTGGTGGCCTGGCCTGACGAGGAGCGCGGCCAGATCGTCAAGGCCTTCGTCGTGCTGAAGCCCGACGGCAAGGCAGGTGAACAGACGATCAAGGGTTTGCAGGAATTCGTCAAGCAGGCAATCGCCCCCTACAAATACCCGCGCGCCATTGAATTCTGCACGTCGCTGCCGCGCACCGAGACCGGCAAGCTGCAGCGTTTCAAATTGAGGCACACGTGAAGATTGTTTGCATAGGCGGCGGCCCGGCCGGCCTCTATTTCGCCCTGCTGATGAAGAAGCAGGATGCTGCGCACGAGATCACCGTAATCGAGCGCAACCGCCCCTACGACACCTTCGGCTGGGGCGTGGTGTTTTCCGACCAGACGCTGGGCAACCTCGTCACGGCCGACGAGCCGACTGCGCGCACCATCCTGCAAGCCTTCAACCACTGGGACGACATCGACGTCCATTTCAAGGGCCACACCACCACTTCCGGTGGCCACGGCTTTTGCGGCATCGGGCGCAAGCGCCTGCTTAACATCCTGCAGCAGCGCTGCGAAGAACTGGGCGTGAAGCTGGTGTTTGAAACTGACGTGGGCGACGACCAGGAAGTGGCGCGGCAATATGGCGCCGACCTTGTCATTGCCTGCGACGGCTTGAACAGCCGCGTGCGCACCCGCTATTCCGGCACTTTCCAGCCCGACGTTGAAGCGCGCAAATGCCGCTTCGTCTGGCTCGGCACCAAGAAGCTGTTCCCGGCATTCACCTTTGCCTTCGAGGAAACCGAACACGGCTGGTTCCAGGCCCATGCCTACCAGTATGACGGCGACACCGCCACCTTCATCGTCGAAACGCCGGAAGACGTGTGGCAACGTGCCGGGCTCGACCAGATGAGCCAGGAAGAGGGCATTGCATTTTGCGAACGGCTGTTTGCCAAATACCTCGACGGCAACCGCTTGATGTCGAATGCATCGCACCAGCGCGGTGCCGCAATCTGGATCAAGTTCCCGCGCATCGTCTGCCACCAATGGGTGCACTGGAACGAATTCGATGGCCGCAAGGTGCCTGTGGTGCTGATGGGCGACGCCGCGCATACAGCGCATTTTTCCATCGGTTCCGGAACCAAGCTGGCGCTGGAAGATGCGATCGAACTGGCGCGCTCATTCGAGCGCCATGGCAAGGATGGCATTGCCGCGGTGCTGGACCAATACCAGAAACTGCGCGCACTGGAAGTGCTGAAGATCCAAAGCGCGGCGCGCAATTCGATGGAATGGTTCGAGAACGTCGATCGCTACACGAAAATGGAAGCGCCGCAATTCGCCTATTCCATGCTCACGCGCAGCCAGCGCCTGTCGCATGAAAACCTGCGCATGCGCGACAGGCAATACGTGGGCCGGTTCGAACAATGGATTGCCGAACGGGCTGCAGCGCAAGCTGGGTTGCCTGCGCAGACCGGCAGCGTGCCGCCGATGATGACGCCGTTCCGCCTCCGTTCGGTGGTGTTGCCGAACCGCATCGTGGTGTCGCCGATGGCGCAATATTCGGCACAGGACGGCACCGTGGGTGACTACCATCTGGTGCACCTGGGCAGTCGAGCCATGGGTGGTGCCGGCATGGTGTTTGCCGAAATGACCTGCGTTTCGGCAGACGCGCGCATCACGCCGGGCTGCCCTGGCTTGTACCTGCCGGAGCATACGGCAGCCTGGAAGCGCATTGTGGATTATGTGCACAACCACAGCGAAGCAAAGATTGCCATGCAGCTTGGCCATGCCGGCGCCAAGGGCTCGACCCGGCTGGGCTGGGATGGCATCGACAAACCGCTGGCCGAAGGCAATTGGCCGCTCGTGTCGGCATCGGCACAGCAATATCTGGCTGGTGTCTCGCAAACCTCGCGCGCCGCGACGCTTGAAGACCTGGCGCGCATCAAGGCCGACTTTGTGCGCGCAACCGAAGCGGCGGCCGAAGCCGGCTTCGACTGGCTGGAACTGCATTGCGCGCACGGCTACCTGCTGTCGTCCTTCATTTCACCGTTGACGAACCACAGGACGGATGAATACGGCGGCACACTGGAAAACCGCTGCCGCTATCCACTCGACGTGTTCGCCGCCATCCGTGCCGTCTGGCCGCAAGAGAAGCCGATTTCCGTGCGCATTTCTGCACACGACTGGGTCGAGGGCGGCATCACGCCGGACGACGCGGTGGCGATAGCGAAACTGTTCAAGGCGGCCGGCGCCGACATGATCGATTGTTCTTCCGGCCAGGTCAGCAAGGAAGAAAAGCCCATCTTCGGGCGCATGTTCCAGACCCCGTTCGCCGACCGCATCCGCAACGAAGCCGGTATCCCGGCCATTGCCGTCGGGGCCATCTTCGAAGCCGACCATGCCAACAGCATCATCGCCGCCGGCCGCGCCGACCTGTGCGCCATCGCACGGCCGCACCTGGCCGATCCGGCCTGGACCTTGCATGAATGTGCCAAACTCGGTTATACCGAAGTGACGTGGCCGAAACCGTATCAGGCCGGGAAGTTCCAACTTGAGCGCAACCTTGAGCGGGAACGGCAACTGGCTGCAGCAAACAGTGGGCTGACGCCGCAACAGATCGCGGCGCGGTTGCTGGAGTCGTAAAGGAAGTAACAACTATAAATTTTCGGAGAGAACAAGGGGACATACATGGCGCGCAAGACAGCCGACAGCACGAACGGACCAACCCACCACAGCGGCGCGGGGCATGATGCCCCCGTCGTCGACTTGGAGACACGCGTTACCGAGGAAGACCACACCTCGCTCAAATTGTGGCTGCGTATGCTTTCCTGCACCACTCGCATCGAAACCGAGATCCGCACGCGCTTGCGTGAAAAGTTCGACGTGACACTGCCGCGCTTTGACCTGATGGCGCAATTGCAACGCCACCCCGAAGGCTTGCGCATGGGTGAACTGTCGCGCCGCATGATGGTCACGGGCGGCAACATCACCGGTATCACCGACCAGCTCGAGCAGGAGAAATTGGTTGTGCGGGTGTCGAGCCCGGAAGACCGGCGCGTCTACAGCGTCAAGCTGACCCCGGCCGGCAAGCGCGCCTTTGCCAAGATGGCCGCTGTGCACGAAGGCTGGATCGACGATTTGATGAGTGGCTTGTCGCCTCAGGAAAAGGGCAAGCTGATCCAGTTGCTGTCGCAGATGAAGCAGCACTTGATGGAAATCGACAACGAGGAGTAGCACCATGTCTTACCTGCCAGGCCAGCCGCAGCAATTGCCGGGCAACCGCGCCAGTTTTGCCACTTACAAGGCCGGGCATTTCGGCTTTGCGGTACATCAGGGTGTGGCCACGCTGACGCTGAACCGCCCGGAGCGAAAGAACCCCTTGACCTTCGAGTCCTACGCCGAATTGCGCGAGCTGTTCAGGGCGCTGGCCTATGCCGACGACGTGAAAACCGTCGTCGTGACCGGCGCCGGCGACAACTTCTGTTCCGGTGGCGACGTGCATGAAATCATTGGCCCACTGACGAAACTGGACATGCCGGGTTTGCTTGCCTTCACGCGCATGACCGGCGACGTGGTCAAGGCCATGCGCGCCTGCCCGCAGCCCATCGTGGCGGCCATAGACGGCATTTGCGTGGGCGCGGGCGCCATCCTGGCGTTGGCCTCGGACCTGCGTTACGGTACCGCACGCAGCAAGACGGCTTTCCTGTTCACGCGGGTCGGTCTGGCCGGCTGCGACATGGGTGCGTGCGCAATGCTGCCGCGCGTGATCGGCCAGGGGCGTGCCGCCGACCTGCTTTACAGCGGCCGTTCCATGAGTGGCGAAGAAGCGGAACGCTGGGGTTTTTTCAACCGGCTGTGTACGCCGGAAGACGTGCTGGCCGAAGCGCAAAAAATGGCTGCCGATCTGGCTGCCGGCCCGACCTTTGCCCACGGCATGACCAAGAAGATGCTGCAGCAGGAATGGAACATGGGGGTGGACGAAGCCATCGAAGCCGAAGCGCAAGCGCAGGCGATCTGCATGATGACCAATGATTTTCATCGGGCTTACCATGCGTTTGTGGCCAAGGATAAACCGAAGTTTGAGGGTAACTAATCAGAACCCCTCTCCTACCGGTGGGAGAGGGGCGCAAGCGAGAAGCTGATATGGATAAGCACCACACCAACTGGCCCTTCTTCGAACCACGCCACCGCACCATCGCGCGCGCACTCGAAGCCTGGTCCGTCGAACACTTGGCCCACGGCGAAGAAGCGGACGTCGACGCTGCCTGCCGTGCCCTCGTCAAACTGCTCGGTAACGCCGGCTGGCTGCACTATGCCATCGGCGGCACGAATTACGGCGGCGTGACTGACGTCATCGACACGCGCGCCCTTTGCCTGATCCGCGAAACCCTGGCGCGCCATGCAGGCCTGGCCGACTTCGCCTTTGCCATGCAAGGCCTCGGTTCCGGCGCCATCAGCCTGTTCGGTACGTACGAGCAAAAGCAGCATTACCTGCCGCGCGTAGGCAAGGGTGAAGAGATTGCTGCCTTCGCGCTATCCGAACCTGATGCCGGGTCCGACGTCGCCGCCATGCAATGCGCCGCGACTGCGGACGGCGAGCACTATGTATTGAATGGCGAAAAGACCTGGATCTCGAACGGCGGCATAGCCGACTTCTACGTGCTGTTCGCCCGCACCGGTGAAGCGCCGGGCGCGCGTGGCATTTCGGCTTTCATCGTCGATGCCGATACGCCCGGTTTCGAAATCGCCGAGCGCATCGAACTGATCGCACCGCACCCGCTGGCACGCCTGAAATTGAACAACTGCCGCATCCCCGCTACCCAGCGCCTGGGCGAGGCCGGGCAGGGCTTCAAGGTTGCCATGGCCACGCTCGACGTGTTCCGCACCTCGGTGGCCGCCGCAGCGCTCGGGTTTGCCCGCCGGGCCCTGGATGAAGCGCTGGCACGTGCCACCACGCGCCGCATGTTCAACCAGACCCTGTCCGACTTCCAGCTCACGCAAGCCAAGCTGGCGCAGATGGCTACCGATATCGACGCGGCAGCCTTGCTTACCTACCGCGCCGCCTGGCAGCGCGACCAGGGGCAGAACGTCACACGCGAAGCCGCCATGGCCAAGCTCACCGCCACCGAAAACGCGCAGCAGGTGATCGACACGGCATTGCAGATGTTTGGCGGCCAGGGCGTGGTCAGCGGAGAGACCGTTGAAAAGCTGTACCGCGAAATTCGCGCGCTGCGCATCTATGAAGGCGCCACCGAAGTCCAGCAAATGATCATTGCGCGCGAACTCTTGCGCGAACACAAGCAAACTCAATCATGAATATTCTCCAACCACCAGGCTGGGTTCAGCCGCGCGGCTACAGCAACGGCATTGCGGCACAAGGGCGCATGATCTTCGTCGGCGGCATGATAGGCTGGGACGAACAAGGCCAATTCCACACCGACGACTTCGCCGGCCAGGTCAGGCAAACCTTGATGAATATCGTGGCCGTACTCAACGAGGGTGGCGCCGGGCCTGAGCACATCGTGCGCATGACCTGGTACGTGATCGACAAGAAGGAATATCTGGCCAGCGGCAAGGAAGTCGGTGCAGCCTACCGTGAAATCATCGGCAGGCATTACCCGGCCATGTCGGCGGTGCAGGTGGTGGCCCTGGTCGAAGACCGCGCCCGCGTTGAAATTGAAGTCACGGCGGTCATTCCGGATTGAGGTCCTTGCACCAGCGTGACGCACAGACAAGGTGCGAAGCACCAGTCTGGCGAGCCTGAATCTATCATCCAAGGGCGAACGAAATGTTCGCCCTTTTCCTTTTTCCTTCTCCATAAGTCTATGATTTTAAATAAATAAATATCAGAGATTGAACGTCGGCCAAGCCCGGGCACGCAGTTTGCTTATGTTCAGTCAACTTGTACACAAGAAGGTATACCAAATGATTGGGTGGACCATCGCGGACTGGTTGGCAGCTTATAAGGGTGGCGGCACGCCGCAAGTGCTGTTGGCGCGCCTGATCAAGTTGCTGCCGGACGGAGACAAAGTCTGGATCACGCTGTCCGACCATGTGCACCTGGGGCGCCAGATAGCTGAGCTTGAAATGCGCACCACTGCGGCCGGTGGTGCGGCGGCTCTGCCCTTATATGGTGTGCCCTTTGCCGTAAAGGACAACATCGATGTGGCCGGTTTGCCGACCACGGCCGGCTGTCCCCAATTTGCCTACGTACCAGAACGCCATGCCCATGCCGTGGAGCGACTGGTACAAGCCGGCGCCATTGTCATCGGCAAGACCAACTTGGATCAATTTGCCACCGGCCTGGTTGGAACACGTTCGCCCTATGGCGCCGTACCGAATGCCTTCGACCCCGAATTCATTTCCGGCGGTTCCAGTTCTGGTTCGGCCAGCGTGGTAGCGCGTGGCCTGGTGCCGTTTTCGTTCGGCACCGACACGGCCGGTTCGGGCCGCGTGCCGGCCGGCTTGAACAATATCGTCGGCTTGAAGCCCACGCGCGGCGCCTTGTCGAACAGCGGCGTGGTGCCGGCCTGCCGCAGCCTCGATTGCATTTCCATTTTCGCTACCACGGTCGACGATGCGCAAGCGGTGTTTTCCCTTGCCGCCGGCTTCGACCAACACGATGGCTATTCGCGCAAGGCGCCGCCCGAAAGCATTGTGACCGTGTTGCCGGAGGCGCCACGTTTCGGCATACCCTTGCTGCCCGAATTCTATGGCGACGCGCAGAGCGAACGCGCCTGGCAGGACGCTCTGAAGGAACTCGCTGCGTTTGGCGTGCAGTGCGTACCGCTCGACTTTGACCTGTTCGACCAGGTGACTGCCTTGCTGTATGACGGCCCCTGGGTCGCCGAGCGCTACGCTGCCATCCGCGCCTTCGCCGAAAAAGAGCCCGAAGCGATCCACCCCGTGGTGCGCGACATCATCTTCCGCGCCAAGGAATTTTCCGCCACCGACACTTTCGAAGCCATGTACCGCCTGGGCGACTTGAAGCGCGAGGCCGACGCCGTGATGGCCTCGGTCGATGCCTTGCTCACGCCGACACTGCCGCGTCCGCACCGCATCGCCGACGTGGAAGCCGACCCCGTGCGCCTGAACAGCCAGAACGGCAAATACACCAACTTCGTCAACCTGCTCGACTGGAGTGCGCTGGCCTTGCCCTGCAGCTTCCGCGAAGACGGCCTGCCGTTCGGCATCACGCTGATCGCTCCGGCCTGGAAGGAAGCCGCACTGTGCGCCTTCGGCAAACGTTGGCAAGGGCACCGGGCGATGACGCGCGGCGCCACGGGCCTGGCTTACGTTTCAACCATGCTGGCGCAAATCCTGACCCCGGCGCCCGGCAAGACCCGCGTGGCCGTGGTGGGCGCGCACCTGTCCGGCATGCCCCTGAACCGCGAATTGACCGAGCGGGATGCCGTGCTGGTGGAAACCACCAGCACGTCGGATGCCTACCGCCTCTATGCGCTGGCCGGCACGGTGCCACCCAAGCCTGGCCTTGCGCGCGGCGAAGCCGGCGGCGGTGCGGCAATTCAGGTAGAGCTGTGGGATATGCCCACGGTACATTTCGGTTCATTCGTGGCCGGGATATCTGCGCCGCTGGGCATCGGCACGCTGGAATTGCACGATGGGCGGACGGTGAAAGGCTTCATCTGCGAGGGCCAGGGTTTGGTTGGCGCGCAAGACATCACACATTTCGGCGGCTGGCGGGCCTACCGTGCTTCGCTTGCTTGAGGGGACGACCAGCATGTTCAAAACGGTACTGATTGCCAACCGCGGTGAAATCGCCGTGCGCATTGCCCGTACCCTGAAAAAGATGGGCATCAAGAGCGTGGCCGTCTATTCCGACGCCGACGTCAACGCCATGCACGCCAAGGTGGCCGACGTGGCAGTGCACATCGGCGGCGCGGCACCGGCAGACAGCTATCTGCGCGGCGATGTCATTATCCAGGTCGCCAAAGAGACAGGCGCAGAAGCGATCATTCCCGGCTACGGCTTCCTCTCGGAAAATGCGGCATTTTGCGAAGCCTGCGAAGCGGCCGGCCTGGTCTTCGTCGGTCCCACGGCACAACAGATGCGTGACTTCGGCTTGAAGCATGCTGCACGTGAAATTGCCGGCCGCGCCCAGGTGCCCTTGACACCAGGTTCCGGCCTCCTGCCCGACCTGGAGACGGCACGCGCCAAGGCTGCGCGAATCGGCTACCCCGTCATGCTGAAAAGCACGGCCGGTGGCGGAGGCATCGGTTTGACGCGCTGCGAAGACGAAGCGGCGCTTAATGCCGCCTTCGAATCGGTGCAGCGCCTGGGCAAGAACTTCTTTTCCGATAGCGGTGTATTCGTCGAATGCTATATCGACCAGGCCCGCCACGTCGAAGTGCAAATTTTCGGCGATGGCCGGGGCAGGGTGGCAGCCATCGGTGAGCGCGATTGCTCGATCCAGCGGCGTAACCAGAAAGTGATCGAAGAAACGCCGGCGCCCAACCTGCCGCCGGCCACGCGGCAAAAACTGCTCGAAGCCTCGCAACGCCTCGGTGAAGCGGTGGGTTACCGTTCGGCCGGCACGGTGGAATACATCTACGACGCCAGGCGCGACCAGTTCTACTTCCTCGAAGTGAACACGCGCTTGCAAGTCGAACACTGCATCACCGAAGCCGTCACCGGCCTGGATCTGGTGGAGTGGATGATCCTGACCGCTGCCGGCACGCCGCCCGACGTCTCCGTGCTACCCGAACCGAAAGGTGCCGCCATCGAAGTGCGGCTCTATGCCGAAGACCCGCTACGCAACTTCCAGCCCAGCCCCGGCGTGTTGACTGAGGTGCGCTTTCCGGCCGAGGCGCGCATCGATGGCTGGGTTGATACCGGCACCGAAGTGTCTGCTCACTACGATCCCATGCTTGCTAAGCTGATCGTGCATGGCGCGACGCGGGCCGAAGCGATCACCCGCCTCTCTGCCGCACTCGGGGCCACACGCTTGTGCGGCATCTCGACCAATCTCGAATACCTGCGCCAGATCGCTGCCAGTTCCGGCTTCCAATCCGGCATCCTGAGTACGCGCTTCCTCGACGGCTTTCCCTTCGTGCCGCCTGTGGTCGAAGTGATCGAAGCGGGCACTTACACCACGGTGCAGGATTACCCGGGCCGCGTCGGCTATTGGGATATCGGCGTGCCGCCTTCGGGGCCGATGGACCACTGGGCCTTCCGCGTTGCCAACCGCGTCGTCGGCAATGACCTTGCCGCTGCTGCGCTGGAAGCCACGGTGCTCGGCCCCACGCTGCGCTTCCATTGCGATGCGGTGCTGGCACTAACCGGTGCACCGACCGCGGCCACGCTCGACGGCGTTGCCGTGCCGTTCTGGCAACCGCTCACCGTCAAGGCCGGGCAAACACTCAAGGTCGGCAAGGTGGGCGCGGGTTGCCGCACCTATATCGCAATCCGCAACGGCATCGATGTGCCGGATTACCTCGGCAGCAAATCCACTTTCGCGCTCGGCCAGTTCGGCGGCCATGCCGGTCGTGTGCTGCGCGGTTCGGACATGTTGACCATCAATAACCCGGCACTCGCCGCCAGCGTCACGCCGGCGCCCGTAACCGAGCCGACAGCCTGGAATGAAGCGGCAATCCCGCAATACGGTCAGACCTGGGAAATTGGCGCGCTCTACGGTCCGCATGGTGCGCCCGATTTCTTCACCAATGAATCGGTCGAAACCTTTTTCGCCGCCGAATGGCAGGTGCACTACAACTCGAACCGGCTTGGCGTGCGCCTGGTCGGCCCCAAGCCTTCATGGATCCGTAGCGACGGTGGTGAGGCCGGCTTGCATCCTTCCAATGTGCACGATTGCGAATACGCCATCGGCAGCGTCAACTTTACAGGCGACATGCCTGTGATCCTGACCCAGGACGGCCCCAGCCTCGGCGGCTTCGTTTGCCTGGTCACGATTGCGAAAGCTGAATTGTGGAAGGTGGGCCAGGTCAAGCCGGGCGACAAGATTCGCTTCATCCCGATTTCCTTCGACCAGGCGCTGGCGTTGGAAAAGCGCCAGGATGAGTTGTTGGCGCAGATGGGGGCTTCCGCTGCACCGCTGCAACTGGTGGCACAGCGCACCGCCCCCATCGTGGCCGAGTTGCCCGCGCGCGGCACCGCCCCGCAAATGGTGGTCCGCCAAGCCGGTGACAAATATTTACTGATTGAGTATGGCCCGCCCGTGCTCGACCTCAACCTGCGCTTCCAGGTGCATGCCTTGATGGAAGAGCTGAAAGCACACCCGGTTCCGGGCATTCTGGAGCTTTCGCCCGGCGTGCGTTCGCTGCAAGTCCATTACGACAGCCGTATCATCCATCAAAAGGATTTGCTGGCAGCCTTGACAATGGCGGAACAAAAGCTGCCGCCGGTTGCCAGCATGAAGGTCAAGAGCCGCGTGGTGCACTTGCCCCTGGCCTTCGAGGATTCGGCCACGCTCGATGCCGTGGCACGCTACCGCCAATCGGTACGCGATACGGCGCCCTGGTTGCCGCGCAATACCGAATTCATGCGCCGCATCAATGGCCTCGAATCGGTCGATCAGGTCCGCGACATCCTGTATCAAACCAGCTACATGGTGCTGGGGCTGGGCGACGTCTACCTCGGCGCCCCGTGCGCAGTGCCGGTTGATCCGCGGCACCGCCTGCTCACATCGAAATACAATCCGGCGCGGACCTACACCGCCGAAGGCACGGTGGGCATCGGCGGGATCTACATGTGCATCTACGGCATGGATTCGCCCGGCGGCTATCAGCTCGTGGGCCGCACGCTGCCGATCTGGAACAAATTTCTGAAAAACGACGTGTTCATCGATGGCGAGCCCTGGCTGCTGCGCTTCTTCGACCAGGTGCGTTTCTATCCCGTGGAAGAGGCTGAACTCGACCAATTGCGCCGCGACTTCCGCGAGGGCAGGCACAAGATCAGCATCACCGAAGAGATTTTCGATCTCGGCCAATACAACGCCTTTCTCGAGTCGATCGCGCCTGAACTCGAAGTCTTTCGTGCCGGACAAAAGGTCGCCTTCGACCAGGAAGTCGCGCATTGGGCCAGCAGCGGCGCCATGGCTGAAGCCTTGGAAGAAGCGGAACCCGAAACTGCGCTTGAAGCCGCCGGCACCAGCGTGCTGGCTGACATCAGCGGCAACGTATGGAAAATCGTCGCCAAGACCGGCGACCTTGTACGGGCCGGCGACACCTTGATGATTTTGGAAGCCATGAAGATGGAGTTTGCCATTCCTGCTCCCTGCGAAGGCGTCGTGCTGGCCTTCCATTGCAAAGCGGGCAGCCTGATTGATGCAGGAGATTTGCTTGTATCGATCGGAGAAGAAGTCGGATGCGTCTAAAAATCTGCTGCGCGCGCCTACGCGGCCCGAGCTTGGGGCGCTCGCTACGATTTTTGGAAGCATCCTTGAAGGCGAAGTATGAAGCCGTAGATGTGTTGGTCATTTTCTTACTTTTTATTTTGAATAGGGAGCAGCAAACATGGATCGTCGCAAAGTATTGAAAGCGACCGCACTCGGCGCTTTGGCAGCTTCGGCACCTGGAATGTTCATGCGTTCGGCCTTCGCCGCCGAAACCATCAAGGTCGGCATTCTCCATTCGCTGTCGGGAACGATGGCGATTTCAGAAACCACGCTGAAGGACACGGCCTTGATGGCCATCGAGGAAATCAATGCCAATGGCGGCGTCATGGGCAAGATGCTCGAGCCCGTAGTGGTCGACCCGGCATCGAACTGGCCACTGTTTGCCGAAAAGGCCCGAGGCTTGATCACGCAAGACAAGGTGGCCGTCGTGTTCGGCTGCTGGACCTCGGTTTCGCGCAAGTCGGTGCTGCCGGTCTTCAAGGAAACCAACAGCCTCTTGTTCTATCCCGTGCAATACGAAGGCGAGGAGCTGGAAAAGAATGTGTTCTACACCGGCGCTGCGCCGAACCAGCAAGCCATTCCCGCCACCGAATACCTGATGTCCAAGGAGGGCGGCGGCGCCAAGCGTTTTGTCCTGCTCGGCACCGACTACGTCTACCCACGCACCACCAACAAGATTCTGCGCGCCTTCCTGCACAGCAAGGGCATCAAGGATGCCGATATCGACGAGGTTTATACACCGTTTGGCCATTCCGATTACCAAACCATCGTGGCCAACATCAAGAAGTTCGCCGCCGGCGGCAAGACCGCCGTGATTTCAACCATCAACGGCGACTCCAACGTGCCATTCTACAAGGAACTCGGCAATGCCGGCTTGAAGGCGACCGACGTGCCCGTGGTGGCGTTCTCGGTCGGCGAAGAAGAATTTCGCGGCGTCGACACCAAGCCGCTGGTTGGCCATCTCGCCGCCTGGAACTACTTCGAATCGGTCAAGAACCCGGTCAACGATGCCTTCATCAAGAAGTGGAAAGCTTACGCCGCCGCCAAGAAACTGCCTAATGCCGATACGGTGGTGACCAACGACCCGATGGAAGCGACCTATGTCGGCATCAACATGTGGAAGCAAGCCGTGGAAAAGGCCAAGTCGACTGACACCGACAAGGTGATTGCCGCCATGGCTGGCCAGAAGTTCAAGGCACCGTCGGGCTTCGAGCTGGAAATGGATGCCACCAACCACCATCTGCACAAGCCGGTGATGATCGGCGAAGTGCGTGCCGACGGTCAGTTCAACGTTGTGTGGAAGACCAAGACCACGATCCGCGCGCAGCCGTGGAGCCCTTACATTCCGGGTAACGAAGGTAAGCAGAAATTGTAGTAGCGGGCAGAGGTGTTGCCTGGCACGCGGGTGCGTGCCGGGGGATGCATCAACAACGTCTGCTTCCATAACCTGTCATCCCCGCGAAAGCGGGGATCCACAAAGTCATCTGCACGAGAAACTCAGTGTGGATCCCCGCCTTCGCGGGGACGACAGCCTCGGTAAGCGAGGCGTTCGTCAACAATATTGGTGATCATGCTTCGTCACTGGAAAAGCCTTTTATTGAATTTGACATTGTGCTGGTCAAGTCTGGCGCAAGCCGCCATCGACCCTGCGCTACTAAAGCCCCTCGCAGGCGACGACCCCGACGCTCGCGTCGACGCCGTCAATGCCATCGCCGCGCTGGCCAACGACGACTCCCTCAAAGTTTTGAACGCCATCAAGAACGAAACCCTCTACGCCGCCCCGGACGGCACCGTCTACATCGTGGACAACAACATCGCTTATAACCCCGCAGACGGCAAGACCAGCCCACCGCCAGACGGCATCGATGGCGTGATGGTCAACAACCGCTTGCGCGGCGCGGTCGACGCCGCTCTCTCCGGCCTGAAACTGCTATCGCCCGAGCGCGCCGTGCGCCTGGACGCCGCGCTCGATCTGCAAAAGGATGCCGACCCGGCCCGCCTGCCCCTGATCGAAAAAGCCTTGGCCGTAGAAATGGATACAGACATCCAGGCCATCCTGCGCATGACCGCCGCCACAACCAAACTGCAATCGGCTGATGCCGCTACGCGCAAAGAAGCGGTCCGGGCCCTCGCGCAGAGCAACAACCCTAACCTTATTCCGATCTTGCAAAAGATGACGGAACCCAATGCCGACGGCAGCTACAACGAACCCGACGTCGCGGTGCGCGTGGCGGCAGTCGCAACCATGAACGCGATTGAAGGCCGCCTCGCGCGCAATGAATTCATCGGCAACCTGTTCTATGGCATTTCGCTGGGCAGCGTGCTGCTCTTGACCGCCCTGGGCTTGGCCATCACATTTGGCCTGATGGGCATCATCAACATGGCGCACGGCGAGTTGCTGATGATCGGTGCCTACACCACCTATGTGGTGCAACTGCTGTTCCGCAAGTTCCTGCCCGGCGCCTTCGATGCCTACCTGCTGGTGGCCTTGCCGGCAGCGTTCATCGTTGCCGGCGCAGTCGGCATCGCGCTGGAGCGCACCGTGATCCGCTGGCTCTATGGCCGGCCGTTGGAAACCCTGCTTGCCACCTGGGGCATCAGCCTGATCCTGATGCAAGCCGTGCGTTCGATCTTCGGCGCGCAAAACGTGGAAGTGTCCAATCCCGCCTGGATGTCCGGCGGCGCCACCGTGCTGGGTACCTTGGTGCTGCCCTACAGCCGCATCGTGATCATCTTTTTTTCGTTAGCCGTGGTTGGCGGTGTGTGGCTGATTCTGAACAAGACGCGGCTCGGCCTGTTTGTGCGCGCGGTGACGCAAAACCGCCGCATGGCCGGCTGCACCGGCGTGGCCACCGGCCGGGTCGACATGCTGACCTTCGGCCTCGGTTCCGGCATCGCCGGTCTTGGCGGCGTGGCGCTGTCTCAGCTCGGCAACGTCGGGCCCGACCTGGGGCAGGGCTATATCGTCGACTCGTTCATGGTGGTGGTGCTGGGCGGCGTGGGCCAGTTGATCGGCACCGTGCTGGCCGCGCTCGGACTCGGTGAAGTCAACAAATTCCTCGAACCGGCGGCCGGCGCGGTGATGGCCAAGATCGTGATCCTGGTGTTCATCATCGTATTCATCCAGCGCCGGCCGCAGGGCTTGTTCGCACAGAAAGGCAGGAGCGTCGAATGAGTCTGACCCTGAACAAGGAGCCCCTGTTTGCCAAACCGGCCTGGAGTGGCATCCTGGTATGCGCTGCCGTGCTGGCGGCCTTGCCCATCTTGAACCTGGCGTTTCCCGAAGGGCATGCATTGCATGTATCGAACTATGTCGTGACCCTGATCGGCAAATTCATGTGCTATGCGCTGGCCGCGCTGGCGCTGGACCTGGTGTGGGGCTATACCGGCATCCTCTCGCTCGGCCATGGCCTGTTCTTTGCGCTCGGCGGCTATGCGCACGGCATGTACCTGATGCGCGCCATCGGGCATGACGGCGTGTACCAGAGCGACTTGCCCGACTTCATGGTCTTCCTCGACTGGAAATCCTACCCCTGGTATTGGTCCATGACCGACAATTATTGGTACTGTCTGCTGCTGGTGGTGCTGGTGCCGGGCTTGCTGGCCTTCATCTTCGGCTTCTTTGCGTTCCGCTCGCGCATCAAGGGCGTGTACTTCTCCATCATCACGCAAGCGATGACTTTTGCCTTCATGCTGCTGTTCTTCCGCAACAACACGGGTTTCGGCGGCAACAACGGCTTTACCGACTTCAAGCGGATATTGGGCTACAGCGTCACGGCGCCGGCCACACGTGCCGTACTGTACCTGATCACCTTGGGTTTCCTGCTAGGTGCCTTGCTGTTGTGCCGCTGGATCGTCAAATCCAAGCTCGGGCGTGTGCTCCAGGCCGTACGCGATTCCGAGTCGCGCCTGATGTTCATCGGTTACAACCCCTTGGGCTTCAAACTCTTCGTCTGGACCCTGTCGGCAATCCTGTGTGGCATCGCCGGCGCACTCTATGTGCCGCAAGTCGGCATCATCAACCCATCCGAAATGTCGCCGGGAAATTCGATCGAGATGGTAGTGTGGGCGGCGGTGGGCGGACGCGGGACCCTGATCGGCCCCATCATCGGCGCCTTCACGGTCAACGGCTTGAAGAGCTGGTTCACCGGCGCCTTTCCTGAACTGTGGCTATTTGCGCTCGGCGCGATCTTCATCCTGGTCACGCTTGCAATGCCGCAAGGCTTGACCGGTCTGGCGCAAAAGCTGAAAAAGTACAAGGAGGGTGCATGAGCGTCCTGCAACCGGGCCAGAGCTACGATGCTTCACCGGGCGATGCGAATGCCTCCTTTGGCCGCCCCAAGCCGGAAGGGGTCGACACCGCGCACGGCGCCATCCTCTACCTTGAAGAAATCACCGTGTCGTTCGACGGCTTCAAGGCCTTGAACAAATTGACGCTCGATATCTCGGTTGGCGAGCTGCGCTGCATCATCGGCCCCAACGGCGCCGGCAAGACCACGATGATGGACGTCATCACCGGCAAAACGCGTCCGACCTTGGGCACGGCCTTCTTTGGCCAGACCATGGACCTGTCGCGCATGACGGAATACCAGATTGCGCAAGCGGGCGTTGGCCGCAAATTCCAGCGCCCCACGGTGTTCGAGCAGCACACGGTGTTTGAAAATCTTGAGTTGGCGATGAAGATGGATAAGCGCGTCAAGCCATCGCTTTTCTTCCGTCTCACATCGGAACAAAGGGGGCGTATCGACGACACGCTCAAGCTGATTCGCTTGAACAGCGTGGAACAACGGCTTGCCGGCCTGCTTTCGCACGGACAAAAGCAATGGCTGGAAATCGGCATGCTGCTGATGCAGGAACCGCAACTGATCCTGCTCGATGAGCCGGTAGCCGGCATGTCCGATGCAGAGACGGCACGTACGGCCGAATTGCTCAACGAATTGCGCGGGCGCCATTCCATCGTGGTGGTGGAACACGACATGGGCTTCGTCACCGAGATCGCGCAAGAGGGCAAGGTGACAGTGCTGCATGAAGGTTCGGTGTTGGCCGAAGGCACGATGCAGCAAGTGCAGGCACATGAACGCGTGATTGAAGTCTATCTGGGACGGTGATGACTATGTTGCAAGTAGAGTCCCTTAATCAATATTACGGTGCGGCCCACATCCTGCGCGGCATTTCGCTGGACGTGAAAAAGGGCGAATGCCTGACGCTCCTGGGCCGCAACGGCGTGGGCAAAACCACGCTCCTGAAATGCCTGATGGGCGTGCTGCCGGTGGCCTCGGGGCGCGTCAACTTCGAAGGATTGGAGATCACCAAACGCGCACCACATGAGCGCGCCCGCGCCGGTATCGCCTACGTGCCACAAGGCCGTGAAATCTTTGCCCGCCTCACCGTGGAAGAAAACCTGATGATGGGCATGGCCGTATTGCCGGCCAGCCGTGCGAAGCAGATCAAGGGCGAAGTGTATGAGCTGTTCCCTGCGTTGAAAGACATGTTGCGCCGGCGCGGTGGCGACCTGTCCGGCGGCCAGCAACAGCAATTGGCCATCGCGCGCGCCTTGTTGGCCGAACCCAAGCTCATCATCCTGGACGAACCGACTGAGGGAATCCAACCCTCCATCATCAAGGACATCGAACGCGTGATCCGCCTGTTGCGCGAACGTGGCGACATGGGAATTCTGTTGTGCGAGCAGTATTTCGACTTCGCCCATGCGCTGGCCGACCGTTTCGTGGTGTTGTCGCGCGGCGAAGTTGTGGTGCAAGGGGTACAGGCAGAGATGGGCACCGAGGCGGTAAAGCGCCATTTGGCGGTATAGTGCGCTTATGGTTTCACCACCCAAATTCCCGCGCATGACGCCAGACAGCTTGGCCGATCAGGCCTATGCACAACTGAAGGCGAGCATCTACGATTTCCACCTTCTTCCGGGTGACCGCTTCTCCGAAACCGAAATGGCCGAGCGGCTCGAGATGAGCCGTACCCCCGTACGCGAAGCCCTGTTCCGCTTGCAGCGCGAAGGTTATGTGGAAGTCTTGTTCAGGAGCGGTTGGCAAGTGCGCCCGTTCGACTTCCGCCAGTTCGAACAGCTCTATGACGTGCGCATCACGCTCGAAATCGCCTCGGTCCACAAACTGTGCCAGATGACGGAAGCGCCCTTACTGGACGACTTGAAACGCACCTGGCTGGTTCAGGCGAAAGACCGTCTCACCGATGGTGCCATCGTGTCCGCATTGGACGAGCGCTTTCACGAGCAACTGGTCGAAGCCACCGGTAACTGGGAAATGGCGCGCATCCACCACGACATCACCGAGCGCATCCGTATTATCCGCCGGCTCGACTTCACCAAGGAGGCGCGCATTGAAGCGACCTATGAAGAACACGGCAAGATCCTGCGCCACATTATCGAGCGCCATACCGCTGAAGCGGTGGCCATGCTGACTGCACACATCGAAACCAGCAAGGCCGAGGTGCGCAAAATCACACTGCACATGCTCTACGAAGCACGCCACAACAAGAACGAAGGCAAGGCTGATGGCGGCCGCGATGGCGACGAGTTGTCACCGTTGCCTCTTTCCTGAGCAGTGGAAAAATTCCCTTTTGAATCAAGGGTTTGAAAAGTCTTCACAGACTTATTCACAAGCTTGCCCACAAATTCCGTGGGCAACTTGTGAATGGGGATAAGTCTATTCCAGCCGAATCAGGCGTGCCGCTTCTTGCCCTTGGCGGTTGCAACCACATGATGGCCACGGCTCACAACGGCAACGCGGTGCCCGGAATGTGCCGGCGCCCGTGCAACGATACGGCGGCCGCTCGCCACCCGGTAAGCTACCTGTACTTCAATGCGCTGACCGGCCGCAACGCGGTCGCCACGCAAGTCATTCCATTCGCGCAATTGCGCCACGCTGACGTGATTGCGCGAAGCAATCGATGACAAGGTGTCGCGCTTGCCGACACGGATGAACACACGGCGGTAAGACGGTGCGTCGGATTCGACCTGCATGCGCGCAGAGTCGGCCACCTCGGGCGCAATGTCGACATTGGCCGTGGCCTCGTTGCGCGGCACCAGGATGGTGGAGCCAACCAACAGATGCGTGTGCGGCGGGATGTGGTTCACTTCACGCAAAATTTCCGGCGTAGTGCCGAACTCTGCGGCGATGGTTTCGATCTTTTCCTTCGCCGTGGTGATGGTGTGCGAGGTCCAGTTCGACAGCGCATGGCCCCAGTTGGCGAGGTTTTCGCGGAACTTGTCGGCATTGCTTTCCGGGAGCAGGATTGGCGTGTCCGACGTGATGATGGGGCGGTTGAATTGCGGGTTCAGCGCGCGGAATTCATCGAGCGGCAGCTCGGCCAGCTTGGCTGCCACATCCACGTCGATGTCGTGCGACTTGTCCACCGTGACGAAGTAGGGCTGGTTTTCCAGTTGCGGCAACACGATGCTGTAATAGGTCGGGTTGGCGATGATGTTCTTCACTGCCTGCAGCTTGGGCACGTAATTGCGTGTTTCGTTGGGCATGCGCGGCGCCAGGCTTTCAAAGTCGGTCGGCAAGCCCAGCGCCTTGTTGCGGTTGACGGCGCGCATCACCGACCCTTCACCCCAGTTATAGGCGGCCAGTGCCAGTTGCCAGTCGCCGAACATGTCATGCAGGCGCTGCAGGTAGGTCAGCGCAGCATCGGTCGAGGAAATGACGTCGCGCCGGTCATCCTTGAACATGTTCTGCTTCAGGTTGAAATTCGTGCCGGTGGCCGGCATGAATTGCCACATGCCCGATGCCTTGGCCGAAGATAGTGCCTGCGGGTCGAAGGCCGACTCGATGAAGGGCAGCAGGGCCAGCTCGGTCGGCATGCCGCGTTTTTCCAACTCTTCCACCACGTGATACAGGTAGCGCGAAGCGCGCGTGGTGGTGCGCTGGATATAGTCGGGGCGGGCGGCGTACCAGGCGGTCTGGTTCGTCACCAATTGATTGTCGAGATCGGGGATGGCGAAGCCCTTGCGGATGCGGTTCCACAAATCCATGTCGTCCATCAGCATGCCGTCGAGCGCCAGATCATTCGGCCCGAGGTTGCGCTCCGGCATGGTATTGATCTTGAACGAGGTGCCAAATGTGGGCTGGGGTTGCGGGTCAACCGGCGGCGCGATGTCGTTCGTGACGATAGGCGCAGCAGTATTGGCCGCCGCGCCGCTCTCGGCCGTGGGCGCTGCCGTCGGGTCTGCCGCCATAGCGAATATGGAGGCTCCGGAGAATGTGATGGAAATGGATAGGGCGATCGCTTTGGATAAATGCATGGGTACTCACTCTCATTAGTGGGGACCATCACGAATCACGGCCGGGGTTCATTCCCCCTGTATGCCGTTAGGCAAATTTGATGCCACATCTATTCGAAACGACCCAAAGTCACCGGCATTGCAATTTACCTCTGGCAAATGTGACAAGCCGGTGAATTGAATTTTAAGGATGCAGTGTACTGACCGGGGTTTTTCCACGTCAAGACAATTTACGCAAAATGAATGATTTTCAACTGTTTGATCAATCAATCACTTGAACTGGTTTTTCCACTCGCGCAGGGCGGCAAAGGCGGCAACCGGATCGCTGCCATGGAGCCGGCCGGCTTCCTGCAAGCCACGCAGAATCGCGCTTTCGCGGTAACGCAGGAAGGGATTGGTCTGCAATTCCAGGCCGATGTTGGTGGGGATGGTGGGCAGGTTTTGGGCGCGCTTTTCTTCCTCTGTAGCAAGTCTTTCCTTTAAAGCATGGTTCCCCGGTTCGGCTGCCAGCGCGAAGCGTACATTGCCCAAGGTATATTCATGTGCGCAGTAAACCAGGGTCTGAGGCGGCAGTGCGGCAAACTTGGCCAGCGACGCCGCCATCTGCTCGGGCGTACCCTCAAACAGCCTGCCGCAGCCGCAGGCAAACAGTGTATCGCCGCAAAACAGCCAGTTCCGGCTGGGTTCAACATAGGCGATATGGCCGCTGGTGTGGCCCGGCACGTCAAGTACGTCGAGCTTCAGTGCCGGCCTGGCCAATTGCACCGTGTCGCCTTCGCCCAGTTCCACGGTCACGCCGGCAATCTGCTCGTGCCGCGGGCCATAGACGGGAAAATCTGGATCATTAACGTGCTTCAACAGCGCTTCGACACCCCCGACATGGTCAGGGTGGTGATGAGTCAGTAAAATAGCGGTCAGCGATAGTTTGTGCGCTTCGAGCGCAGCCATGATCGGGCCGGCATCACCCGGGTCGACAGCGACGGCATATTTGCCGTCGTGTATCAACCAAAGGTAATTGTCGGAAAAGGCCGGTACCGTCAGAACATTCATATCAAGCATGGCAGAACAGACTCCAGAAAAATCCATTATAGCCCTGGGCCCCTGGCTCGAGACCGAGGCCGGTAGCTATGTGCGGGCCTGGGAAGAAGCGCGGCTTGACGAATTGACGGCCGACATCTTCGGCTTCAACGCCATCCAGATCGGCTTGCCGCAGATCGATGCCCTGCGCGCCAACCGCATGCAAAACAAGTTCCTGACCGACACCCACCTGCCGGCCATTGATCTGGAAGGCAAGCCGCGCGTGGCCGTGGTGCATGATTTTGCCGAACTGCCCTTTGCCTCGCAAAGCCTCGACCTGGTGGTCTTGCCGCACGCGCTTGAATTTGCCGACGAGCCGCATCAAGTGCTGCGCGAAGTCGAACGCGTGCTCATTCCCGAAGGCCAGGTCATTGTCTGCGGTTTCAACCCGGCCAGCCTGTGGGGCGCACGCCAAGTGGCGGGACGCCTGACCGGCTCGCACTTCCTGCCGCTGGACGGCGAATTCATCGGTTTGCCACGCATCAAGGATTGGCTGAAACTGTTAGGCTTCGAAGTCAACCGCGGCCACTTCGGTTGCTATGCGCCGCCCTGCACGTCGGATAAATGGCTCAAGCGCTTCGCCTTCATGGAGAAGGCCGGCGACCGCTGGTGGCCATACTTCGGCGCTGTTTATATTTTGCAGGCCGTCAAGCGGGTGCGCGGCATGCACCTGGTCGGACCGGCATTGCAACGCAAAACTTCCAAGGCCGCCCAAGGCGTGCCTGTAGCTCATCACATCCACAAGAATTGATATGGACACAACAACCAAAGTAGAAATCTATGCCGACGGCGCCTGCAAGGGCAACCCAGGTACCGGCGGCTGGGGCGCTTTGCTCGTCTCGGGCGATCACAAGAAGGAAATATTCGGCGGTGAGCGCAATACCACCAACAACCGCATGGAATTGCGTGCCGTGATCGAAGCTTTGAAAACTTTGACGCGGCCCTGTGAAATCGTGGTCTACACTGACAGCCAGTACGTGCAAAAAGGCATCAGCGAATGGATTCACGGCTGGAAGGCGCGCGGCTGGAAAACCGCCGCCAAGGAACCGGTCAAGAATGCCGAACTCTGGCAGGAGCTGGATGAAGCGCGCAACCGCCACCAGGTCGAATGGCGCTGGGTGAAGGGGCATGCAGGCCATGCCGGCAATGAAGCGGCCGATGCGCTGGCCAACCGTGGCGCAGCTTCGGTCAAGTAAGAAATAAGGCAAGGACAACAGCATGCGACAAATCGTACTCGACACCGAAACCACCGGCCTTAACGCCAGGTCGGGCGACCGCGTCATTGAAATCGGTTGCGTGGAACTGGTCAACCGGCGCCTGACCGGCAACAACTTCCACTACTACATCAACCCCGAGCGAGACTCCGAAGAAGGTGCGCTCGCGGTCCACGGACTGACCACCGAATTCTTGAGCGACAAGCCCAAGTTCGCTGAAATTGCCGATGAACTCTGCACCTACATCAAGGGCGCCGAAGTCATCATCCACAACGCGCCATTCGACACCGGCTTCCTCGACGCCGAATTCGCGCGCCTGAACCTGCCGACCTTCGCCAAGCAGACCACCCACGTCATCGACAGCCTGGTCGAAGCCAAGAAACTGCACCCCGGCAAGCGCAACTCGCTCGACGCCCTGTGCGACCGCTACGAAATCTCGAATTCACACCGCACCCTGCATGGCGCCTTGCTCGACGCCGAATTGCTGGCCGAAGTCTATCTGGCCATGACACGCGGCCAGAATTCACTGACCATGGACCATGGCGGTGGCGCCGAAGGCAGCGAAGGGGAGGGCAGCGTGGAATTGATCCCCATCCCCGAAATCATCGTCCTGGCCGCCAACGAAGCCGAACTGGCCGAACACGAAGCCAGTCTGGACAAGCTCGACAAGGAAGCCAAGGGCAAGTGTGTTTGGCGTGCGGTGACGGCAGAGCCGGTTCCTGAAGCCTCGAATTGATTCCTGACAAAAGCTGTGGTATAGTGCTCGACTCTTTGGGCGGTTAGCTCAGCGGTAGAGCACTGCCTTCACACGGCAGGGGTCGCAGGTTCGAACCCTGCACCGCCCACCAAAGAATTCAATGCAAAACAAGGACTTATGCGAAAGCTTAAGTCCTTGTTTATTTGCGGCACGGAAAAATTCGGGGAATGTCGCTGGGGAACGTCACTTTTCAGAGCGCAAAAAAACCGCGCAGTTTCCCGCGCCAGCCTTTTCCACGTCTGGCGGTGAAAATCAGTTCACGCGGCGTTCGATGGCGATCTGTTCCACTTCCACACGGCGGTTGGGTTCCAGGCACTTGATCAACTCGGCGCGCTTGGTTTGCTTGCATTCGACCACCGGATTGGCCTTGCCCTTGCCGACCGTGCGCAGACGGCTACCGTCAACACCCTTGCTGACCAGATAGTCTTTCACTGCGCCGGCGCGGCGTTCCGACAGCTTCTGGTTGTATTTGTCGGAACCGATGCGGTCGGTATAGCCCGTGATCACGACATTGTCGATCTGGGTATTGTTGTTGAGTGCCGTGGCGATTTCATCGAGCTTGGGTTGCGGGAGCTGCAAGTCCCATTTTGCGAACACAAACAATTCGGTCGACGACAGCGTGACCTTTTCAAAACGCGGCGGCGGGGGCAGCGGTGCTGGCGGTGGTGGCGGCGTTTGCACGACTGGCGCCGGCATGGGTTCCGGTGCCGGTGCGGCGACGGCTGGGCGCGACGGCTTGTCGAACGCGTAGTTGAAGCCGACGCTCACGTAATTGTTGCTGCTGCGGTCCATCGGAAAATCGCTGTCGCGCAGGTAGCCGTGGACACGGCGATAGTCGGCCTGCAAAGACCATTGATCGTTCAACGCAACCTGGAATCCCAGGCCGGCATCCACATAGGGAGCGTAGCCGGAGGTGCGGCCGAAGGGGGTGCTCAGGCGGTCTTCCTGGTAGCCGGCTCCAACTTCCACGAAGGGGCGGAAGGTGGAGCGCGAAAACATGTAGAGGAAGTCTGCGCCGAGCAGGTTTTGTTGATAGTGCGAGCCATCATCACGCGAGCGGGCATAGGAGGTTTCCAGCTGGACATCCCAAGATTCCGACAAAGGCTTGCCCAGGCGAATACCGAGGCCTTCGCCGCGGTCGCCGGTGCCGAAACCGGAATCCGGATCGATACCGATCAAGCTCGGTGCGATATACCAGGACGGGTTGTAGTCCACGGTCTGGGCATGTGCCGCAGTGGCGATGGTTGCGCAAAGAATCGCCGCGGCGATCGAGATGTGCTTCTTATTGTTCATTTTTTGCCTTTGATAAATAAGGATTAAAGCGAGAAGTATTAAAGGGTGATGATGGACTGCGAAATTGTTTGGTTCGGCGTCAATGTGTCTGATTCCATGGCCCAGGCCTTATGCGCTACGTGATTCGTGCCGCGGGTTTTTCTTCCCGTAATGCTTACCCCCAGGTAGGCATTGCCTGATACAGCATGATGCAAACATCATGGGGCGAATTATGGCGAGGTCGCTTCGAATGCGCCGTAGGAAAAGCGGCAAATGTCATGTAGGACCATTGCCAAAAAGATATTTCATTAAATGGTAGGAAGGTAGCGCGCAATATCGATATGAGTGATCGCAAACGCGATGGCTTGAGCAGCCGGTTGGAATTTTGGGCCTGTGTTCGAGCCTCTTACTATTGTTTTTGGTCAATAATCCCGATAAATCGTTTTTCGAGGAAGTGGAAGATGAAGATGGAAGTCGTCCAAGGCGTGATGGTGGCAGCATGCGTGATGCTTGCTGCCTCGTTTCCAGTTTGCGCTGCCGATAACGCGCCAGAGGCTCCGCATTGCCGGTATGTCAATCTGAAATCCATCCCGGTTACGTTCGAAAACGAGCGTTTGAATATTGATGGCACCGTCAATGACCAGCCGATCAAGATGTTCGTCGACACCGGCGCTGCCAACACGATTCTTACGCGAACCGGCGCGGAACGTTTGGGCCTTAAGCTCGGCCACGGCCGAGCAGTCGGCGGTGTTGGTGGAGAATCGCGCGGTTACCAGGCTTATTTGGACAAAGTCAGTATCGGTCCGGTCGAGGGCAAGCACATTACGCTTCCAGTATTCTGGGACTCGAGCCTGGACAGTGGTCTTGACGGCTTGGTTGGTTCGGACTTCCTGTTCCAACGCGACCTCGACCTGTCTGTCAAAGACCATCAGATGCGCATCATGCATCCCCTCAACTGCAAGGCAGGTATCAATCTTGCCTATTGGGATCAGGACGCTTCAGTCGTTCCGATGCAGGAAGTATTACCGGACTCCACCGGCCAGCAGGGGGGTGATCAGGGACGGGAGGTTACGGTTGTGATCAATGGCCAGAAGTTGCGTGCCCAGATCGATAGCGGCGCTCCCAACACCTTGATCGATCTGGCAGCAGCAAAGCGGGCCGGTATTACTCCCGACTCGCCTGGCGTGGAAAAGCGCAAGGGGCAGGGCGGCGGCATTGGCAAGCAACGCTATGATGTCTGGCTAGCGACCTTCGATACATTTGCTCTCGGCGACGAAGTCATCCCGAACGCCAAAGTCGAAATCGCCGATATGTGGGGTGCCTTGAAACAAGAGGATCCGGAATGGAGCTCGGAGGTGCTGCCCGAAATGTTGATCGGCATGGACTTTCTCAAGAAGCACCACGTGCTGTTTGCAGTCAGTCAGCATAAATTCTACTTTTCCTATCTCGGTGGAGGTTTGTTCGGCAGCGAACTCTCCGACGTCGTGAGCCCGGCTGTAGCGAAATAGTGTGTAACTATCGCACCATACTGATCTTCTTCGGTTTCTGGAGCGCGCCAACTTGGGTTTTTGTCAAAGCCTGTTTTGCCAAGGCTGCCTGATAGGAAAGTGCCGTGCAACCAGGCTATGAAAGCTGGTTGTCATACCCAACTTTCTTGCGCAAATGTTCCAGCGCTTCCAGAAAACTCTCCTCGCGCTTTCTGGTGTCGGCGTCCCATTTGGCAATCTTCGGCAATGCCCTTGCAAGGCGACGCCGGATATGGTTGATGGCGTCACGTTGTCTTCGATGCCAATAGCGTCGCAATCTTCCCGGGCGGGCTTCGGCCATTTTTGCTTCAATGCGCGCGAGAATCATGCCGATGCCCCATGGTGTTTGGTAGCGCCATCGTGAACGGTGTGTATAAGGGCGAAGTTGCTTGTTGATGGCAAGCGGTGTGATGTCTTTTTCCATCCTCGCAAAGTAGGCCCGACCTTTCGTAGGAGGCTTCCTTTTTTTCCGCATAAGGAATCGCATCATTTTTGAAGACAGATGTGCCTTGTAGCGCTTCGAGCCTCGCCTCGTTTGCCGCTGTATTTCCCGCGTTTGCTTTGGTGTGAACAGGTCCCGAATTCGCATTTATCTCATTTGGACACTTTGCTGGCCGCTGCAGCCAATGTCGGTATGGGGAGTGTCATTGCGATTACAGGGCTCAGCTTCAATGACGGGGTGAATTTCAGTGACGTAGACAGTCCTGGAATGATGGCGTGTCGATCCGTACCAGGTTCGCCCAAGGGCTAGAGCTCATTCCATATATAGGCACCTGATGCATTTCCCCCAGAAAGGGCGCTGGCAAGGCGTGCGACGCGTCTCGTAGCGGGGCTACGAGCAAGGAGCGCAACGCGGCCAGCGCCCTTTCT
>Ga0134128_10000238_pt1 | contig 78638 bp, 73 predicted proteins | sample KB31754_FD_96462 | JGI IMG/M metagenome (GOLD analysis project Ga0134128, IMG submission 96462) | Terrestrial soil microbial communities with excess Nitrogen fertilizer from Kellogg Biological Station, Michigan, USA - KB3-175-4 | ecosystem: Environmental > Terrestrial > Soil > Unclassified ... | reverse complement strand
TCGAGCGTGCGCATGCCGCGGATCGCGAGATAGAGGTCGTCGGGGCTCGTGGTCTGGCCGAGGTCGCGCGAAGTGTCGCGCAGCCGCGGCCACCACGCCTCGTTCGCGACGATCGCGCCGATCAGCACGTCCGAATGTCCCGCCGGATACTTGGTCGCCGCCTGCACGACGAGGTCCGCGCCGTGGTCGAACGAGCGGAAGAACGCGCCCGTCGCCCACGTGTTGTCGTGGATCACCGCGGCGCCGCGCTCGTGCGCGACGCGCGCGATCGCGGGGAAGTCCTGCACCTCGAACGTGAGCGAGCCGGGGCTCTCGAGGTACACGAGGCGCGTGTTCGGCCTCATCAGCTCGCCGATGCCCTCGCCGATCGTGGGATCGTAGTAGGTCGTCGCCACGCCGAAGCGCTCGAGCGTGCGGTCGCAGAAGCGGCGCGTGGGTCCGTACGCGCTGTCGGTGACGAGCACGTGGTCGCCCGCCTTCACGCAGGCCATGATCGCGACCGCCACCGCCGCGAGCCCCGAGGGCAGCGTCACCGCGCGGTGCCCGCCCTCGAGCTCCACCATCAATTCCTCGAACGCGGCGCGCAGCGGCATGTTGACGATGCCGTAGGTGGGCGCGACCTCGTCCGCCTCGAAGCGCTTCTGCGCCTGCGCCATCTCCGCGAGCGAGGCGAACGTCACCGTGGACGCGCGCTGCACGGGCAGGTTCACCGTCTCCGGCCGCGACTTCGACTTCCTTCCCCGCTGCGCGAGTCTTGTTGAAAGTTTCATTCGTGCGGGAACCACAGATGAACACAGATGAACACGGATGGCTTTCCAGAACGCGCGGCGACAGGGATGAATGACGGATTCCGGCGCCTATCGCCTCGGCGATCTATCGATCTTTCCGGATCATCCGCGTTCATCTGTGTTCATCGGTGGTTTCAATGCCTTTGGGCCGCATCACTCGCTGCTGCCCGAACATCCGCTCCATCTCCCGCCGCACTTTCACCGCCTCCGAATTCGCGTCGTGCTCGACGTCGTCCCAGCTCACGACGCGGCCCTCGGGAATGTCGCGCTTCAGCTTCACGTGGTGCGCGAGCCCGATGGGGAGCGCCCGGCTCGCGGCGGAATCGGCCGCGGGCATGAGCTTCCCCCAGACCGTGTAGCCGCCCTCGCCATCGAGCATCTCGCCCGCTTTCAGCAGCCGCTTCGCGGTCGCCACGCAATCGCCGCGCCATCCGGTCGCGCAGCCCGTCGCCTCGCGGCGCAGCGCGGCGCTCGCGACGCTGATGCCGAGCTCGAGCCCGATCAGGTGGCTCGGCTTGTACATCGAGGCGTACTCGCCGGAAGGATCGGTCACGATGCCGTACTCCTGGAAGCAGCGCCGGACGTACTCGCTCTGCGCGGCGAACGTGACATAAACGCCCCAGCGAAGGTCGCGGAACACGGGACGGCCATCGCGCTCGAGGCTCGAGATCACCTCGACCTGTCCCGCATGGTGGAGGCTGCCGCCCGCGGAGGCAGGGCGCAGCACGCGCGCGAGGTCGTCCACGCCGCACGGCGGGAAGCTAAGTCCGTGCGGCGCGGGCGTGAGGCCGGTCGCGTTCGCCACCGCCGTCATCTCGATGCCGCTCTTGGTGCCGTCGAGGAACGAGTTGAACATCTGCGCGTTGAAGTCTCCCTTCGCCACCATCTCGTCGCTGAACCCGTAGTGGCCCCACACCGCCTTCGGCGTGGAAGCGTGGTACGCGGGAAGGTACTTGGTGCCCTTGCCGGCCGCGATCACGCTGAATCCGGCGGTGCGCGCCCAGTCCACCAGCTCGCAGATCAACGCCGGCTGGTCGCCGTACGCGAGCGAATAGACGATGCCCGCCTCGGCCGCGCGCTTCGCGAGGAGCGGCCCCGCGAGCGCGTCCGCCTCCACGTTCACCATCACGATGTGCTTCTTCTCGCGGCAGCAGGCGAGCGCATGCGCGATGCCGGCCGCCGGATGCCCTGTCGCGTCGATCACCACTTCGGTCGCGGGATGGCCGATGGCGCGCGGCGCATCGTCCGTCACGAAGGTCGTGCCGTTCTTCACCGCCTCGTCGAGCGAGCGCGCGCCATGGCGCTCCGGATTCCAGCCGACGCGGGCGAGCGAGGCGCGCGCGCGCTCCGGCGCGAGGTCGCACACCGCGAGGATTTGCAGCCCCGGCGTGCGCTGCGCCTGCGAGAGGTACATGGAGCCGAACTTGCCGGCGCCGATCAGCACGGCGCGCACCGGCCGAGCCTCGGCGGCGCGGGTTTGCAGGAGGCGATGGAGGTTCATGGTCTGGGCGCCCTACCCCTGCGGGTGGGAGGGAAGCGTCGGGCGGCACGAATTGGCGGACGGACGGCATAGCAGTTTACAGTTCCCGGAAAGGAAAATGAGCGCACACCCCATGACCCGCGCCCTATCGCGCCCCCGCAGGCCATGAACGACCGTACCGGCCCCCCGGCCACGGTCGCCGAGCGCCTCGACGCGCTCGCTCCCGGCCTGGCGCTCCTCGGCCTGCCGGCGTGCGTGTTCGACCCCCAATTGCGCTATATCCACGCGAACCCGGCGTTCCTCGCGCAGACCGGGCGCACCCTCGAGGCGCTTGTCGGCCGCACGCAGGAGGAAGCGTTCGGGCCCTACGCGGACGACGGCCGCCGCGAGCAGTTGCGCCGCGCGCTCGCAGGCGAGGCGACCGCGTTCGACCGCGTGAGCGTCGCCGGCGCCTACAAGGGCCGCTGGTTCCGCGCGCACTACTTCCCGCTGCAGGAGGCGCACGGCGGGGTGTGGGGCGCGCTCCTCGTCCTCGTCGACGTGCAGGGGCTCAAGGATGCGCAGGCCGCCCTGCAGCGCCAGGAGGGCGAGCTGCGCAACTTCGCGGAGAACCTCCCCGGGCCGGTCGCCGTGGTCGACGCGCAATTCCGCTTCGTGTTCGCGAACAAGGTGTTCCAGCGCCTGCGCGACCTCGAGCCGAGCGACATCGTCGGGCGCCCGGTGCGCGAGGTGATCGGCGAGGAGCTCGCGCGCGATTACTTCGACCCGTTCGTGGAGCGCCTGAAGCGCGGCGAGGCCTGCACCTACGAGCGCCAGGTCGGGCCCCCCGGCGGCGAGGCGCGCTGGCACGTGGTGCGCCTGGTGCCGATCCTCGACGCCGGCGGCCGCTTCAACGGCTACTACATCGTCGCGAACGACATCCACGACATGAAGCTCGGCGAGGAGCGGCTGCGCGAGCAGCAGGCGCGCCTGCGCCTCTTCACCGACAACATCCCGGATGCCGTCGCCTACCTCGATCGCGATCGCCGCATCCGCTTCGCCAACCGCCAGTTCGCGGAGCTGCGCGGACTGAAGCTCTCGGAGATCGTCGGCAAGACCACGCTCGAGGCGATGGGCGCCGAGATCGCGGCCTGGATCGCGGAGCGCACGCAGCGCGTGCTCGAGCACGGCGAGGTCGTGACCTACGAGCGGCTCACCGAGGTCCCGGGCGGAACGCAGCGCTGGTACCACGTGAAGGCGGTGCCGAACTTCGACGACGCCGGCCGCGTGGTCGGCATGTACGTCGTCGCGCACGACATCCACGAGGTGAAGGCCGCGCAGGCGCAGCTCGCCGCGCGCGAGGAGGAGCTGCGCTTCTTCGCGGAGAACATCCCGGAGGCGATCTGCTACGTGGACCTCGAGCGCGGCTGCACCTTCGTGAACAACCTCTTCCTCGCCACGCGCGGCTTCACGCGCGAGGCGGCGCTCGGCAAGTTCCCCGAGGACGTGTACCCGGGCGACGTGCTCGAGGAGATCCGCCCGCACGTGGAGCGCGCGATCCTCGGCGTGGAGTCGTCCTTCGAACGCCTGATGCGCATGCCTTCGGGCGCGCAGCGCTGGGTGCGCGTGCGCCTCTCGCCGCGGCGCGACGCGAACGGCGTGGTGCGCGGCTACTACGCCGTCTCCACCGACATCCACGAGATCCGCCTCGCGCAGGCCGCCATCGAGGACAAGGAACGGCAGCTGCGCCAGGTGATCGATTCGGTGCCGACGCCGATGTGCTACGTGGACGCGGAGCTTCGCTACCGCTACGTGAACAACGCGTTCCTCGACTACATCGGGTTGAAGCCCGCCGAGATCGTCGGGCGGCAGGTGGTGGACGTGCTCGGCGAGGAGCGCTTCCGCCAGCTCAACCCGCATCTCGAGCGCCTGAAAGCCGGGGAATCGCTCGCCGTCGAGCGCCTGATCCGCTTCGCCGACGGGCGCTCGCGCTGGATGATCGTGCGCCTCACGCCGCGCATCTCCGAAGGCCGCTACCTGGGCTACTACGCGACCACCAGCGACATCCACGAGCAGAAGCTGGTGGAGGAGGAGCTGCGGCGCACCAACACCATCCTCTCCGCACACTTCGACAACACGCCGCTCGCGGTGATCGAGTGGGACACGTCGCTGCGCATCGTGCGTTGGTCGGGCCAGGCGGAATCGATCTTCGGCTGGAACGCCTCGGAAGCGCTCGGCCGCGCGGCGGCGTCCTGGCGCCTCGTCTACGAGGACGACCGGCACTCGGTGGACCTGGCGATGGCCGAGCTCGTGCAGGGGCCCGGGCGCCACGCGACGCTCGTCAATCGCTGCTATCGCAAGGACGGCTCGGTGATCTGGGTGGAGTGGCACCATTCGGCGCTGCGCGACGATTCCGGACGCCTGGTCTCGATCCTCTCCCTCGCGCAGGACGTCTCCTCGCGCATCCAGGCCGAGGAGCGGCTGCAGTACATGGCCACGCACGACGGGCTCACCGGGCTTCCGAACAGCGTGCTGCTCAACGACCGGCTCGAGGCGGCGCTCGTGCGCGCGCGCCGCCACCATGCGCGCGTGGGCGTGATGTTCCTCGACCTCGACCACTTCAAGGACGTGAACGACACGCTCGGCCACCGCGTGGGCGACCTGCTGCTGAAGGAGCTCGCGCGGCGCATTCGCGGGGCGCTGCGCCAGAGCGATGTCCTCGCGCGCGTCTCCGGCGACGAGTTCGTGGTCGTGATGGAGGACTTGCCCGACGAGAATGCGCCGGAGCTCGTCGCGCGCAAGGTGCTCGACGAGGTGAGGAAGCCCTTCGTGCTCGAGGGACAGGAGATCCACGTGAGCGGGAGCCTCGGCCTCGCGCTGCATCCCGAGGACGGCGCGGACGTGGAGACCCTGCTCAAGAACGCGGACGCCGCGATGTACCACGCGAAGGAGCTCGGGCGGAACGGCTTCCGGCTCTTCTCGGTGGAGCTCGCAGAGCGCCGCTCGCACCGGCTGGAGCTGGAGACGGCGCTGCGCCGCGCGTTGAAGGCGAACGAGCTGGTGCTGCATTACCAGCCGATCGTGGATACCGATTCGGGCGACGTGCATCGCGCCGAGGCGCTGCTGCGCTGGCACGATCCGGAGCGCGGCCTGGTGTTGCCGCACGGCTTCGTGCCGCTCGCCGAGGAGAGCGGCCTGGGCCATGCCATCGGCCATTGGGTGCTCGAGCACGCGTGCCGGCAGGCGCGCGCATGGCGCGACGGCGGCATGGGCGACATCGTGGTTTGCGTGAACCTCTCCGCGGGGCAGCTGCGCGACACGGCGATGATCGCCGACCTCAAGGGCGTCCTCGCCGGGACCGGCTGCGAGCCCGGTTGGCTGCAGTTCGAGATCACCGAGACCAGCATGGTGCGCGACGTCGAGGGCGCGAGCCTGGTGCTCGCGAAGCTGCGCGCTCTCGGCGTGCGCATCGCGATCGACGACTTCGGCACCGGCTTCTCGAGCCTCTCGCACCTGCGCCACCTGCCGGTGGACGTGCTGAAGATCGACAAGGCGTTCGTCGCCGACATCGATCCGGAGCCGCAGCGCAAGGCGCGCGGACGCATCGTGCGCCGCGCGGACAACGCGGGTGGCGCCGCGATCGTCTCCGCGGTGATCGGCCTCGCGCGCGGCCTCGGCCTGGATGTCGTCGCCGAGGGCGTCGAGCGCAAGTCGCAGCTGCACTTCCTCGCGCGCGAGGGCTGTCCCGCGTGCCAGGGCTACCTGCTGTGCCCGCCGCTTCCCGCCGGCGAGTTCGAGCAGTGGCTGCGCAACCGCGGCAGGCTCGGCGCGAAGCGCAAGCCGAGGAAGAAACTCTCCGTTTCCCCTGGGAGAGGGTCGGGGAAAGGTTAGCTTCCGCCCTAAGCCTGCTTCGCCACCAGGTGGTTGCGCACCTCGCGCACGCCCTTGGTCGCCTGCGCGATGCGCTCGGCGCGCGTACGCGCGGCGTCGTTCTCCGCGAGGCCGTTGAGGGTCACCACGCCGTCGCGCGTGTCGACCTCGATCTTGAGGACGCTCAGGTCCGGGTCCTTCAGGATGTCCGTCTTGATGGAGGCGGTGATCGCCGCATCCGAGAGCGCCGCGCGCGTTTCCTTGCCGGTGTCGTGCGCGCGATCCTTCGCACTGGCGGTCTCGTCCTTCTTCTCGGGGGCGGAAGTGGCGGCGTCGATGCGCTTGCCGGCATCGGAGAACGCCTGCTCGGTCTTGCGGCCCGCATTCGACAGCGCGTCCTTCGTCTTCGCGAGCGCATCGTCGGCCTTGTGGCCCACCTCGGCGCCGGCGCGGTCGGCGCGCTGCATGTCCTCGCGGTCGCACGCGGCGAGCGCGCAAAGCGCGGCGGCGAGCGCCGCGCGGGCGATTCCGTTCGTCATTTTCGGACTCCTGCTGTCGGGGGCGTAGGAAGCGGATCGTATTACCGATCGCGCGCCGAAAACGTCGGCGGGGCGCGCAAAAGCATGTCGGTTCGAGCCGACACAGCCGTGTCGGACGAGTCCGACGCCGGAATGAGCGCTTCGCTTGTCGCGGGCCGCGCAGGGTTCCGACAGAGGCCGCGCGGGCGCCTTCTTAATCTGGCGAGGTGGGTGGGCGGCGCCTCGGCGTGCGCTGCCTCCACGATCCGGGACGTGACCACGAATCCGCCTTCGAACAGCCAAAGCCAAAGGAGATCGCCATGCGCAGCAGCAGCCAATCGAACCCCGTCGCCCGTGACATCCAGAACGTCGTGTCCGATGCACAGGATCTCTTGAAGACGGTCCAGGACCAGGGCAGCGACAAGATCGGCGAGATGCGCGCCAAGGTGCAGACCCAGATCGACGCGGCGCGGCAGACGCTCGCCGAGCTGCAGCAGAACGTGCAGGACGGAGCCAAGGTCGCCATGAACACCACCGACGAATACGTGCGCTCGAATCCGTGGCGCGCGGTCGGCATCAGCGCGGGCATCGGCGCGTTGATCGGCTTCCTCATCGCGCGCCGCTGAAGGAACCGGCGTGATTCGCCAGGTGAGCGGCATCGTGGGGGACGTGCGCGGGCTCGCGGCGACGGGAGTCCGCGCGGTGCGCACGCGCCTCGAGCTCGCCTCGATCGAGCTCTCGGAGGAGAAGGCGTGGCTCGTGCGCTTCGTCCTCGTCGCGGTCGCCGCGCTCTACCTCATCACTTTCGGCCTGCTGCTCGGCATCTGCGCGCTCACGCTCTGGGCCTCCGAGGAGAACCGTCCGGCGATCCTCGGGGCGTGCACCGCGGTCTTCCTGCTGGTGGGCATCGGCTGCGCCGTCTACATCTGGGTCGAGTCGCGCAAGCGCCACCCGATCCTGCAGGAGACGATCGCGGTGCTCAAGGGCGACGAGCAGGCGCTGCGCCAGCTGCAGGGAGCGGGCGATGACTGAGATCGAGACGCTGCGCAGGCGACGCGAGCTCGTGATGCTCTCGGCCGAGCTGCAGCGAACGACGATCGCGCGGCGCCTGTCGCGCATCGATGCGAACCCCGCGCGCGTGGCCCTGGGCTACGCCGCGAAGGTCGCGAGCCGTCCCATGCTGCTCACGCTGGGAACGAAGGCGGTGCGGCTCGCGTTGCGTGCGTACCGGAGGCGATCCGAAAAAAAAGGACGCCATTGAAAAACCAACCCTCTAGCGAAGGAGATCCTCATGCTTTACTGGGCAGCTGTTTTCTTCATCGTCGCGTTGATCGCCGCGGTCCTGGGCTTCGGTGGCATCGCCGCCGGCGCCGCGGGCATCGCGAAGATCCTGTTCTTCATCTTCCTCGTCGCGTTCGTGGTCTCGCTCCTGATGGGCGTGTTCCGCCGCGGCGTATAGGGGGCCCACCATGCGAACCCGACATTGGCTGGCGGCGGCTACGGCCGCCGCCGTAGGGGTGCTCGCGGCGGGGTGCGCGGAGGAGCAGCCGTACCGTGCGGGTGAGCCGGGACCGGGCTTCGTCTCGGCCCCCGCGTACCCCAACGATCATCGCTACTACGACGCGAGCGATGCGCACTATTACCCGACGCGGTACGACTCGGGTGAAGGGCGCGTCGTCGCGATCGATCCGGTGCACGATTCCCACCGCGCTTCCGGCGGCGGGGCGCTGCTCGGCGGCATCGCCGGCGCCGTGCTCGGCCACCAGATCGGCAGCGGGCGCGGCAACACCGCCGCGACCGTCGCCGGCGGGGTGGGCGGCGCGGTCGCGGGCAACGAGATCGAGAAGCGCCACGGCGGCAGCGACTACTACCGCGTGACGGTGCGCTTCCGCGACGGGCGCGAAGCGACGTTCGACGAGGAGACGATCGGCGACCTGCACGTCGGCGATCGGGTCCATGTCGACAACGGGCGCGTATTCCGGGACTGACGCGCGCGTCCCCCGCCGCGGCGTGGGTTAAGATTCGGCCATGGCGCTTCACGGCGCCGTGGCCGTTTCCGTTTCAAAAACTTCCATGATGGCGCAGCCTCGACAACGCGCATCGCGCACCGTGCGGGACGACGCAACTCCTACTCTCGTGGCCGCGGAGGATCTCCTCGCCCAGCTCGAGGAGTCGCTCGCGCGGCTCGCATCGGCGCGCGAGGACGCGGAACGCGAGCCGCTCCTCGCGCAGGCGCGCGAGAGCCTCGCGAAGCTGCGCGGCGCGCTCGGCGAATCCGGCGACCTCTCCGCGCTCTCGGCGTTCCTGCAGCGCGACGCGGAGCATCACAAGGCCGCGCTCGCGCGCGAGCTGCACGACCAGCTCGGCGGCATCCTCACGCCCGCCAAGATGGATCTCGCGTGGCTTCGCATGCGGCTCGGCTCCGAGGCGCAATACGCCGAGCGCATGGCGCGCCTGGACGCGCTCATCGACCAGGCGATCGACCTCAAGCGGCGCATCATCGAGAAGCTGCGTCCCTCGCTCCTCGACCACCTGGGGCTCGCCGCGGCGCTGCGCTGGTACGTCGAGGAGGAATGCGGCAAGGCGGGGATCGAGCCGCACCTGGAAGTCGACGCGCGGCTCGGGCGGCTTCCCGCCGAGATCGAGATCGCCTGCTTCCGCCTCGCCCAGGAGGCGGTCGACAACACCGTGCAGCACGCGCGCGCCTCGCACCTGGACCTCACGGCCGAGCGCGTCGCCACGGGCCTGCACATGACCATCTCGGACGACGGCGCGGGCATCGCGGACGTCGAGGCGGCGCGCCGCATTTCGCGCGGCCTCGCCGGCATGCACCATCGCGTGCGCTCGCTCGGCGGCGCGATCGACGTGCATTCGCCGTCGGGCACCGGCACGCGCATCGAGATCTCGATCCCGCTCGACACGCCCGCCGCGAACACCTGAAAAAGGGGTCAGATTACTTTTCCGCGGATCGTCCGCCCGGGCGGACAACGGAAAAGTAATCTGACCCCTTTTTTCGGTTCAGTTCTCGCGGCCCGAGAGCAGCTCCGCGATCAATCGCGGAATCGTCGCGAAATCCTTGCTCTTGTCGAGGAAGTAATCGGCGCCCGCCTCGAACGCGGCGACCTTGAGCGCCGGCACCGCGTGGTTGGTGAGCACGACGATGCACGCCGGGTTCGCGCCGGTCGCCGCGCGCAGGCGCCGGATCACGCCGAAGCCCGTGCCCTGGGCGAGCTGCAGGTCCACGATCGCGAGGCTGATGGTGTAGCGGTCGCACGCGGCGAGCGCCTCGTCCTCGGTGGCGGCCGTCGCGACCACCTCGACGCGGCTCGGCACGGAGACCAGCTCCACCAGCCGCTCGGCGATCTGCGGGGAATCCTCGACGACGAGCGCGTTCATCAGCTCATCGGCGTGCGAGCGCGGGTCGATCTCGCCCGCACGCGGCCGCCGCTCCGGGACGCCATCGAGCGGCGTCGGCGCGTGCGCGTGGTTGTCGGCCGCGGTGCGGCCGCCTGTCGTGGGTCCCCTCGCCGCCATGGTCATGCGATGAGCTGGTTCTTCACCGCATAGTATGTGATGTCGGCGTTGGACTTGAAGTTCATCTTCTCGAGGATGCGCGAGCGGTATGTGCTCACGGTCTTCACGCTCAGGAAGAGCTCCTTCGCGATCTCCGAGACGCTCTGGCCCGAGGCGAGCTTGCAGAAGATCTGGAACTCGCGCTCGGAAAGTTGCGTGTGCGAAGGCTGGTCCGCGGCCGGCCCCGCGAGCCCCTGCGCGAGCTTGTCCGCGATGCGCGGGCTCACGTAGCGGCGTCCCTGCGCGGCGGCGACCACCGCGGAGACGAGGTTCTCCGAAGGCGCATCCTTCGCGACGAATCCCGACGCGCCGGCCTTCAGCAGGTTGATGGCGTACTGGTCCTCGGGATAGCCGCTCACGATGAGCACCGCCATCTCCGGACGGATCGCCTTGGCGCGGTTCAGCACGTCCACTCCGGACATGTCCGAAAGCGAGAGGTCGACCAGCGCCACGTCGTAGGGATGGGCGCGCACCTGGGAGATCGCCTCCTCGCCGGTGCGTGCCTCGCCGGACACCTCCATGTCCACGCGGCCCGAAAACACCTGCTTGAGGCCCATGCGTACGACATCATGATCGTCCACGATCAACAGGCGAATCATTGCTCGCGATCCTGCAGGGGAGGAATAGGAGCCCATTACACCATGCTGTCCTACGCCGGGAATCGTCGGCGCGGTCGGATTCCTTTGTAGGACGAATCCTACACCGGCGGGCTTAGAAGGAATACTTGAAGAGGATGCGGTGGCGGTTGAGGGAAATGTTTTCACGTTGGAGTCCAGGTATTTCCGGCATGAAGTTGCGAATCGGCTTGTAGACGATGTGCCCGGTGGAAGGGTCGTAGCACAGCGTCTTGTCCCCGCGGCATGACGAGGGACTGCCCCGACGCGATTCGGTGTGGGGCGCGAAATCCAGGCCGGCCCCTTCCTCGTCGTTCAGCAGGAAGGGCGCATGCACGGTGGGCGAGGACGACAGTACGGACGATCGCGTGGATGCACGGATGGAGCTCGCGATCGCCTCCTTCGGGATGAGCCGCAGCAGCGCCTTGTCGCCGCCCTCGGGGGAGGCGGCCATCGCGGCGAACGGCGCCGCGGCGAGCACGATGGCGAGGACGAGCAGCAGCATTCTCATCAGGTCTCCCGAACCGGCCTCGCGTCGCGCGTTGCTTGTCGACGACGTTCGGCTGGGAGTGATGCTGCGCCGCGCCCGGTCCCGGGTATGCCAGCCGGATGCGCCAACCGGTGTCCCCGTTTCGCATCGGCCCGCGTCGGAATCCGCTGACGAATCGCAGGACCGGGCCGACCGCGCCTCGCGGATTTCTCTCATTACCTTGTGGCATTCCTGCGCCTATCGTGGCTGCACGTCGCGCTCTTGTAGCGCCCCGCAGCGAAGGAACGACATGAAGCGCCTGCTCCTCCTGGCCGCCGCACTGGCGACGAATGCCCTCGCCGAGACGACCGTCGCGCCCACGCCCGCGCTTCCCGCCTACGGGCAATCCGTCGGGGTGGAGCTGCAAGGATCATCCTCGCCCGTCTTCCTTCCGGCGACGCGATATACGAAGTCGGGCAGCTCGATCCTCGTCGAGTACGAATATCTGAGCCCCGCGTTCGGTCCGTACCCGCCGATGGGCACGATGTTCGGCAGCTCCAACGTGAGCGTCGGCGAGCTCGCGCCGGGCAACTACGCGGTGACCGCGCGCCTCACCGACCTCAACCACCCGGAAGCGACGCAGACTCTCACGTCCAACGTCGCCGTCACGCCGCCCTCCGATTGGGGTCTTTATGCCGTCCCGCATGCGCCGCTCGCGAGCGACCGCGTGCAGATGGTGATCCACAGCGCCGCGTACTTCGATCCGTCGACGCTGCAAGCGAGCGTGAGCGGCAATACGATCCGCGTCGATTTCGCGTATCGCGCATCCGCGCCGGTGGGCGGCGCGGTCCCGCCGGGCCTCACCTCGTTCGCCTCGGTGGACGTCGGCCGCCTGGCGCCCGGCGCCTATCACGCCGAAGGATGGGCGCGGCCGGACTCCGGCGGCGACGAGCAGCGCTACTTCACGCTCGACTTCACCGTGAGCTCCGAATCGAACGTGACCGAGTTCTACGCCCGCTCGCTCGACCACTATTTCATCTCGGCCTCCGGCGACGAGGTGGATCTCGTCGACGCGGGCGGCCAGGGCGCCTGGATGCGCACCGGCCAGTCGTTCCACGCCTGGCTTCGCGCCGAGGACGCCCCGCCCGGCGCGCAGCCCGTGTGCCGCTTCTACGCCGCGGGCCCCAACTCGCACTTCTACACCGCGAGCGCGGACGAATGCGCGGGACTCAAGTCGCTCGAGCAGGCACAACGCGCGGATGCGGCGGCGCTCGGCCAGCCCTTCCTCGGCTGGGCCTACGAAGGCATCGCGTTCTACGCGCTCGTGCCTGCGAACGGCCAGTGCCCGTCGGCGACGCTGCCGGTCTGGCGCTCGTACAACGATCGCGCCGCGCAGGACGATTCGAACCACCGCTTCACGGTCGATCCAGAGCAGCACCTTGCGATGCAGGGATGGGTCGACGAGGGGCCGGTCTTCTGCTCGCCGTCGTCGTGAGGCTCGCGGTGAGCAGGCGCACGAGTGCCGCTTCGGCCGGATGAAGCCCGCGCCGCACGCGAGCGTCCGCGCGCCGCGCCGGGCCCTCGCTCCAGGTCGCCGGGTCCAGCACGCGCGGGTGCACGTAGCTCTTGCGGCAAACCGCCGGCGTGTTGCCGAGGAGCCGCGCGGCTTCGCGCACCGCGGCCGCCATGTCGGTGAGGCGCACCTCGCCCGCGAGGCCGCGCTGCCGCAGGAGCGCCGCGACGTACACGCTGCCCGCCCAGGTGCGGAAGTCCTTCGAGGTGAACTCGTCGCCCGCGATCTCGTGCAGGTACTCGTTCACGTCGCCCGAGCCGATGCGCTGCACCTCGCCCGCGTCGTCGACGTATTCGAACAGCTCCTGCCCGGGCAGCTCGCGGCAGCGGCGCACGATGCGCGCGAGGCGCGGGTCCTCGATCCCGACGCGATGCAGCTTCCCGCTCTTGCCGCGGAACTGGAACTCGATGCGATCGCCGCGCACCTTCACGTGGCGGTTGCGCAGCGTCGTGAGCCCGAAGGACGCGTTCTCCTCGGCGTAGCGCTCGTTGCCCACGCGGATGCAGGTGCGCTCGAGCAGCTGCACGATCGCGGCGAGCACCTTCGCGCGCGTGAGCCCTTCGGAGGCGAGGTCCTTGCGCACGCGCTCGCGGATCGCCGGCAGCGCTTCGGCGAAATCGAGCAGGCGGTCGAACTTGTCCGCGTCGCGCAGCGTGCGCCAGCGCGGGTGGTAGCGATACTGCTTGCGGCCCTTCGCGTCGCGGCCCGTCGCCTGCAGGTGGCCGCGCTCGTCCGCGCAGATCCACACGTCGGTCCATGCGGGCGGGATGGCGAGCACGCGGATGCGATCGAGCGTAGCGCGCCGCGTGACCCGGCGGCCCTTGTCGTCCACGTAGGCGAAACCCTTCGGGCCCGTCACGCGATGCAATCCCGCCTCGCGGTCGTTCGCGTGGCGCAGCCTGCCCGGCGTCCACGGATCGGGTCGAGGCTGCGCTTTCCGCGGCATGTACGTTTTTCCTTCGGCGTCGAAAAATGTTCCGGCAAAAAGAAGGGCGCGAATCCGCGCCCTTCGCTCGTGGGATCGGCCCGCGGCGGGCCGGCGCTGCGATCAACGGCGGCTGATGCGCTCGTCCTCGTCGTCGTCGCGCCGCGACGCACCCATGCTTCCCGACTGGTTGGGGCTGCCCGGCATGTTGGAGGTTCCCGCCTGGCGCTCGGATCCCCCTTCGCCCTGGCTTCCCATGCCGTAGCTCGAGGTGCGGCTCCCGGGCGCGCTGCCGGGATTGCCCTGCTGGCTCATCTGGTCCTGGCGCTCGACCTGCGAGCGCACGTTGCGGCTTCCGCGCGGGCCGCCCGACTGGCCCTGCTGGCTTTGCTCGCGCGAGCGTCCCTGCTGCGAGTGCTGCCCGCTCGACTGCCCCTGCTGGCTCTGCTGGTGGCTCGCCTCGCTGCGTTGCGTCTGCTGGCTGCGCGGGTCTTCGCTGCCGATGCTGCGTTGCGATTGCTGCCCGGGATTCGAGGGTCTTCCGGAATTGCGGTTCGACATGGTCTCGGCTCCGATGGTGGAAAACGGCCGCGCACGCGGCCGCTTCCGGAGCCGCAACATTCGTGCCGTTGCGAAGTCGGAGGAGATGCGGAAAGGAAGCGAAGGGAATTGGTGGAGTGGAAGGGGATCGAACCCTCGACCTTCGCATTGCGAACGCGACGCTCTCCCAGCTGAGCTACCACCCCACGCGGAGACCGCAATTATAACCCAGCCCTCGCCCGCCCCGAGCCTCGCCGCCGCCGCCGAACGCCCCGAGCGCAAGCCGCGCATCCACCCGATCCGCGCGAGCTCGGTGATCGCCGCGGTCGCGGTGGTCTTCCTGCTCCACTGGGGCGCCGAGTTCTTCGTTCCGCTGTTCGTCTCGGTGATCATCTCGTACGCGCTCTCGCCCGTGGTGGAGCATCTCACGCGTGCGGTGCGCTATCGCGTCATCGGCGCGGCGATCGTCGTGCTCTCGCTCGTCGGGCTGATCGCGCTCGCCGCGTGGTCGTGGAGCGACGACGTGGAGGCGATCTGGCTCAAGGTGCCGGTCGCGGCGAAGAGCGTGTCGCGCACGGTGCAGGAGATCGTGCGCAAGCCCGCGGGACCGATCACCGAGGTGAAGAAGGCCGCGGCCGACATCGAGACCGCGGCGAAGACCGGGAAGCCCGCGCCCGCGGGGGCGGCGCCGCAACGCAGCGAGTCGTCCGTCGCACAGGTCTCGATGTGGCAGCTGCTGTGGACGGGATGGAAGGGCGCGGTGGTCGCGGTGACGCAGCTCACGGTGGTCCTCTTCCTCGTGTTCTTCATGCTCGCGTCGGGCAGCCTCTTCAAGAAGAAGCTGGTGCTCCTCTCGGGCGAGCGGCTCGCGCAGCGCAAGTTCACGGTGCAGGTGATCGACGAGATCGACCACCAGATCCGCCGTTATCTCTGGGTGATGCTCATCGCCAACACGCTCGTCGGTCTCGGCACCTGGGGCGTGTTCACGATCGCGGGCCTCGAGTACGCCGGCCTGTGGGGATTGGTCGCCGCGGTGCTGCACACGATCCCGTACTTCGGCCCCGCGATGATCGCGGTCGGAAGCTTCGTGGTGGCGCTGGTGCAGTTCGGCGACTGGCGCGCGGCGCTCGTGGTCGGCGGTTCGTCGGTGCTCGTCGCCGCCGTCGTGGGGCAGCTCTTCGCGACCTGGCTCGCGAGCCGCGAGACGCGCATGAACACGACCGCGGCGTTCATCGGGCTGCTCTTCTTCGGCTGGATCTGGGGCTTCTGGGGGCTGCTGCTCGGCATCCCCATCCTCGCGATCGTGAAGACGATCTGCGACCACAACGAGGACTGGAAGCCCGTGGGCGAGCTGCTAGGCCGTTAGGACCACGGCGGAACGCCCCCTCCAAAGCGAGGTCTTTGCTCCTACGGGGCACGTGCAGCGCGAGCCGCAATGCGATGCGCGCTTCCCGGATTCCCAAGGAGAGATTCGCAAATGACGAAAAGCAAACTGATGTTCGGCCTCGTCGCGCTCGGTGTCGCGGCCATGGCCAACGACGCGCTCGCACAGGAGTCCTATGGCGTCCCGTGGCAGGGAAGCTTCTGGGGCACGCTCGGCGTGAGCGGCGGTCAATCGAAGTTCCGCACCGATTGCGCTTCGACGGATGTATTCCGCTGCGACCATCGCGACAGCGCGTGGAAGGCGTATGCCACCGGCCAGTTCAACCGCAACTTCGGGCTCGAGTTCGGCTATACCGACTTCGGCAAGATCGCGGCCTCGGGCGGCCAGACCAAGGCGTGGGCGGCGAACGTGAGCCTGCTCGCCGGCGTTCCCATCGGCGATCGCATCGACGTCTTCGCCAAAGGCGGCGGCGTCTACGCGCGCACCGACGTGAGCGCCGATCCCAGCACGCTCTTCGACACGGGACACAAGTCGGGCTGGGGAACCACGTACGGCGTCGGCGCGTCGTTCGCGCTCACGCCGCAGTGGGCGATCCGCGCCGACTGGGATCGCTACAACCTCGACTTCGTCGGCGGAAGCCGCGACGTCGACATGGCATCGGCAGGCGTGCAGTTCCGCTTCTGATCGCCGTTCATCCGGAGGAGACGAAATGGCCACCATCATCGCTGGAGGATTCGATGTCGTCACCGACGCGGACGCCGCCGTCGAGCGACTGCGCCAGGCGGGCGTGCGCACCGAGGACCTTTGCACGTTCGGAGTGAATCCGGCCGGGGAGCACGACCGGCTTCCCGGCGGCGGTGACCGTAGAGCCTCCCCCGGAGCGAAGGACGAAGGCAAGAACGCCGGCAAGGGCGGCGCGATCGGCGCGGCGGCGGGACTCGCGGCCGGCGCGGCGACCACGCCGCTCCTGGGGCCCGCGGGACTCGCGGCGGGCGCGGCCGCCGGCGCGTACGTGGGCTCGCTCGTCGGCGGGCTCTCCGGCATGAGCAAGGAGCCGCAGCCGGGACACGAAACCGTTCGGCCCGCCGAGACGCTCATCGCGGTGAACGTGGACTCGGGCGATCCTCCGGCCGACGACGTGGTGCGGCTCTTCGAGGAATGCAACGCGCGCCAGATCGAGCGCACCGACGGCCGCTGGGAGAACGGCCAGTGGGCCGACTTCAATCCCGCGTCGGCGCCGCACCTCATCGGCGGGCGCGACGCGCGCGAAGCCGCGAATCGCGCGCCACCGCCGCCGCGCTGAAGCACGGAAGTCGCGACTGGGGGAGAATCGGGGCCCCGATTTTCCATCCGGCCCTCGTCATGCGCGCACTCGCGTTCCTCGTCGCGGTTTTCCTTTCGTCGTCCCTTGCGATACCCGCTGCCGCGCAAACGCCCCCGCCCTCGAGCGGCAAGGCGCGCGTGGAGGCCTTGCTGCGCGAGCGCCCGAACGATCCCGCGCTGTGGTTCTTCCTCGCGCGCTATGACGCCCTCGCCGGCGACGCCAGGGCCTGCGTCGACGCGCTCGGCAAGGTGAACGCGCTCGGCGACGGGTTCCTGCCGCCGCGCGCAATCGGCTTCGAGAAGGTGTGGAGCGATCGCGCGTTCCAGTCGGTGCTCGCGAAGCTCGACGCGCGCCTGCCGCGCCTAGACTACGCGCCCACCGTCCTCGAGCTGCAGGATCGCGGCCTCTTCCCCGAGGGAATCGCGTTCGACGCGCCGTCGAAAACCTTCTTCCTGGGCAGCGTCGCCAAGCACAAGATCGTGCGCGTCGACGCCTCCGAGCAGGTGAGCGACTTCGCCTCCGGCATGGGCCTCGACGCCGTGCTCGGCGTGGCGGTCGACGCTCCGCGCCGTCACCTCTATGCGGTGAGCACGTCGTTCGTCTCCGAGCCGGGGAAGAAGCCGTACCGCAATGCCATCTTCGAGTTCGATCTTGTCACCGGTCGCCTGCTGCATCGCTTCGACATTCCGCAGGCGGTGCAGCTGAACGACGTCGCCATCGCGCTGGGCGGGCGGGTCTACACCACCGACACGGAAACCGGCGCCGTCTTCGAGGTCTCCGAGAAGGCGGAGCCGCGCGTGGTCCTCGCCGCCGGCCGGGTGCGCGGCTCCAACGGCATCGCCGCCTCGCCCGACGGAAAGCGCCTGTACGTCGCGCATGCGACGGGAATCGTGACCATCGACCTCGTCACCGGCGAGGCGAGGCCGCTCGCCGCGCCGCCGCGCGCGAACGTCGCCGCGATCGACGGCCTCTACCAGTGGCAGGGCACGCTGATCGGCGTCGAGAACGTGACGAACCCCGGGCGCGTGATCGCCATGACGCTCTCGAACGACGGGCTCGCGATCGAGAACGTGCGCACGCTCCTCTCGCACCATCACGCCGCGTTGGACGAGCCGACCACCGGCGCGCTCGCACCCGACGGCTTCTACCTGCTCGCCGCCACCGGCCTCTCGCACCTGCGCGACGACGGCACCATCGAGGATCCGGCCAATGTGCCGCGGCCGCTGGTGCTGAAGGTGCTGCTGCCGCGCTGACGGAAAAGGGGTCAGATTACTTTTCCGTCCCGAACGGAAAAGTAATCTGACCCCTTTTTCACTTTTTCACTTTTTCCGGTAGGCCCACACCATCATCGCGACCCCGACGAGGATCATCGGCAGCGAAAGCCACTGCCCCATCGAGAGGCCGAGCGCGAGGAGGCCGAGGAAATCGTCGGGCTGGCGGGTGAACTCCACGAGGAAGCGGAAGCAGCCGTAGCCGATGAGGAACGCACCGGAGAGGGCGCCGGTCGGGCGCGGCTTCCTCGAGTAGATCCAGAGGATCACGAAGAGCGTGATGCCCTCCAGCCCGAACTCGTAGAGTTGCGAGGGATGGCGCGCGAGCGGCTGCGGGTCGGTCTGCGGAAACCACATGCCCCACGGCACATCGGTGGGACGTCCCGGCAGCTCGCCGTTGATGAAGTTGCCGATGCGTCCCGCCGCGAGCCCGAGCGGCGCGAGCGGCGCGACGAAATCCATGGTGCGCAGCCAGCTGCGCCGGCGCGTGTAGCAGAAGATCGCCACCGCGACGAGCACGCCGATGAGGCCGCCGTGGAAGCTCATGCCGCCGGTCCAGATCTTGATGATCTCGGCCGGATGCGCGAAGTAGAAGTCCGGCTTGTAGAAGAGCACGTAGCCCAGGCGCCCGCCGAGGATCACGCCGAAGACGCCGTAGACCAGCATGTCGTCCACGTCGCGGATCTCCAGCCCGTTGCCCAGGCCGTTGCGGATGCGCCACTTGCCGAGCGTGATGAAGGCGATGAAGCCGAGCACGTACATGAGGCCGTACCAGCGGATCGCGAGCGGCCCGAGGTGCAGCGCAATGGGATCGATGTTCGGATGGACGAGCACGGGATGAGGGGAAACGGGCGGAGGGACCGTCGCATTATCCACTAGAATGACGGGTTCATTCCCGCATCACCGCCCCTTCCCTCGCCATGACCGAAAAGCTCCGCTCGTTCACCATCACCCATGGAGTGCCGCGCTCGCCGAACCGCTCGATGCTGCGCGCGATCGGCTACCAGGACGAGGACTTCGAGAAACCGATCGTCGGAATCGCCAACGGCCACTCGACGATGAACCCCTGCAACGCGGGCATCCAGCCGCTCGCCGATGCCGCGGACGCCGCCGCGCGCGCGGCCGGCGCCATGCCGCAGATGTTCGGCACCATCACAGTCACCGACGGCATCTCGATGGGCACCGAGGGAATGAAGTACTCGCTCGTCTCGCGCGAGGTGATCGCCGATTCCATCGAGACCGCGGTGCAGAGCCAGTTCATGGATGGCGTGCTCGCGATCGGCGGCTGCGACAAGAACATGCCCGGCGCGATGATCGGCATCTGCCGCATGAACATCCCGTCGATCTTCGTCTACGGCGGCACCATCAAGCCCGGCCGCTACAAGGGCGAGGACCTGCAGATCGTCTCGGTGTTCGAGGCGGTGGGCTCCTTTACCGCGGGCAAGATGTCGCAGGAGGACTTCGAGTGCATCGAGCGCTGCGCGCTGCCGGGCGTGGGCGCCTGCGGCGGCATGTACACCGCCAACACGATGTCGTCCTCGATCGAGGCGATCGGCATGTCGCTGCCCTACTCCTCGACCATGGCGGCGGAGGACGCGGAAAAGCGCGAGAGCGCCGCGAAGAGCATGGAGGTGCTGGTCCAGGCGATCGCGAAGGGCCTCAAGCCGCGCGACATCGTGACGCGCAAGTCGCTCGAGAACGCGATCGCGGTGGTGATGGCGACCGGCGGCTCCACCAACGCCGTGCTCCACTGGATGGCGATCGCGCATGCGGCGGGCGTGCCATGGAAGCTCGACGACTTCGAGCGCATTCGCCAGAAGACGCCGGTGCTCTGCGACATGAAGCCTTCGGGACGCTACGTCGCCGTGGATCTCCATCGCGCGGGGGGCATCCCGCAGGTGATGAAGATGCTCCTCGCGCACGGCCTCATCCACGGCGATTGCATGACGATTACCGGCAAGACCGTGGCCGAGGCGCTGAGGGACGTGCCCGATGCACCGCGCAAGGACCAGGACGTGATCCGGCAATGGGAGCACCCCATGTACAAGCAGGGCCACCTCGCGATCCTGCGCGGCAACCTCGCGCCCGACGGATGCGTCGCGAAGATCACGGGGCTCAAGAATCCGGTGATCACCGGCCCCGCGCGCGTCTTCGACAGCGAGCCCGACGCCATGGACGCGATCCTCGCCGACCGCATCCGGCCCGGCGACGTCATCGTGATCCGTTACGAGGGACCGAAGGGCGGCCCGGGGATGCGCGAAATGCTTGCGCCGACCTCGGCCCTCATCGGCAAGGGGCTCGGTGAATCGGTCGGGCTCGTCACGGACGGCCGCTTCTCCGGCGGCACCTGGGGCATGGTGGTGGGTCACGTCGCGCCCGAGGCCTATGCGGGCGGTCCGCTCGCGCTCGTGAAGGAAGGCGACTCGATCACCATCGACGCGCACAAGCGCCTGCTGCAGCTCGACGTGCCGGAAGCGGAGCTCGCGAAGCGCAAGAGCGCGTGGAAGCAGCCCGCGCCGCGCTATACCACCGGGGTGCTCGGCAAGTACGCGAAGCTCGTCGGGAGCGCCGCCGAGGGCGCGGTCACCGGCTGAAGTTCTCCTCCTTCGGGAGCGCCGGGAAGGATCCATGGCCACTCCGATCGCCTTCGAGCGCCTCGCCTCGCGCGCCTCCTTCGAGAACGAGGCGCCCGAGCACCTGTACCACTACACCGACCTCGAAGGCGTCGAGGGCATCCTCTCCTCGAAGTCGCTGTGGATGTCGAAATTCACGGCCTCCAACGACATCTCCGAGATCTCGCTCGCGATCTCGCAGTTCCAGAACTTCGTGGAGTCGCGCGTCGCCGCGCTCGACGCGGACGAGGCCTCGTTCCTGCACGAGTCGGCGGCCCAGCTCGACGGCTTCCGCCGCACCAACATCTGCCTCGCGAGCTTCTGCGAGCAGCCGGACCTGCTTTCGCAATGGCGCTCCTACGGCAACGACGGCCGCGGCATCGCCCTGGGCTTCGACACGCGGGTGCTGCACGACCTCGCGCAGCGCTACTCGCTCAAGCTCTGGCGCTGCGTGTACGAGCCCGCGACGCACGTGAAGATCTCGAACGACCTCCTCACGATGCTGCTGGAATCGTTCCGCGGCTCGAAGCCGCGGGGCGCCGAGGAGCGGCGCGAGCTCATCGCGCAGTTCAACTCCACCTTCCTGCGCGTGGCGCCGGTCATCAAGGACCACCGCTTCGCCGAGGAGAACGAGTGGCGCCTCATCTCGAGCCCGCTCGGCTTCGATCATCCGCGCATGATCGCGGTGTTCGGCTCGAACCACGCGTCGGTGAAGATGAAGCTGCCGCTCGCCCCCGACGAGCGCGAGGTGACCCACGTCATCTCGCGCGTGATCATCGGCCCCACGCCGCTCGACCCGCAGAACGTGGCGGACGCGATCGCGGTGCTCTCGCGCCGCAACGGCTTCCGCATCGCCGACATCGGCTTCTCCGGCATCCCGTACCGGCGCACCGACCTCTAATCGGCCGCGTTCCCCGCGATCGCGTCGATGCGGCCCATCACGTCGGGCGTGAGCTTCGGGATCACCGCCGCGGCTTTCATGTTCTCGGCGACCTGGGATACGCGGGACGCGCCGGTGATCACGGTGGAGACGTGCGGGTTCGCCGCGCACCACGCGATCGCGAGCTGCGCGAGCGAGCAGCCGAGCTCGCTCGCCACGCCGCCGAGCTTCGCGACGACCTCGTTCTTGCGCTTGTCGGTGAGGTCGCCCACCAGGAACTTCATGCGCGGGATGGCGCCGCGGCTATCCGCGGGGACGCCCTTCGCGTACTTCCCGGTGAGAAGGCCCGAGGCGAGCGGGCTCCATGTCGTGAGGCCGAGGCCGATCTCGTCGTGGAGCGCCGCATATTCCTTCTCCACGCGCGCTCGATGGAACAGGTTGTACTCGGGCTGCTCCATCACCGGCTTCCTCAGGTGGTGGCGTTCGGCGATCTGCCACGCCTCGCGGATCGCGCTCGCCGGCCATTCGGAGGTCCCCCAGTAGAGCGCCTTGCCGCGCTCCACCATGTCGTGCATCGCCCACACCGTCTCCTCAACCGGCGTGTTCGGGTCGGGCCGATGGCAGAAGACGAGATCGACGTAGTCGAGCTGCAGGCGCCGCAACGAAGCGTCGATCGCGTTCACGAGGTACTTGCGGTTGAGCGTGTTCCTCTCGTTCGGCCCCTCGCTGATGCCCCAGTAGAACTTGGTCGAGACGACGTACCTGAGGCGCGGCCAGCCCATCTTCTTCAGCGCCTCGCCCATGATCTCCTCGCTCTTGCCGGCCGCGTACACCTCGGCGTTGTCGAAGAAGTTCACGCCGGCGTCCCACGCGGCCGCCATGCACTCGCGCGCGGCGGAAGTGTCGAGCTGATTGCCGTACGTCACCCACGAGCCGAAGGAAAGCTCGCTCACCTTGAGGCCGGAGCGGCCGAGTCGCCGGTATTCCATGTTCAGGAAAGGACCGAAAAAGGGGTCAGATTACTTTTTTCCGCGGAAAAAAGTAATCTGACCCCTTTTCCCGGGTTCCCATGCAAAGCCAGAAGAAGAACGTCTTCCTGCTCGCCTGCTGCCAGGCGCTGCTCCTCACCAACGCCGTCACCATCATCTCGATCGGCGCCCTCGCGGGCTACGCGCTCGCCGCGGACAAGCGCCTCGCGACGCTGCCGCAGGCCGCGTACGTGATCGGCGCGCTCCTCGGCACGATGCCCGCCTCGATGTGGATGCGGCGCGTGGGGCGGCGCAACGGCTTCCTCACCGGCGGCATCTTCGCGCTCGCGGGCTCCACCATCGCGACCTATGCGATGGTCTCCTCGAGCCTCGCGCTGCTTTGCGCGGGGACGCTCCTCCTCGGCGTGTACAACGCCTTCGGGCAGTACTATCGCTTCGCCGCCGCCGATGCGGCCGCCACCGACTTCAAGGCGCGCGCGATCTCCTATGTGCTCGCGGGGGGCCTCGTCGGCGGCATCGTCGGGCCCGAGCTGAGCAAGTTCACGCGCGGGCTCGCGACTCCCGTCTACACCGCCTCCTACGCCTCGCTCTTCCTCTTCGCGCTCGCCGCGATGGCGATCGTCTCGCGGCTGCGCATCCCGCAGGCGCAGGACACGGTCGCCCACGGACCGGCGCGCGCGCTGGGCGAGATCGTCCGGCAGCCCGTGTTCCTCGTCGCCGCCGGCGTCGCGGCGCTCGGCTACGGCACGATGAACCTCCTCATGACCGCGACGCCCCTCGCGATGGGCTTCTGCGGCCTGCCCTACGACGCGTCCGCGACCGTCATCTCCTCGCACGTCGTCGCGATGTTCGCGCCGTCGTTCTTCACCGGCTCGCTCATCCGCCGCTTCGGCGTGCTGCACGTGATGCTCGCGGGCGCCGCGTGCATGTTCGCCTGCGTCGGCGTCGCCCTCTCCGGCCAGCTCCTCATGCACTTCTGGTGGGCCCTCGTGCTGCTCGGGCTGGGCTGGAACTTCATGTACATCGGCGGCACGACGCTCCTCACCGAGGCCTACCGGCCGGCGGAGAAGGCGAAGACCCAGGGGCTGAACGAGATCACCATCTTCACGGTACAGGCGGTCTCGGCGTTCTCGTCGGGCGTGCTGGTGAACACCGAGGGATGGCGCACGCTCAACTACGTGGCGCTTCCCCTCGTCACGGTCGCGGCGCTCGCGATCGTGTGGCTCGGGCTGGGGATTCGACGTCCGAAAACGGCGAGCGGCGCGTCCTGAGGAGCGGATAATCGGCGTCATGCTCCTCGACGCCGACCAGTGCTACCGCGCGCTCTCCGCGCACGATTCCCGCTTCGACGGGCGCTTCTTCGTGGGCGTCGCGACCACGGGCGTGTACTGCCGGCCGGTGTGCACCGCGCGCACGCCGTTGCGCGGCAACTGCCGCTTCTTCCCGAGCGCCGCGGCCGCCGAGGCGCAAGGGTTCCGCCCGTGCCTGCGCTGCCGTCCGGAGCTGGCACCCGGGCACGCGACCATCGACGCGAGCCGCCGCCTCGCGCAAGCCGCCGCCGGCCTCATCGACGACGGGCGCCTCGGCTACGAAGCGCGGCTCCCGGAGCTCGCCGCCGCCCTCGGCGTCACGGACCGCCACCTGCGCCGCATCTTCCGCGACGAGTTCGGCGTGGCGCCCGTGGAGTACGCGCAGACGCAGCGCCTGCTCCTCGCCAAGCGCCTACTCACCGATACCGCGCTGCCCGTGATCGAGGTGGCGCTCGCGAGCGGCTTCGCGAGCCTGCGCCGCTTCAACCATCTCTTCCGCACGCGCTATCGCATGACGCCCGGGGACCTGCGCCGCTCGGCGCCCGCCATGCCGCGCGACACGCTCGCCTTCGACCTCGCCTATCGACCGCCCTACGACTGGGAGTCGATGCGCGATTTCCTCGCGCGCCGCGCGATCGCCGGCGTCGAGGCGGTCGAGGGCCGCCGCTACCTGCGCAGCGTGCGCGTGGAGCGGGATGGCAAGGAGGCGCGCGGCTGGATCTCGATCGCGCCGTCGGCAAAGCCGCGGGCGCTGCGCGTCACCGCGAGCGCATCCCTCGCGCCGGCCGTTCCCGCCGTGCTCGCGCGCGTGAAGCAGCTCCTCGATCTCTCGTGCCATCCCGACGAGGTCTGCGCCACGCTCGGCCGCCTCGCGAGCGCGAATCCCGGGCTGCGGCTTCCCGGCGCGTTCGACGGCTTCGAGGTTGCCGTGCGCGCGATCCTCGGCCAGCAGGTCACGGTGCGCGCCGCTTCTTCCATCGCGGGCCGCTTCGCCGCCGCGTTCGGCGAGCCGGTCGAGACGCCGCATGCCGCGCTCACGACGCTCTTTCCGTCGGCGGCGCGCGTCGCGGCGCTCGATCCTGCGCGGATCGCGGCGACCGGCATCATCGCTTCGCGCGCGCGGGCGATCGCGATGCTCGCGCGCGAGGTCGCCGAGGTCGGCCTCGTCCTGGATCCGGGCGCCGAGGTCGACGCGACGCTCGAGCGCCTGCAGCGCATTCCCGGCATCGGACCGTGGACCGCGCAGTACATCGCCATGCGCGCGCTCGCGTGGCCCGACGCGTTTCCCCATCCCGACGTGGCGGTGCTCAAGGCCATGAAGGAAAAGAACCCGCGCCGCGCGCTCGCCCACGCCGATCGCTGGCGGCCCTGGCGCTCCTACGCTGTGCTCCACCTGTGGAAATCCCTGGAGGAATCATGATCACCTGGATGCGATTCGAAACGCCGCTCGGCCCGATGCTCGCGCTCGCGGAAGACGGCGCGCTCACCGGCCTCGACTTCACCGACGCGAAGTACGTCCGAGCGATCGAGCCGGGCTGGCGCGAGGATCCCGCTTCGCCGCTTCTCCTCGAGTGCGCGCGTCAGGTGCGCGAATATTTCGCGGGCCGGCGGCGCGCGTTCGAGCTCCCGCTCGCTCCGCGCGGCACCGGCTTCCAGCGCCGCGTGTGGACGCAGATCGCGCGCATCGGCTACGGCGAGACGCTCACATACGCCGAGCTCGCGAAGCGCAGCGGCGCCGAAGGCTCGGCGCGCGCCGCCGGCGCCGCGACCGGCCGCAATCCCCTCGCGATCGTCGTACCGTGCCACCGCGTGGTGGGATCGGGTGGGTCGCTCACCGGCTATGCGGGCGGCGTGGAACGCAAGGCACGGCTCCTCGCGCTCGAGGGCGCGGCCGAGGAAGCGCTCGCGTGAGACCGCAGGATCTCGCGCGCCTCGTCGCGCTCGCCGCGATGTGGGGCGCCTCGTACTTGTTCATGCGCTACGCCGTGCCCTCGATGGGCGCGGTGCTGCTGATCGAGCTGCGCGTCGCGATCGCCGGCCTCGCGCTCCTCGCCTTCGTCCTCGCGGCGGGCGGAAACGTGGGATGGAAACGGCATTGGCGCGCTTACCTCTTCGTGGGTGCGGTGGGGCTCGCCGCGCCGTTCACGCTGATCGCGCAGGCGGTGAGCGTGATCGACGCCTCGACCGCGGCGATCCTCAACGCGCTCGCGCCGCTCTTCGCGTCGGTGGTCGCGGCGATCTGGATCCGCGATCCGCTCACGCCCGCGAAGCTCGCCGGCATCGGGCTCTGCCTCGCGGGGACGGCGGTGCTGGTCGGATGGACGCCGGTGCCGATGAGCGCGCGCGAGCTCCTCGCCGCGTCGCTCTCGGTCGCGGCGACCGCGCTCTACGGCTACACGATCGTCTTCACGAAGGTGCACCTGCGCGAGGCGAAGCCGCTCCCCACCGCCGCGGCGACGCTCCTCATGGCCGCGGCGGCGATGATTCCGTTCACGCCGGTCACGCGCGACCTCGCGGCGATTCCCATGGGCGCCTGGCTCGCGGCGCTCGGCCTCGCGCTCGTCTCGACCACCATCGCGTTCATCTTCTACTACCGCCTGATCGCCGACGTCGGCCCGGTGAAGGCGATCACGGTGACGCTCCTCGTGCCGGTGTTCGGCATGCTGTGGGGCGTGCTGCTCCTGGGCGAAGCGCTCACGCCGGGGCGCCTCGCCGGGTGTGCCATCATCCTCGCGGGATGCTCGCTCATCCTCGGCCTCGTGCGCCTTCCCGTGCGGGCCGCGACGTGAACCGCGCGGAGGCGCCGTGGCCGAAGAGCACGTTTTCGAAACCCGCATCGAATATCCGTCGGAGCCGGCGCAGTTCGGTTCGCCCGAGCGCGATGCCTCGCGCGATCATCGCCTGAAGGCGGAGGGACGACCCGACATGCCCGGCGCGTTGCCGCCTTCGTCCGGCGAGCGCACCCGCGGCTACAGCCCCGAGGACCTCCTGATCCTTTCGCTCTCGCAGTGCCACCTGCTCACGTACCTGGCGCTCGCGCAGCGGCGCGGGCTCGCGGTGAAGCGCTACGAGGATCGAGCGACCGGCCGCCTGGGCAAGAACGCGAACGGCCAGACCCAGATGGTGGAGGTGGTGCTGCACCCGCGCGTGACGATCGCGCGCGGCGCGGACGCCGCGATGGCGCGCGACCTGCACGGGCGCGCGCACCACCACTGCTTCATGGCGAATTCGGTGAATTTCCCGGTGCGCCACGAGCCGGAGATCGTCGAGGAGTGATCTTCTGCGCCATTCGGCGCGCTACGCCAGGGAACCACCAACACGGATGAACACGGATAGTCCGTGTGTTGTCGAAGAGCGGTGGTGAAATCGATCGTCCGATGAGTCACATGGCGCCCGAGTCATTCGGGGGCGATCTGTGTTCATCCGTGTTCATCTGTGGTTTCCCAGGTTTTTTGCCCTCATGTCGAATCGGTTAGCGAAGGAAACGAGCCCATACCTCCGGCAGCACGCGGAGAATCCGGTCGACTGGTACCCGTGGGGCGAAGAGGCGCTCGCCGAGGCGAAGCGCACGGGCAAGCCCATCCTGCTCTCGGTGGGCTACTCCGCGTGCCACTGGTGCCACGTGATGGCGCACGAGTCGTTCGAGGATGCGTCCGTCGCCAAGGTGATGAACGACCTCTTCGTGAACGTGAAGGTGGATCGCGAGGAGCGTCCCGACATCGACCAGATCTACCAGGCCGCGCAGGCGATGCTCACGCAGCGAAGCGGCGGCTGGCCGCTCACGATGTTCCTCACGCCCGACCAGGTGCCGTTCTTCGGCGGAACCTATTTCCCCAAGACGCAGCGCTACGGCATGCCCGCGTTTCCGGACCTGCTGAAGCGCGTGCGCGAGTACTACGACGCGCACCCCGACGAGATCCGCGAGCAGAAGCAGCAGATCGCCGCCGCGCTCGAGCGCACCCAGCCGCACGCGCAGGAGCAGGAAGTCCGGCTCACGCGAGAGCCGCTCGACCTCGCGTTCGAGCAGCTCGAGGAATCGTTCGACGCGGAGAACGGCGGCTTCCACGGCGCGCCGAAATTCCCGCACGCGGAGACGATCGAGCTCCTCCTGCGCCGCCATGCCGCCGAGCCCGATACGCGGTTCGGCAAGCGCGCGCTCGAGATGGCGAAGCGCACCCTCACGCACATGGCGCACGGCGGCATCTACGACCATGTCGGCGGCGGCTTCGCGCGCTACAGCGTCGACGCGAGCTGGACCATCCCGCACTTCGAGAAGATGCTCTACGACAACGCGTGGCTGCTGCGCGTCTACGCCGACGCCTGGGCGATCACGCGCGACGACCTCTTCGCCCGCGTGTGCGAGGAGACGGCCGGGTGGGTGATGCGCGAGATGCAGTCGCCCGGGGGCGGCTACTACTCGTCGCTCGACGCGGACTCGGACGGCGAGGAAGGCAAGTACTACGTGTGGAGCGTGGAAGAGATCCGCTCGCTCCTCGACAAGGACGAGTTCGCCGTCGCGTCCTACGTGTACGGCCTCGACCGGCCGCCGAACTTCGAGGGGAAGGCGTGGCACCTGCGCGTCGTGAATCCCCTCTTCGGGATGGAGCGTGAGGCGAGCCTCGACGAGGGGCAATCGGCGGCGCTGCTCGACTCCGCGCGCAGGAAGCTGCGCGCCGCACGCGACAAGCGCGTGCGCCCCGGCCTCGACGACAAGGTGCTCACGTCGTGGAATGCGCTGATGATCGGCGCGATGGCGCACGCCGCGCGCGTGTTCGGCCAGCCCGCGTGGCTCGAGTCGGCGCGCCGCGCGCTCGAGCACATCCGCGGCGCGATGTGGCGCGACGGCCGCCTCCTCGCGACCGCGAAGGACGGCCATGCGCACCTCGACGCGTACCTGGACGACCACGCCTACCTGCTCGCCGCGTTGCTCGACGTCATGCAGGCGCGGTTCCGCACCGAGGACATCGCGTGGGCGATCGAGCTCGGCGATGCGCTGATGACGCGCTTCCACGATCCCGGCGAGGGCGGCTTCTTCTTCACCGGGCACGACCATGAAACGCTGATCCTGCGGCCGAAACCGGGCCCCGACAACGCGACGCCCTCGGGCAACGCGGTGGCGGCGTGGGCGCTCAATCGCCTCGCATTCGTCTCCGACGAGACGCGCTTCGCGGACGCCGCGCGCGACACGGTGGCGCTCTTCTGGCCCCAGCTCCAGCGCATTCCCTCGGCGTTCGGCACGATGCTGGCGGCGCTCGAGGAGCAGCTCGATCCACCCGACACGCTGATCCTGCGCGGAGCGCGCGATCGCTTCGGGCCGTGGCGGGAGCTCCTCGACGCCGCGTACCTTCCGGCCACCCTCGTGCTCTTCGTGCCCTCGGAGGCCGCGAACTTGCCGCCGCCGCTGGCGAAGCCCGCGACCGAGGCCGTGGACGCCTGGCTTTGCGAGGGCGCGGTTTGCCGTGCTCCGATCCTTGATCCGGTTCAATTGCAGGAGGCGCTCGGTTTGGCGAAAATGGCGGCCTCCGAGACCGCCCCACCCCCACACAGGAGCCTTTCATGAAGACGCTGTACGCCGCCCTCGTGGCGGGCGCATTCGCGGCCGCGTTCGTGGCGCCCGCATCCGCCGAGGACCAGCTGCCGCTCGCGCAGAAGAGCGGCTGCACCGCCTGCCACTCGGTGGACAAGAAGATCGTCGGGCCGGCATGGAAGGACGTCGCGGCGAAGTATCGCGGCGACAAGAACGCGAAGGCGAACCTCGTCAAGAAGGTCGAGCAGGGCGGCTCCGGCGTGTGGGGCGAGATCCCGATGCCGCCCAACCAGACCGTATCCGACGCGGACGTGAAGAAGCTCGTCGACTGGATCCTCACGCTCAAGTGACCACGTGACGGCCGCTCATGCGGCGGGAAACGTGGTCATCCCCGTGACGACGGGGATCCCGGATTCCCGCTCATGCGGCGGGAAACGTGGTCATCCCCGTGACGACGGGGATCCCGGCGGATTCCCGCCTACGCGGGAATGACGATCGAAAAGCCGGCTCAAGTGACCACGTGACGGCCGCTCATGCGGCGGGAAACGTGGTCGTCCCCGTGACGACGCGCTTTTTCTTCGCCGTCAAATTGACACGCCTCTCCCCGCGTCCCCATAATGCGCGCCTCTTCGGCCCATAGGGCTCGGAAAACCGCACCAGGGGAGAACCGATGAAACGCCCGCTTGCCCTCGTCATCGCCATCGCAACCGCCGTCGCGGTCGGCAGCTGCAGCAAGAAGGAAGAGACCGCGCAGAACACCGCCGCCAATCCGGGCGCCCCGGCGGCTCCGGCCGAAGTGACCGTCACCATCGCGCACGCGGGACCCCTCACCGGCTCCATCGCGCATCTCGGCAAGGACGACGAGAACGGCGTGCATCTCGCGATCGACCAGGCGAATGCGAAGCACCTCACGATCGGCGGGAAGCCCGTCAAGTTCGTGATGGACAGCGAGGACGACCAGGCGGACCCGGCGACCGGCACCACGGTGGCGCAGAAGCTCGTCGACGCGAAGGTCGCCGCGGTGATCGGGCACCTGAACTCCGGCGTCGCGATCCCCGCCTCCGAGATCTACGCGAAGGCCGGCATCCCGATGATCTCGGGCTCCGCGACCAACCCGACGCTCACCGAGCGCGGCATGAAGACGGTGTTCCGCACCGTCGGCCGCGACGACCAGCAGGGCCCGGCGATCGCCTCCTACATCGCGAGCCAGCTCAAGGCGAAGAAGGTCGCGATCATCGACGACAAGACCGCGTACGGCGAGGGCCTCGCGAACGAGGTTGAGAAAACGCTCAAGGGCGACAAGGTCGCGATCGTCGGCCGCTCGCACACCACCGACAAGGAGACCGACTTCCGCTCGGTCCTCACGCGCATCAAGTCCGAGCGTCCGGACGTCGTCTTCCACGGCGGCATGGACGCGACCGGCGGCCCGATGCTCAAGCAGGCGCGCGAGCTCGGCATCAAGGCGATCTTCGCGTTCGGCGACGGCGCGTGCACCGACGAGATGGGCAAGCTCGCGGGCAAGGCGGCCGAGGGCATGGTGTGCTCCCAGGCGGGCCTGCCGCGCGAGGCCGCGAGCAAGGACTTCGTGGACGCGTTCACCAAGCAGTTCGGCGAGATCAAGCAGTACGCGCCGTACTACTACGACGCGACCAACGCGGTGATCGAGGCGATGAAGAAGGCCGATTCCACCGATCCCGCCAAGTTCGCGCCGGAGCTCTTCAACGTCTCCTTCAACGGCGCGACCGGCCACGTGCAGTTCGATTCCAAGGGCGACCGCAAGGACGCCGAGATGACGATCTTCAAGATGGAGAACGGCAAGGTCACGCCGATCGCGATCGTGAAGAACGGCCAGACCACGCCGTTCAACGCGCAGGCGGGCGCCGCGCCCGCCGCCGAACCAGCCAAACAGGGAGAGGGCAAGCCCGCCGAAACGAAAAAATAACAACACGAACAAGAGAGAAGAACGAAATCGCAGCGGGCACGGCCCGCTGGAATGAACGGCACCGGAGACGGTGCCGTTTTTTTTCGCAGCGGGTGTTGCTACGCCACCGCTCGGTGGAAATTGATCGGCCTGGAGCGCGAAGGCGCGTCGCTCCTGCCCGTCTTGCCGGACTCCGCTCAAGCGCCGCCCGGCGCAATGGCAGCATCGTGCTCCATTTGCACGGTGATCGTGAGAATAATGAACTTGGAGAATTGTCTGCCGCGAATCAGAATACCGCGGGAGGCATGTTCTCGCGCAGATCCGCATGCCTCGTGCGAGACCTATCACAAGAGGTGAATCGAAAATGATCAGGACCATTGCGCTATGCATGTGTTTCGCAATTTGCGCGCTTTCGCTCAATGCACGTGCCCAGGATGCCAACGCGGGCACCATGGATGAGCGCGGGTACGCCTATGGCCCGGTCACCGAGGTGGACTACATAGACGTGGAGTACGGGCATTTCGACGAGTACATGGCATGGGTGACTTCGACATGGGTGCCGACCATGAAAGCCGCGAAGAAGGCCGGGCTGATCATCGATTACAAGGTCTTCAGGGCCTCTCCGAAATCACCGGACCAGCCCAACGTGTATCTCGAGATCACTTACAAGAACATGGCGGCTTACGCCGGGGACATCGGCGACGGCGCCGACGCGTTCGAAGCGGTGACCGAGAAAGTAATCTGCAGCAGCGCCTGCCAGGACCAGGCCAGAGTGCGCCGAAACGAGTTCAGAAAGGTCCTAGGCACCGAAGTGACTCGTGAACTTGTTTTTCGGTGAATCGGTACGAAGCTCCAGGCTGCTCACACCCGGGAAAGGACGATGTTCGATGTCAACGCCGGATGCGAGCCATGCCTTGCCCTCGGAGCCCGAGGGCATCCCGGACGCCCTCGACGCGGCCGAAGTTTCGCATCAGCGGACAGGTCGTCCAGGACCCGTCCACTGGCAAGGTGGTCGCGGGGGGCGTCGCGCCCGAGACGGAGCGCGTCTTCCAAAACCTATCGGCAGTCCTGAAGGCGGCCGGCAAGAGTTTTGACGATGTCGTGCGCGCCGGCGTGTTTCTCACGAACATGAATGACTTCGCCGCGATGAACGGCATCTACGCGAAATATTTCCGTCAGCCCTTTCCCGCCCGCACGACGATCGCCGCTGCGGCGCTGCCACTTGGGGCCTGCGTCGAGATCGAGCTCGTCGTCAAGGCCTGAAGCGGCATGCAGGGCCGGCGCGTCTCCCCGTTCGAGCTTGCCTTTGAAATGCCGGGCGACTACCTGGGCGCTCGCGCCGCCCGCCGATTCACGGGTACACCTCTTCGGCGCCTCGCCGCGGGCTTCGGGGTGTCGGCCGCCTCGAACAGTTGCCGAAGCCCGTGTTCCAGCACCGCGACGGCCTTCTCCAGGGCGCCGAGTTGTCCGACCCGGACTACAGCGACGGGCCGGTGCAGGTCGAACGATGGAGGACGCAATATTTTCACGCGATCGATGGAAGCATTCCTGGCAATGAAGCGAGCGGGTAGCAGCCCGACACCATAACCGGCCTGGACGAACGCCAGCTGCATTTGGATGTTGTTGACTTCAGCCGCGATCATGGGGGTGAAGCCGGCACGCTCCATCCGATCGATGAGGCTCGCTCGAAGGAAGCACCCGGGCGGATTGAGCACCCAGGGGGCCCGGCCCAGGCTTTTCCAATCACCGTTGACGTTGCCGGCGGCTCCTTGAACGATCTCCATGCGGTCGCTGGCGATGACGTTCGTGAGGAGCGGTGCGGGCGCGGTCTTGCCTTCGGGCAAGGGCACGACCGCAACGTCGAGCTCACCCGCGAGCAGCCGCGGGATCAATTGTTCGCTCGACAGCTGCACCCGGACCCTGGGGTACTTCTCGGTCAGCGCCCGAATCGGTTCGATGAGCATCCCCTCGGCCAGGGCAAAAGAGATCCCGATGCGCAATAGGCCGTGAGGTTCAGCGCCGCTCGACGTAAGGGATTTCAGCGCCTCCGTCCGCTGCAGCACATCTCGCGCCTGCTCGAGCACCCTCGCACCCAGCGAGTTCAGGCGCGGCGGCTTTACCGAGCGGTCGAGCAGCTCGGCGCCCAATGCAGCCTCCAGCCTTTGCACTTGCCGGGTAATCGCAGAGGGCGTCCGGAACAGACGACCGGCCGCACCGGCGATCGACCCCGCATGGGCAAACTCCACGAGGGCGCGCAAATCTTCGAGCAAGGGGATCTCCCGGAACGTTCTCCCGATTAATAGCAGAGTCGTGCGCTGCTGGCAATATGATCGTGATAATAATGAAGTTGTGGCATTCATTGTCCGGCATCAGAATTCAGGCAATTCGTGTGTCGCGGGAATCCGGCCAAGGCGCGACGACGCGCAGGCGCGAGCAAGCCGGCCCGTACCTTGATCCGACAAAACCCAACAAGGAGTCTGAAATGCGAATCCCCGTCCTGCTCGCCGCCACCCTTTCCCTCGCCGCCGGCTGCGCAACCAGCGTGCCGAAGGCGGTGAACGCCCAGCGCTCCGCCACCGGCACGTACTACTGCTGGGAAGACAAGCTCTTCGAAAGCGGCGGCCGGCTGGTGTGCAACTGGAACGACAACGCGCGCGCCGCGTGCGAGGAGGTGGCCCCGAGCTACATCGAGCGCTCGTCGGTCAAGTCCGAGCCGCGGCACGCGCATCGCTGCGCGAACGGTCATGACCTGGCGGTGGTGACCACCCGATAGCATGAAAATGGATCCCGACCGCCGCACGTTTCTCGGCAGCACCGCAGGTGCGCTGTCGCTCTCGCTGCTGCCGCCGAGGCTCATGGCCACCGCTGCCGCTTCGAGCGGCGTGCCGCCGGCACCCGTCGCGCGCGTCGAAGTGGTGAAAGACACCTACTTCGGCGAAACGCTGAGCGATCCCTATCGCTGGATGGAAAACAGCAAGGACCCCGATTGGCTGCCGTTCCTGAAGGGGCAGAATGCCCACACCGCCGCCATCATCGATGCCCTCCCGCCTCGCGCGGCCCTGCTCGAGCGCATCGAGCAACTTTCCGGCGAAGCCGCGGCGACCTCGCGCGTGCAGCGTGCCGGCGGCCTGACCTTCATCCAGCAGCGCCCGCTGGGCGCGGATAACTTCAAGCTGTTCGTGCGCCAGGGCCTTGACGGCCCGGATCGCGTCCTGGTCGACCCCACCGCCATGAGCGGCGCCAGGAGCCACGTGTCACTCGACTGGTGGAATGCCTCGCCCGATGGCAGGTATGTGGCATACGGCCTGTCGAAGGATGGCAGCGAGGATTCCCGGCTGCACATACTCGCTGTGGCCGACGGCAGGAATCTCGCCGAGACCATTCCCGATACCGAAGGTGCCAATCCGCAATGGCTCGAGGACGCCAGCGGATTCTTCTACACGCGGCTCACTGGCGCCGTGGCCACCCCCGAGCGTTACCTGGACGCCCAGGCCCGCTTCCACAAATTGGGCACGGACCCCAGGTCCGATCCGATCGTGATGAAGCGCGATCTCGCAGGGGTGGAGTACGACAGGATCCAGATCCCGACAATCCTCACCGCGCCCGGCTCGCGTTACGCGATCCTGCAGCTGGCCGACATCCGGCCCGAGGGCCGATGGTTCATCGCACCGCTCGGCGACGCCACGGCGGCCAAGGCCAAATGGGTTTCGGTCGCCGGCTTCGACGACGAAGTCACCGGTCTCGAGCTCGATGGCAGCGACTTGTACCTGCTGGTCAACAAGGGCTCGCCCCGCGGGCGCATCGTCAAGACCTCGGCCGCGGCGCCGAGCCTCACGACCGGAACGGTAGTAGTCCCCCAACACGCGACGCTCGTGATCGAGGCGATCGCGCGCGCTCATGACGGCATCTACTTGAAAATCATGGACGGCGGCATCAGCCGATTGCGGCGCTTGAGTCGCGACGGCAAAGTCGTCGACATCGCCCTGCCTTTCGACGGCACCGTGGGCGCCGTGTTCGCCGATCCAAATGAAGACGGCGCCTTGTTGTCGCTCCAGGGTTGGCTCACGCCGGCGGGCATCTGGATGGTCGACCACGCCGGCCATCTTGCGGACACCCGCATCACGCCCAAGCCGGCGATCGATGTCAGCGCTTATGAAGCCAGGCGTTTCTTCGCGACCGCGAAGGACGGCGTCAGGATTCCCTATACGCTGATCCATCGCAAGGGCATCAAACAGGACGGCAGCAACCCGGCCTGGATCAGCGCCTACGGCTCCTACGGCCTATCCCCCTACACGCCCAGATTTTTCGAACGCACGCTTGCACTGCTCGATGCCGGCGTCGTCGTCGGATATGCCAATGTGCGCGGCGGGGGCGAATATGGCCGCGAGTGGCACAAGGCCGGCCAGCGCGCCAACAAGCCCAACACCTGGCGCGACCTCATCGCCGTGTGCGAGGAAGTCATCGCCGGGAAATACACCTCGTCGAAGCATCTCGCAATCGGCGGCCGCTCCGCCGGCGGGATCACCGTCGGGCGCGCGATGACCGAGCGCCCCGATCTCTTCGCCGCCGTGATCGACGGCGTCGGCTGGTCCGATCCGCTGCGCTATGTCGCCGAACAGAGCGGCTACGGGGAAGAGCCGGAGTGGGGCGCCATCGCCGATCCGGCCGGCTACAAGGCGCTCAAAATGATCGACAGCTACCAAGCGGTGAAGGACGGCACCGCGTATCCCGCCGTGCTGCTTACCACCGGCGTCACCGATCCGCGCGTCGCGCCGTTTCACTCGGCGAAGATGACCGCGCGGCTGCAAGCCGCCACCACGTCCGGAAAGCCCATTCTGCTGCGCGTCGACTTCGATGCCGGCCATGGCGTCGGCTCCACTCGCGCGCAGCAGGACCGGGAAGCGGCAGATACGTATGCCTTCCTGTCGTGGCAGCTGAGAAGCGCCTAGACCGGAATCGCAGCGAATTTCTTTGCGGACATCGGATAGACCACGAAATGACCAAGACCAAAGCCTCCTCATTTTCGCGCAATGCACGCGCCAAGGATGAGCGCCAGTACACGGACGGCCCGGTTACCGACATGGCCTGCATACGAGTCGAGTATGGACGGTTCGAAGAGTACGTCGACTGCCTGAATTCGACATGGAAGCCGACCATGGCGGCCATGAAGGAAGCCGGGCTGATCATCGATTACAAGCTCTGCACCGCCACTCCGAATTCGCCGGAACAGCCCAACGTATTTCTCCTGATCGCTTACGAGAACATGGCGGCCCTGGATAAAGGCATCGAGCTGGAAGAAGTGGCCAAGAAAGTGATCGGCAGCACCGAGGTCCAGAACGAGGCCAGGGTGGGCCGGAATGAATACAGGACAGTCCTGGGCAGTGAATTGATTCGTGAACTGATCCTGAAATGAAGATGAAGCTCTATTCCTGGGATCTCAGTCCCTACTCAGCGCGAGTGCGGATGCAGATCTACGCCAAGGGTCTCACCGGCATCGCGATCGAGGAGCCGCCGACATACTTCACGCCGAAGTTCTACCAGGACCACCCGATCGGGCGCATCCCCTTCCTGGAGATCGACGGCGAGGCGATACCGGAGTCGGCCGTGATCGCGGAGTATCTCGAGGAGGCCTATCCCGAGCCTTCGCTCCTGGGCGCGACGCCGCGCGAGAACGCCCACATCCGCACCCTCGCCCGGATAGCCGACATTTACCTGTTGAACAACGCGTTCATGCTCGCGGGCCAAGTCCCCGCCCTCTCCGCCGGGAACCCGCCCGCCACCGGCAATGAGGCCATCGTTGCGCTGCTGGGCGGCCAGCTGGCGAGCAGCACCAAGGCGCTGGACCGGATGATCGGCCGCGACGGCTACGCATGCCTGGGCCGTGTCACCCTGGCCGACTGCGCGCTCGTGCCGGCGCTCTTCTATCTGCGGACCGTGCTGACGAGCCGGGGTCTCGCCGATCCGATCGCCGCGAACGCCAATGTGGGCGTCTACTGGGCCGCGATCCAGCGAGACGAGCACGCCGCGCGCATCCTGAGGGAAGTGCACCGGGGGCTGGAGGAGCGCCGCGAGCTGGTCCGCTCCGGCGAGATCGAGAAGAGAAGGGCGGCGGCCCGGGCGGCAAGGCAAGCGGCGGAGCAGGCCGAGCCACGATTCTCGAGAGATGCGCCCGTGGCCTAGCTGTCGCGCTGGCGCCCTGGAATCCAAAAAGCCAGTGCCTTTTTCCCCGGTGCCGGTCAATTCCGAAGAGCCTGCGTCGGAGCCGCCCAGCGCTTGCGCGTTGCCCTGGGACGAGGCGGTCGCCACGGCGTTGTCCCTCGGCTTCGTCGCACGAGCCTGGCATCCCGATCACGCGATCCGCATCGTGATTCCCTTCGCCGCCGGCTGTCCATGTGATTCAATGGCGGTCCGTGAGTCCGCCCGAGCAACCTCCGCTTTCCCGTAACCGCGATTACCTGCTGCTCTGGAGCGGGCAGGTGGTCTCCACCCTCGGCTCCACCGCCTCCACCGTCGTCTATCCGCTGCTCATCCTCGCGATCACCGGCTCGCCGAAAGCGGCCGGCATCGCGGGGGCGCTCCGCGCGATTCCGTACCTCGTGTTCAGCCTGCCGGTGGGCGCGCTCATCGACCGCTGGGACCGCAAGCGCGTGATGATCCTGTGCGACCTCGGCCGCTGCCTCGCGGTGCTGCTGGTCCCCCTCGCGATCGCCTTCGACTCGCTCTCGCTCGCGCTCGTCTACGCCGTGACGTTCGTCGAGGGAACGTTCTACGTGTTCTTCAACATCGCGGAGGTGGCCGCGCTGCCGCGCGTGGTGCCGCAGGCGCAGCTCCCGCAGGCCGCGGCGCAGAACGAGGCGGGTTTCGGCGCGGCGAACATCGTCGGCCCTTCGTTCGGGACGTTCCTCTTCCAGTTCGGGCGCGGCGTGCCGTTCCTCGCGGACGCCGTCTCCTACGCGGTTTCCGTCGCGACGCTCCTCGGCGTGCGCGCGCGCTTCGAGGGCAAGCGGGTGGCGCCGCCGCGCGAGCTGCACCACGAGGTCGCCGAGGGCCTGCGCTGGCTGTGGGAGAACCGCCTCATTCGCCACATGGCGTTGCTCACCGGCGGCCTCAACCTGGTCCTCGCAGGGACGCCGCTCCTCATGATCGTGATCGCCAAGCGCCTGGGAGCGGGGGATGCGCAGATCGGCGTGATCTTCAGCCTCGCGGGGATCGGCGGCATCATCGGGTCGCTCATCGGCGGGCGGATCCAGCGGCGCTTCCGCTTCGGTCAGGTGATCCTCGCGACACTGGTCGCCGAGTGCCTGCTCTTCCCGCTCTACGCGGTCGTGCCGTCGTATTACCTGCTCGCCGCCATCGCCGGCGGAAGCTCGCTCCTCGGCCCGGTCTACAACGTGGTGCAGTTCAGCTACCGCCTCTCGATCATTCCGGACGAGCTGCAGGGTCGCGTGAACAGCGTCTTCCGCCTGCTCGCGTTCGGCTTCATCCCCCTCGGCGCCGCGCTCTCGGGCTTGCTCATCGAGCAGCTCGGCGTCGCACGGGCGGTGGTGGTGTTCGAGGCGATCCTCGTGCTCCTCGCCGCCGCCACCGCCGCGAACCGCCACGTCCGGGACGCCGCGCCGATCGGCCGCGCCGCCGCTTCCTGACATAGAATCCCGCCGATGGACATCTTCCTGCAGCAGGTCGTCAACGGCCTCACGCTGGGTTGCGTCTATGCCGTCGTGGCGCTGGGCTACACGATGGTCTACGGCATCATCCAGCTCATCAACTTCGCGCACGGCGAGATCGTGATGATCGGCTGCATGGTCGCCTTCTCGGTGATCGTGGCGCTCGCGCCCTCGGGCATGCCGCCGCTCGTGATCGTGGGCATCGGCACGCTCGCCGCGATCCCGGTGTGCATGGCGGTGAACTACGTGGTCGAGCGGGTGGCCTACCGCCCGTTGAGGAACGCGCCGCGCCTCGCGCCGCTCATCACCGCGATCGGCGTCTCGATCATCCTGCAGCACCTCGCGCTCCTCGTCTGGAGCCGCAACATCATCGCGTTCCCGCAGATCATCGACCTGCAGCTCTACCACCTCGGCGATTCGCCCACCGCGGCGACCATCTCCAACGTGCAGCTCACGATCATCATCGCCTCGGTCGTGATGATGGCGGGGCTCCTCGCGCTCGTGTACCGGACGAAGATCGGCATCGCGATGCGCGCCACCTCGCAGAACGCGCACGTCGCGGGCCTCATGGGCGTGGACGTGAACAACGTGATCTCCTTCACGTTCATCGTGGGCGCGGCCCTGGGCGCGGTGGCGGGCGTGATGGTGGGAACGTATTACGGCATCGCGCACTACCAGATGGGATTCTTGCTGGGCCTCAAGGCGTTCTCGGCGGCGGTGCTGGGCGGCATCGGCAACCTGCCCGGCGCGGTGCTGGGCGGCGTGCTGATGGGACTCATCGAATCGCTCGGCGCGGGCTACGTGGGCGACTGGACCAACGTCTGCACGCTGAACCATTTCCTGCCCGGCTTCGCCGACGTCTGCGCGTCGAGCCCCGAGTCGAGCCTCTTCGGCAGCAACTACAAGGACGTGTACGCGTTCATCGTGCTGATCCTGGTGCTCGTCTTCCGCCCTTCGGGGCTATTGGGCGAGCGCGTCGGCGACCGGGCGTGATCGTGCGTTGGAGAGTGATCCAGGCAAGAATCTTCGCGGGAGAGGTCGTGGGCGACTACGTTCCGGACCTGCTCGTCGAGGATCGCGTGATCGTCGGGGTGAAAGCCGTGACGGCCCTCGAAAGGCACCATCGACAACAATGCATCAACTACCTGAAGGCGACGAGCCGTCGCGTCTGTCTCTTGATCAATTTTGGACGACCGCGGCTGGAGGTACGGCGCCTCGTCTGGCATTTCTGAACATCGGCGGGCATCGGCGTTGGATCGGCGGGCATCGGCGCTTTCAAAGATTTTGGTGACCATGGACACGTTGTCGGTGCTTCGCAAGAACCCCACGACCAAATGGATCGGCGTCGCGCTAATTGTGGTCGCGCTGCTGGCGCTGCCCTTTGCGCTCGCCGCGGTCGGGACGGCGTGGGTACGCATCACCAACTTCGCGATCCTCTTCACGATGCTTTCCCTCGGCTTGAACATCGTTGTCGGGTTCGCGGGCCTGCTCGACCTCGGCTATATCGCGTTCTACGCGGTCGGCGCGTACACCTATGCCCTCCTCGCCTCGCCGCAGTTCAACGTGCACTGGCCATGGTGGGCGATCCTGCCCATCGGCGCGGCGATCGCATGCCTCTTCGGGATCCTGCTCGGCACGCCCACCCTCAAGCTGCGCGGCGATTACCTCGCCATCGTGACGCTCGGCTTCGGCGAGATCATCCGCATCTTCCTCAACAACCTCTCCGATCCCTTCAACGTGACCAATGGTCCCAAGGGCATCTGGTCCATCGATTCGGTGCGCTTCATGGGCATCCAATTCGGAAGCCCCAGCCATTTCCTCGGCCTCGATTTCTCGGGCACCATCAAGTACTACTACTTCCTGCTCGCGATCCTGGTCCTCGTCATCGTCGTGAACCTGCGGCTGCAGGACTCGCGCATCGGCCGCGCGTGGGAGGCGATCCGCGAGGACGAGCTCGCCGCGCGCTCGATGGGCATCAACACGCGCAACATGAAGCTCCTCGCCTTCGCGATGGGCGCCTCGTTCGGCGGCGTCGCGGGCGGCATGTTCTCGGCGATCCAGAACTTCATCAGCCCGGAAAGCTTCGTCCTCACGCAGAGCGTGATGGTGCTTTCCATGGTCGTGCTCGGCGGCATGGGCAACGTCTGGGGCGTGATCCTGGGCGCGATCCTGCTCACCTTCGTGCCGGAAGTCCTGCGCTACACCGTGCAGCCGGTGCAGCGCTGGATCTTCGGCCGCTCCATCATCGATCCCGAGGTGATCCGCATGCTCCTCTTCGGGCTCACGATGGTGGTGATGATGCTGTTCCGCCCCGCCGGGATCCTCCCCTCCGCGGTGCGCAAGCGCGAGCTCGCGGTGCCGGAAGATGTCGACTGATCCCCAGGCGATCGCGGCCGGCGCAACGCCGATCCTCGAGGTCGAGCGCCTCGGCAAGCGCTTCGGCGGCCTCGTCGCGCTCTCCGACGTGAGCTTCACCATCGCGCAGGGCGAGATCTACGGCCTCATCGGGCCGAACGGCGCGGGCAAGACGACGCTCTTCAACGTGCTCACCGGCATCTATCGCCAGGACGAGGGCGCGATTCGCTTTGGCGGCGCCGCGCTCGAGAATCCCACGCCGGACCGCATCGCGAAGCTCGGCATCGCGCGCACGTTCCAGAACATCCGGCTCTTCGCGAACCTCTCCGCGCTCGAGAACGTGATGATCGGCCGCCACGTGCGCACGCGCGCGGGTGTGGTGGGCGCCATCCTGCGCGACGGCGGCACCCGCGCCGAGGAAGCGGCGATCGAGCGGCGAGCCTGGGAGCTGCTGCGCTATGTCGGCATCGCCCAGCGCGGCAACGAGCTCGCGCGCTACCTCTCGTACGGCGACCAGCGCCGGCTGGAGATCGCGCGGGCCCTCGCCACCGAGCCGCGCCTGCTCGCGCTCGACGAGCCCGCCGCCGGCATGAACGCGACGGAAAAGATGGAGCTGCGAAAGCTGCTGGAGGCGATCCGCAAGGACGGCATCACGCTCCTCATCATCGAGCACGACGTGCGCCTCGTGATGGGCCTCTGCGACCGCGTGCTGGTCCTGGACTACGGCCGCAAGATCGCCGAGGGCGTGCCGAAGGCGATCCAGAAGGATCCGCGCGTCATCGCCGCCTACCTCGGCAAGCCGCGCGGGGAAGCCGAGGCGTGACGCTCCTCTCGCTCGAGAGGCTGGAGGTCGCGTACGGCGGCATCCGGGCCGTGAAGGGCATCGACCTCGCGGTGCAGGGCGGGGAGACGGTGTGCCTCATCGGCGCGAACGGCGCGGGGAAGACCACGACGCTGCGGGCCATCACGGGCCTCGTGCGCGCGGCATCAGGTGCCGTGCGCTACGCGGGCGAGGATATCGGCCGGCTCCGCGTGCACGAGATCGCGCGGCGCGGGCTCGCGATGGTTCCCGAAGGGCGCGGCGTGTTCCCGCAGCTCACCATCGAGGAGAACCTCGCGATGGGCGCGTACGCGCGCAAGGATCGCGCGGCGGTGAAGGCCGATCTCGGCCATGCCTTCGAGCTTTTCCCGCGGCTCGCCGAGCGCCGCCGGCAGACCGCGGGAACGCTCTCCGGCGGGGAGCAGCAGATGGTCGCCATCGCCCGCGCGCTCATGAGCCGGCCGCGGCTCCTCCTCCTCGACGAGCCGAGCATGGGCCTCGCACCCATCATGGTGGAGAAGATCTTCGAGGTGATCCGTACCATCGCCGCGGAGGGCGTCACACTCCTCCTCGTCGAGCAGAACGCGCGCCTCGCGCTCGAGTCGAGCCATCGCGGCTACGTCCTGGACGGCGGCCTGGTCACCCTTGCGGGTCCCGCCAAGTCGCTGCTCGATGATTCTCGCGTGCGAGAAGCGTATCTCGGGGAATAGCCGCCGAAAGACCGGGGAACCACAGATGAACACGGATGAGCACGGATGAACACGGACGATCCGTCGAGGTCGAACTCCCGCCGATACCGTGAGCAACGGCTTCCTGCTACCGCGGCGCATCAAGCTCCATAAAGCCATCAGTGTTCATCTGTGTTCACCCGTGGTTCCCGCATGAGCCTTGAACCGGAAGAGCTCGAAGAGCTCAAGCGCGCGAAGGAGACGCTGGAGAACCCCGGCATCGCCGCAAAGTTTTCCGCGCTGGTGGGTTCCCCGGTCGAGAAGGGCATGAAGCTGCTGCCCGCGAGCTGGCAGTCGACCGTGCATGCCGCGACGGAGGCGGCGCTCACGAAGGCGCTCGAGGTCGCCGTGAAGACGCTCGGGTCGCGTCGCACCACGCGAGCGCACGACGGCCTGCACCGCCTCGCCGCGGCGATCTCCGGCGCGGCGGGCGGCGCGTTCGGCCTGCCGGCGCTCGCGATCGAGCTTCCCGTCTCCACCACGCTGATGCTGCGCTCGATCGCCGACATCGCCGCGGCGCACGGCGAGGACCCGCGCGAGATGCAGACGCGGCTCGCCTGCCTCACCGTCTTCGCCCTCGGCAGCACCCGGGACAAGCACGACGATCCCGCGGAATCCGGCTACTTCGCGGTGCGCTCCGCGCTCGCCGCGGCGGTCACCGAAGCTTCGAAACACTTGGCGCAGAAGGGCCTCGCCAAGGGCGGCGCGCCGGCACTCGTGCGCCTCGTCACGCTCATCGGCGCGCGCTTCGGCATCGTGGTTTCCGAGAAGGCCGCGGCGCAGGCGGTGCCCATCCTCGGCGCCGCGGGCGGCGCGCTCGTGAACACCATCTTCATCGGCCACTACCAGGACATGGCGCGTAGCCACTTCACCGTCCGCCGCCTCGAGCGCCTGCACGGCGAGGAGGCTGTGCGCGCGGCTTACGACCGAGCTTGATGCGAGGCGCGTTCACGCAAACGGGAACCACAGATGAACACGGATGAACACAGATAGGGGAGAAAAATGGAAACGCGAGGCCTGGGCACGATCCGGCTCCCTTTCCTCAAATCATCTGGTGTTCATCCGTGTTCATCCATGGTTCCAACGCCTTTTGCCCGCCCCTCACGGATAGCTCGCCACGCCCGGCCCGCGATCGGGCAGCGGGATGGACTCCGTCTCGCCCGGCACCGGCGGAAAGCGACCCGCCCTCCAATCGGCCGCCGCCTCGCGAATGCGGTCCTCGCGACTGGAGACGAAGTTCCACCACACGAAGCGCGGGCCGTCGAGCGGCGCGCCGCCGAAGGTGACGAAGCGCCCGCCCGGATGGCTCGCGACCAGCACCTCGACGCCCGACTCGAACACCAGCATCTCGCCCTCGCGATGCGTGCGCCCGGCGATCTCGACGGCGCCGTCCACCACGTACAGGCCGCGCTCGTCCGGCTCCGACGGCAGCGCCATGCGCCGCCCCGCGGTGAGCGAGACGTCGGCGTAGAAGGTGGGCGACAGGGTCGCGACGGGCGAGGACATCCCGAGCAGGTCGCCGAGCACCACGCGCACCGTGACGCCGTTCTCCTCCATCACCGGGAGGCCCTCGTGGTGCGCGAAGGCCGGTTCGCGCTCCTCGTCCTCGCGCGGCAGCCCCACCCAGACCTGGATTCCCGAGAGGCTCGTCCCGTTCGCGCGAAGGTCCGCGGGCGTGCGCTCCGAATGCGCGATGCCGCGTCCCGCGGTCATCCAGTTCACCTCGCCCGGCCGGATCGGTTGCACGTTGCCGAGGCTGTCGCGATGCAGGATCTCGCCTTGGAAGAGATACGTCACCGTCGCGAGCCCGATGTGCGGATGCGGGCGCACGTCGAGGCCGCGGCCGGCCGCGAGCCGCACCGGTCCCATGTGGTCGAAGAACACGAAGGGCCCGACGCTGCGGCATTGCGCCGAGGGCAGCGCGCGCCGCACCTGGAAACCGTCGCCGAGGTCGCGAACGCGGGGAACGATGTGGAGCGCCGGCATTTTGCTAGGATTCCCGCTTTGCGGATTGCCCGACAGGAGAAGCGATGGCGGCCTACATTCTCGCGGAAATCGAGATCACCGATCCCGAAGGGTACAAGGAATACTCGAAGCTCGTTCCCGCTACGATCGCGAAATACGGCGGGCGGTTCCTGGTGCGCGGCGGCGCGAGCGAGGCGCTCGAGGGCGAATGGCCGCAGCGCCGCCGCGTGATGCTCGAGTTCCCCTCGATGCAGGCGGCGCGCGACTGGTGGAGCTCGCCCGACTACGAGAAACCGAAAGCGATGCGCCAGGCGGCGAGCCGCGGACGCCTCCTCCTGATGGAGGGCGCCGCCTAGGTGCGCGGGTCCTCGTCCGTATCGGCGATGTGGAAGCGGTGGAAAAGCCGATGCACGACGGGCGCGAACATGATCGCGGCGATGCCGAGGACGGCGAAGCCGCTGTAGAGCGCGTAGAAGCCGGCGAAGAGCTTGCCCGCGACCGTCTTCGGCTCGTGGATCGGCCCCATTCCGGAGAGGATCATCGAGGCGTTGAGGAACGCATCGAGGAGGCTCAGCTTCTCCGTGATCGCGTAGCCGGCGATGCCGATCGCGAGCGAGACCACGACGAGCCCCAGGCCCAGCCGTCCGGCGCCGATCAGCCGGCGCCGATAGGCCTGCGGGCTCGCCAGGCGCCGGCTCAGCCGCGCGGAGTCCCTCACGACGAGGCCCAATCGCGCGGTGGCATGAGGGCCTCCAGGAGGCGCGTCTCCGGCGTTCCCGGCCGCGCCTTCCAGTCGTAGCGCCACTTCACGAGCGGCGGGAGCGACATCAGGATCGACTCGGCGCGCCCGCCCGATTGCAGCCCGAAGAGCGTGCCGCGGTCCCACACCAGGTTGAACTCGACGTAGCGCCCGCGCCGGTACGCCTGGAAATCCCGCTCCCGCTCGCCGTGGGGCGTGTCGCGGCGCTTCTCGGCGATCGGCACGTAGGCCGGCAGGAACGCATCGCCCACCGCGCGCATCACCTCGAAGCTCCTCTCGAAGCCGAGCTCGTTGAAGTCGTCGAAGAACGTGCCGCCGATGCCGCGCGGCTCGCCCCGATGCCGCAGGAAAAAATACTCGTCGCACGCCTTCTTGAAGCGCGCGTGCAAGCCGGGAAACGGCGCGAGGGCGTCGCGATTGGCGCGATGGAAGTGCACGCAATCCTCGTCGAAGGGATAGTACGGCGTGAGATCCATGCCGCCGCCGAACCACCATGTCTCGCCCGCGGCGAAGAAGCGCACGTTCATGTGCACCGTCGGCACGTACGGGTTGCGCGGGTGGAAGACGAGCGAGACGCCCATCGCCTCCCACGGCTGTCCCGCGATCTGCGCGCGCTGCCCGGTGGCCGACGGCGGAAGCTTCGTGCCGCTCACGTGCGAGAAGCCGACTCCTCCGCGCTCGAGCAGGTTTCCGTCCTCCAGGATGCGCGAGAGGCCGCCGCCGCCCTCGGGGCGCTGCCATTCGTCGCGCAGGAAGGGCTTGCCGTCGAGCGCCTCCATGCGCGCGACGACGCGATCCTGGAGCTCGACGAGGTAGTTGCGGACGGCGCTGGTGTCCATGTCGTGGATGCCGATCTACGCGGGAATGGCGTCCCTTCGTTCAGCGGCGGTTGAACGCGCGGTAGCCGATGTCTTTGCGGAACTGCATGCCGTCGAAGCGGATCTTCTCCGCCACCTCGTAGGCGCGCTCGGCGGCGATCCTCACCTTGTCGCCCAGCGCGGTGACGCACAGCACACGGCCGCCGCTCGTGACGATCCTGCCGCCCTTCTCCTCGGTGCCGGCGTGGAACACGTGGAAATCCTCCTCGTCCCTGGGCAGGCCGTGGATCTCGTCGCCCTTGCGCGGCGCCTCCGGATAGCCGGACGCCGCGAGCACGACGCCCAGCGCCGCGCGCCGGTCCCATTCCGCCTCCACCGTGTCGAGCGTGCCCTCGATGCCGTGCTCCACCAGCTCGAAGAAATCGCTCTTGAGCCGCAGCAGGATCGGCTGCGTCTCCGGATCGCCGAGCCGGCAGTTGAACTCGACCACGCGCGGCGCTCCCCGCGCATCGATCATGAGGCCGGCGTAAAGGAAGCCCACGTAGGGAATGCCGTCGGCCGCCATCGCCTTCACCGTGGGCGTGACGACCTCGCGCATCACGCGATGGTGCACCTCGGGCGTCACCACGGGTGCGGGCGAATACGCGCCCATGCCGCCGGTGTTCGGGCCGCGATCGCCGTCGAAGATGCGCTTGTGGTCCTGGGTCGAGGCGAGGGGCAGGACGTTCCTGCCGTCCACCATCACGATGAAGCTCGCCTCTTCGCCTTCCATGAACTCCTCGATCACGACGCGATGGCCCGCCTCGCCGAGCTTGCGCCCGCCGAGCATCATGTCCACCGCGTCGTGCGCCTCGGCCGGCGTGGTCGCCACGACGACACCCTTGCCCGCGGCAAGGCCGTCCGCCTTGATCACGATCGGCACCGTGTGAGCCTCGATGTGCTCGTGGGCCGATTCCGCATCGGTGAAGGTCGCGTGGTGCGCCGTCGGAATGGCGTGGCGCACCATGAAGCGCTTGGCGAAGTCCTTGGAGGACTCGAGCTGCGCCGCGGCCTGGGTCGGGCCGAAGATGCGCAGCCCGCGGTCGAGGAACGCGTCCACGATGCCGGCGGCGAGCGGCCCCTCGGGCCCCACCACCGTCGCGTGGATGTCTTCCTTCTCCGCAAAGCGCACCAGCTCCGCGATCGAGGAGATGGCGACGTTGAAGACGCCGTCCTCGCGCGCCGTGCCGGCATTGCCCGGCGCGACGTAGACGCGCGAGACGCGCGGCGACTGGGCGAGCCGCCACGCCATCGCGTGCTCGCGGCCGCCGGAACCGATGACGAGGAGCTTCATATTCCTTTCGTCACTCCCACGCAGCGGGAACGACGCACAAGTTTGCCATCAATGCCGGAAGTGGCGCATCCCGGTGAACACCATGGCGATGCCGTGCTCGTTCGCGGCATCGATCACCTCCGGGTCGCGCAGGCTCCCGCCGGGCTGGATCACGGCCGTCGCGCCGGCCTTCGCGACGACGTCGAGCCCGTCGCGGAACGGGAAGAACGCGTCGGAGGCGGCGACCGAGCGGCGCAGCGTGAGGCCCGCGTTCTTCGCCTTGATGGAGGCGATGCGGGTGGAGTCCACGCGGCTCATCTGGCCCGCGCCCACGCCGAGCGTGCGCCCGTCCTTGCAGAAGACGATCGCGTTCGACTTCACGAAGCGCGCGACGCGGAAGGCGAAGAGAAGGTCGTTCCTCTCGGTTTCCGTCGGCGCGCGCTTCGTGACGACGCGCATCTGCGCGACATCGAACCCGTCCGGCGTCTGCGCGAGCATGCCGCCGCCGACGCGCTTGAGCTCGAGCCGGTTCGCGCCCTTCTCGGGGCGGATCTCGAGGAGCCGCACGTTCTTCTTCGCGGCGAAGAGCTTGCGCGCGGCGGCGTCGTACGACGGCGCGATGACGACCTCCACGAATTGCCCTCCGATCGCCTCGGCCGTCGCGCCGCCCACGGGCCGGTTGAAGGCGATGATCCCGCCGAACGCCGAGGTGGGATCGGTGAGGAAGGCGTTGCGATAGGCCTCGAGCGGCGTTTGCGCGATCGCGACGCCGCAGGGATTCGCATGCTTCACGATCACGCACGCGGGCACGTCGAAGGTGCGGCAGCATTCCCACGCCGCGTCCGCGTCCGCGATGTTGTTGTAGCTGAGCTCCTTGCCCTGCACCTGGCGGAACGTCGCCAGCGTGCCGGGCGGCGGATCGCGCTCGACGTAGAACGCCGCCGATTGGTGCGGGTTCTCGCCGTAGCGCAGCGCCTGGGCGAGGTGGAACTGGAGGTTCAGGCGATCGGGGAACTCGCGCGCCTCGCCCTGCGCGTCGCGTGCGGTGAGCCAGTTGGAGATCATGCCGTCGTACTCGGCGGTGTGGCTGAAGGCCTTCGCGGCGAGCGCGTAGCGGTCCTCCATCGTGAGCGAGCCGTTGCCGGCCTTCATCTTGCCGATGAGCCCGGCGTAATCCGCGGGATCGGTCACGACGGCAACGAAGGCATGGTTCTTCGCCGCGGCGCGCACCATCGCCGGGCCGCCGATGTCGATGTTCTCGATCGCCTGCTCCATCGTGCAACCGGGCTTCGCGACCGTCTTCGCGAAGGGATAGAGGTTCACCACCACCATGTCGATGGGCGGGATGTCGTGCGCTTCCATCGAGCGCACGTGGTCCGGGCGGTCGCGGCGCGCGAGGATGCCGCCGTGGACCTTCGGGTGCAGGGTCTTCACGCGCCCGTCCATCATCTCCGGGAAGCCGGTGTATTCGCCGACTTCGGTGACGACCACGCCGTGCAGCCGGAGGAGCTGCGCCGTGCCGCCGGTGGACAGGATCTCGACGCCGTGCGTGAGCAGCGCCCTGGCGAAATCGACAATGCCGTCCTTGTCGGAGACGCTGAGGAGGGCGCGGCGGATCTTGATGGGGGACATTTCCGCTTCGTCGTCCCCGTGCAGGCGGGGACCCATGGATTCCCGCCTGCGCGGGAATGACGTCAATCCTCCCCGCGTACGCGGGTGCTAGTCCAGCCCGTGCTGCTGCAGCTTCTTGCGCAGCGTGTTGCGGTTTAGCCCCAGGAGCTCCGCGGCGCGCGTCTGGTTGCCCTGCGCCTGGAACATCACCACCTCGAGCATGGGCCGCTCCACCGCGCACACGACCATCTCGTAGATGCCGGTGCACTTCTCGCCGTCGAGGTCCTTGAAGTACTGCTTCATCACCCTGCGCACCGTGGAGGCGAGCTCGGTCTCGCGCGCGGCCGCCTCCGCCTTCGGGACGAACTTGTGCTTACGCTGCAAGGGCCACCTCTTCGTCGTATTCGAGGCGCGGCGAGTGCGCGGCGAGCTCGTCGAAGAACCGTTCCACGGCGGCGAGCTGCATTGCGGCGGTCTCGAGGGTGTTCATGCGGGCGCGGAACACGGCGGAATTCTTGAGTCCCTTCGTGTACCAGCCGATGTGCTTGCGCGCCACCCGCATGCCGCGCTCGACGCCGTAGAAGGCGTACAGGTCGTGCAGGTGGCCGACCAGCACCTCGCGGATCTCCGCCACGTCGGGCGGCGGAAGCTCGGTGCCCGTCTGCAGGAAGTGCTCGATCTCGCGGAAAATCCAGGGACGGCCCTGCGCGGCGCGGCCGATCATGATCGCGTCGGCGCGGGTCTCCTCGAGCACGCGCTGCGCCTTCTGCGGCGTGTCGATGTCGCCGTTGGCGAGCACCGGGATGCGCACGGATTCCTTCACCGCGCGGATGGTCTCGTATTCGGCCTCGCCCGTGTACATGTCCGCGCGGGTGCGGCCGTGGATCGCGAGGGACTGGATGCCGTTCTCCTCGGCGATGCGCGCGATCGCGAGCGCGTTCCTGTTCTGGCGATTCCAGCCGGTGCGGATCTTGAGCGTCACCGGCACGTGCACCGCCTCCACGACGGCGCGCACGATGCGGGCCACCAGCGGCTCGTCCTGCAGGAGTGCGCTTCCCGCGTAGACGTTGCAGATCTTCTTGGCCGGACATCCCATGTTGATGTCGACGATGTCCGCGCCCTTGTCGACGTTGTACTTCGCGGCCTCGGCCATCATCGCCGGATCGGCGCCGGCGATCTGGATCACCTTGGGCTCGACCTCGCCCTCGTGGTTGCCGCGGCGAATGGTCTTCTCGGACCCCCAGAGCAGCGAGTTCGACGCCACCATCTCGGAGACGGCCATGCCCGCGCCCATGCGCTTGCACAGGTTGCGGAAAGGACGATCGGTCACGCCCGCCATGGGCGCGACGACGAGACGGTTCTTGAGGGTGATGGAGCCGATCTTCACGTTCTGTGCCGTGTCTTCCTTCCCGTTTCCCGCGTCGCGTTGGTCCACGGAAAAGGCGCTCATTTTATACGCTTGCGAATCGGGAAGGGTAAAGTGAATTTTCGCACATGCGACGGCGCGCGCATCGCGCCGGAAAAAAAGTCAAGCGGAGCATTGCGCACGCGCTACGCCCGTGCGAGTCAAGAAGCGTGCCGCGCGGCGCTCATTTTCCATAGCCGCCTCCGCCCGGCGTCTGGATCACGAACACGTCGCCCGCGCGCACGTCGGTCTCGTCCGCGTACGAGAGCTCCACGCGCGAGCCGTCCGCACGCTCGACCCAGTTGCGCCCGACCTCGCCCGCCGCGCCGCCCGCCATTCCATACGGCGGAATTCGCCGATGGCCGGCGAGGATCGCCGCGGTCATGGGCTCGAGGAAGCGCACACGCCGCGTGGCGCCGTCGCCGCCCTTCCATTTTCCAGCGCCGCCGCTGCCGCGCCGGATCTCGTGCGCGTCGATGCGCACCGGAAAGCGCCACTCCAGGACCTCCGGATCGGTGAGGCGCGAGTTGGTCATGTGCGATTGCACCGTGTCGGCGCCGGCGAACCCGGGACCGGCGCCGGTGCCGCCCGAGATGGTCTCGTAGTACTGGTAGCGGTCGTTGCCGAACGTGAAATTGTTCATCGTGCCCGACGATGCGGCCATCACGCCGAGCGCGCCGTAGAGCGCGTCGGTGAGGCACTGCGAGGTCTCGACGTTGCCGGCCACCGTCGCCGCGGGCGGCCGCGGGTTGAGCATCGAGCCTTGCGGAATGACGATCTCGAGCGGCTTGAGGCAGCCCGCGTTGAGCGGGATATCGTCGTCCACCAGCGAGCGGAACACGTACAGGACCGCCGCGTAGACCACCGCGGAGGGCGCGTTGAAGTTGCTCCCGAGCTGCGCGCTCGTGCCGGTGAAATCGATCGTCGCGCTGCGCCGGTCCGCGCCGATCGCGATCCTCACGCGGATCAGCGCGCCGTTGTCCATCTCGTAGGCGAACTCGCCGTCCGCGAGGACGCCGATCACGCGCCGCACGCACTCTTCGGCGTTGTCCTGCACGTGCTTCATGTAGGCCTTCACGACGTCGAGGCCGAAGTGCTCCACCATGCGGCGCAGCTCCTGCACGCCCTTCTCGTTGGCCGCGACCTGCGCGCGCAGGTCGGCGAGGTTCTGGTCCGGATTGCGGGCCGGATAACGCGCGCCGGCGAGAAGCGCGCGGATCTCGGCCTCGCGCATGCGTCCGCCCTCGACCAGCTTCACGTTGTCGAGGAGCACGCCTTCTTCCTCGACCGTCTTCGAAAAGGGCGGCATGGAGCCCGGGGTGATGCCGCCGATGTCGGCGTGATGGCCCCTGCTTCCCACGTAAAACAAGGGCTGGCGATCGGCAAGAGGCTTTGAATCCGCCGATAAACGCCGATGAACTCCGTCGGTCGAGTCCAGGTAGACGGGCGTGATGACGGTAACGTCCGGCAGGTGCGTCCCGCCGTTGTACGGATCGTTCAGCACGTACACGTCGCCCGGATTCATCGTGCCGCGGTTGTGCGCGATCACGGCCTTGATGCTCTCGCCCATGGAGCCCAGGTGCACCGGCATGTGCGGCGCGTTGGCGATGAGGTTGCCCTCGGCATCGAAGAGCGCGCACGAGAAATCGAGGCGTTCCTTGATGTTCACCGAATACGCGGTCTGCGCGAGCCGGACGCCCATCTGCTCGGCGATCGACATGAAGAGGTTGTTGAACACCTCGAGCATCACCGGGTCGGCGGCGGTGCCCGCCGCGTAGCGCGTCTCGCGCGGCACGACGCGCTCGAGCACCAGGTCGCCGCCGGTGGCGAGGCGCGCCTCCCAGCCGGGCTCGACGACCGTGGTGGCGTTGCGCTCGGCGATGATCGCGGGGCCCGCGATGCGCGTGCCCGGCGCGAGCGACTCGCGCGAATGCACCCCGGCGCGATGGACCTTCCCGCCGGAGTGCATCTGCACGTGCTCGACCGGCGGCGCCGCCTTCGCGTCCGGCGCCGGCGCCGCGCGCTCGCCGGCGTTCGCCGAGGCGCCGCCGCCGATCGCCTCCACCGAGACCGCCTCGACCACCAGCGCGCGTCCCGGCATGAGGAAGCTGAAGCGCCTCGCGTAGAGACGCTCGAATTCGGCGCGCATCGATTCCACCGCCCCGAGCGGCACGGCGAGCGACGTGTCGGTGCCTTCGTACTTGAGGTGCGCGCGTTTCTCGAGCCGAGAGAGCGTGGCGCCCTGCCACTTGAGCTCCTCGACCGCCTGCTCGCCCAGGCGCACCGATTTCTCCAGCACGTCCTCGAGCGCGCCGTCGAGGCTGCGCTCCACCGCCTCCTCGCGCAGCGCGCGCACCTCGGCGAGCCCCATGCCGTACGCGGAGAGCACGCCCGCGAACGGATGGATGTACACGCGCTTCATGCCGAGCTCGTCGGCCACGAGGCAGGCGTGCTGGCCGCCGGCGCCGCCGAAGCAGGCGAGCGTGTACTCGGTCACGTCGTGGCCGCGCTGCACCGAGATGAACTTGATCGCGTTCGCCATGTTGGCGACCGCCACGCGCAGGAACCCCTCGGCGACCGCATGCGGATCCTGGGACCTGCCCGTCGCCCGCCCGATTTCCTCGGCGAGCTTCGCGAACTCGCGCTTCACGAGCATGGCGTCGAGCGGCTGGTTGCCCATCGGCCCGAACACGTGCGGGAAGAACGCGGGCTGGATCTTGCCGAGCATCACGTTGCAGTCGGTGACGGTGAGCGGCCCGCCGCGCCGGTAGCAGGCGGGACCGGGATTCGCACCCGCCGAGTCCGGACCCACGCGCTGGCGCTGCCCGTCGAAGTGCAGGATCGAGCCGCCGCCCGCCGCGATGGTGTGGATCGACATCATCGGCGCGCGCATCCGCACCCCGGCGACGAGGGTGTCGAACTCGCGCTCGAGCTCGCCCGCGTAGTGCGAGACATCGGTGGAGGTGCCGCCCATGTCGAAGCCGATCACCTTGTCGAAGCCGGCGGCGACCGACGTGGCGACCATGCCGACGATGCCGCCCGCGGGTCCGGAGAGGATCGAGTCCTTGCCCTGGAAGCGCAGCGCGTCGGTGAGCCCGCCGTTCGACTGCATGAACATGAGGCGCGGGTTGGGGACGGAGCTTTGCTCGACGCCGGATGAGGTCTGTCCCCCTAACTCCGCGGCGACCTGGTTCACGTAGCGGCGCAGGATCGGCGAGAGGTAGGCGTCCACCACCGTGGTGTCGCCGCGCGAGACCACCTTCATGAGCGGGCTCACCACGTGGGAGACCGAGACCTGCTCGAAGTCCGCCTCGCGCGCAAGGGCCGCGACGCGCGCCTCGTGGGCGGGATGGCGATAGCCGTGCAGGAACACGATCGCGATCGAGTCGTAGCCCTCCGCGCGCGCGGCCGCGAGCGCGCTCCACGCCGCGCCCTCGTCCAGCGGCCGCACCACCTCTCCGTGCGCGCCCATGCGCTCGTCCACCTCGACCACCTTGGAGTAGAGCAGCTCCGGGAGCCGGATGTGGCGGTCGAAGATGCGCGGGCGGTTCTGGTAGGCGATGCGCAGCTGGTCGCGGAAGCCCTTGGTGATGAAGAGCACGGTGCGCTCGCCCTTCCTCTCGAGGAGCGCGTTGGTCGCGACCGTGGTGCCCATCTTCACCGCCTCGATGCGGTCGACCGGAATGGGCTCGCCCTTCGCGACGCCGAGCAGGTGCCGAATGCCCGCGATCGCCGCGTCCCGGTAGTGCTCCGGATTCTCCGAGAGCAACTTATGGGTGACCAGAGCGCCATCGGGCCGGCGCGCGACGATATCGGTGAACGTCCCGCCGCGGTCGATCCAGAACTCCCACCCGGCGCTGGCTGCGTCGCTCATCTGTGCTCATCCGTGTTCATCTGTGGTTCCAACCGGGATTCCCGCTCCCCGACAAATCCGCTCGGGAACAGGCTTCGCGGGAATGACGAGCGTCCGCCTGCCATTTTGACACGCGCATCCCCGTTTGCTAGCGTCGGCCCACCACCCAGGAGGACTTCCCATGAGAATCGCGCACGCCCTCGCCGCCTTTTGCGCCGCCGCCTTCTGCGCGGCCGCCTCGGCCCAGGTGAAGTGGGACATGCCCACGCCCTACGCCGCCAGCAACTTCCACACCGAGAACATCGCCCAGTTCGTCTCGGACATCGACAAGGCGACGGGCGGCAAGCTCAAGATCACCGTCCACTCCAACGGCTCGCTCTTCAAGGCGAACGAGATCAAGCGCGCGGTGCAGGGCGGCGAGGCGCAGATGGGCGAGATCCTGATCTCCGGCTACTCCAACGAGGACCCGATCTTCGGCATCGACTCGGTGCCATTCCTCGCGACGAGCTACGCGCAAGCGCAGAAGCTCTGGAACGTCTCGCGCAAGCCGATCGAATCGCGCTTCCGCAAGCAGGGCCTGCGCGTGCTCTACGCCGTGCCGTGGCCGCCGCAGGGCATCTACTCCGACAAGCCGATCAACTCCATGGCCGACATGAAGGGCCTCAAGATGCGCGCGTACAACCCGTACACCTCGCGCATCGCCGAGCTCGCGGGCGCGCAGCCGGTCACCATCCAGGCCGCCGAGCTCGCGCAGGCGATGGCGACCGGCGCCGTGAACGCCAACATCACCTCCAGCTCGACCGGTTACGACTCGAAGGCGTGGGAGGTGGTGAAGTACTACTACGACACGCAGGCGTGGATCCCGAAGAACATCGTGTTCGTGAACGAGAAGGCGTTCGACGCGCTGGACAAGGGCGAGCAGAAGGCGGTGCTGGATGCCGCGAAAGCCGCGGAAACGCGCGGCTGGAAGATCTCGCAGGAAAAGAACCAGTGGTACCTCGACCAGCTGAAGAGCCACGGCATGCAGGTCTCGGCGCCCTCGAAGCAGCTCGAGTCCGACTTCAGGAAGGTAGGCCACACGATGACCGAGGAGTGGCTCAAGACCGCGGGCCCGGACGGCAGGGCGATCATCGACGCCTACCGCAAGTAAGTGCGCAAGGCGCTCGACACGCTCTATGACGCCGCGGGATATCTCGCGGCGTTTTTCATGATCGGCCTGCTCGCGATGGTGCTCGCGAGCGTCGTCGGACGGCTCGCCGGCTTCAACCTGCGCGGCTCCGATTCCTATGCGGGCTACTGCATGGCGGCGGCGGGCTTCCTCGCGCTCGCCCACACGCTGAAGCGCGGCGAGCACATCCGCGTGATGCTGTTCCTCGAGCGCTTCGAAGGGCGCTTGCGCCGTCCGCTCGAGATCTGGAGCCACGCCGCCGGCACGTTCTTCTGCGCGATCCTCGCCTGGTACAGCGTGCACCTCGCATGGCAGTCGCACGAGTTCCACGACATCTCGCAGGGCAACGACGCGACCGCGCTGTGGATCCCGCAGCTCGGGATGGCGGCCGGCTGCATCGTGCTGCTCGTCGCCATGGTGGACGATTTCGTCCGGCTGCTGCGCCGGCGCGAGATCGGCAGCGGCGCTCCCGAAGAGCTCAAGGCGATCGAGTAGCGATGGACGCCTTCATCACGCTCATCCTCATCGTGGCACTCTTCGCGCTGCTCGGAAGCGGCCTGTGGATCGGAATCTCGCTCCTCGGCGTCGCGTGGATCGGGATGCAGCTCTTCTCGGCGCGTCCCGCGGGCGATGCGATGGCGGTCACGATCTGGGGCTCGCTCTCCTCGTGGACGCTCACCGCGCTGCCGCTCTTCGTGTGGATGGGCGAGATCCTCTTCCGCACGCGCCTTTCGGAAGACATGTTCAAGGGCCTCGCGCCGTGGCTCTCGCGCATTCCGGGCCGGCTGCTGCACACGAACATCATCGGCTGCACGATCTTCGCGGCGGTCTCGGGCTCGAGCGCCGCCACCTGCGCGACGATCGGCAAGATGACGCTCCCCGAGCTCTCGAAGCGCGGCTATCCCGACGACATGACGATCGGCACGCTCGCCGGCGCCGGCACGCTCGGGCTCCTCATCCCGCCCTCGATCATCATGATCGTGTACGGCGTCACCGCCGAGGTCTCGATCACGCGCCTCTTCATCGCCGGCGTGATCCCGGGCCTCGTGCTCGCGGGCCTCTTCATGGCCTACACCATCGTGTGGTCCCTGATCCATCCCGATCGCATCCCGGCCCCGGACCGGGTCATGTCGTTCGCGCAGAAGATGCACGAATCGCGGCACCTCATCCCGGTGGTCGCCCTCATCGCGCTCGTGCTGGGCTCGATCTACGTCGGCATCGCCACGGCGACCGAGGCGGCCGCCCTCGGCGTGGTGGGCGCCCTCGCCCTCTCGTGGGTGCAGGGGTCGATGAGCGCGAAGGTGTTCTGGCAAAGCCTCATGGGCGCGACGCGCCTCTATTGCATGATCGCGCTGATCCTCGCCGGCGCCTCGTTCCTCACGCTCTCGATGGGCTACATCGGGCTGCCGCGGCGGCTCGCGGAATTCATCGCCGGCGTCGGCCTCTCGCAGCTGGGCCTGCTCTTCTGGCTGATGGTGTTCTACATCGTGCTCGGCTGCTTCCTCGACGGCATCTCCATGGTGGTGCTCACCATGGGCGTGATCCTGCCCACGATCGAGAAGGCCGCCATCGACCTGGTGTGGTTCGGGATCTTCATCGTGCTGGTGGTGGAGATGGCGCAGATCACGCCGCCGGTGGGATTCAACCTGTTCGTCCTGCAGGGCATGACGAAGCGCGAGATGACGTGGATCGCGAAGGTCTCGATGCCGCTCTTCTTCCTCATGGTCGCCGCCGTCGCCCTCATCTTCTTCTTCCCGGCGCTGGTCACCTGGCTTCCCGCGCACATGAGGTAGCGCGATGTGCCTCATCGTGATCGGCTGGCGCGCACGCGCGGACCTGCCGCTGGTCGTCGCCGCGAACCGCGACGAGTGGCGCGATCGCCCCGCCGCCTCGGCGCACTGGTGGGACGACCATCCCGAGATCCTCGCCGGCCGCGACCTGCAGGCGGGCGGCACGTGGATCGGCGTGACGCGCGCCGGCCGCTTCGCCGCGGTCACCAATTTCCGCGATCCCTCGGACCGCCGCTCCACGGCGCGCTCGAGGGGCGAGCTCGCCACACAGTTCCTGCTCTCCGCGGCGGCGCCCGCCGACTTCCTCGCCGGCGTCGCCGCGCGCGCCCGCGAGTACAACGGGTTCAACCTGATCGTGGGCGACGGCGCGAGCCTGTGGTACCTCGGCAGCCGCGAAGGCGCCGGGCGCGAGATCGCGCCCGGCGTGCACGGTCTTTCGAACCACGTTCTGGACGAGCCGTGGCCCAAGGTGATGCGCGGGCGCGAGCGCATGGAGCGTGCGTTGGCCGAGGCCGATCCGACGGAGGCGTTGTTCGACCTGCTGGGCGACCGCGGCCCGGTCCCCGACGAGGCGTTGCCCGACACGGGTGTGGGCCTCGCGTGGGAACGACGCCTCGCCGCGGCGCTCATCACCGGCGAGGACTACGGCACGCGCGCCTCGACGGTCATCACGTTTTCCGCCGCGGGCGAGGTTCGATTCGAGGAGCGCGCGCGCGCCGCGGACGGAGCCGAGGTGGGCCGCGAGAAGCACGAATTTCGTCGATCCGGCGGCCGGCCTTTCGCGTAGAATCGCCCGACCCGCAGTCACAAGAGGAGAAAATCCATGCTTCGCCGCATCGTCCTTGCCGCCCTCGCCTTCGCCTTCGCGCTCCCCGGCGCAGTCGCGTTCGCGCAAGCCCCCATCGTCATCAAGTTCAGCCACGTGGTCGCCCCCAACACGCCCAAGGGCAAGGGCGCCGACTATTTCAAGAAGATCGCCGAGGAGCGCACGCACGGCCGCGTGAAGGTCGAGGTGTACCCGAACAGCACGCTCTACAAGGACGCCGAGGAAGTCGACGCGCTGCAGCTGGGCGCGGTGCAGATGCTCGCCCCGTCGCTCGCGAAGTTCGGGCCGCTCGGCGTGCGCGACTTCGAGGTGTTCGACCTGCCCTACCTCTTCGACAGCTACGACGAGCTGCACAAGATCACCTACGGCAAGGTGGGCCAGAGCCTCTTCAAGAAGCTCGAGGCGAAGGGCATCATCGGCCTCGCCTACTGGGACAACGGCTTCATGGACATGAGCGCCAACAAGCCGCTGCGCAAGCCCGCGGATTTCCGCGGGCTCAAGATGCGCATCCAGTCCTCGAAGGTGATCGACAGCCAGATGCGCGCGCTGGGCGCCGTGCCGCAGGTGATGGCGTTCTCCGAGGTCTACCAGGCGCTGCAGACGGGCGTCGTGGACGGCACCGAGAACCCGCCCTCCAACCTCTACACGCAGAAGATGTACGAGGTGCAGAAGTACCTCACGCTCTCCGACCACCATTACCTCGGCTACGCGGTGATCGTGAACAAGAAGTTCTGGGACGGGCTGCCGCCGGACATCCGCAAGACGCTCGACCAGGCGATGGCCGACACGACCACCTACGTGAACGAGATCGCCAAGAAGGAGAACGACGAGGCGCTCGAGGCGGTGAGGAAGAGCGGCAAGACCGAGATCATCACGCTCACGCCGGAAGAGAAGCGCGAATGGAAGAAGGCCCTCGTCAAGGTGCACAAGGAGAACGAGTCGCGCATCGGCAGGGACCTGATCCAGTCGATCTACAAGGAAACGGGCTTCGACCCGAGCAAGCTGTAAGCCGCGAGGCTCGCGGGCCGGGGCTTCGCCCCGGCCCTTTCGTTTCGGGGGAGGCGGCGTGCGACTTTTCCTGAAGATCCTCGACCGGCTCGAGGAGTGGCTGATCGCTTCCCTCATCGCGGGCGCGACGCTCCTCATCTTCGTCGCGGTCACGCACCGCTACGCGCTCGACCTCAGCGCCAGGTTCCATTTCGACCGCGTCTACGACACGCTCTTCCAGATCAACCTGGGCTGGGCGCAGGAGCTCTGCATCTACATGTTCGTGTGGATGGCGAAGTTCGGCGCGGCCTACGGCGTGCGCACCGGCATCCACGTGGGCGTCGACGTGCTCGTGAACAAGCTCCCGCCCCGGGGCCGCTTCACCTCGATCCTCGTGGGGCTCTTCGCGGGGGCGCTCTTCACCGGCATCGTCGCGTACTTCGGCGTCACCTTCGTGTGGAACCTCGCGCATACCGACCAGACCTCGCCCGACATGGAGGCGCCGATGTGGATCGTGTATCTCGCGATCCCGCTCGGCTCGAGCCTCATGTGCTTCCGCTTCCTGCAGGTCGCCTGGCGCTTCTGGAGGACCGGGGACCTGCCGCACCACGACGCGTCGCACGTCGAAGGCGTGGATATGGCCGCCGCGCCCAACCTCACGCCGCAGCCCCATGGAGTCGCCTCGTGAACGCCGCGGTCCTGCCGTACCCGGCGATGTCCCCGCGCGCCGCGACGGCGACCATCGCGGTGATCCTCGCGTGCCTCGTCGCGATCGCCTTCATGAGCAACGCGGGCATCATCTTCGCGCTGCTGGTCGCGCTGATGCTCACCGGCATGCCGATCTCCATCGCGCTCGGGCTCACGGTCCTCGTGTTCCTGTTCACGATGACCGACGTCTCGATCCAGTCGGTCGGGCTCAAGCTCTTCACCGGCATCGAGAAGTTCGAGATCATGGCGGTGCCCTTCTTCATCCTCGCCGGCAACTTCCTCACGCACGGGGGAGTCGCGCGGCGCATGATCGATTTCGCGACCTCGGTCGTGGGGCACTTCTCGGGCGGGCTCGCGCTCGCGGGCATCGTCGCCTGCGCCATGTTCGCGCTGGTGTGCGGCTCGAGCGTCGCGACCGTGGTCGCGATCGGCTCCATCGTGCTGCCGGAGATGGTGCGCAAGGGCTACCCGATGCGCTTCGGCGCGGGGGTCATCACGGTCGCGGGATCGCTCGGCATCCTCATGCTGCCCTCGATCCCGAAGGTGATCTACGCGGTGGCGACGAACACCTCCATCGGCGCGCTGTTCGTGGCGGGCTTGCTGCCCGGAATCCTGCTCACCGTGATGCTGTGCACGGTCACGTGGTGGATCGCGAAGAAGAACAACTACGCGCGCATGGAGCGCCAGGACTGGCGCCAGCGCTGGATCGCGTTCCGCCGCAGCGTCTGGGGGCTGATGCTCGTCGTGATCATCATCGGCGGCATCTACTCGGGCATCTTCACCGCGACCGAAGCGGCGGCGATGGCCGCGGTCTACTCGTTCTTCGTCTCGGTCTTCGTGTACAAGGACCTGAAGATGCGCGACGTGCCGAAGGTGCTGCTCAATTCGGCCAACATGTCCGCGATGCTTCTCTACATCATCACGAACGCCGTGCTCTTCTCGTTCATCCTCACCAACGAGAACATCCCCAACGCGCTCGCGCAATGGTTCCTCGCGAAGCACCTCAACTGGGTCGAGTTCCTGCTCATCGCGAACGTGATGCTGCTCATCGCCGGCAACTTCATGGAGCCCTCGTCGTGCATCCTCATCATGGCGCCGATCCTCTATCCGACCGCGGTGGGATTGGGCATCAACCCCGTGCACCTGGGCATCCTCATCGACGTGAACATGGAGGTGGGGCTCTGCCACCCGCCGGTGGGGCTCAACCTCTACGTCGCCTCGGGCATCTCGCGCCTGGGCATCACCGAGCTCACCAAGGCGGTGCTGCCATGGCTCGTCACGATGCTGGTGTTCCTCGCCATCGTGACCTACTGGCCGGAGCTCTCGCTCTTCCTGCCGCGCGCGATGAAGATGATGTAGCGAAGCCGCGCACGCACGCCATTTTCCGAAGACCGCACTTGCGGGGGATGCTTCGGGATCGCGCAATCGAAAATGCGCTACGTTTCCGGCTTTCATGAATGGCCCTCCGCTGTACCTCGCCATCGACCAGGGCACGCATGCGAGCCGCGCGATCGTGGTCGACGGTGCCGGCCGCGTGGTCTCGCGGGGCGAACGCGCCATCGGGCTCGCGCATCCGCAGCCGGATCGCGCCGAGCAGGACGGCGAGGAGATGGTCGCTTCGGTGTTCGATGCGATCGGCGATGCGCTCGCACGGCTCGGCCCTCGCGCGCATGATGTCGCCGCGGCGGGGCTCGCGAGCCAGCGCTCGAGCGCGGCCTGCTGGGATCGCCGCGACGGTCGGCCCCTCGCGCCGCTCTTCAGTTGGCAGGACCGGCGCATGCACGAGTGGCTCGCGCGCTTCGAGCCGCAGGGCGAATCGATCCATCGCAAGACCGGGCTCTTCCTTTCCGCGCACTACGGCGCGAGCAAGCTGCGCTGGGCGCTCGACCACCTCGCCGCGGTGCGCGAGGCGCGTGACGCCGGCACGCTCGCATGGGGTCCGCAGGCGAGCTTCCTCGTCTTCCGCATGACCGAGGAGCGCTCGCTCTTCGCCGATCCGCAGTGCGCCGCTCGCACGCAGCTATGGAACCTCGCCACGCGCGACTGGGATCCGGAGCTGCTGGCCCTCTTCGGATTGCCGGCCGGGTTCCTGCCGAAGAGTGTCCCGACCTGCCATGCCTACGGCACTCTCCGCATCGGCGGACATCGCATTCCGCTCGTCGCGGTGAACGGCGACCAGTCGGCGGCGGTGTTCGCCTTCGGACAGCCGGAGGAGGACTGCGCGTACGTGAACGTCGGCACCAGCGCCTTCGTGCAGCGTGCGGTGATGCGCGCGCCGCCCTATCTCCCGCGCAGCCTCACCGGAATCATCCTCGACGACGGCAGGACGACGGTGTATTCGGTGGAGGGCAACGTGAACGGCGCGGGCTCGGCGATCGCCTGGCTGCGCGACGAGCTCGGCGTCGCCGACGTGGAAGCGCGCCTGGCCGAATGGCTCGAGCGGCCGGGTGCGCCGCCGCTCTTCCTCAACGGCATCGCCGGCCTCGGCGGCCCGTTCTGGAAGCCGCACTTCGAATCGCGCTTCGTGGGCGGCGGCGAGCCGTGGCAGAAGGCGGTGGCCGTCGTCGAGAGCATGGCGTTCCTGCTGCAGGTCAACATCGACGAGATCGGGAAATACCTGCCGCCGGCGCGGCGCATGCGCGTGAGCGGCGGCGTGTCGCGGCTCGACGGCCTGTGCGCGCGCCTCGCCTCGCTGAGCGGCCTTCCCGTGCACCGGCGCGACGATCCCGAAGCAACGGCCCGTGGCATCGGCTACGTCGCCGCCGGCCGCCCCGCGCGCTGGAACGAGGGCGCTGCGGACGAAGCGCTCTTCGAGCCGAAGGACGACCCGGCGTTGCGCGAGCGCTACCGGTGCTGGCGCGAGCAAATGAAGGAAGCGACAGGCGTTTGAACGAAAAAGGGTGAGGCTGAAAATAGACAAAAAATGGGGTCAGATTACTTTTCCGCTAAGGGTGTGCCCAAGCGGACAATCGGAAAAGTAATCTGACCCCATTTTCGTTTTCGTTTTACTTCTTCGCCGCCTTCGCCTTGGCGACCTCGTCGGCCAGCTCCTTGCCGCTCTTGTAGTGCGGCACGCGGAAGACGAGGCGATAGACGCGCTGCACGAGCGCATTGGAGCCGTTCACCTCGGTGTCCCAGTAGTGGTGCGCGAGCTTCAGGTTCCTCGGGACGTCGAGCAGGAACGCATCGTGCGAGGCGCGCCCGCCGAAGATGTAGAGCTTGCCGTCGTAGATCTCGAACTGGTCGGCGTCGCCGCCCCACGGGATGCCGTACACCAGCCCGTTGGCGCAGAAGCCGCCGAACTGCGGGAGATACCTGGTGGGCGCCGCGTCGAACATCGCCTTGTGCTCGGGCGTCGCGAAGCGGAACGTCACCTCCTTGTACACGCTCTTGATCGCCGGATCCCCGCGCTGCTCGTGGTGGTCGGTGAAATAGCTCACCACGTCGTAGCCGAAGAGCATGAGGTGCTTGTCGGAGCCGTCGGAGACCGCGTTCACGGGGCTCAGGCCCGCGCCCGGGCTCTCCGTGATGAGCGGGGCGCAGCCGCCGATGGCGAGCGCCGCCAGGATCGGCAGGAAACGTACGAAACCGCGCATGGGTGCCTTTCGCGAGTGGGAACGAAATGGCGAACATCTTGCCACCGTTCGTTCTTCCCTAGGTTTCGTCGGGCAAGTCCGCCGCCCCCGCCGCCGCGCGCTTCAGTCGATCGTTCACCGCTTCCCAGCCGGGGAGCCCTGGCGGCGCCTCGACCAGGATCTGCGCGGCGCGCTTGGCGTCGAGCGCACGCAGGTTCGCATACAGGTCGTGCCCGTAGCGCATCGGGTCCGCCGGGGCCGCGATCCACGCAACGACCGTCGCTCCGGGCGGCTTCTCGTGCATCGCGAGCACCGCCACGTCGCTCGCCTTCGCGAGCTCGGGCTCGAGCGCGCGCAAGTCGACCACGGCGAGCGGCGTGCGCGGGGCGTAATGCGCGGCGAGCGTGCCCGAAGCGCGCGGCGCGTGCGCATCGCGCTCCGTCGGCGCGATGCCGAGCACCGACTCGATGTCGCGCCGCGAGATCGCACCGGGCCGCAGCAGCACCGGCGCGCCGCGCGAGAGATCGACGATGGTCGACTCGAGCCCCACGTCGCACGGCCCACCGTCGAGGACCATCAGCGAATCGCCGAACTCGTCGCGCACGTGCTGCGCGGTGGTCGGGCTCACGTGGCCGAAGCGGTTCGCGGAAGGTGCCGCGACGGCGCCGCTGCCGATGCGCGCGAAGGCGTGCAGCAATTCCTGCGCGACGGGATGCGAAGGACAACGCAATCCCACCGTGTCCTGGCCGCCGGTGACTGCCCCGGGCACGCGCGCGGACTTCGCCACGATGATGGTGAGCGGTCCGGGCCAGAAGCGATCGGCGAGCCTTCGTGCGGGCTCGGGCACGTGGCGCGCCCACGCCTCGATCGCGAGCGGATCGGCGATGTGGACGATGAGCGGATGGTGCTCGGGCCGCCCCTTCAGCGCGAATACCTTCGCGACAGCCTTCGGATTCGACGCGTCGGCGCCCAGGCCGTACACGGTCTCGGTCGGAAAGGCGACGAGACCGCCGTCGGCGAGGCGCCGTGCGGCCTGCGCGACGCTCGCCATCAGTGCGCCTCTTCCCAGTTCGCGCCCACGCCCGCCTCGACCACCAGCGGCACGTCGAGCTTCGCGACGCCGGTCATGAGCGCCTCCACGGCGCTCTTCACGCGCTCGAGCTCCGCCTCGGGCACCTCCAGCACCAGCTCGTCGTGCACCTGCATCACGAGCTTCGCCGCGAGGCCCTCCTTCTCGATCCAGCCCTGCACCGCGATCATCGCCATCTTGATGAGGTCGGCGGCCGTGCCCTGCATCGGCGCGTTGATCGCCTGGCGCTCGGCGCCCTGGCGGCGCGCCGCGTTGGAAGAGTTGATGTCCTGGAGCCAGAGCCGGCGCCCGAAGACCGTCTCCACGAAGCCGCGCTCGCGCGCCTCGCGCCGCGTGCGCTCCATGTACGCCGCCACCCCCGGATAGCGCGAGAAATACTTGTCCATGTAGCTCTGGGCGGCGGCGCGCTCGATCGCGAGGTTCGAGGCGAGGCCGAAGGCGCTCATGCCGTAGATGAGCCCGAAGTTGATCACCTTCGCATAGCGCCGCTGCTCGCTCGTCACCTCGCCGGCGGGCGTATCGAACACTTCCGACGCGGTATGGCGGTGCACGTCCTCGCCCTTCGCGAACGCGTCGAGGAGGCTCCGGTCGCCGGAGAGGTGCGCCATGATGCGCAGCTCCACCTGCGAATAGTCGGCGGAGACGATCCTCGATCCGGCCGGTGCCACGAACGCCTCGCGGATGCGCCGCCCCTCGGCCGTGCGCACGGGAATGTTCTGGAGGTTCGGATCGTTCGACGAGAGCCGCCCCGTGACCGCGACCGCCTGCGCATACGTCGTGTGCACGCGCCCGGTCCTCGAATGCACCATGCGCGGGAGCTTGTCCGTGTACGTGCTCTTCAGCTTCGCGATGCCGCGCTGCTCGAGGAGCACCGCGCAGATCGGATGGTCCTCGGCCAGCTTCTCGAGCACTTCCTCGTCGACCGAGGGCGACCCGGTGGGCGTCTTCTTGATGACGCGCAGCGCGAGCCGCGTGAAGAGCACGTCGCAGAGCTGCTTGGGCGAGGCGAGGTTGAACGGGCCGCCGGCGAGCTCGTGCGCCTTCCTCTCGAGCTCGAGCATCTTGTGGCCGAGCTCCTGTCCCTGGCGGACGAGGAGGTCCGCGTCGATGAGGACGCCGTTCCTCTCCATCGTGAGGAGCACGCTCGAGACCGGGATCTCGATCCCGGAGTAGATGCGCCGCAGCTTCTCGTCGCGCTCGACGCGCGGCCACAACGCGCCGTGGATCTGGAGCGTCACGTCGGCGTCCTCGGCCGAATAATCGGTGGCGCGCTGGATGTCGACCTGGTCGAAGGGAATCTGCGAGGCGCCCTTGCCGGCGACGTCGGTGTACTGCAGCAACCCGGTCGCACCGAGGAAGCGCGTGGCGAGCGCGTCCATGTCGTGGCGCTGGTGGCTCTGCAGCACGTAGGACTGGAGCAGCGTGTCGTGCACGACGCCGCGCACCGTGATGCCGTAGTTCGCGAAAACGTGGCGATCGTACTTGGAGTTCTGCCCGACCTTGAGCTTCGAGGCGTCCTCGAGCCAGGGCTTCAGGCGGTGCAGCACGTTCTCCAGCGGAAGCTGCTGCGGGGCGCCCGCATAGCGGTGCGCGACGGGGATGTAGGCCGCCTCGCCGGCAGAGGCGCAGACCGCGATGCCGACCAGCTCCGCGGTCATCGGGTCGAGGCTCGTGGTCTCGGTGTCGAAGCAGGCGATCGGCGCCGCTTCGAGCTTGCGCGCCCACGCTTCGAGCTGCGCGCCGTCGAGCACCGTCTCGTAGTTGCGGGTGGCGACGAACGGCGTGATGTCGTGCACCTGCGCCACGTTCCAGTTGAGGAGCGCGAAGTTCCGCTCCGGTGTGCTCCCCTGGGACGGGGTCGGGGGGAAGCTCGACGCACCCTTCTCCGGCGCATCCTCCTTGTTCACGAGCGCGTCGCGGAGCGTCCGGAAGCCGAAGCGCGTGTAGAGCTCCACGAGCTTCCTGCGGTCGGGCTTGCGATCGACCAGCGACTCCATCTCGAACGGAAGCGCGACATCGGTCTTCACCGTGAGGAGCGCGCGGCCGGTCGGAAGCCAGTCCTTCACCTTGCGCAGGTTCTCGCCCACCACGCCCTTCACCTCGGCCGCGTGCTCGATCACCGCCTCGAGCGAGCCGTACTGGTCGATCAGCTTGCAGGCGGTCTTGGGTCCCACCTTGTCCACGCCGGGCACGTTGTCGACGGCATCGCCCATGAGCGCGAGGTAGTCGATGATCTTTTCGGGCGGCACGCCGAATTTCGCCTTCACGCCCTCGGGATCGAGCTTCTCGATCGGCACCGCCATGGTGTTCACCCACAGCACGTGCTCGTTCACGAGCTGCGTGAGGTCCTTGTCGCCGGTGGAGATCACCGAGCGCCAGCCCTTCTTCTGCGCCTCGACGACAAGAGTCCCGATCACGTCGTCCGCTTCCACGCCGTCGACGACCACCACGGGCCAGCCGAGCGCCTGGATGGTCTCGAGCATCGGCTCGATCTGCCACGCGAGCTCCTCGGGCATCGCCTGGCGGGTCGCCTTGTACCGCGGATAGATGTCGTCGCGGAAGGTCTTGCCCTTGGGGTCCAGCACGCACGCGATGTAGTCCGCCGGGAAATCCTGGCGGAGCTTGCGCAGCATGTTCACCACGCCGTAGATCGCGTTGGTGGGCTCGCCCGCCGGGCTCCTCAGCTCCTTGATGGCGTGGAACGCCCGATAGAAGTAGCTGGGCGTGTCGACGAGGAGCAGGCGTTTCGCGGGAGCGTTCATGGCGGCGGGAACGGCAATCCGCGATTATCCCAGAGTCGCGAGGCTTGCCGGTCCGTGAAATCGACCGGCTCCTGATTGGTTTTGGCGGCACCGGGTTGCGCTGGCGGCCGATCGAAGATGTGCCTGGAAAGTCCAGCGGTCGCGACGTTCGGCAACGAGCGAACGCCAGGCCGACCCGCGAGGCGTAGCCAAACGCCATGGCCTGCTGTATAAGGATCGCAAAACGCTTGGCCATCGCGCGGCCACATTTGGCTCGAAGGAGGCTCCGATGAGACTGCTGTTGGCCGCCGCGATCGTCCTCGTCTCCGGCGCTTTTGGCTGTGCTTCGACGCCCGATGCTGCGCGGGACACCGCAAGCGAGCTCGCGCCCAGCGGGACGCTTCGCATCGGAGTGGTCGGCGCGCGTGCGCGCAGCGCGACCTTCGTCACGATCAAGGCGGATGGCACGCCGCGCGGCGTCCCGGCCGACCTCGGAAGGGCGCTTGCAAGAGCGGTGGGCCTTCCCATCGCATTCCGCGTGGCGCCGAACTCGGGCGAGCTCACCCAGTGGCTCGCCTCCGGCGAGGTCGACATCGCCTTCCTCCCGGTGGACGCGCAGCGACGGCAGCGCGTCGATTTCGGCCCCGAGTACTACTCCTACGAGAGCACGTACCTGGTCCGCCCGGCATCGCCGATCCGAAGCCTCGCGGAAATCGACCGGCCCGGAATGCGTATCGTCGCATTGAGCGACACGGTGACCCTCCGCGTGCTGCAGCGCACGCTGAAGAACGCAAGCATCACGCCGGTGCGTTCCATCGATGTCGCGGTCGGCATGTTGCGTTCGGGAGAAGCGGACGCGCTCGCGCTCGGCCGGACCGCCCTTCCGGGTGTCGCCGCGGTAGTCCCCGGCTCGACCATCCTCGAGGAGAGCTTCCTGCGCAGCAGCGTTGCGATCGCTTTGCCGAAGCACCGCCCGCACGCGCTGGCTTTCGCCACCCGCTTCATCAACGAGGCGAAGCAGTCGGGTGAGGTCCGCCGGGCATTCGAGGCAGCAGGCGTGAAGCCGCTTCCACCGGCCGGCGGCGAGCACTGAGAGCTGCGTGACCGACAGGCCGGCGCAGGCCTGCCCTCACGCGGGTCTTGCATGACGTAACGCGCCGGGCCTCAGCCTCTCGCTATAATTCCTAGCGCTTTCGGAAGCGCTCCCCGCCCACTCGCAGGTTCCCCATGGCCGTCAATTCCCCCAAGGTTCCCAAACCCTCCGATCCGCAGCTCGTGCGCCGCTCGCAGAATTCCGCGCGCGAGGCGTGGCGCATGTTCGAGATCATCGCCGAGTTCGTCACCGCGACCGAGCGGCTGCAGACCATCCAGCCGGCGGTCGCGATCTTCGGCAGCGCGCGCGTGACGCCCGACCATGCGTACTACAAGCTCACCGAGGACATCGCGAAACGGCTGTCGGAGGCGGGCTTCTCGGTGATCTCCGGCGGCGGCCCGGGCATCATGGAGGCGGCGAACCGCGGCGCCTACGCGGGTGCCAGCCCGAGCGTCGGCCTCAACATCCAGCTTCCCCACGAGCAATCGGCCAACGAGTTCCAGGACATCGCGCACACCTTCCAGCACTTCTTCGCGCGCAAGGTCATGTTCGTGAAGATGTCGTGCGCCTTCGTGATGATGCCCGGCGGCTTCGGCACGCTCGACGAGCTGATGGAGGTGCTCACCCTGGTGCAGACCGGCAAGATCCGCAAGGTCCCGGTGATCCTGGTGGGCGGCGCCTACTGGGAAGGACTCCTGCAGTGGATCAGGGGCACCCTCAAGGAGCAGGCGATGATCGGAGTGGAGGATCCCGACCTCCTGCAGGTGATCGACGACCCGCAGGAAGTCGTCGAGGCGATCTTCGAGCACTACCAGTCGCGCGGCTTCGAGCTCTCCCTCGCCGAACGCGAGGCCGAGCTCGCGCTCTAACCTGCTAGACTCGCGCGTCCGAATCGAGGCCCCCATGCGTTGCGCAGAGCTCCCCCGGCGTTCCACGACCGCGTTCCTCGCGGCGGCGGCCTTCTCGCTCGCCGCGGCAAGCGCCGTGGCCCAGCCCACCTCCACGGAGCGGCCGAAGCCGCCCACCGTGCCGCTCGAGGACGTGCCGCCGCCCCCGCCGATGATCACCACCACGCCCGAGCCGGAGCCGCAGGTCACGACGCGCACCGAAGGCGGGGAGACGATCCAGGAATACCGCGTCAACAACAAGCTCTACATGATGCGGGTGACGCCCAAGCACGGCGCGGCGTACGTGCTCATGGACCAGAAAGGCGACGGAACCTTCACCCGGCTGGACACGCCGATCACCGAGGGCAACCTGCGCGTCCCGCAGTGGGTCCTGATGCAGTTCTGAGCCGCGCGCGATGTCGGTCTTCACTCCCGTGTCGGAGGAGGAGGCGCGCGCGCTCCTCGCGCACTACGCCCTGGGCGAGCTGGAGCGGCTCGAGGGCATCGCGCAGGGCGTCGAGAACACCAACTACTTCCTCACCACCACCACCGGCCGCTACGTGCTCACGCTCTTCGAGCACATCCCGCGCGCGGACTTGCCGTTCTACGTCGGCCTCATGGACCATCTGGCGCACCACGGCGTGGCCTGCCCCGAGCCGATGCGGCGCGAGAACGGCGAGATGCTCTCGGAAGTGAACGGCAGGAGCGCTTGCATCGTGACGGTCGTTCCCGGCGCTCCGCGCATGGAGCCGAACACGCACGATTGCCGCAAGGCGGGCGGATTGCTCGCGCGCCTGCACGTCGCGGGAGTCGATTACGATGGCTCGCTCGACAACGCGCGCGGGCGCCAATGGCGCGAGCGCTTCGCGGCGGCGGTAGCGCCCCGGATCCCGGCGGCCGAGAACGCCCTGATCGAGTCGGAGAACCGGTACCAGGCGATGCACGACGACACGGTGCTGCCGCAGGGCATCATCCACGGCGACCTCTTCCGCGACAACGTCCTCTGGGACCCGGAGGGCGAAGGCGGCGTGATCGACTTCTACTTCGCATGCGACGACGTGCTCGCCTACGACCTCGCGATCGCGGTGAACGACTGGTGCGTGCGCCCCGACGCGACGCTCGACCCGGCGCGCACGGCGGCGTTCCTGGAAGGCTACGGGCACGAGCGTCCGCTCGAGGAGCTGGAGCGCGAGATGTGGCCGGTGATGCTGCGGCGCGCGGCATTGCGCACCTGGCTCGGGCGCCTCGGCTACACCTATTTTCCGCGGCCCTCCGAGATGACGATTCCCAAGGACCACGCCTTCTCGCGGCGGCTCCTCGAGCATCACGTCGCGCACGCGCATCCGCTCGATTGATGGACGCCTCCACGCGGGTCGCGGAGCTGCACGCCACCCAGGGCGCTCGATGGCTCGCGGAGTCGTTCCGCATGTTCCGCGCGCAGCCGATCCAGTGGATGGGGATCACCGCGGGCTGGATCTCGATCACGTTCGCGTTGCTGGTGATCCCGTTCCTCGGCGGCGTGGTCGCGAACTTCCTGCAGCCGGCGTTCTTCGCGAGCTTCGCGATCGCGGGCTACAAGCAGTCGGCGGGCGAGCGCATCGCGATGGCGGACCTGTTCTCCGGATTCCGGCGCCACATGCGCTCGCAGGTGAACCTCGGCGCCGTGCTCCTCATCGCCGAGATCGCCATCTTCGCGATCATGGCGGCGATGGGCCTGCCGATCGCCTCCGACGGCGGCGGCGACTTCACCATGGCCGATTACGTGCAGTCGCTGCAGGGCAAGGAGTGGATCCTCGCCTTCGGGTTCCTGCTCACCGTGATCGTGAAGGGGGCGCTATGGTTCGCGCCGCCGCTCATCGCCTTCCACGGCATGCCGACGATGCACGCGATCCGGTGGAGCGTGTACGCCGCGCTCGCGAACCTCGGCGCGATGATGGTCTACGGCGCGATCCTGCTGCTGCTGTTTTTCGCCGGCGCGATTCCCTGGGGCCTGGGGCTCGTCGTGGTGCTGCCGATCATGGCGGTGAGCACCTTCGTCGGCTACCGCGAGGTGTTCGAGCCTAGGCTGGCGTGAGCTTCGCGTACTGCAGGGCGAGCCACTTCGTCCCTTCGGCGCGGAAGCGGACCTGCACCCGCGCATCGAGCCCGCGGCCCTCGAAATCGAGCACCACGCCCTCGCCGAACTTCGCGTGGCGCACGTTCTGCCCGATCGCGAAGGGATGCTCGTCGGGACGATGGGTCTCGAAGCTCGCGCGCTGGGGCGGCGTGGGATAGCGGCTGCGATCGGCCTGCGGGGCGCGGCCGCCGCCGGAGGACCAGGACTCGCCTCGCGAGGCGAAGTGCGCCCGCCCCGGGGACCCACCTCCATGGCGCCCGGCGCCCGACGGGCTCGTGAACGAGGCATGTCCCCGGCCCTCCGGCAAGACGATCCACTTGCAGAGCTGCGGCGGAATCTCCTCGACGAAGCGCGACACGATGCCGTAGCGCGGCTGCCCGTGCAGCATGCGGCTGCCCGCATAGGTGAGATAGAGCCTGCGCCGCGCGCGCGTGAGCGCGACGTACATGAGGCGCCGCTCCTCCTCGATGCCGCCATCCTCGAGCATGCTGTTCTCGTGCGGGAAGAGCCCTTCCTCGAGGCCCGAGACGAAGACCGCCGAGAACTCCAGGCCCTTGGCCGAGTGCACGGTCATGAGCTGCAGCGCATCCTGGCCGGCGGCCGCCTCGCGCTCGCCCGCCTCGAGGCTCGCGTGCGAGAGGAAAGCGGCGAGGATCTGCTGCTCGGGCGTGCCGGCCGCGGCGACGTCGTCCTGCGCTTCTCCCGCGGGCTCGAGGCCGTGCTCGAAATCCTCCGCGAAGAGCGCCGCCGCGTTGTAGAGCTCCTGCAGGTTCTCGAGCCGGTCCTGCCCGTCTTTCTCCGCGGCGTAATAATCCTTGAGGCGGCTCCTCTCGATCACCTCCTCGACCAGCTCCTGCAGCGCGAGCGTCTCCGAGGATTTGCGCAGGCCGTCGATCACCTGCACGAACTGCGCGAGCGCGGTGCCGCTGCGGCCGCCGACCACGCCGGAACGCGCGACGTGCATGAGGCTCCCCATGCCGCGCTCGCTCGCTTCCTGCAGCTGCTCGATGGAGCGCGCGCCGATGCCCCGCGGCGGGAAGTTCACGACGCGCGTGAAGGCCGTGTCGTCGTCCGGGTTCGCGGCGAGGCGCAGGTACGCGAGCGCGTGCTTCACCTCCTGGCGCTCGAAGAATCGCAGCCCCCCGTACACGCGGTAGGCGAGGTTCGCGCGGAAGAGCGAATGCTCGAGCACGCGCGACTGCGCGTTCGAGCGGTAGAGGAGCGCCATGTCGGAAAGCGCCATGCCCTCGCGGTGCAGCTGCTTCACCTCGTCCACGATGAAGCGCGCTTCCTCTTCGTCGTTCGCGGCGGCGAAGACGCGCAGCGCCTCGCCCTTGCCCTCCGAGGTCCACAGGTTCTTGCCCAGGCGCGCCTTGTTGCGCGCGATGATGGCGTTCGCGGCGTCGAGGATGTTGCCGTGCGAGCGATAGTTCTGCTCGAGCTTCACCACGTCCTTCACGGCGAAGTCGCGCACGAACTCGTTCATGTTCCCGACCTCGGCTCCCCGGAAGCGGTAGATCGAGTTGTGCGTGACCAGGCCGGCAGCGACGTAGTTGTGCGTCGGGAAGACATCGATGTCGTGGACGAGACGGCCCTCGCCCGAGAGCCGCCGAACCGACGCGACGGCCTCCAGAAGGCCATCTTCGTTCATCATCACCATCCCCGGCTTCATGCGGACGGCGGGGACGAAGTCGAAGAAGCCGCTTCCGAGTCTTGCTACCTGCCGTATCCGTCCGCCGGCGGCGCCGATGGCGCGCTCCGCTTCATGCATGGCGGCGGCATAGTCGTGGAACGCACGCGTAGCCGCACGGCCGCCTTCCATCACCGAGTGGACGACGCGTCCGGCCTCGTTGGCCGCGCAAAGAGACACCAGGATTTCGCCCGCCGGCTTGGGGTTCGGCGGCGGGCACTCGGCGAAGTGCGTATGGGCGGGCGTGCTGACCAGCACACGCCCCGTCGATGTGCGGATCTCGATCAACCCGTCGCGCGCGATGCTCGAATGCGTATCGACCACTCGGGCGGAACGGAATTGGGCGGCGCCGTAGCAGGAGAGGACCTCGTCGCCCGCGCGAATCTGCTCGATCGGCTTCCTGGAACCGTCGGCCATCGTCACGAGCGTTCCTGCAGGCAGGCATTGATCGTCGTCGCCCACCGCGAACACGCACCCGTTCGAACCCGCGAGCAGCTTGATCCACTTGTACTGCAGCTTGTTCGTGTCCTGGAACTCGTCCACCAGGATGTAGCGGAAGCGGCTCTGGTAGTGGTGCAGCAGGTCGAGGTTGCGGCCGAGCATCTCGAACGTGCGCAGGAGGAGCTCCGCGAAGTCCACGACTCCCTCGCGGTTGCACTGCGCGTCGTAGTCGGCATAGAACGCCACCATCCGGCGCGTGAAATCGTCGCCCGCCTCGACGGCGTTGGCACGCAGGCCCGCTTCCTTGCAGTTGTTGATGAAATTCGCGAGCTGGCGCGGCGGGTATTTCTCCTCGTCGAGCGCCTGCGCCTTCGCGAGGCGCTTGATCAGCGATTGCTGGTCTCCGGAATCCAGGATCTGGAAAAGCTGCGGCAGCTCCGCGTCGCGGTGGTGCGCGCGCAGCAGCCGGTTGCACAGGCCGTGGAAGGTGCCCACCCACATGCCGCGCGTGTTGATCGGCAGCATCGCCGAGAGCCGCGTGAGCATCTCGCGCGCCGCCTTGTTGGTGAACGTGACGGCCAGGATCCCGGAGGGGCTCACCGCGCCCGACTGGATCAGGTGCGCGATGCGCGTGGTGAGGACGCGGGTCTTGCCGCTGCCGGCACCGGCGAGGATCAGCGCCGATTCGCGCGGCAGCGTGACCGCCTGGAGCTGCTCGGGATTGAGATTGGAGAGGAAATCGCGCATTCGGAAGCCGTTCGACGTGCCGCGAACCCGATTTTCTCACGGCGCAGGACCGGCCCCGGGACGCAATCGAAAAAAAGGGCGCCGGAAAGGCGCCCCAACTGTCTGCCCCAACTGCTGTGCGCACGCCGAAAGCGGCGCACGAGGATGCGACAGGCGGCCGCCGAGCGAAGTTCCCCTAACGCGGCTCGCCGATGGACGGAATGGTGACGCCCTCGATGCCGCGCAGGTTCGCCATGAGAGTGCGCGCCTGGGCCTCGCCCTCCAGGCCCGCGACCTGCACGACGAACACGCCGTTGTGCTCGTCGATCACCTGCGCGGGGTAACCCGCGGTGCGAAGCCGCGCGCGCAGGTCGAGCGCCCGATCGCGCGTCTCGAACTTGCTCGCGATCACGCGCCAAGCGCCGCCCACGCGCGCGGACGCGCCCTCGCGCGCGATCTCCGTCTCCTTCGACCAGATGTCGATCTGCGCCTGGTCCACCTTCGCGACCGCCGGCTCGCCGCCGCGCGGCTGCTGGTAGAAAGCGCCCGGGTCGTCGAGCGTCACCGGCTCGTGGCCCTGCGCGGCGACGCTCACGTGCCCCTCGAGGAGGCACACGAGGTCGCGCTCGTTGGTGGACTTTCCCCAGACGTCGGTGCCGCGGATGCCGGCGGTGATGCTCGTCACCTTGATCGTGACGTCGCGCCGTTGCGCCTTGGCGATCGCGCGCGTCGTGAAACGGAACGCGCCGCCGAGCACGGCGAGGGCGGCACGGAAGATGCCGCGGTTCTCGACCCGCTCGATCCTGAAGCGCGCGTTCTCGCCCAGCTTCACGGTGCTGCCCTCGCCCAGCCGCACGACGGCGCGCGCGTTGGCACCGGTGCGCAGGCCGTCCTGCGCGCGCAGCACGGTGCCCGGCACGAGCGGCACCGAGTAGCCGTCGCGCTCGAGCCACGCCGGATATTGCACCGCTTCCACGCGGGCCGACTGCGCCTGCGCGGAAGCCGAAAAAACGCTGGCGGCGGCCACGCACAGGCCGATCGCGATGGTTTTCATGGCGGCTTCCTCCCTCGCGCGCAAAATGCCCGAGACTGCGCGGCAAATCAAGGGGTTGGGGAACGCGCTGCTATAATTTCGGTTTCCCCAGGCGGCGCTCGCCGCCCGAAGCCCACGCATCCATGGATCCGCAATACCAGCCGCGCCAGATCGAGCCCGAGGTGCAGCGCGAATGGGCCGCCACGCGCGCGTTCGTCGCGCCCGACTCGTCCCCGAAGCCCAAGTACTACTGCGTCTCGATGCTTCCCTATCCTTCGGGGAAGCTGCACATGGGGCACGTGCGCAACTACACGATCAACGACGCGCTGTACCACTACATGCGCATGAAGGGCTGGAACGTCCTCATGCCGATGGGCTGGGACGCGTTCGGGCTGCCGGCGGAGAACGCGGCGATGGCGAACGGCGTGCCGCCGGCGAAGTGGACGTGGGAGAACATCGCCTACATGAAGAAGCAATGCCAGGCGATGGGCTGGGCCATCGACTGGACGCGCGAGGTCGCGACCTGCTCTGCCTCCTACTACAAGTGGAACCAGTGGTTCTTCCTGCGCTTGCGGGAGAAAGGCCTCGTCTACCGCAAGACCGGCGTCGTGAACTGGGACCCGGTGGACCAGACGGTGCTCGCGAACGAGCAGGTGATCGACGGCCGCGGCTGGCGCACCGGCGCGCCGGTGGAGAAGCGCGAGATCCCGATGTGGTACATGCGCATCACCCAATACGCCGACGAGCTGCTCGATTCGCTCGACGGCCTCGGCTGGCCGGAGCAGGTGAAGCAGATGCAGAGGAACTGGATCGGCCGCAGCTACGGCGTCGAGTTCGTGCTCCCCTACGCGCCCGACACGCGCGCGCGCATGGACGACGGCAAGGCCGGGCTCAAGGTCTTCACCACGCGCGCCGATACGATCATGGGCATCACCTTCGCGGCGGTCGCGGCCGAGCATCGGCTCGCGGCGCAGGCCGCGAAGGGCAACCCGAAGCTCGCGACCTTCATCGAGGAGTGCCAGAAGGGCGGCGTGCAGGAGGCCGAGCTCGCCACGATGGAGAAGAAGGGCATGCCGACCGGCCTCGACGTGCTCCACCCGATCACCGGCGAGCGCGTTCCCGTGTGGGTGGGCAACTATGTGCTGATGGCCTACGGCGAGGGCGCGGTGATGGCGGTGCCCGGACACGACGAGCGCGACTTCGCGTTCGCGAAGAAATACGGGCTTCCCATCCGGCAGGTGATCGACGTCGCGGGCAAGGCGTATTCGACCGACGCGTGGCAGCCCTGGTATCCGGATCACGGGCGCAACGTCCATTCGGGCGCGCGCTTCGCCGAGCTCGACGGCCAGGACTACGATGGCGCGATCGACCTCGTGGTGGCGAAATTGAACGCGCTCGGCGTCGCCGCCGCGAAGCGCGTGCAGTACCGCCTGCGCGACTGGGGCATCTCGCGCCAGCGCTACTGGGGAACGCCGATCCCGATCGTCCTCTGCCCGAAGTGCGGCGACGTGCCGGTGCCCGACGACGAGCTTCCGGTGAAGCTTCCCGAGAACCTGGTGCCCGACGGCAGCGGCAGCCCGCTCGCGAAGGATCGCGCGTTCTACGAATGCAAGTGCCCGCGCTGCGGCGGTCCGGCGAGGCGCGACACGGACACGATGGATACCTTCGTGGACTCGTCGTGGTACTTCATGCGCTACGCGTGCCCGGATGCCGGCACCATGGTGGACGCACGCGCGCGCTACTGGATGCCGGTCGACCTCTACATCGGCGGCATCGAGCACGCGATCCTGCATTTGCTCTACGCGCGCTTCTGGACCAAGGCCATGCGCGACCTCGGCCTGCTCGGCGTGGACGAGCCGTTCACGAACCTCCTCACGCAGGGGATGGTGCTCAACCACATCTTCTCGCGCCGCACCGCGAAGGGCGGCATCGAATACTTCCCGCCCGAGGACGTGGAGGCCGTGCAGGACGAAGAGGGCCGCATCACGGGCGCGAAGCTCCGCGGCGATGCGAGCGACGTCGACTACGAGGGCATCGGCACGATGTCCAAGTCGAAGAAGAACGGCGTGGATCCGCAGGAGATGATCGAGCGCTACGGCGCGGATACCGCGCGGCTCTACGTGATGGAGGCGAGCCCGCCCACCGACACGGTGCTGTGGTCGGACAAGGGCGTCGATGGGGCGCTGCGCTTCCTGCGGCGGCTGTGGAAGATGGTGCACGAGCACGTCGAGGCGGGTGTGGTGGCGCCGTACCCGGCGGCCGCCTCTGCCGTGGGAGCGGGTCCCGGTGGGGATGATCTTTCGACGCCGCTGCGCGAGCTGCGCTTCAAGCTCCACAAGACCATCGAGAAGGTGGGCGACGACTACGGACGCCGGCTGCAGTTCAATACCGCGATCGCCGCGGTGCGCGAGCTGCTGAACCTCTACGGCGAGCTGCAGGATCGCAGCCCGGTCGCGCGCGCCGTGGCGCAGGAAGTGCTCGAGGGCTCGATCGTCCTCCTCTCGCCGATCGTGCCGCACATCGCGACCGCACTCTGGAGGGAGCTCCGACCCGGCACGCGCCTCCTCGACCAGCCGTGGCCGGCCGTGGATCCCGCCGCGCTCGTGCAGGAGACGATCCAGCTCGTGGTGCAGGTGAACGGCAAGCTGCGCGGGCACATCGACGTGAGCGCCGAGGCGAGCCGCGAGGAGATCGAGAGCGCGGCCTTGCACCACGAAGCGGTGCTCAGGTTCGCCGGCGGGCAGAAGCCGAAGAAGGTGGTCGTCGTGCCCGGCCGGCTGGTGAACGTCGTTGTCTAGGCTCTTCCTCTTCACGGCCGCGGCGCTCCTCCTCGCCGCGTGCGGCTTCGAGCTGCGCGGCGAGCCGAGCGTGGGCTTGCGCTCGCTCTACGTCGCCTCCAACGTTCCTTCGCAGGTCGTCGGGGAGGTGC